>ERZ650311.49-NODE-49-length-73732-cov-9.801621_pt1 | contig 73732 bp, 103 predicted proteins | sample MGYA00376247_ERZ650311 | MGnify/ENA primary metagenome ERZ650311 (study PRJEB26733, sample SAMN07839324) | wastewater metagenome | biome: small river; feature: stream; material: water | place: USA: North Carolina | collected 2016-07-28 ... | reverse complement strand
GATCTACACAGGCGAAGACACTCTTTCCCTACACGACGCTCTTCCGATCTGGCCGAGGAGGTGCTGCTCATGTGCGACGACGCCGAGCTCGCCTCCCAGCTGAGCACCCCCAAGATCGAGCGGACGGGCAGCGGCAAGATCATGATCGAAAGCAAGGCGAAGCTCGCGGCCAGGGGCATCAAGAGCCCGGACCGTGCCGATGCGTTCGTGCTCACCTTCGCCAGCATGACCCGGCCCCTGTTCTATGTGGGAGGGCTGTGATGGCGCGGCAGGTCAGGCGACCCTTCAGCCGCCTGCGCGGCTACCTCGAGCTGGGGGCGCAGCTTGGCGACAAGGCCTCGGCCGTCGGCCCCCTGATCGCCCGCTTCGACCGCGGCAACCCGCAGCACACGCCCCGGCGCTATGACCGGCTGGCCGACGAGGCCTATGCCAAGAACGTCATCGGCTACCTGTGCATCGACCTGATCGCAGCCGCGGTGGCCTCGCTCCGCTTCATGCTGTTCCGTGGCGAGCAGGAGATCGAGCAGCACCCGATCCTCGATCTCCTGCGCAAGCAGAACCCGATGCGGCGCGGCCCGGACTGGTGGCACGAGCTGGTCAGCTTCCACCAGCTCTCGGGCAACGCCTATGTCGAGGCCGTGTCGGCTACCAGCGTGACACCGTCGGCGATCGAGCAGCTCGAGCTGAACGTGCCGAGCAGCAGCCAGAAGCCGGTCGAGCTTTGGAACCTCCGGCCCGACCGCATCAAGATCATTCCCGGCGAGCTTGGGCTGCCGGCGGCCTACGAGTACGAGGCGACGGGCGGCAAGAGGCGCTTCATGGTCGATCCGGTCAAAGGCCCGGTCGGCCTGCTCCACATCAAGAATTTCCATCCCTTGAGCGATTGGTACGGCTTCTCTCCGGTCGAGGCCGCGGCGATCTCGATCGACCAGGACAATGCCGCCTCGGACCTGAACCTCTCGATGCTGCAGAACGGCGCCTCGCCCTCGGGCCTCGCCGTGTTCAAGGCGCAGCTGGCGGCCGACCAGATCGCTGCGGCCGAGCAGAAGATCCAGCAGAAGATGGGTGGGCCGCACAATGCCGGCCGCATCATCGTCCTGGGCGGCGATTGGGACTTCAAGCGCGTCGGTGACAATATGCGCGACCTGCAGTGGTCCGAGGGCATGGACCATGCCGCGCGCCGCATCTGCGCCGCGTGGAACGTGCCGCACGTTCTGGTGGTGCCGGGCGAGAGCACGTTCAACAACCGGGCCGACGCGCGCGTGGAGTTCTGGGAGCACACCATCCTCCCCTACGTCGACCGGCTGCTCGGCAACCTCAATCCGTGGCTGCAGGCCTGGTTCGGCGACGAGCTCGAGCTGCGCTACGACCGGCTTGCCATCTCGGCCCTCCTGCCGCGCCGGATCGAGGCCAGGAAGGAGGCGCGCGAGGACTACAAGGTCGGGATCATCACCAAGAACGAGGTGAGGGCCGAGATCGACTATGGCGAGGTCGATGGCGGCGACGACTTCGTCGAGCTGCAGCAGAACGCGCCGGCCCAGGCCAACATGCGGATGCAGCACGACCTGGGCGAGCAGCGTGCCGACGGGGCACATCGCCGAAGCATCGAGGCCGGCGACCGGCAGCTTGAGCGCGACCTGAAGCGCGGCGAGGTGCAGAGCGCCCGCCAGCGCATCGATGCCACGACCGCGCGGACGCGCCAGCTCGAGGATGGCGAGCTCGGCCATCGCCGGAACATCGAGCTGCAGGACCGCAACCTGCGCCGGCAGGGCTCGCGCAAGGCCGAGGACGACGACGAATTCCTCGACGGCGAGGGCGGCAAGGCGGCCGGAGCCGGCAGCGATGGCGGCACGCGCAGGGTCCAGCGCGATCGGCACGGCAGGTGGACGGGCCCGGGCCTGTCCAAGCCTCCGGCGGCGAATGCCAACTCGCCGGCCCGGCGGGCGGCGGCCACGCGACGGGCCAATGCCGAGGCACGGCGGCAGGGCATCGACCCGGCAGGGAGCGCGGTCGGAAACGGCGCAGAGGGTGGCATCAAGCCGCTGACGACGGCGCAGCGCGCCTGGCTGGCGCGCCAGCAGCGGCGGGACGAGCCTGCGGACCAGGGCGCACGCAAGGGCGCCGACGCGCCGCCGGCGGCCGTAGGCGGCGATGCGCGCTCGCGCCTGGCTGAGCGGCAGGCCGCGCGCTCCAAGGAGCGGACCGCCCAGATCCTCGCCGCACCGGCGCTCACCGACCCGCCCTCGGCCTGGGCGAGGTACCTCGAGGACATCGACGCCATGGGCCTCGACGAGGCCGAGCAGGGGACGGTCGACCTGTTGATCGATGCCTATGAGGCGCTGCTCGCGGGGCTGGGCTTCGATCTGCCGTTCTTCGACGTGGATGACGATGCGTTCGCGGAGGCCATGGGCCAGGCCAAGGTCGAGGAGGATCAGGACGGCAGCGCGGACCGGCAGGAGGCCGAGAGCAAGGCCGACGACGATCCGCCGCCCTTCGACGGCGATCTGCCCGAGGAGCCGCTCGTCGGGCGCATGGTCCCGGTGATCGAGCGGGTCTTCAAGCACTTCGCCGACAAGGTCTTCGGCGCCATCAACGTCGAGATCAGCTTTGACGTCCGCGACCCAGGGCTCGAGGACTATCTCACCAAGTTCGGCGCCGAGCGCATCAAGGATCTGGTCGGCACCACGACCAGGAAGGAGCTAGGTGCCGCCCTCGCCAAGGTCCAAAACGAGGGGCCGACCTTCCCGAAGCTGGTCGCCGCCGTGCGCGACGTCTTCAAGGCCGCGGGCGAGGAGCGCGCGCAGGTGATCGCCCGCACCGAGACGACGATCGCCGCCGGTGCCGCGACCCAGCGCGCGATCGAGCTCACGCACACCGAGCGCAAGATGTGGCTCTCCAGTCGCGACGCCTTCGTCCGGGACGCGCATCAGCGGCTCGACGGGCAGGTCAAGGGTGGTGGCGAGCCTTTCACCGTCGACGGCTATGCGGCCATGGCGCCGGGCGGCTTCGCAAAAGCCTCCTTGTCGGTCAACTGCCGCTGCGTCCTGATCCCGTTGCCGGACGAGAAGGCGGCAACGGCGTTCGACACCAAGGATGCCCGCGACGAGGAGTGGAAGCGGCAGGAGCGCGATCTCGCCACCTTCGAGGACGAGCTGGCCGCTGCGGTGCGCCAGGGCTTCATCGACCAGGGCGAGGCCGTGATCACCACGCTATCCAAAAAACTTGAACTGAGCGACGCCTTGCCGTAACGTCCGAGCCGTCAAGTCAGACGGTGCCTCCCTTCCTCGCTAAGGGCCGGCTGCAGCGATGCGGCCGGCCTTTCTTCATCCGACGCCGTCCAAGAAAAATGGACACCGTGATGAACGATCTGATCAGCTTCGATTTCGAGAGCCAGCCCGTGCGCGTGATCGATCGCGAGGGCGAGCCGTGGTTCGTTGGCGCCGACGTCGCACGGGTGCTCGGTTACGCGAACCCGAGGAAAGCAGTGAGGGACCACTGCCGACGTCATGAACCGCTTGGGGGGAACGGAACGTTCCACCCAGGCTTGGACCCGCAGACCCTCATCATCCCCGAGCCCGACCTCTATCGGCTCATCATGCGATCGAAGATGCCGGCTGCCGAGCGCTTCGAGGATTGGGTGGCATCCGAGGTGCTGCCCTCGATCCGCAAGACCGGCGGCTACGGCAAGCCCGGGCTCACCACATCCGAGGTGGCCAAGATAGCTGCGGCTGCCGCAGAAGCGACCGTGATGCGCATCATCGGAACCGGAGCCGAGTGCGCCAAGGACGACGGGCTCGATCTGGTCCGGGCCGTCAAGCACGGCATCCTGATCCGGGAGCTGATCGCGCTTCTGGACCTGCCCGAGCACATCAACCGGCGCAGCGTGGCCGCAGCGCTTACCGCCCGCCTGTCGACCGCTTTCATGAACGCTTCCGAGCGCGTCTACACCTGGGCCGGCGCGCGCCACTTCCCGCGGCTCAAGTCGATCGAGCTGGCGCAGAGGTGGCGTGCCGAGCTGATCGAGAGGGCCGGCCGCGACAAGCGGCAGACCGTCCTGCGGCTGGTGCCGAAGCCTGACGAGCAGGCGCAGGACGGCCCGAGCGCACGCTGATGCCGATCAGCCCTGAGAACGCTGCCCGCTACCCGAGCTATTGGCGGGTGCTCTCGGGCTTCGTCCGCTTCGCGCGCGCCAGGGCGCAATGCGAGTGGTGCGGTGCGGTCCATGGCTGCGCGCACCCGATCACCGGCAGCCGCGTCGTGCTCACCACCGCCCATGTGCACGATCGCCGGCCCGAGGCCGATCGGCTCGATAACCTCGCCGCCCTCTGCCAGAGGTGCCATCTGCGCCACGACAGCGCGCAGCACGGGCTGAGCCGCGCGGCCAATCGTGATCGTCGGATCGGGCAGAGCGTGCTGTTCGGAGACGAGCGATGATCACCGGCGGCGGCAATAGCAGGGCGATCGGTGGCCGATCTGCCGACGCGGTCTCGGCCGACATCGACATGACTGCCTACGACGCCTTGCCACCAGCCATCCGCTTGGCGCTCCAGGTCGCCTGCTGCGACCTCAGTGCGCGCGGCATCCTTCGGGGCATCAAAGACGGCGTTCCGGCAGCCGCCATCGAGGCCGCTCTAAGGGTCCACGATACCAAGACCCGCGCCGCGTGGCGCCAGGAGGTGGCGGAGGCCTGCGCGCGGTGAACGAGGCACGCACCGCGCTCGCCTGCCCGCGCTGCGGCGGCCGCAGGGGCAGCGAATGCTTCTACGACAGCGAGGCTGGCTCAGGCGTCCGCTGGGTGGAATGCTCCTTCTGCTCAGGCCTGGGCGAGGTGGATGAGGCGGCGATCGCCCGGTTCCGTGACGGTCAAAGCCAGCGCGCCGCGCGCATCGCGGCCGGAATCAGCCTTCGCGAGCGCGCCAAGGAGCTCGGCATCAGCCCCGCTTCGCTCTCCCGCATGGAGAGCGGCGAGCCATGACCCCCTCCACCACGTCCGAGCTGACGGCCAGCCTGTGCCGGGCGCTGGAGTCCCAGCACTGGATCACCGTGCGCGAGATCGCGATCGACGACGATCTCGACCGGCGCTGCGACGTAGTGGCTATGCTCTGCTCCGGGCGCGTGACGCGCGTCGACCTGTTCGAGGTGAAAATCAGCCGCAGCGACCTGCTGGCCGACCTGAGGCGCGAGAAATGGCGCAACTATCTCCGGGCCGGCCGCCTCTGGTTCGCCATGCCGGCCAAGCTGGCGGACCCACGCGAGATCCCGCCCGAGGCCGGGCTCATGGTGCAGCAGGCCAACGGCTGGCGCCGCGTCAGGCACCCCAAGGCCGGGGCCGTCGAGCCGAGCCTGACGCTCATGCGACGCCTGGTCATGGCGGTGAGGAGCCAGCAGCAGGCCCAGGCCGGGCCGCGCAAGGCCGACCTCTACGAGGTGGCGCGCCGAGCCCGCACCGAACAGGCGCGGCTCGTGGCCGAGGTGGCGCGCGACGTCGAGCAGTATCGGCGCTGGGCGGCCAATGCCAAGGAGGACTGGCTGCAGATGTCGCGCAAGCGCGACGAGCTGATGTCCGAGATCAGGAGCCTCAAGATGCAGGCGACGATGCTCCTCCGGGAGGCCACGGCATGACGATCTCCACCGTAGCGAGCAGCCGCAGCGGCTTCAGGTGAGCGCCCGATAGGTCGGGGAACAAGGAAGGTGAGCCATGCGTGCGCTCGAGGTCTGCTCTGGAATCGGCGGTCTCGCCCTCGGCCTCGAGCTGGCAGGGTGGGAGATCGCCGGCCTGTGCGAGGCCGACCCCCGGTGCCGCGCCGAGCTGGCCCTGCACTGGCCGGGCGTCCCGATCCTCGCCGACCTGGGGGCCATCACCGACGAGGATCTCGATGCAGTGGGACCTGTTGACCTCCTCGCCGGCGGCATCCCCTGCCAGCCATGGAGCAATGCCGGCAAGCGCCGCGGCCGACACGACGAGCGCGACCTCTGGCCCGCATTCCTTGCCCTCGCCGAGCGCACAGCGGCGCGCTGTCTTCTCGTCGAGAATGTCCCTGGCCTCGCTTCGGATACTGGCGGAGCTGACCGGATCGCGGCCGACCTTGAAGCGCGCGGATACGTCTGGTGGGCGTGCCGTCTCCGTGCTGCGGACGTCGGCGCACCGCACCTGCGAGACAGATTCTGGATCTGCGCTATGGCCGACCGCGACGGCGCAGGACCACTGCTCACGCAACAGCCGGCCGGACGGGACGCTCTACAAGCCGGGCTCGAGCTACGGCCTGACGCTGACGGATGCGGCCGGCCTGATCGAGCCCTGGCCGCGCATGTCGGCCAGGGACGGCAAGGGCGACGGCGGGCCGGCGCTGGACCACAACGCCCGGCCGCTGAACGAGGTGGCGCGGCATGTGGTGCCGGAGCCCTGGGCCACGCCGACGGCCGGACTGCACAACGAGCAGGAGGACCCGGCGAGCTTCCAGGCACGCTCGGCGCGGCTGCTCGCGGCGGGCTCACGGCCGCTGGGCGCCAACCTGGGGCAGCAGGCGCAGACCGTGCCGCACCCCTGGGCGACCCCGAAGCATTCCGACGACAAGGGCGGGATGTGGGCGAGGATGGAGCAGGGCCGGCGGAACCTGAACGATCAGGTCCTTGGAGCGATGCCGGCGCCCTGGGCGACGCCCAACACCATCGATGCCCGAGGCGGCAGCAGGACGGGCCCGGGCCAGGTGCAGCTCTGTCATCAAGCCCTTGGAGCGACGCCGTCGCCATCACCTGCCGCGACAGCAAGACCCGCCTCGTCCCCGGTTCTGCGCCTGAACTGGCGGTTCTCGGCATGGCTGATGGGCTTCCCGAGCAACTGGCTCACCGGTGGCCACTGGCTCCCGCAGAGCCGGGGCGGGTCGCGCGTCTCAGGGCCATCGGCAACGCCGTCGTGCCTCTCCAGGCCTACGTCCCTGCCCGGGCGCTCCTCGAGGTAGCGACCGACATGGCGGGAGGGGGTTAGCGCCTGGGTCGCCCGGTCCTGCTCGGCTGCGGCAGGGCTACTGCCGCAGCCAGCTCGGCCGCGCGATCGAGCGCACGGACAATCCGCAGGCGCGTGGTCTCCGTCACCGTAGCGCCGGCCGCGATGCGCGACAGGTGCGGCTCGGCCAGCTGGCCGAGGGTAACAAGCGTGAGGCCCGGGGCGATTCGTGCCACGCTGGCAGGGGAAAGGTCACGCCTCCGCCAGCAGCCGCCGTGCGCCCTCGGCCAGGAACGCCGACCGGCTCATGCCACGCCGCTTCGCGCCCTGGTCGATTCGGGCGACCAAGCCCTCCTCGAGGCTGATGTTGAGCCGGAGCGCCTTGCCCGGCAGCTCGACAGGCACGAGCAGGAAGATCAGCCGCTCGCCCGGTTCCATGGGAACCCACTCCGGCAGGGGCGCATCGGGCGCCGCAGGCTCCGGCAGGGGCTCGCCATCCTCGTCCATGGCCGCGATGTGTCCGGCCAGCGCCTCCGCCGCCATGGCCGCCGCATGCTCGGCGTCGTCGCCATGGCTGGTGCATCCGGGCAGCTCGGGGAAGATCACCCCCCAGCCATCCGCGCCCTGCTCCAACAGGGCGCGGTAGTGACGAATTGCCATCTCTTACCTCCTCCTCAACTTGAGGCCGCTCTGTTTCTCGATCGAAGCCAAGTCGCGCTCTTTCATGTCCCCTTTGTGGTCCGCGACCGTGACCTTGCCAGGCTTGGTCGGGTGCTTGAGATGGATGTGAGCCGTGTTACCGCGCGGAAGCTCGAACCATCCATCCCGTTTCAGCAGCCTCCGAACCTCTCGAACCCTCATCTCCACCCCCTCCGTTGATGTGTGTATTTATACACAACATCAGGGAAGGTGGCAACAGGAAACTTGTGTAGAGATACACAAATTTGGCGGATGCGTCTACGGGCATGAGCTGCAAGGCCCCACTCCATGACCGCCGCCGCCCGCGCCCTCTGGCTCGTCCGCGCTTCCGCGGCGCTGGCCGCCATCGTGCGCAACCGGTCCGCGATGGATGCCCGCCCCAAGCTCGATGAGCGCGCCGGGATCAATTTCGGCAGCGCTCCCGAGGCTGCGTCGCTACCGCATGCGACGTGCCCGATAGGAGCTTCTGCGGTGCGTCTGGAAACGAAGTTCATCCCGCTCGAGAAGACGGGCCTTGATCTCAAGGTCGAGGCTGGCCAGCCCGTGCGCATCGCCGGCTGGGCCTCGATCTTCGGCCTCGTCGACAACCACAACGATGTGGTCGCCCGCGGCGCCTATGCCGACACGCTGGCCGAGTGGAAGGCGCAGGGCCGCATGCCGCGCATGCTGCTCGACCACCAGGGCCTGCCGATCGGCCGCTGGACCGAGCTGCGCGAGGAGACCAAGGGCCTCTGGGTCGAGGGCGAGCTGACGCCGGGCATGCGCCTGGCCGAGGACGTGGCTGCCTCCCTGCGCCACGGCGCGATCGACGGCCTGTCGATCGGCTACCGGGCCAAGCGCTACGACATCGCCAAGGGCTCGGGTACGCGCACCCTGAACCAGCTCCATCTCGGCGAGGTCTCGATCGTCGGCAACCCGGCCAACGTCGAGGCGCGCGTCACCGATGTGAAATCGGCAGACGACATCCTGACCCTGCGTCAGTTCGAGACCTTCTTGCGAGGCCATGGCTGGAGCCGCCGGGAGGCGGAGATCATCGCCGGCCAGGGCTTTAAATCGCTCGCGTCCCGGGATGGCGACGACGAGCACGACGACCCCGACCCTCGGGATGAGGCGAAGGCGGTCAAGGCAGCCACGGCTGCCACGAGCCTGCTGGACGCCCTCAAGGCGCTCCGGCTGACCCCCTGAACCTGCCCAGAGAACCAACGATGCCGGATATCGACAAGGTCATCGACGAGGCGAAGGCCGAGATCAAGCGCTTCGGCGACGACGTGAAGGCGCTGCAGGACAGCTTCAGCAAGGACCTGCACGACGCCCGCCAGCTGGCCGAGGACACCAAGGCCGAGGCGACGGGTGCCAAGGCCGCGGCCGAGAGCGCGCTCGTCAAGTACGAGGAGCTCAACAGCCGCCTCACCAAGTCGCTCGACCAGGTGGGGGCGGCGCTCACCCGCGCCAACTTCACCGCGCGCCACTTCGAGATCCCGAAGGGCGACGCGGACGAGGCGCTGGAGTTCAAGCGCTGCAGCATGTCGCGCCGCGACGAGCTGAAGGGCATCTCCGCACGCCGGGTCAAGCTCAAGGACGGCGAGCTGGACGCCTACCTGCAGTACAAGGACAATTTCGAGTTCTTCCTGCGCAAGGACGACCGTGACTGGGACCGCGAGCAGTACAAGGCCCTGACGACGGGCAACGATCCGTCGGGCGGCTATGTCGTGCCGGTGACCATGTCCGCGCGCATCATGCAGATCGTCTACGAGACGAGCCCGCTTGCCCAGCTGGCCACCGTCGAGACCATCGGCACCGATCGTCTCGAGCTGCCGGTCGACGAGGGCCGTGGTGCCGCCGGCTGGGTGGGTGAGGAGGAGGCCCGCCCCGAGACGGCGACCACGACCTTCGGCAGCCAGATCATCGAGGTCCACGAGCTCTACGCCAACCCGAAGATCACCCAGCGCCTGGCCGAGGACGCCTCGGTGGACATCGAGTCCTGGGTCACGAACAAGAACGGCGACGAGATGGGCCGGATCGAGGCCACCGCCTTCGTGCTCGGCAACGGCGTGAAGAAGCCGCGCGGCATCCTCACCTATCCCCACTCGGCGACCTATGCCCGCGGCACGATCCGCCAGGTCAACACCGGCGACGCCAACCTGATCACGGCCGACCACATCAAGGGTCTGCCCTTCGTGCTCAAGGAACTCTACCAGGCCGGCGCCCGCTGGCTGATGAAGCGCGCGACGCTGGGTGCGATCGCGATCATGAAGGACAGCACGAACCAGTATCTCTGGGTGCCGGGCCTGACCGAGCGCGGCGCCAGCTCGACGCTGGTCGGCTATCCGATCAGCCTGGCCGACGACATGCCGGCCGTGGCGGCCGGTGCCCTGCCGCTGGCCTTCGGCGACTTCCGCCGCGGCTATACCGTGGTGCGCCGCCTGGGCATCACCATGGTGCGCGACGCGCTGACGGCCAAGCCGTTCATCCAGTTCTACACGCGCATGCGTGTCGGCGGCGACGTCACCAACTTCGAGTCGTTTGTCATCTCCAAAGTAAGTACGTGACATTGGAAATCTAGCCGGAGAGTTCTGAAAGAAAGGCTGACCCATGGGTATTTCCGTCACCAACTTCCACGAGCTGCACAACACGCTGAACTACCTGTTCGGCGCGGTGGCGGCTCCCACGGACAACACGGCGGTCAACTCGGCGATCGTCGACGTGCAGGGCTATTCGGCGATCGAGTTCGTGATCATGACGGGCCCGCTGGCCGATGCGGATGCGACCTTCGCCGTCACCATGCAGCACGGCGACCAGTCGAACCTTGGCGACGCCGCGAACGTCGATGCCGAGAGCCTGGTGGGCACGCTGGCGGCCGCCAGCTTCACCTTCGCCGACGACAATGCGATCAAGAGCGTCGGCTACAAGCCGGGCAAGGGGGCGACCAAGCGCTACGTGCGCCTGACCGTGACGCCCTCCGCCAATGCCAGCGCCGCGCCGATCAACATCCTGGTCGTGCGCAAGCCCAACATGGTCTGATCTTGGCTGGCCGCGGGGACAGCTGAGAGGACAAGGCAAGGGCGGCGCCGCGAGGTGCCGCCCTTCCTGCATGGAGACGAACATGGCCAAGATGATCGCCCTGCGCGATTTCCTCTATTCGCCCGACGGCTTCCGCGTCGTCACGATCACGGAAGGCGAGACCTTCGACTGCCGGGACGACGTCGAGGAGGGCCTCCTGGTCTGCGGCGCCATCGAGCATCTGGAGGAGCATGCCGACGATGCCGGTGCCGAGCCTCTGGAGCCCGAGGACGCGCAACCGGAGGAGCCTGCGGCTGCATCTCCCCCCGAGGCCGCAAGCGCACCAGAGACGCCCCTGGCGGCCCAGGAGGAAGCGCCGGCAGAGGCTACGAAGAAGACCACCAAGAAGGCCTGAGCCATGCCGGTCATCGCCACCGTCACGCCGGCGGCGCGGCGCGGGATGACGACGCCAGAGCGCTTTCGCGTCGTCAACGACGACGGAGGAGCCGGCGATGCCGAGCTGCTCGCGCGCATCGGCCGCGCGACCGCGACGATCGAGCGCTATCTAGGCCGCATCCTGGCCCAGGAGCGCGTGCGCGAGCTGATCTCGGGCATTGGCCTGCGCAACCTGGTGCTGGAGCGCTCGCCGCTGCTCGAGGTCCACGGCATCACGGTCAACGGCCAGGCCGTGGATGCCGGGGCCATCACCCTGCTCGATCCCAGGGCAGCCATCGTGGCGCTGGAGACCCGGTTCGATCCCTGGGCCGACGATTGCCTGCCGACCAGCCAGATCGCCTATGGCTGGCGCCAGGGCCGGGGCGAGGCCAGCCGCTACGAGGTCGACTATACCGGCGGCTGGACCATGCCCGACGATGCCGGCTCAGCCTTCACCCTGCCCGCCGACCTCGAGGACGCCTGCCAGATGCTGGTGCGCGGCGAGCTGGAGCAGCGGCAGCGGGCCCTGGGCGTCACCTCCGAGCGTCTGGGCGATTACAGCGTCTCCTACGCGCAGGTCCAGGGCGGGCAGGGCGCCGCCATGGCTGCCGTGGCGCCGGTCCTCGACCGCTACCGACCGGTGCTGCCGTGAGCCGCGACATCGCCCACCTCTTGCCGCAGCGGGCAGCCATCCTGCGCGTCCAGCGCACCGGCAACGGCCATGGCGGCTATGCCGAGAACCTGGTGCCGCTGGCCCGCAACGTGCCCTGCCGCGTCGGCAGCGCCTCCCTCAACCGCTTCAGCGACATCGACGGCAGGCTCGCCACCGACCCGACCCGGGCCGCCTATTTCCGGCCGGGCCAGGATCTGCAGCCGCACGACCGCATCGAGGTGGCCGGCCAGCGCATGGTAGTGCAGGCGATCGAGCGCCAGGCCGACGGCGTCTACCTCAAGGCGTTCCTGAGCGACGAGCTCGTGCCGCTGCCCTGAACGAAAGAAGGGCCCCGTGTGATGCGTCACGGGGCCCTTCAGGCGCTCTACAGGTCGATCCGAACCATATCGGCCTTGCCCCAGCCGACAGCGATGCTCCTAGCGCGCCGCCGCGCGTCAGTCTACAAATTTCTTGAATGTCTTGGGAACCGGCCATGTCCGCCAACGTGCAGCTCGACGACCTCAACCTGCGCATCAAGCTGCGCCGCATCCTGATCGAGGCAGGCAGGAAGGCAGGCGAAGGTCTGGCGGGCCATGTCCGGCAGAAGATCAACGTCTCGGCTAGGACGGAGACCCCGGCCAGCCGCAAGGCCAGGCTGGCGAACGCCAAGGCCAAGCGCCGGCGGGCCGCCAAGTTCCTCTACGCGGCGAGCAAGCCCGGCGAGCCGCCGCGCTCGCGCACCCGCACCCTGGTCAAGAGCGTGGCCAGCAACGTCTTCGTCGATCTGCGCGACGACAGCATCACCGTGCGCGTCGGCGCCTACACGCCCTATGCGCGCTTCCTCGAGCTTGGCACGCGCAAGATGGCGCCCAGGCCCTACCTGCGTCCAAGTATTCTGGAGTACCGCGACCGCTTCATGGGCGTCATCAGGACCGAGGTGAGCCGCAGGCTGCGATCTGGTGCGCTGTGAACAGGTCGTCCTCGTCGCCGCAGCGCACGAGGTAGAGCAGCTCGCCCGGGATGCCATCAGCGGGTCCGCCGAAGGTCAGGCGCAGATAGCCCCGTACCCGCCCGACCTCGCCGGTAGCAACCACCTCGACCAGCTCGCCGGGCGCGAAGGCCGGCTCATCAGGAGGATCGGACATGTCGTCGGTCGACATCGGCAAGGCCATCCACGCGCTCGTCGCCGCCGACGCCACGGTCGCAGCCTACCTCGCGACCTACAAGGGCCAGCCGGCCGTCTTCACGCGCCGGCCGGTGCCGCCCGACGCCGAGCTGCCCTACCTGGTCGTCGAGACCGCAGCGGCCGTCGAGCGGACCAACACGCTCGACGGCAAGCTACCGGTGATGGACGTCGAGCGGCAGCTATCCCTGTTCGGACCGGCCACCGGCGATCCCGATGCCATCGACGCCACAGCCGAGCGGCTGGCCTGGCTGCTGCACCAGAGGCTCATTGCCGTGCCGGGCTGGACCAGGGCCCGCTGCACCGTCGTCGCTGGCCCGGGTGACCTTTCGGCAGACGATGAGAGCTACGGCCGGGTACTGACCGTGCGGACCCACCTGACCCGGTAGCGAGCAGAGCATGGCGACGATCACCCCCACCTCGAAGGCCGGTGCCATCGGCAAGTCGATCCCCGTGGCGGCGGCAGCATCCGGCGGCGACGTGGTGGTCAACACCAACGGTGGCGTGCGCCTCCTGGTGCGCAATGCCCACGTCTCGCAGACCAGGACGGTGACGATCAAGAGCTACACCGCGGTGACGCCACCGCCCGGCATGGCCAAGGCCGACTATGCCGTGGTCATCGCCGCCGGCAACGTCGCCGAGATCGGCCCGTTCGACGCGGCCTACTGGAACAACCCCTCCGGCCAGATCGAGCTCACCTATTCCGATGCCGCGGCGGACCTCACCGTCGGCGCCTTCACGGCCTGATCCTGGCCAGCGACAAGGGGGCTTAGGCCATGGCAGTGATCGATTCCCAGGGCACCATCGTCGCCATCAACGGCACGGTGGTCGGCGGCACCCGCACGCTGAGCGGCATTGGCTCCGGCAGCCCGGGCGAGCGCGACCGCACCACCTTCGCCGACACGAGCTTCAAGCGCTTCGGCATGGGGCTGGCCGACGCCGGCACGGTCACGGTCGGGCTGCTGCTGGACAGCGCCGACAACGGCCAGCGCAAGGCGTTCAAGGCCTGGAAGGACCGCTCGCGCGACATCTGGACCTTCACCTATTCGAACGGCGTCGTGCAGAGCTGCTACGCCTACACGACGCAGTTCAGCCAGGAGGCGGGCGCGGATCAGGACGTCACCGGCCAGATCCAGTTGCGCATCGACGGTGCCATCTCGGGCTTCCCGGACCCGAGCTGAGCTAGCGGAGCCGCACCTTGGACCTGAACCCCATCAGGGTGGAGATCGGCGGCCGCTCCTGGCCGCTGGCCTTCCACCTCGCCGCCATGGCCGAGCTGCAGAAAGCGCTCGGCGAGACCAGCTTGCAGGGCATCCTGCTCCGCCTCGACGCCCTGCAGCCGCCAGCCGGCACCGGTGCCGACGAGCACCTCCTGCAGGTCAACCTCGACGATCTGCAGGCCTTCCTCTGGGCGGGCATCCGCGGCGGCACCCCGGATGAGGACATCTCGCGGGCGAGCCTTGGCCGCTTGATCCGCCTGCGCGAGCTGCCGACGCTGATCGCCTCGCTCAACCTCGCCTTGCTGGCGCAGTTCGCCGAGCCGCCGGCCGCCGCCGACAACCAGGACGCGCCCCCTTTGCCGGTGGCGGCGGCGGACAGCCCCTCGACCTGATCGGCATGGTCGAGACCGCCGTCGCCGTCTTCGGCCTCGACCTCGCCGCAGCCTGGCGGCTCACCTTCCGCGACTACCGAATGCTCGAGCGGGTGGCGCGCCGCCGCCTCAAGGCTGAGCACGAGCGCGACGTCTGGCTCGCCTGGATTACGGCGGCCTTCGTCCACAAGCCGACCTCAGCCGATGCGGTGCGCCGGATGACCGGCGGGGCGCCGCGCGCACGGCGCGACGATGGCGGGGTGGCGCTGCAGCACCGGCTCGCCTTCGAGGCCTGGTACGAGCAGCAGAAGCGGGCGGAGTAGCAGCGATGGCAGACGGCAAGGTGGGCGAGGCCTATATCGAGCTGCGCTACAAGCTCGACCAGCTCCAGCGCGATCTGCGCGTCGCCCAGGCAGCGATCCAGAACCAGGTGCAGGAGGTGGCGGACGACGCCAACGAGCGCACCATCGGCATGTTCGACGGGGTCAATGACGGCCTGGAGCGGCTGCAGGGCTCCATCTCGACCGTCATGCAGGTCGCCGTGGTCGCGTTCTCGGTGCAGATGGTGCAGGCGGTCTACGGCTACGCCAACGCGATCGCCGAGGCCGGCGACAAGACGCAGCTCATGCGCTCGCGCCTGGCCGGGATCACCCAGGACGCCGGCGCCTTCGACATGGCGCGCGAGAGCGCCATGAAGCTCGGCGTCTCCGTGAGCAGCGTCGCCGACGTGATGCAGCGCTTCGGCATCGCCACCCAAGCCATGGGCCGACCGACGGAGGATCTGCAGAAGCTCACCGAGGTCGTCATCAACCTGGGCCGCATCTCCGGTGCCACCCAGGAGGAGATGACGGCCGGCATGCTCCAGCTGGGGCAGGCCCTGGCGTCGGGCCGCCTCGGGGGCGACGAGCTGCGCTCGGTGCTGGAATCGATGCCGGAGCTGGCGCGCGTCCTGGCTGAGCAGCTCGGTGTGCCGATCGGCAAGCTCCGCGACATGGGCAGCCAAGGCCAGCTCACGGCCGACCTGGTGATGAACGCGCTCCTGCGCGCCTTCGACGACGTGAACAGGCGCGCGGCCGAGCTGCCCGAGACGCTCGAGCAGGCCAAGAACCGCATGGCCAATGCCTGGAACGACGTGCTGGCGGGCATCGACCAGACGCTGCACGTCTCCCAGGCGCTGCAGGCGGTCTGGAACACCCTGGCCGGCACCGCGGAGAAGGTGGCTGTGGCCCTGGGCTCGGCCTCGCCGGAATCGCAGCGCAAGGTGCTGCAGGAGCGCGTCGCTGCCTTGAAGGCCGAGCGCGAGCAGGCCGAGGGCTTTCTGGGCGGAGCTCTGGGCGGTGGCGTCAAGGACGCCCTCAACGTGCTGCTGCCGCCCGGCCTAGCGAGCATCGGCACCTACAGCACCCGGCCCCTGGAGGCGATCAACGCCGAGCTGGAGAAGACCGAGCGGATGCTGGCCGAGGTGGGCAGGAAGCCGCTGGAGCTGATCCGCGGCGCCCCGGGCAGCACCGGCGAGAAGCCGGTCAAGTACGAGCCGCCGGGTCCGCTCAGCGGCGACGCGGCCAAGGCCCAGGACGCGCTCATCGCGCGCATCAAGAGCCAGGCCGACTACGAGGAGCAGCAGCGCAGGGCATCGCAGCAGCAGCTGCACGAGAGCCTCAGCGACTATGAGGACACCGAGCGCAAGAAGACGGCGGCAGCCAAGGCCGAAGCCGCCAAGCGGCAGCAGGAGCAGGAGCACCTGCAGGCCCGGGCCAAGACTCTGACCCAGGAGAGCATGACCGACCTCGAGAAGTACGAGGCCAAGGTCAAGGAGGTCGACCAGCTCGTCGGCAAGAAGGCGCTCACCAAGGAGCAGGGCGACACCGTCAAGGCCGGCCTCAAGCGCGAGTTCGACGAGCAGCAGGCAAGGCGGCCCGAGAACGCCGCGGAGAAGCGCGTCGCCGACATGCGCTCCGAGGTCGAGGAGCTGAAGCGGCTGCAGGCGGCCCAGGACGTCAGCCAGGAGAAGTACCAGGAGGTCGTCTACCAGATCGCGGGCGAGCGCGCGGCGCGCCAGCTCGGCCGCGAGGCCACCGAGGCCGAGCGCCAGGCGGTGGCGGCGCTCACCATCGAGCAGGAGAAGCTCAAGGACGCGATGGAGCGCGCCCGCAAGATCCAGGACCTCGAGCAGGAGATCGACGCCTCCGAGCGGCTGCAGAAGGCCAAGCAGGAGGGGGCCAAGGCCTATTACGACATGGCCAAGGCGATCGCGGTCGAGCAGGAGGTCCGAAAGCTGGGCGTGGGTGCCACCAGCGACGAGATCGAGAAGACGCGCAAGCTCGCGGCCGAGAAGTACGACCTGGCCAACCGGGAGCAGTACGACCGGACCTATGACCCGACGGCCGGTGCGCTCGACGCCATGAAGGATCTCGGCGACGAGGCGCAGCAGCTCGGCAAGATGATGGGCGACGCCGTCAAGCAGGGGGCGGACACCGCAGCCGAAGCGCTGACGCAGTTCGTCGAGACCGGCAAGCTCAAGATCGACGATCTCGCGCGCAGCATCGAGCACCAGCTCCTGCAGGGTGCGATCAGCCAGTTCGTCAACCTGATGCTGGGCGCTGCCGGCAACGCGCTGGGCAGCTACCTGGGTGCGACGCCGGCAAGCCCGACCAGCGCTGCCGCCACCGCCTCCGCGACGCCGGGCGGCGCCAGCCAGCACGCTAAGGGCGGCGTGCGCAGCGGGCCCGGCATCCAGGCCTTCGAGAACACGGTGGTGCGCACGCCCACCTTCTTCGCCTTCGCGCGCGGCGCACAGCTGGGCGTCATGGGCGAGGCCGGCGACGAGGGCATCCTGCCCCTGGAGCGCACCGCCTCGGGCGACCTGGGCGTCAAGGCCACCGGCATCGGCGGCGGCGGCATGCAGGTCAACATCAACAATTTCGGTGCGCCCGAGCAGGTCCAGACCTCGGTGCGTAAGGCCGGCGACCAGGAAGTGCTCGACGTCGCCTTCCTCTCGGCCAGCCGCCGCCACATGAACTCCGGCCAGCTGGACAAGCAGTTCGCGGGCAATTTCGGCGCCCGGCCCAAGCCGATGCGCTGACGGAGCAGAGCCATGGCCTATGCCCCCTGGCCCAACACCTTGCCGCTGCCGCTGGTGGCGGGCTACGGCGAGGCCCTGTCCCTGGCGCTCCTGCGCGTGCCGGTCGACAAGGGTCCGCCGCTGCAGCGGGCGATCACCGACGCGCTGCCGCTGCCGATCGACGCCACGGTCGTGATGACCCGGGCCGAATATGCGATCTTCAAGACCTTCGTGCTCACCACGCTCGCCGGCGGCGCCCTGCCGTTCGAGTGGACCGATCCGCTCACCCAGACCACCCGGGCGCTGCGCTTCCGCGACAGCCCGACCTTGCGCGCCGAGGCACCGGAGATCCTGCTGGTGGGCCTGCCGCTGGAGATCCTGCCCGCATGACCACATCGACCTTCCGCGCCGCCCTGCGCGCCCGCGAGAGCGGTGTCGTCGTCGTCTGGCTGGCGACCATCACCCATCCGCAGATCGAGGGCGGCATCCTGCGGCTCACCGACTACCGCCAGAACCTGGTCAGCCGCGGCAACACCTTCGTCGGCTTTGCGTTCAAGGTCACCCTGCCGCACGACCCGGGCCGCGGCCTGCAGGCCAAGATCATCTTCTTCGACATCGCCCAGGAGATGACGGCCTGGATCAGGAAGGTGGCGGTGCCCGCACCCAAGATATTGCTGGAGGTCGTGCGCGTCGCAGCGCCCGACACAGTCGAGATCGCCACCCCGACCATGGTGCTGGAGACCCCGCAGGGCGATCCGAGCGGGGTCATCACGGCCGCCATCAGCCTGACCAACCGGGGCCGGCTGCAGTGGCCCTACCGGCAATTCACCCCGGCGGACTTTCCCGGTGCCTTCGCTTGAGGACGTCGCCCGCGGCCTGATCGGCCGGCCGTTCGGGCATCGGGGCCGTGGGCCTGAGGCCTTCGATTGCTGGGGCCTGGTCATGGAGGTCTATCGGCAGACCTTCGGGATCGAGCTGCCCGACTATGCCGCCGACGGGTCGCGCACCCACCGCGCGGCCGCTGCAGCCCTGGTGGATGGCGAACGCGGCGCATGGATCGAGCTAAGCCCCTCCGTGGAGCGTCCCGGCGACGTGATCCTGTTGCGTCGGTTCGGCCGGCCGCTGCATCTCGGCTTGGTCATGGGCCGGCGACGCTTTCTGCATTGCGACGAACCGGCCGGGGTGACCTGCCAGCCTTACGACAGCATGGCCTGGCGCAACCAGGTCCTGGGCTGCTACCGCCACCCGACTTTGGCGAGCCGCACCAGCTAATCCGCTTCAAGCCGAACCTCCTGCGCTCGGACCGCCTGCTCGTGCCGGTGCGCGAGGGGGCGAGCCTGGCCGAGATCGCGGCGATCCTCGAGCCGGACGAGGCGGCGCGCGCGCTGCTCGAGCTCAAGGTCAACGGCGAGCTGGTGCCTCACCCCTGGTGGCCGCGGCTGCGGCCCAAGCCCGGCACCATCGTCGAGGGCGTGCTGGTGCCCGCCGGCGGCTCGGAGTTCCTGCGCCTGGCGCTCACCGCCGCCGTCGTAGTGGCTGCGGCGACGGTGGTTGCCGCCTCAGGCGGCACGCTGGGACCGGTCGCGGCGGCAGCCCTGGGTGCCGGCATCACCATCGCCGGCACACTCGCTATCAACGCGCTCATCCCGCCGCAGACGGCCGAGCTGGGCGGCGACAGCACGCGCTACAGCCCGACCTACAGCCTGAGCGGCTCGGAGAACCAGCTGCGCCCCTGGGGCGTCGTGCCGGTGCTCCTGGGCCGCATGCGGGTCTATCCGCAACTCGCCGGCGAGGAGGTGACCCGGCCGGCCGGCGACACCGTCTATCTCACGACACCGCTCCTCTGGACCCAGGGCCGGGCGAGCTTCGAGGAGCTGCACATCGGCGAGACGCCGATCTCCTCCTTCGTCGGCGTCACCACCGAATGGATCGACGCCGCCGAGGACGAGAGCCCGGTCTTCGACAGCTACCCCTATGACGTCCATGTCGAGGTCGTCTCGGCAGCGCTCACCAAGACGGCAGGCTTCGTCACCCGCCGCACCCAGGGCGGCACCTCGAAGATCAGCGTCGAGGTGGTATTCGAGAACGGGTTGATCGGCTACGGCGAGAAGACCGGCGACCAGTTCGGCCAGACCGTGGCGTTCGAGATCCGCGCGGCGCTGGCGAGCGGCGGCGACGAGTTCGTCCTGGGCACGCCATCCGTCACCAAGAAGAACACGAACCCGGTAAGAGAGGTATTCGAGTTCGAGGTTCCCGAGGGGCAATATGACATCAAAGTCAAGCGCACGACCGACGACACATCGGACACCTATAAGCGCAATGCCAGCACATGGGCGTTGCTGAGATCGATTAGATACGAGCAGCCGATCAAGGCCAAATACGTCACAGCCTCGGTGCAGACGGTCAAGGCGACCAACCAGCTCAGCGGCGCCGTGCGGACCTACAACGCCGTCGGCATCACCCTCTGCCAGGATTGGGACGCGGCATCCGGTACCTGGATCGAGCGCGAGACCGAGAACCCGGCCAGCCTGTTCCGCTACGTGCTGCAGCTGCCGACCCAGCCCGAGCCCTACGACGACAGCGAGATCGACCTGGAGCGCTTGCAGGCGTGGCACGATTACTGTGCCGATCAGCTGTTCACTTGCGGCATCTACGTCGATTGGCCAGCGACTGAGGACGAGGTGCTCGAGCTGATCGCGCAGTGCGGCCGTGCCCGGCCGGCCTGGCGCGACGGCAAGCGCTCGGTGATCTGGGATCAGCCGCAGACCCTGCCGGTCGACTGCATCAACCCGAACGTCTGCAGGAATTTCCAGTGGACGCATAGTTTTCTGCCCGACACGCATGCCTACCGCGTCCGCTTCAAGAACAAGGACAAAGGTTACGCCGACGACGAGATTATCGTCTATTTTGACGGTTTCGATGCCTCGAATGCGCGCCGCTTCGAGGAGCTGCAGCCGGTCGGCGTCACCGACGAAGCCAATGCGTGGTGGCATGGCCGTTGGATGTATGCCCAAGGCAAGCTCCGGCCGGAGACCTACACCTGGGAGATGAACTGGCGGCATCTGCTCGCCGGCGAGGGCGAGCTGGTCGAGCTGCAGCATTGGTGCATGCTGGTGGGCACCGGGCAGGGCTGGATCACTGCGCTCACCATCGACAGCGGCCAGATCACCACCATCACCATCGACGACACCGTCGAGCTGGAGCCGGGCAAGAGCTACCTCGCCATCGTCTACGATTCGACGGGCGCGCGCCACGAGCTGCCGCTCGTCAACTCCGGCGTCGGCGTGCGCACGCTCGAGCTGGAGAGCACCATCAGCGCCGGCTCGGGCATCGCCGTGGGCGACCACTGCGCCGTGGGCGAGCGCGGCAAGGCCTCGCTGCTGGCGATCATCTCCAGGATCGGGCCGATCAGCGAGGATCTGGACGCGCGCATCTCCGCCGTGCCCGCCTTCTGGGTCGACGACGGGCAGACGCTGCCCGATTTCGATCCGCGCATCGGCGAGCCTGCCGGAGCCCTGATGCCGGTGCTCTGGTCGGTGCGCTCGGACCAGACGGTGGCCCAGCGGGATGCCGATGGCTCGATCCACCTGCAGCTGATCGTGGCGCTCTATGGCGACGGCGCGCGCTGGCTGACCCGCGTCTCGGGCATCGACGTGCGCTGCCGGCAGGATGCCGCCGGCGCGCTCGACCTCTATGTCCAGGCACCGCCCGAGGCCACGCTGGCCATCGTGCCGGGTGTGGAGACCGAGAAGACCTACTTCGTGGCGGCGCGCTACCGGCTGCGGGACGGCAGCTTCGGGCCCTGGACCGCCGAGATCAGGCACGAGATCGTGGGCGTCTACCTGCCCCCGCCCGACGTCACCGCGATCTATTTCGACGGCGACGGCATCTCCTTCCGCCTGGACCGACCGCCGCCCGATCTCGCCGGCTTCCTGGTGCGCTATGGCGTGAACACCGGGTTGCCCTGGGACACCGCGACACCGCTGCAGGATGCGATCGTGCGCGGCTACAGCCTGCCGGGTGCCGAGCTGCCGCTGGAGGCGCGCGAGATCCTGGTCAAGGCGATCTCGACTGCGGGGATCGAGAGCGCCAACCCGACCAGGCTTGCGGTCACGCCCGGCCAGTTCCTCCAGCGGTTGGTGTGGTTCACGAAGGATATGGGTGAGCTCGGCTGGCCCGGCACGATCACCGGCGGCAGGGTCAACGGCAGCGTCATCGAGGCCGACGACACCTCGGTCTGGCTGCAGCCTGATGGCATGTGGCTCGAGGACGGTCCCGCCGACGATCCCGACTGGCTGGGCGCCTCATGGGCCGCGCTCGAGTACCAATTCGATTTCTACGTGCCGAGCGTCCAGCCGGGCGACAAGCTCTGGCTCGACATCGTCGCTGACGGGCCTGTGACGGTGGAGCGGCGGTTCAGCGGCGACGCGATCGCCGTCGAGCCGGATGCCCTGCCGCCCGGGGTCTATGACGACGTCTACGAGGACGACGTCTATGATCTGGGGCCGGATTCCGCGACGCTGATCGTCGAGGAAGGCATCCTCGAGCCGGGCATCACCGACGACGGGCTGTTCACGAACATCTCCGCGCGGCCATGGCTGCTGTGGCGGCAGTCCTTGCGCGCGGTGGCCGACCAGCTCGTCTCCTTCCGCGTCCGCTCATCCGCAGGCGGCGGCAACATCCGCACGGTGATCCGCCGCGTGCGCGTCCTGATCGACGCCGAGGAAATAGGTGAGACCCAGACGCTCACGCTCTCGGCCGCCAACTTCACCATCACGCCGGCGAAGAAGTACCGGGGTATCACGTTCATCGATCCGACGCTGCTCAACTCGGGTATGGGTTCTGGCGCCGCCAACGTCGTCGTCCACGACCCGATCAGCCCGACCGCCCCTGTCATCCACGCCATCAACTCGGCCGGCACCACGGTGGCTGCCGTCGTCGGCATCAAGATCGGAGGCTATTGAGCCGTGGCGAACCTACCGAACGTAGGCTCCTTCCTTGCCGGTGCCGGCAGCCGCATCACCCGCGGCCTGTTCTTCGAGGACTGGCTGGCGTGGTCACGGCAACAGGCCGGCGGCGCGGACTATGAGGGCCTTTCCATCTCAGGCGGCGCCATCACGCCGTCGCGAGGATTCGTGATCGTCGACACCGAAGGCGGCGCGGCGGGCGATGATCTGGACCGAATCAACCCGGCGAATTTCCAGGCGGGGCACTGTCTGTTCGTGAAGGCGCTCGACCCCGGCCGCCCGGTGCGGCTGCGCCAGGGCCAAGGCGGCGTGGGGCAGCTGGGGCTCGCCACCACGGAGTTGGTGTTGTCGAGCTTCTATATGGGGGTATGGCTGAAATATAGCGGCTCCCAATGGAACGAGCTCAGCCGGGTCTACGGCGACCAGGTGGGCGCGGCGCGGAGCTACCTCGGCCTGACGGACGTGGCCATTGCCCAGGGCGCCAGTGCTGAGGATGTGCGCGCCAGGAGCGCCACCAATCGTGCGCTCATGGCCTCGAGCATCTATCAGATGTTCGAGTGGTATTGGGGCGTCATCGGCGACCGGGTGGAATCGACCACCTTCAGCCGTGACGGCGAGCTGGTCTATTCGGAGATCGTCGACGGCGCGCCGGTGCTGCGCCGCATCGCCACGGCCAAGTTCCTCTCCAAGAGCTTCAGCGAGCACTACTATTCCGGCGAGCTGACCTGCGCCGCGGGCGACACCGGCACGCTCACCCATGGCTTCGCAAACCGGCCGAGCATGTGGCGCGCGACCTTGCTCTGCAAGACGGCCGAGCTTGGCTGGAGCGTGGGCGACGAGGCCGACATCACGACCTCGGTCACCGGCAGCTCGAACCGGGGCCTCAGCGTCGCGGTGAACGCGACCCAGATCAAATACAAGATCACGGCAGCCAATCCGATCGCGATCAACCATTTCTCCACCGGGACGTTCACCGCCGTGACGGCGGCGAGCTGGCGTCTGCTGATCAGGGCTTGGGCGTAAAGGGATGTGCATGTCGCGATCGGTCGCCGCTTTGAACGCCTGGCTGGACCATGCCGGCGGCATCCTGCGCGCCATCATCATCATGATGCTCGCCTGGGTCGGGAATCTCGGCTGGTCGACCTACGTCGCGGTGCAGGAGGCGAACCGCCAGAACGCGGTCCTCCTGCTGCGCTTCGCCAAGGTCGACGAGATCGACCGCAACCTGCGCACGGCGAGCGAGAAGATCGACCTGCTCACGGTCGGCACCGCCGGGCTCGACGGCAAGATCCGGGTGGTCGAGCAGAGGCTGGGCGAGCATGACCGGCGCTTCGACACCCAGCGCGAGGCCCTGGTCGAGATCCGGCGCCGGGTCGATGCCATGAACGACGACGACCCCAAGCCCGGCCAGCACTAGGTCCGAGGAGCTTTCGGCAGCCCCAGCACGGCCTCGCCCATAGCTTGCGCAGCGACCTGCTGTGCGAGGCCGCATGCCGCTCGACCTGCTCAAGCGAAGCGAGAAGACCTCGGCCTACAATGTGGCCGAGTGGGATGGGAACCTCACCGCGATCGAGAATGCGGTAGCCTCTCTCGAGAGCAGCATCAGCTCGCTCACTGCCTCGATCGCCACCATCAACACGACGCTCGCCGGCAAGCTAGCCAACCTGATCGAAGACCTGACGCCCGAGCTGGGCGGCGACCTCGACGCCAAGCTCAAGCGGATCTGGAACGTCCTGCACAAGATGCCGGCCGCCAAGACGGCGAGCTGGACCTTGGACCCCAACGAGGGCTCGCTCTACAACATCCAGGCCGCCAGTGGCATCACGCTGACGCTGCCCTCGTCGCTCGCGACCTGCCCGATCGGCATCGGGTTCGAGTTCCACATCCTGAACAATATTCAGGTGTCGTTCTCGGTCGACAACTCGTCGAACCTGACCAACTTCAGCTCGCACACCAAGATGATCGGCCCCAAGGGGGTCGCGTTCCTGCGGGTGATCGGCTCGAACGGCAGCTCGCCGGTCTACAAGCTCGTCGGCAACACGGCGGCCTGAGCCAATGCCGCTCTGGCTGCCCCCCGGTATCCTGGCGGCATCTGGCGGCGCTGCCGTCAACTCGATCCAGGTCAGCAACGACGTCTATTCGATCGCCAATGGCGACAGCATCACCTTCTCGCCGATCGCCAACGACCGGGCGACGGACGGCAGCACGCTTTCCCTGGTCAGCGTCTCGGCACCCGGGGCCGGCGAGGGCTCGCGCACCGTCTCGGGCAACAATCTGAGCTACACGGCCCCGGCCTCGGGCACGCGCACGGTGGTGCTCACCTATCAGGTCTCCTCGCCGACGCTGGGCACGGCGACTGGCAACATCACCTTCAACGTCGGCACGGTCTGGTATCAGGCGAATTGGGTCAACGGCAAGGCCCCGTTAAGTCTCCGCAAATGGAACGTCGGTGTATTCGCCGTAGGTGGTGCCGGGCTCAATACCTACAAGAATTGGTGCGGCAACACCCCAGAGATCATCGCGGCCAATTGTACCGGGCAGCAAACCGGGGTCTGGCTGGCGGACAGCTGGGCGAAAGTGGTTGGCGGCACGAACGACGCGAGCGACGCGGTCGACCAGCTCAGCCAGCCGAACCTGCAATATCACGGCCAGGCCAGGGACTGGATCAGGGCCGAATCCCGGCGCATCGCCGGCCAGGAGACCTACGGGGTCACCAAGAGGACCTGGCTCGCCTTCCTGTTCACCATGGTGCCGTTCGGCAGCGAGCTGTCGGTGTGCCAGGCGGTCGCCAACGGCACGCACGACGCCAAGATCACGGCCATGGGCCGACGTACCCGAAAGGTAATCGACGACGCCGGTCAAGATTACCGCATGGTAATTGGCCGGCCGAATTGGGAGTTTAATCAGGATACCGGCTTACGAATTCTGAATAGGACCGGCAATTTTGGCGGCAGAAACGGGTTCTATGCCGCCGGAGGCTCCTGGCAACTCTACGCCGATATGTGCGGCAGGTTCTTCAACAAGTTCTGGGACGGCTACGGCTACCGGATGCCGATGACGCTGTCGCCAGCGCAGGACTCGACGACTTGCCCAGACCCCAACCAGACCGGCGGCCAGACGATCGAGAATTGGGCGATCGCCGAATATGACCTGATCTGCTGCAGCTTCCACCCGATCACCACGCGCGTGCCGGACCTGACAGCGGCCCGTAACGTCGTCTATTCGACGACGAGCGCTCTCTACACCCCGCAGATGGTCATCAACGCGGCCCGCACGAAGGGCCGCAAGGTGGCCTTCCTCGAGCACGCGGTCTCGACCGGCCAGGTCGAATGGTACACCGGCGCCGGGCTCGCCAACGTCGCCGCCGCCTACGGCCATTTCGGGGACATCTGCAATGCCGCCGCCGAGGAGGCGTTGATGGCGTTCACCTGCCTGCTGGGCACGCCGATGTGCAACCCGGCCTTCCTCTCCGCCCGCGGCGAGCCCGACGCCACACGCTGGCGCAACCTCTGCGTCGCCTATCACGACGACTTCGGCAAGGTTGGCTACCCGGTGCAAGCCTCATGACGTTCGAGCCGATCGTGGAGCCGGGCATCCTCGAGGACGGGATCGCGCAGCAGATCACCGCCGAGATGCGCCAGCTGCAGTCAGCGCTCGCCGTGCTCGACCGGCAGCTCGCCGAGGCGAAAGCCCAGGCCGTGGCGGCCCAGGCGGTCGTCGACCAGACCAAGGCTCAGCTGGCTGAAGCACGCCGGCGGCTCAACTCCGCCATGGAGGCCTGACGGTGGGGCTCGATCTCCTGAAACGTGCGGAGAAGGGCGGCAAGCTCTCCGGCACCGAGCACGACACGAACTTCACCGCGATCGAGAATGCGGTCAACGCCGCCGGCTACCTGACCCAGACCGGAACAGGAGCAATCGAGCGCACCGGGCTGCAGCGCGCGGACGACCTGCCGCTGCTCACCGACTATAACGGCAAGCTCGACGGTGCCACCGACGACAGGACCAATCTCGACAATGCGCTGACCGCGAAAAGCCATATCACGGCACGGCGGGGCGCCATCCTGATCAACAGCAATTACACCATAGCCAGCGGCAAGAGCTTGCTCCTGCTGCCAGGATCGACGCTCAAGCCTGCCTCTGGTGTCACCGTTACCGTCAACGGGACGTTGTTTCACTTCGGGAGCTACAACAGCGGCGCCGGCAGCGTGACGGCCGGGACCGGCACCATCGCCGACCTGACCGCGGGCGGCGGCGGCATCAGCGATCCGGAGCTGCTGGCGATCGCCGGGCTGACCTCGGCGGCCAACAAGGGCATCTACTTCACGGGCTCAGGTGCGGCCGCGACCTACGATCTCTCGAGCTTCGCGCGCACGATCCTCGACGATGCCGATGGCCCGGGCGTGCGCGGCACGATCGGAGCCCCGCCGCTCAGCGCCTACGTCTTCTACCAGGTGCCGAGCCTGGCGAACGGGACCTTCAACGTCCTGCGCAGGCCGGGCTTCGGCTTCACCATCAACAAGCTCGTGACCAAGCTCTCGGCCGGCACCGCCACGATCAACGCGCGCATCGGCACGACCTCGATCACCAGCCTCTCGGCCGTAGGTGCCACCACGACCGAGACCGAGACCACAGCCACCGGTGCCAACACCTTCGCCGCCACGGATCTCCTCAACTTCGTCGTCACCAGCGCCTCCGGCACGGGCGACCTCGATATCGGCTTCCAGGTGACAAGGGCGCAAAGCTGATGGCCACCAACGACCCGGTCCTGGTCTCGTTCTATCCCCTGCTGCCGGGCGCCAATGCCGCGGCGCTGGTCTTCCGCCAGGACGGCAGCTCGCCGAAGATCACCTACGAGGCGCTGTCGTTCGATGCCGATGCCATCGAATATGGCGACTTCGCCTGCCGGGTCTCGGACCGGTATGGCGGCGGCAATTTCGCGGTCAAGTTCGCCTTCACGGCTGCCTCGGCGACCAGCGGCAGCGTGGTCTGGGAGATCGGGTTCCACAGGAATCCGACGTCCGAAGACATCGATACCGCGCACACCTTCAGCTACCAGTCCGTCACCGTGGCCTGCGGCGCCACCAACGGCTTTCCCATCTACACGAGCATCGCCTTCACCCAGGCCCAGGCCGATGCGCTCGCGGCGGGCGAGCAGGTGATCATGCGCGTGCGCCGCAACGCAACCTCCGGCTCCGACGGCATGCTGGGCGACGCCGAGCTGCACTTCGCCTCCATGGCGGCCGTGGAGAGCTGAGATGGCCTCCTACAGCTTTTCCGGCGGTGGCCGGGCGATCCTGGCGAGCCCGATCATCACGGCCGTGCCGTTCACGGTGGCCGGCTGGGCCCGCCCCGTCACGCTGACCGCCGTCAAGACGATGTTCTACCTCGGGGTGCCGACGGCCTCGAACAACGACGCGCATCGCCTGGGCAACGACGCGAGCGGCAACCTGACCGCGGTCACGCGCAACGCCGCCGGCACCACCGCGGGCTCAGCCGTCTCGGCTTCAGCGATGACGGCCTCGACCTGGCACCATTGCGGCGGGGTGTGGGCTTCGGCGAGCAGCCGCAAGAGCTATCTCAACGGCGTCGAGGCGACCAACGCGACCAGCGTCACCGTCACCACGCCCGCCACCGAGATGGACCTGGGCGCATCGGCCACTGGCAGCGGCTACGGCAACAATTGGGACGGCCAGCTCGAATCGTGGGCGATGTGGAACGTGGCGCTCACCGCCATCGAGATGGCGGCCCTAGCCGCCGGCGTCCTGCCGCCGCGGATCCAGCCAACGGCCCTGGTCCACTGGTGGCGCAACCTGGGTGCGGCCGGTGCCACCGTCATGCAGGACGTGATGGGCCGCGCGGATCTGGCCATCACCAATGGCTCCGCTTCGGCCGAGGTGCCGTTGCTGCGTCCGCGCGGCTGGATCAGCCGCGACCTCATGGCGCCGCAGCCGGTCTCGGCCGCCCGTCCGCGCCTGGTGCTGATCGGGTTCTGAGCGCTTTCGGCAGCCACGTCCGGCCCGGGCGCAAATGATCCGCTCCGCACGAGCGCGGAGATCATCATGGCGGTGCTAGGCGAGCAGGATCGGGCCGGCCTCTGGGCGGAGCTCATGGCCGAGCTGTCCGCCGAGCGCGAGCCGGTGGCGGGCCTCACCAAGACCGACCTGCGCGCCGCGGTCGACGCGATCGACAGCTTCCTGAGCACGAACGCCGCGGCCATCAACGCTGCGATCCCGCAGCCGGCGCGCGGCGCGCTCAGCGCGGCGCAGAAGGCGCGCCTGCTCGTCGCCGTCGTGCGCCGCCGCTACCTCGCCGGGGCCTGAGCATGGCCAGCGGCGACCTGCTCGCGTTCTGGGGCGCCCAGGAGAATGAGGCTCCCATCTCCGGCTCCGGCTTTGTCAGCTTCGACCGGCGGAACGGCCAGCCGGTGCTGCGCTTCGGCGCCAGGGCTCCCAGGACCGCGATGTTCAGCCGGATCCTGCCGGGAGGCTATGCCGGCGGCGGCCTGACGCTCCAGCTGATCTGGGCGGCTTCCGTGGCCACCCTGGGCGACGTGGTCTGGGGCGGTGCGATCGAGCGCCGCAACGCCGACATCGACGTCGACGGCTTCGCCGGCCAGCAGACGGCGACCGGCACCGCGAACGCCACGTCGGGCATCCTGACCACCACGAGCATCACCTTCGGCGCGGCGGCCATGGATGGCCTGCAGCCCAACGAGCCGTTTCGGCTGCAGCTCCAGCGCCTCGCCGGCGTCGGCGCAGACACCATGCTGGGCGATGCCGAGCTGGTCTCCGCAGCCCTGATCGAGACCTGAGGCCAACCCCGATGCCTGACTACCAAGCCCTCCGATCCGAGCTGACCGCCGACCCTCTGGCCAAGGGCTATGCGGCCATGAGCGACGCGCAGGCCGCGGCCAGCCTGATGGCGGCCTACCGCACCACCGAGCGCGCCAGCATCCGCGCCAGCGAGCTCTACGAGGCGGTGGTCGACAGCGAGTTCACGGCCTTGGCCGCCAACGTCCAGACCCGGGTCCGCGACCTGTACACGCTCGACGTCGTGCCGGCCGCCACGGGCTCGCGTGCGCGCGCCGTGCTGCTCGCCATCTTCGGCGCCGGGACCCAGACGCGGGCCAACCTGGCGGCCCTGGTCAAGGTCGACGTCCGCCGCTGCGACGAGATCGGCTGGAGTGTGGGCGTGACCGACCAGGACGTGGCGGCGGCGAGGGCCCTCTGATGGCAAAGGCGCTCACGGCCCGCACGCTCCAGGCCTCGGCCACCAATACCGCAGGGTCGACCACGACAGGCTCAGGCCTCGATTGCCGGGCCAATTTCGGCATGCTGGTGACCGCCAAGGTCACGAACGGCGCCACCGGCCCGACCATCCCCTGCACCTTCACGCTCGAGGTCAGCCACGACAACACGAACTGGAAGACGTTCGTGGCGGCGACCGCCCAGCTCGGCAACAGCGTTGTCACCGAGTGGGCGGTCGATCTGCCGCCGACGGTCGCCTACGTGCGCAGCAAGTTCGGCGGCAACACCGGCCAGTCCGTGACCGTCGAGTGCCTGGGGTCCGAGTGGACCACGCTGCTCTAGGCGGCTGACCCATGGCCGGCCCCTTCAGGATCAAGCGCCCGTGGGCCTGGAACCCGGCCGAGCTGCGGCCCGAGTTCCAGCCGCTCGCCGCGGGCCTCAAGCTCTTGCTGCCGCTCTGGGACGCCGGCGGCTGCGTCAACCTGATCGACCGCACCGCCTTCGTCCAGCAATCCGGCGTGGCCTGGAACAGCGGGCCGGTCGGCCTCTCGCCCGAGCGGACCGCCGGCACGAACGACCACTTCTACGCGCTGACCTACCAGAGCATCGACAGCGCCAGCGACCACACCGTCTGGGGCTTCGCCAACCCTCCGGCGAGCAGCGCCTCGGGCACGCCCGCGCCCAACCACGGCTGCCTGTTCTACCAGCGCCGCGAGAGCCCCTACGTGCAGTTCGGGCTCAACTTCAACCAGAACGGGGCCGGCGACGTGAACGCCGGCGGTTACATCAGCTGGATCTCGCACGATCCGGTGAACTCGCAGTTCTTCTCGATCGAGTACGCCAACGGCTGCGACGGCAATTGGCACAGCTACGGCTTCCGTCGCGCCGGCAACGGCGTGTCCTTGTGGATGGACGGCAATTCGGTCGGCACGACGACCATGTCGGGCAGCTCGACCACCAGCGCGCAGAACACCTCGATCGGCGGCCTCGGCAACACCGGCGTCTACGGCATCGCGTGTCAGATCGGCTTGGTTGCCGCCTGGCAGCGGGCGCTCAGCGATCGGGAGATCGCCCAACTCGAGACCAATTGGCTCGGCCTCGTCGAGCGTCGGCCCAGCAGGGTCGGCGGCCTTGCCGCGCTGTCGCAGGCCAAGGTGCTCACGGCCGACTCCGGGGCCTTCACGCTCACCGGTGCCAGCTCGAACCTTGCTGTGCCGTTCGGCGCCACGCCGGCCTATGCCGCCGCCGGCGCTGGCGTCAACGGGACCAGCTCTGGCACCGCGATCGCCGTCGCCTATCCGAGCGGCATCGTCGCCGGCTCGCCGCTGCTGCTGCAGGTGAGCGTGCGCGCGACCAACGGTGCCGTGACGACGCCGAGCGGCTGGCGGCTCCTGGCCGGGCCCGACAGCTCGACCGGCACCACGGTGCGGCAGTGGCTGTTCGGCAAGTTCGCGACGGGCTCGGAGAGCGGCACGCTCTCGGTCTCCTGGACCGGCACGACCTCGGGTGTCGTGGCCATGGGCCGGATGTACCGGTTCAGCGCCGGCAACGCCTGGCAGACCACGGGCAGCAACGCCACCAGCGGCAACACTACCACGCTCTCGATGCCGAACGCCGTGGCGGCCGGCAACAACCGGCTGGCCATCTGCGGCATCGCGATCAGCAACGACGACGCCACCGCCTCGGCCACCGGCGAGAGCGGCGGCGACTGGACCGAGGCCGTCGCCGAGTACACGACGACGTCAGGCTCCGACGGCTGCCTGCAGCTCCAGACCAGCACGTTCAACAGCCCGGGTGGCACAATCTCAGGCGGCTCGCAGACCATCGCCATCGCCGATCCCTGGGTGGCGCGCACGGTCGTCCTCTGGACCAGGGCGCCGATGCCCGCGCGGGCTGGCTCGTATGCGCTGGCCGGCCAAGAGGCGGCCCTGCGCAAGGGTGCCGCACCCAACAGCTACACCCTGGCCGCCGGCAGCGGCACCTTCACCCTCGCAGGCCAGGCTGCTGGGCTGAGGGTGGACCGGCGCCTCAATGCCGCCACGGGTACTTTGGGGCTCACGGGCCAAGCCGCTGCGCTCAAGAAGGGCTTTCGGGTCGCGGCTGCATCCGGGTCCTTTGCCCTGGCCGGCCAAGCGGTAGGCCTCAGCGTCGGTCGACGGCTGGCAGCTGCGGCGGGTTCGCTCGTGCTGGCCGGGCAGCCGGCGGGGTTGATCGTCGGTCGCCGCCTGGTGGCCTCGGCGGGATCGTTCACCCTCACCGGGCAGGCCGCGGGCACGTTGGCAGGGCGGAGGCTCGTCGCGGCCAGCGGGGCTTTCTCCTTGGCTGGCCAGAGCGCCGGTCTGCTGGCGGCACGGAAGATCGTCGCAGCGTCCGGCAGCTTCCTGTTGACCGGCCAGCCGGCCGGGCTGGCCAAGCTGAGACGCCTCATCGCCGACCCGGGCAGCTTCGCGCTCTCGGGCCAAGCTGCGTCCTTGCTGGCCGGACGGCGACTGCCGGCGGCGGCAGGCATACTCGTGCTCACCGGGCAGGTGGCTGGGCTCAAGCGCGGCATAAGGTTGCCGGCGAGCTCGGGCAGCTATGCGCTCGACGGCCAGCCGGCCGGGCTGCGCGCGGCACGCCGCCTTGCTGCCTCGGCCGGCATCTTCGGCCTGAGTGGGCAGGCGGCAGGCCTTGTTCGTGGGCGGCGGCTGCCCGCCGCATCCGGCAGCCTGGTGCTCAGCGGCCAGCCAGCGGGCCTGCTGCGCGGCTGGCGGCTGGTGGCCGGCGCCGGCAGCTTCGTCCTCGTTGGCCAGGATGCCGCCCTGGTCAAAAGCACCCATCGGGTGCTCACGGCCGAGGCCGGCCAGTTCATCCTGACAGGTCAGCCGACCGGGCTGCTCGTAGCCCGTCGCCTGGTGGCCGCATCGGGCAGCTTCGTCCTGGCTGGCCAGAGCGCGGCTCTGAAGCGCAGCCTCAGGCTCCAGGCGGCCTCCGGCAGCTTCGTCCTCGTCGGACAAGGAGCCGCGCTGACTGCCTCCAGGCGCCTCCAGGCGCTCTCCGGCGGCTTTGGCCTCTTGGGGCAGCCCGCGGCGCTGAAGCGCTCTGCGCGGCTTCCTGCGGCGCCTGGGGCCTATGTCCTGGCGGGGCAGCCGGCAGGGCTGCTGGTCAGCCGGCGCCTCCCGGCCGGCAGCCTCAACCTGGCGCTGACCGGGCAGGATGCGCGCCTGCTGCGCCATGCCGTGCTCCACGCGGAATCGGCAGCCTTCGCGCTCATCGGCAGCGATGTTCTCGATTACGGCACGCCGATCGACCTGATCCTCGACCTCGCCGGGACCTACGAGCCGATCCTGAGCCTGAGCGGCTCGGCGGTCCTCGAGGCGCCGCTGGCGGGGCAGCAGGACAGCCCGGAGGCGCTCTTCGGCTCGAGCGCACCAGCGGACGAGCTGGCCGGCCGGCACGACGGCATCGTGCGCCTCGCAGGCAAGATCGGCTGATGCTCACGGGACAGGATGTCGAGATCAGGCGCGGCCAGGCGGTCACCATCGCATTCCACATCCCGGGAGCTGCCGGCGCCACCGGCGCGCAGTGGTATCTCGCCCTCGCCAGCACCATCGCACCTGCCGACCGAGACCTGACCCGGGCAACCGGAGGCCAGGGCATCACGCTGACCGACCAGGGCGAAGACCTGCTCGTTCAGGTCGCCCTCGACGGGACCCAGACCGAGAACCTGCCGGTCGGGCGTCGCTACCACGAGCTGTGGCTCACCGATGTCGAGAGCAAGCCCGTGCCGGTGGCCGAGGGCTCATTCCGAATTAAGGACAGTCTCAAGGCCTAGCGGGAGTAAATCATGGCCTCGTTCGTCAAGTTCTATGCGTTCGTCGAGAACATCTACGAGAAGGTTCACAATCTCGGCGCCGACACGCTTAAGGTTATGTTGACCAACACGGCACCGAACGTGTCGACGAATGCGGTCAAGGCGGACATCACCGAGATCACCGCTGGCAACGGCTACACCGCCGGCGGTACTGCCGTTACTATCACCAGCTCGGCGCAAAGTGGCGGCACCTATTCGCTGGTCGGCAACGACGTCGTGTTCACGGCCAGCGGTGGCACCATCGGGCCGTTCAGGTATGCTATCCTATACAACGACACGCCGACCAGCCCGGCCGATCCGCTCATCGGCTATTGGGACTATGGCTCGTCCATCACCCTGGCCGACGGCGAGCCGTTCACGGTCGATTTCGGTGCCACGATCTTGACCCACGCCTGACGAATTACCTGAACCGCGCGGCCGATCAGGCCGCGATATTTGGCAGAGCTTCCGCCGTGAAAAGCCGCGATTTGCATGTCGTCACCGCGATCGCCAACCCCATGCGCTACGCCAGCCGCTACGAGCTCTACGAGCGCTGGGCCGTCCACATGCTCCGCTCGGGCGTCACGCTGACGGTCGTCGAGCTGCGCTACGGCGAGCGGCCGGCGGCGCTGCCGGCGATCAACCGCCGCGTCGAGCAGCTGGTGGCGGCCCAGGGCTACCACTTCCCGTCGATCCGTGTGGTCGAGCTCCAGACCCGGGACATCCTCTGGTCCAAGGAGAACCTGATCAACATCGGCATCGGCAGCCTGCCCAGGGACGCGGAGTGCATCGCGTGGATCGACGCCGACGTCTTCTTTCAGCGCACCGGCTGGGCGAAGAAGGTGCTGCACCAGCTGCAGCTCAGCGACTGGATTCAGCCCTGGAGCCATGCCGTCGACATGGGCCCGCAGGGCGACGTCGTCGGCAAGATCGCGACCAGCTTCATGTGCGCCTGGGCCAACGGCATCAAGTCGATCTCGGGCCGCTACGAGACCGTCGACCACCACCCGGGCTATGCCTGGGCCTGCCGCCGCGACGCCTATGAGCGGATGGGCGGCCTGATCGACACGGCGATCTTGGGGGCGGGCGATCGCCACATGTGCATGGGCCTGGTCGGGCTGGCCGACCGCTCCTACCCGCCGCAGCTCGGCGGCAAGACCCTGACCCGCGCCTACCTCAACGTCGTCCTGGCCTGGCAGGAGCGCGCGCAGCGCTACATCTCGCGCAACGTCGGCTATGTGCCGGGCATGATCCAGCACGGCTGGCACGGGCCCAAGGAGCGCCGGGGCTATACCAGCCGCTGGAAGATCCTGGTCCAGCACCAGTTCGACCCGAACACCGATCTCATCCGCGACTGGTCGCAGCGCGGCCTGATCGGGTGGGCGCATGATGCAAGCCCGCGCATGCGCGGGCTCCAGCGCGACATCGCCGCCTATTTCCGCTCCCGCGACGAGGATTCGACCAGCCGCGGCTGAGCCGGCCCGGGCGATTTCGGCAGACCGGGACCGGCCGCACGACCATCCCCTGGGCATTCCCAGCGCCCTTTGGGGGTGTCCATGCGTCTGCTGCTCGCAACCCTGATCATCCAGATGCTGTCGCCGCTGGCGATCGTGGCGGTCCTCGCCATGGCGCTCGGCGGCTGCACCATCACCACCGCCGATGTGCCCACGGACAAGGGCCCGGCCCACCTCTCGAGCTACCGCCTGTTCAGCTCGACGGCGATCGCCGTCAACGCCGACGGCTCGATGAGCTACTCGAGCGACCCGCAGGCGCAGCAGGCGAGCGACCTGTTCAAGCAGGGGCTCGAGCTGGGCGCCAAGCTCGGCACCGCGGCGGCCGCCGGCGGCATCAGCTACGGCCCGATGCTCGAAGCGCGCGAGCCCCCGTTCCTCCAGACGGCGGCGGGACGGCGATGATCGACCGGATGCTCGAGTGGGCCATGAGCTGGACCCGGCGCACCTGGGTCACGGCCGTGGCGCTGGCGATCGCCGTCTACCTCGTGCTGTGGGCCACCGATGGCCTGCAGCCGCTCCTCCGGCTTCTGGGCCTGGGCGCATGACCCTGGCCAAGGCGGTCGAGCGCATGTTCGGCAGCGCCGAGACCGGCGCCCTCATGCTCGAGGATTGCTACCAAGGCCGGCTCGAGCGCCACTGGAAGGTCGACGACAGGATCGACCAGGACGGCGTGCAGGCCTACCTCGTGCACGGTGTGGACCAAAGGTGGTGGCTGGTTGTCCCGGGCACCGGCTATGCCGAGAGCGGCAAGCCGAGCGAGTTCTGGCCCGACTGGCTGCGCAACGCGGCCTCGGTCTTCGGCATGGCCTGGAGCTTCGGCGGCGCCATGCCGGTCACCGGCCAGAGCGGGGTCTTCCGCTGGGGCAGGGGCTTCCTGCAGGAGGCGAACATCATCGACACCTGGCTCGCCGGTCGGCGGGTCGACGTCGCCATAGGCCATAGCCAGGGCGGTGCCGCCGTCCAGATCCTGGCCTGGTCGAGGTGGTGGCGCTGGCATGGCGCCGTGGGCGCTGCTGTCGAACCCGTGCACGAGGCGCACGCCTTCGCCTCGGCCAGGCCGTGCTTCTCGCCCAGCCTGCCGGTGCCGCCGCGGCTCCACGTCTGGGCAGCCGTCGACGACTTGGTGCCGAAGCTGCCGATCGGTGCCTTCCACGCGGGCATCACCCACAAGCTGCCCTCGCTCGGGATCGGCAGCCTGCGCGAGCGCCACGCCATCCTCGGCTACCGGGCGCGCCTGGCCGACGAGCACGCGCGTCTGCTGCGGGAGAGCGAGCCATGATCACGGTCGTCGAGGGCTACCAGCCGCCCTGGGACACGATCCTCGCGCGCCTGATCGAGCGGGAAGGTGGCCGGGTAAACGACCCGGCCGACAAGGGCGGCGACACCAACAGCGGCGTCACCGAGGCCACCTGGCGTCGCTACCTCACGGAGATCGGCGAGACCTACCGGCCGCTGGGCTCGATGACCGCCCAGGACAAGGCCGCGGTGTTCTGGCAGCTCTACGTCCTGGCTCCGGCGCTACGCCTGGACCTCGTCTATGCCAAGACGTCCCTGCGCGAGCTGCTGCTCGACACCGCGGTCCTGTTCGGACCGGACAAGGCGGCACGCTGGCTCCAGGAGGCGATCGCCAAGGAGCGGCCCGAGGCAGGCCTTGCCGTCGACGGCGTCGTCGGGCAGCACACCCGGGCCGAGCTCGTCCTGTGCGACACCGCGCCCATCGTCGCCGGCATCGTGGCCGAGCGGTGCCGGCATCATGCCCGCGTCGTGCAGCGCGACCCGACCCAGCTCAAGTTCCTGGGCGGCTGGATCAACCGCGCGACCGAGTGGCTGCTGCGGAAGGCCTAGTAGGCCGGCATGCAGAGCTGAGCGCCGTTGTTGGCGGAGAGGCTGCTGGTGAGGCAGGCGCTCGCGCGAAACAACGACTTGTCGGCGGTGAACGAGAACGCGCAGATCACGTTGTAGCACTCGTTGGAGCCTGGGGCGCATTCCAGGGACAGCGAATAGGCTGGCCGCGCTGCGGTCAGGCGCGCGGTCCGGTCCTGGCGCAGGACCACGTTGCCCTGCTTGGCCGTGATCTGCACCGGGATCGGCACGGTGCTGGTGCCGATGTACTGGATCGAGCAATGCAGATCGCCAGCATCGGAGCCGACGGCCGGCGAGGTAACGAGGCTGGCGGCTTGTGCGGCTACAGGTAGCAGAAGCATTGCCGCTGCCAGCATCATCCGGTGCATTTTGCCCTCCCGAGGCTGTCTTTCGGGAAAGCTTAGCGTGGGAGGTTTGCGCCGCGCGTGGGGAATCTCACGTCGGCGGGCTTTATGCGTACCGGCGTGAGCGCCCTGATCCCACTTGCCTGCCCGTATTGCTGTAGCGATTTAGGAGTTCTTCGTCTCGGCCTTGGGCGGCTTTGGCACGAACACGACGAATTGATTCATGATGCCGCCCATATCGCCCTTCTCGATCACGCAATAGAGCCACCCTCCAGGGACCTGGAGCCGCGTTGTCGATCGGTCCTTATCATTCTGCACCTCTTCCCATCTGGGTTCTGGCATTCCGTATCTCCTTTCAGGAGGCTAGGGTAACTCGGCTCGATCGTCGTCCATCTCCTGGTCGATCCGGGTGATGGCCGCGTTGCGCTCGGCATCCGAGGCCACGCCGGCGACGTTGTCGATCAGCACGGCGACCATCGGCCCCATGTTACGGACAAGATCGCAGATCCCGTTTGAACGCCGGAAGAAGTCTTGTGCAGTGCTATCGTCAGAGAACCATCGGAACCTCTCGGCCAGCTCGTGGAGCGCGCGGCGTTCAGTGGGTGTCATGACGTCCTCTCGGGTTTGAAAGCCATCGCTGCCCAGATCAGCACCCCGACCCAGCCGAGCAGGGTCCAGCCGAGCAGCAGGTTGAGCAGGAAGATCGGCACCACCTGCGGGTGCTCGCGCCACATCGCGACGATCCACGGCAGGAAGTAGGCGGCAGCCACCAGGAGCAGCAAGGGCGTGGTAGGGTTGAAGGTCATCGCTGGCCCTCGGCCATCATGGCGGCGAGGCCAGGCGACCGCGCGATCTGGCCGACCAGCTGGCGCGTGGCGGGCCCCAGCTCCTGGGCAGCCTGCCGGCAGGCGCTGTCGGCCCAATAGGTCGCCTGGAAGGGATAGCGCACGCTCTCGCGCACGACGCTGCCGTTCGGACCGGTGAGCGTCGCGGCCAAGCTCCAGTAGCCAGCCCATCCCGTCTCGTTGGTCGAGAACGATGCCTCGTCGACGTGGAGCGATACCGGCACGGCCGGCCCGTGATCGAGGCCGGCCAGCTTCAGCTCGCGCTGCAGGGCATCCTCGACGAAGGCGTCGATCGACATGCCGCCCGGCAGGACCATGTAACCCGCCGAGCGGCACTTGCTGTCGAAGGCGACCGGCGCGCCGGCGAGCGCCACCTTGGCGTCGGCGGGTGGCAGCTGGCGCAGGGCCAGGTTGTTCTCGAGCCCGGGCTCGTAGCGCACCACGCCGTAGCTCTCGCAACCCGTCAGCAGGAGCAGGAAGAGACCAGAAGCAAGCTTCTTCATCCAAGAGGTTCCACGGGACTGAGCCAGCCGATCCCGCGCTTATAGGCCACCAGGATCAGGTTGCGACCGTCCCGCTGCTTTCCGCGCTACCCAGGCGCGCCCCGACCATGGGCTGGACGAGCCGTCATCTCGGCGGTTCAGAAGGCACTGCTAGCGCCCGACGGATAATCTCGGCGAGATCAAGGGCGTGCTCGCTTGCGTCACCGTTTCTGCGCTTCATGCGCTTAACAGTCCAGTCGCCGCTGATATCCATGCCAACTATGAAACAACTGATGCAGTCCTCCTCTGAAGGCATGGTTCCGTCGGTGTAGCGCCGATGCGCCTCAACCAGCCTCAGGGCGATCTGGCGGGTCGTCTCTTGGTCGCGCCTTATCTTCTTGGGCATGGAACCTCCAATCCGCGGGTAGAGAGGTTCGGTGTCTGCGCGCACCACCTCGGTCAGGGCATCGCGGCGCGAGAGCTGGCGCTACTGCGCCAGCCGCGCGCGCACGGCGGCATCTTTGCTCTCAAGGAGCTTGCGCAGCGCCACCGTCCTCTCAGGGTTCCTGGGCAGCGTGCCAACGATTTGATCTGCCAGGATCGCGAACGGCCGCGACACCTCCTGGAGGTGCGCCGGCAGGTGGCTCCAGCTGAAGAACTGGAGGATGTGCTCGGGTTGCTGTTCCAAGGCGATCTCCAAGATATCTGGATGACAGCGCCGGATTGTCGCCAACGGCGCCGCTCTTGCATTCAAGAGATTTGAATGGTAAGAGCTGGTCGCTGCATTGGCAATGAAAAATATTGCGAGATTTATTCCGGCAGAATAGTCGGAATGTAATAGCGCATGGCACGGCAGAAAATCTGACGATATGGAGTAGGCATGGCGGCCCAGGTTTCACTTGATGCGCTCAAGGATTGCGCAAAAACCTACCCGAAGGTGCTCAACAAGTATCGGCACGGTGTCCCGCCGGGAGCGATTTACATCGGCCGCGGTGGGCCTTGGGGCAACCCGTTCATCATCGGCCGCGACGGCGACCGCGTCGAGGTGATCGCCCTCTACAAGGCCTGGCTCCTACGCCAGCCGCATCTGCTCGAGCGGCTGCACGAGCTGCGCGGCCGCGACCTGGTCTGCTGGTGCAAGCCGGCCGCCTGCCACGGCGATACGCTCCTGGAGCTGGCGAATGGCTGAGGCCGGCAATCCAGGGCCTGGCCGCGTTGAGCCTGCCGGGCGCGTCGACACGGTCTGCTCCGACTGCGCGGTGAAGGCTGGCGGCGTCTGGCCGAGCGGCCATTGCGCGACCTTCTCGATGTCGGCTTGCGAGGCCTGCGGCGCGCAGCGCGCCACCTGCTCGGTCGACGACTTCGATTGGCCCAACGGCCGGCCCAAGGGCTGGCAAGGCACGTGGAGGGACTGACGATGGAGCAACCAGCCTTCAAGGGCATGACCTGCAGGGGCAGCATCGTCCTCGGCACCGCCTGCGGCAACTGCGAGCGCTGCACCTGGGAGCGCGAGATGCTGGCGCGCAACCAGAGCGTCGAGCTGCCGGCCGAGCCCGAGCCGGCCACCTCGGCGCTGCAGAGCCGGCCGCCGCGCACCGCGGTCGGGCTCACCGACCTCTCGGGCAGGAAGAGCTACGTCGTGGCCAGCTTCATCGCCCAGGTCAGCGAGCCTGCGCCGAGCCAAGCTTGGCATGGGGTCAAGGCGAACGTCAGGACATTCGACGGGAACCGCTACGAGGTGCGCGAGAGCCCGGAAGAGATCCTGCGGCAGATCGAGGAATGCCGGCGGTAGAGACAACCAAAGATTGTTCAGGCAACGACACATCGACCGGAAACCCAGGCGGACTTTGCCGCTAAGTCCTTGTGATCCCACTCTGTGTATACAGGCTTCAGAGTCCGCGGAATCGAGCCAACCCATTGTGATCGACCGATCTGCTAATCTGTTTCTGGCTCCGTCAATGGTGGTTCGAATCCACCCCGGGCATCCAAGCACTTAGCTGCTTTCCGCATACAGCGCGCGGACTCCTGCGCGGACTCTTGCACCAACGCAGAGCGTTTAGGCTTCCTGCGCTCTGCGCGTTCCAGCTTCGTCATCGCCTGCCGGGCCTGCGCCTTGGTAGCCACCCAGTAGGTGTCGATGATGCGGCTGGTCTCGTCGATCGTGTGGCCGGTGATGCTCGCGATCTGGCTGACGCTGCACCCGGCTTCGGCCAGGCGGACCACGGCGCTGCGCCGCAGGTCGAGGAAGGTGAGCCGGCCGGCGAGGCCGGCCTTCATCGTGATCTTGCGCCACTGCTGATGGAAGCCGTTGCCCGTGTAGGGCGCACCGCGCTCGCCGACCAGGATCACGATGCCGCGCCGGCCGAACCGCTCGAGCTCACCGGCCAGGACCGTCGAGACCGGGATCGAGATCTGGCGCCGCGTCTTGCCCTGCCGCAGGGTCAACCAGCCGTCCTTGATGTCGGACCAGCGCATCCGCAGGACGTCGCCTTGCCGCTGGCCCGTCCACAAGCCCAGCATGAGCGCCAGGCGCATCGGCGCGCCCGCCTGGGCCAGGAACGCCTCGACGTCCTCGTCGCGCCAGTAGGCGTCGCGCTTGGCGAGCTTGAAGCGCTTGTGCCGCAGGGCCGGGTTGACGGCGATCTCGCCATGCTCGCGGGCGAAGCTCAGGATCACGCTGAGGACCGACAGCCGATAGTTGCCTTGGCGCCCCGGGGCCAGGGTTGCCTTGTAGCGGGCGACCGCCTGGGGCGTGATGCCGATCACCGGCACCGTGCCGAGACTGGCGGCGAGCTCGTCGAGGTGCTTCTTGTAGTCGCGCCGAGTGCGGGGCGACAGCTCCAGCCAATGGCTGCTGACCTGGTACTGCTCCACCAACGCGGCGATCGTGCCGCGCACCGGCCCGTCATCGCCTTGGCCGTCAGGGCCGCGCAGACCGCGCCGCCAGCGGTCCATCTCGGCGTTGCGCGCCTCGCACTCCCGCAGCGCCTTCGCCTTGTCGCCGGAAAGCTTCTTCACCGGCCACGCGGATCGATCGCGCGCTGCCGGCTCGTGCCAGAACGTCTCTCCTCCATCGGCCGAAAGGCGGACACGCCAATATCTAGGCACGCCGCGGTGCTTTCTTGGCCGCCGCCACACGCTCGATCGCCTCCAGCGCCATCGCCTCGGCGGCATCTTTGTCGATCGGCACCGCCTCGCCGAGGATCGCCCGGAGCTGCGCCGGCGTCCAGCGGCGGCGACCGCCGATGATCTGCGGGGCAGGGATCAGGCCGCGACGCAGCGCGCTCTGGAACTGGCCGATCTCGAGCTTCAGGGCAGCTGCGATCTCGGCATCGGTCAGGAGATGGCCCGAGATGTTGGCAGGGGCCGCTCGGTTCATCTCCGGCACTCCGGGCAGAGGTCGCGCTCAGGCACGATTGTCCAGCCTGCCCGCGTCGCGATGGTCCAGGGATGATCACGACCGTCATAGGCGAACTCGAGCCTAGGTGGCGGGAACAGGCCGTGGTGACCGTCGCAGATGATGACGACGTTCACCGGCCGCGGCGGCGGCTGGCTCTCGTCGGTGACGTAGCTACGCACCGTTGTGGCTCCGATTAGATGGCTGCTGACGTGGCCAGAGGATTCAGTCGACGCTTGGGATGGACCGCATCATCTCGTCCCAGCGCAGGCCGGCATCCTCCATGACCTGCTGGCGCGAGGGCACGTCGACCATCACGCCAGGATCGTTGATGTCGGGCATGTTGAACCACTCGAGTGGGCCGCCTTTCCTGAAGACCTTATGGAAGGCATAGTTGCGCTCGAGCTCATTGCCGTGGCCGCCGGGAAACTCATCGACATAGTGCTCGACGCGCTCACGAGCGATGAATGCGATCAAGGCCTCGCGGGTGCTGCCGCGCGCGACGGGACGAAGGACCTCGAAACGGTCGCGCATGGGGTTGGCCATGAGGACGAACATCAGGCGTCTCCGCTCTTGGTCTTGTGTGTCTCGTCGTCGGACAGAAGCAGCAGCATCAGCTCGTGCCGCGCCGCAAAGCTCTCGGGCGTCTGCGGTGGATCGCCTTCGGTGGCGACCTCGACCGCGCGCCTGCCGGTCTCGGCGCACATGTCGGCCGCCGCGCGGGCGATCCGGCGGCTCATCAGCCCGCGGCCGACGGCTTCGCCCAGGCGCAGGAGATCGTGGATCAGCGTCGGCAGGCCGCCGGCGACGAGGTTGAGGATGGCCCGCGCCTGCGCCAGCTCGGCCTCCACCCGCCGCCGGCGCTCGACCTCGCGGCCGTTGGCCTCCAGCAGCTCGGCGACGCGGCGGTCGTGGTCGGCGCGGAGGCGGGTGATCTCGGCCTCGGCTTCGGCGCAGCACGGGCAATGGTAGCCCTCAGGTCGCTTCTGAGGGGTTGCTTGCTGGCCGCTCATGGCTCGTACCCCACGGGTACCCTGACCACCGGCTTCCCGCGCCTGTCCACTGGCACGAACGGTGCGACATCGAACCCGCACTGGTCGCACTCCAGGCCATAGGCCTTGTATTCATCCCAGCCGCACGCGGGGCACGTCCAAGCCGTGCAAGTCACATCACGCAGCTGATCAGTAAGACGCTCAGCTTCGATCGTTTGAAGCGCCGTTGCGGCGGGATGATCCGGTTCCCGTTCAGGGCCATCGCAGTCCGGGCACTCCCAGTCCTCCCAAGCGCCGCACCCGCGATCCAACTGGACGTAACCGGACCCGTCGCAACGCGGGCAGGTCGCTTGCTGGTCAGCCGCCATTGCTGGTATCCTTTGCATGTCGGCCAGTTCGGCATCGCCTGCCCGTTAAGGCGCGCCGGCTTGTGTGGTGGCCTGGGGCAGGCGCGCCGGTCGCTCGCTCCTCACCCACGCCCATCCTCCCGCACCCTCTCCGCCGCCTCCATCGCCGCGCGGCTTACCTCCTCCAGCACCACGGCCCGCAGCTCCGGCGGCGCCTGGATCGCCTCCAGCTCGACGAGCACCTGGGCCACGGCCTCGCGGGCGATTGTCGCGAGACGGGCGGCGACGCGCATGGCGGTGGCGCTCATTGCTGTACCACTGTTCGGAGGTACTTCGTTTTGAGCGCCCGGTACGATCCGGCATCAAGCGCCACATTTTCGATCATCGACTGATCCCGATCCAGTAGATCAGCAAAATAATTTCCTAACTCGGCGCCAATTTCGACCCGGCCATGGATCGCCGCGCGGCGGAGGATCATATCAACTGCCGTCGCACCGGCCGAGAAGAGCACCGGCTCGCATCCGATCAGCTCACCGCGCACCACTCGGTAAAGAGTTATGGCTACAGCGTTGCTTGGTACGGCTAATTTTTGTCTGCTCATTGCACCATCATCCAAGCGATCACTTTTTCAAGGCGCTCGGCTGACTTGACGGCACGATTAGCATTCCGCCGCGCCCATTCGGCTTGTTCTGCTCCAAGAGAGATTGCCTCTCTGCGATTTCTGATCGCGCTACTACGCAGTTCGTCAGCCGCCTTCTGTAGGATTTTAGCAGCCGACCTGATCTCGTCGATGCGCGGGCGCTTGGCGGTGGAGTCAGTGGGCACTTCGGATCACCACGACAAAGGCGCTGCCGATCTTGAGGCCATAGGCCAAGCAGGTCGGCTGCAGGTCGACGCCTTTGCCGCGCCGCCCCCACCAGAGCTGCAGCCAGCCAGCTGGGCGCTCACGCATCCCCCATCTCCCCCTCCAGCACGTTGCGCGGTGCACCCCGCCCGGCCGGCACGCCGAGCGCCCGGCAGCATTTGCGGCACCTGGGGCAGCCCAGGCGCGACAGGATGCCCGGCATGCTCAGGCGCCCCTGGCGGCCGCAGACGGTGGTGCCCAGGCCGGCGATCATCTCGCCGTCCTCCCAGGCGATGGACGAGACGCGGTGCAGGGCATCGTGCCGTGGCAGCACCAGCCAGCGGGACCGCCAGTGATCGCGGTCCAGAGCGAGCGGCGGCAACGGTGGCTCACGCATCGCCGCCTCCGCTCTCGGGCGCGGACTGCTCGGCCTCGCGCCTATCCAGCTCCCGCACCAATTCGAGCCCGGCCCTCGTGTGCACGGCCCGAGTCTGCCATCCCGCCTTGCCCTGGATCAGGCCGCGCCTTACCAGGGAGCGCATCACCCGCTCATCCTCGCCGCCGCAAAAATAGTGGACCCCGCCGCCGTTGGTCCTGACGATCTCGCGGAGCATCGCGATCTGCCGGACCCCGAGACGAGGCGTCTTGCTGCCTTTGGCGCTCACCGCTCCAGCTCCTCGGCCATGCACACCAGCGACCACGCTTCATCATACAGCTCAGCCTGCCGGTACTGCGCAACCTTCGCGCGGATGCGGCGGGTGATGACGGCGAGGGCGCTACGAACGGCTTTCGTAAGGTCATCGTCGAGTATCAAGGCATCAGCGATCACCTGCGCCATCTCCTCGCGCGCGGTCAGCTCCTGATCAGACGCCACCGCACACCTCCCTGACCTTAGCCGCGCTGTAGTAGCTTGGGTGCTCGCGCCGCAGCCGGCGCAGCTCGCGCACCGGCAGATCGACCGTGTCGCCGCCGCGCGCGTCGCCGCACATCAGCTCGCCATGCCAGCAGGAGGCGCACAGGCAGGCCGAGCAGACGGTAACGAGGCGGTCGCCGCGAGGCATGCGGTTGCGCGCGGTCAGGGGATCAGTCATGGCTGCTGCTCTACCTTCTTCGAGACAAGCCCCGCGCGGCGCAGGTCAGCCTTGGTGAACTCGTCGATATGGCCGGCATAGACCCGAACAGCGTGGTAAGCCTCCTCCAGCTCAGCTCGCAGCCGCTCTATCTCGTCGGCGGCCTCGGCGTGAATGGCCGGTAGCGCCGAGGTATCGAATTGCAGCCACCCGAATTCCGGCTCTCCGCTGGGAAGGGTCGGGCCGACCGGATATCGGCCCCGCAGGCGGTTCACGAGACTGGCGCGCGCCTCGGCCTGATCGGTCAGAGGCTCAGTCATGGCAGTCATCCACGAGCCTCTAAGCTCGCCTTGACGGTGGCGATCTCGCGCATGGCCCAGCACTTGTTGCAGGTGCACATGGAGCGCGGCCGGCTGGGGCCTTCGCATGCCCAGAACGTGCAGTTGGCACCGGCTAACTTGTCGAGAGCGAACGCCAGGAGAGCGGCCAGCGCACGATCGCTGCCACGCTTGCCGCGTCGCGGGCGCATCACGGGGATATCCGAGCCCTCAGCGACTTCATGGACACCATCGGTAGGACGGGGCGCTTTGAAGGAAAAGGTTGCGACGCTCACCTCCGCCCCTCCCGCTCTGCCGCCCGGTCCAGGCGCTCGATCTCGGCCTCAAGTGGATCGAGGCTATCAGCGCCATCCGGCCGTTCGTCGCAATATCGCCCCCATGCGATATGCGTAGCGCACCTGCCGGGCCGGAACCCGCGACAGAGCTTGGGGTTCACGCACCCTTCACGCTGCCGGCGGCGCTCGGCCGCGATCTCGTCGAGGGGCGTCATGTCCCGACCTTCTCGTCGCTGCCATCCCAGACGAACTCACCGTCTTCGCCGACCGGGAAGTGCTTGCCGCACGCGACGCAGAACGTGCCCGAGTAGAAGAACGGGTCGCGCGCATAGGTCTCAGCCAAAGCCAAGCCCATGGTCGTTGTCGTGCCGCAGGTCAGATGCCTGTAGGTGCGCCGCACCGGCCGCACGAAGCCCTTGGCCCGCTCCTCGGCCGAGAGGACGACATAGCCTTTTTGCATGCCGGTCTTGGGGTCGATCTCCCGATGATCGGGCGTGACAGGCGATCCGTCGGTCAGCGTCGTCTTTCTCATTGCTTTTTCCTCAGTGAGAACTCGAAGACGGTGCCGTCGAGCCGGATCATGAAGACGTAGCCGCCAGTGTCGTCGACTTCCTGGACCGGCATTCTCACCTTGCCGCCAAGCCGCTTAAGGAAGGCGATCAGGAGTTGCTCCTTCATCGCCTCGACAGCGGCGGCAGCTTCAGGATTGTCGAGGCGGGCGAGGTCGATTCCTCCGGTCACGGCAGCACCTCCTCGTCGTACTCGACGCGCGGGACGAGGCGGCTGACGACGAGCGGCGAGGTTGTCGGATACGGCAGCAGCCGTATGGCAATCTTGCGCTCGCGCTCTAGCCGGTTGAGCAGGTCGCGCGCCTGACGGGCCTGCTCCAGCTCGTCGGCGAGCCGCAGCGTCTGCTCGGTCTTGGCGATGGCGGCGTCCAGCTCGGCGACCATCTCGTCGGGTATGGGCTTGGTCAGCGACGGGTAGAGCTTCTTGAAGCCCTTTGTGACGGTGGCGATCCAATCGGGATCGCACTTCCGCCAATAGCATGGGTCGCGCATCATCTCGACGAGCTGGGGCTCGGTCAGCACTTGCTGCTCATCGGTGAGACACAAAGGTGCCTTTGTCTCACAGGCACCTTCAGGCGAGACGCAAGGCTGCTCATCGGCCTCGCGCGGGCCGTCGGTGGCGGCCTCGGCGGCTATATGCGCGAGGGCTTCCTGCTCCAGGGCCTCCCGCAGGGGCGGGCTCACAGGGAAAGTCCATTCCAGGCCCGAACCCTGGTAAGCGGCCAGCATCTGCGAGTTACGGCGGGGGTTGTCGATTTCGTCAGGTGGCGGCCGCACGTCGTGGAGCGGCTGGCCAAGGGTGCTGTTGCGCAGGGCGTCCCCGGCGGCCGTGAGGAACAGGCGGTTGCCGGTGCGCGTGATCAAGCCTGCCTCGAGCGCCGCCTCTACAATCTCGCGGTCATCGCCAGGGCTGTTCCGAAACTGCCACCATCTGGCAAAGAATTTCGGGTTAGTGATTTCGTCAGGCATCACACTGGCCTTTTCGGAAGTCGGAGGCTGTTCGACCGCGAGCAGAGCTTCGATCTCGGACGTCGCCTCGATGCAGCATTTGGGGCAGCATTGAGGCGCCCCGCAGACCAAGCATCGATCGTTGCATTCCGTGCCGCAGTCCTCGCATTTGCGGCCGTTCGGCTTGCCCATCTCGGAATACTTCCAGGGCCGCTCAATGCTGCGCATCTCGGCTCTCGATCTTCGCCGCGACACGCTCCAGCACCTGTGCCCCGGCGACATGACCGCCGGCACGCTCCCGCTCGGCTTCGTCGCGCAGGTGCCGGCAGGCGATCGCGATGCCGGCGTCCATGGAGTCGAGCAGGCGCGCGCGATGGGCGTCGTCCAGCTCGTCCCAGGATGGCTCGCAGCAGCCGATGGTGCCGCCGCACCAGCGCTCGTAGACCGCTTGCGCCATCTCCGTGCGCAGGCCCGGCCCGCGGCTCATGACGGGCGGTCCGGGAAGGACGCCGCGGCGATCTCGTCGAGGTCGATCGTCCGCGACACCCGCGCACCTGTGTGCTGGCGCACGTCCTGGATCATGCGCTCAAGCTCGTCCGCGGCGGCATGGTGGCCGCTGCGCCGGGCATGGTGCTTGGCCGCGGTCAGGACCGCGTGGTTGATGGCATGCAACGTGGCCTTCGACCGGGAGGCTCCAGCATCGGCGATGCGCTGCAGGGCCTCCTGGAGGCTCATCGGCTGCTGGTCGGCATCCATGGTTTGCAGGCAGCTGACGACGAGCAGCTGGTCGGCGAGAGCAAGGCTCATAGCGTCCTCGCGCGCACTTGGTGGGCGGCGGCATGCTCTGCCGGGGTGCGGACCTTGACCGGTACCGGGCCCGCGCGCAGGAGATCGACCTGCCGCTGCAGCACCTGGTTGCTGGCGCGCAGCTCCGCCAGCTCGGCGCTCCAGCCCTGCCGCAGGCGCCAGACGATGAAGCCGCCGCCGCCGATCCAGAAGATGTCGGAGAGGCGCGACAGCAGCGCCGAGCTGAAATCGGTGATCACCGCCATGGCGAAGAAGGCGACCATGGCGCCGATCAGCATCTTGTCCCGCATGGTGTGTCCTCGAGCCTGGGGAGGCCGCGTCAGGCCTCCCCGCTGGTCCTGATCAGGCGGCGGCCGGCAGGTCGAACGACGCCGGGTTCACCCCGAGCCAGCCGGCGATCTCGTGCAGCACCTTCAGCTCCTTGGCGTCGATGCCGCCCTGGTCGGCGACGTCGAGCGCCACCGCGAACACGGCCTCGGCCTGCTCCGGGTCGCTGATGTCGCCGATCTCCTTGCGCATCTGGAGCTTGGCCGAGCGGAAGCCGCCCTCCACCGAGGACTGGTAGCGGCCGATGATCGCGTTGACGTCGGCGGGCGAGAAGGCGGACAGCGACGGGTGGTGCGCCAGCGAGACCTTGAGCTGGTCGATCTCGTCGCGGCTGATCGTGCCGTCCGCGGCGGACACCAGGACGGAGGCGGCGGCGATGGCCTCCAGCAAATCCTTGTTCTTGATCTTCTTGCCAGCGTCGAGGAACTTCTTTGCGAAACCAAGCATATGCGCATACCTCTGGAGAAGAATGGGGACAGGAATCAGCGGCGAGGTCGGCGTCATCTCATGGCGGCTTCCTCCTGAGAGGCTTCCTCGGTCCCGAAGTCCCGCGCAAAGGGCAGGACTTCGATCGAGAGGATGCGGCCACGGTGGGAGAGCAGCTTGCGACGCGACGTGCCCGGGTGGGTCCGCCTGGCATGGGCGAGCAGGGCGGCGGCATGGCCGAAGCGGCGTCGGCAGCGTGGGCACACCGCCAGCACCGCAAACCGTGGCACCCGACCCGTCATCCGGCCGCTCCCACGACCCGCAGCCGGCGCACCGCCGGCGACGACGGCTCGAGCGACAGGTTGTCCGGCAGGGCCGGCGCATCGCCGCCCAGGGCCGGCGCATCGCCGCCCAGGGCTGGCACCGCCGCGGTGACGGCATCCTCCATGCGGCCGGCGAGGTCGCAGTCGTGGCGCTCCAGCGCCCGCACGAGCGGCATGTTCTCGTAGATGTTGAGGCCGCGCCAGCAGGCGATCAGCTCGATAGCCATGGCGCCGATGCGCGCCTGAACGTCAGGCGTTAAGCTCGCCCATGCGGCAGCACAGTCGAGGCGGGGCAGCTCCTGGCTCATGCTGCCACCGGCTGCTTGGGGTCGTAGATCACCTCGACGGCCGCGGTGTAGCCGCCCTTCGCACGGACGATGCCGGTGGTCTCGTCGATCTCCGCCCAGGACTTGAACGGCACCATCGACTGATCGACCAGGTGCCCCAGGCCGGCCTCCCTGAGCGCCAGGTCGAGCGCACCCTGAGGGCTGTAGTCGCAGGCCAGGCGGTCGCCGCCATAGACCCGCGGCGGATTGCAGAGGATGCGGACGCAGGCGGCGACGAACGCCTCGCGCGCCTGGTCGGGCGCAGGCTCCGCGGAGGCGGCATGCAGCTTCTGCACCGTCTCTGCCACCGAGCCAGGCTCGAGCCCAGCGTCGAACACCGGGTTCGACAGGCGCTGCCACCACCACTCCGCGGCGGCGCGCGCTGCGGGTGCGGGCCAAATGATCATCGGGCGATTCCTCCTGGTGGGCTGGATGAAGCTGCCCCGGGCAGCCATGGCTCGAGCGCCAGGATGGCCTCGCGCAAATCGGCGACGGCTTCGGGCCCGTCCCGCTTGGCGATCGCCATCAGCTGGGGCAGACGGGCGGCGAGGATGGCATCGACCTCGGCGCGACCGATGCGCTGGCCCCGGGCGAACCACTCGATCGCGACCGGCTCACCCATGGCGAACAGCACGCCGTCGGCGCCGAGCTGCGGCCGGAACGGCTCGTAGTGCTCAGTCAGGTAGACGGCGCTACCGCCCGGGTTGCTCTCGATCATGATGCCGGCCGGCTGGGCTCGATCGGCAGGCATACCGCCGGTGCGGCGCACCGCTTGCGGCGTGCTCAGGAATGGACAGGCGCGCACCGCGAAGTGCGCGCAGCTGCGGTGCGACGGCGGCTCGGCCGAGATCCGGTTCACGCAGCACATCGGTCCGATCGCGAACGCCAGCCAGCGGCCGAGCGGCTGGCCGCAGAGCCAGCACAGGCGGTGCTGGACCGCGAGCACGAGCTTCTCCTGGTCCGCCACGCGGAAATCCGGCTGGCCGTTGACGATGCCCACGAACCAGGGGACCGGGTAGCCGCGCCGGTCGACCGGCAGCGACTGCATGCGCTCCGGCAGGGGCGGGAGGTCGGAGCGCAGCGCCACCCTGGCCGCGCGGCCGTTGCGGGCGGTCAGCGACATGGCACGCACCGCCCCTGCTTGGGATTCTCGACGACGACGAGCTCGCCGTCGATCTCGAACCTCCCGGCCCCGTGCCCGACATAGAGGTAGGCGCCCAGCTCCTTGGTGCGCTCCTTCAGGGCGATCACATGGTTGCTGAGCCAGCGCGCCAGCGGCTCCTCGCCCTTGAGCATCGCATCCGCAGACCGAAAGCACGTCGCCGAGTAAAGCCCCGCGGGGTGCTTGTAGGCCTCGGCCAGGGATTCGAGCGCCTGCTCCGGCGATGCAGCAGCGACGAAGTGCGTGGTCGTGTCGCTGATGAATGGAGCGGCAAAGCTGCTGGCCTGGATGAAGTATTCGGTCTCAGTCTTCATCGTCGTCCTCACGCTCGTAGGTCAGATCAGGAGGCAGCTCGATCTCGAGCTTGCGGGCGCCGATGAACAGGTGGACGCCCGAGAGGTCGGAGAACCGCCTTCTGGCGATCCCCTCGATCTTCTCGACCGTCGGGTCAGCGTAACCGTCGTCCAGCCGGCGAAGGCAGGTCATGCCGATGGCGTTGAGGGCTGCGCTGACGCGCTCGACCAGGCGCAGAGCCTCGAGGATGAACTCGTCTTTGGAGGTCGGGACCGGCGCCATCTGGCGCGCCTCGTCCTCCTCGAGGGCGGCATTCACCACCGCCGTTCCGGCGAACCGGCGCATCACCTCGTCCGGCGCTTGCGCGACCGGAATGCCATCGTCGTCGCCGGAGAAGAACAGCCGCGAGCCGCTGCCGCAGTTCTCTCCGTTGACCATCTCGACGAGCGTCGGGTTCACGAACACGGCCTTGCCGTGGGCGAGGCCGGTCAGCTCCACGAGCTTCATGGTGCTGGCTCCGGGGCCAGATCGAGCTCGGACGGTCCGACGGTCGGGGTGATCGCGTCGGGCTCATAGCCGGGCGTGTCAATGGCGAGGCCGGCCTGGTAGGCCGAACAGGTATCGCGGGCGAGCGGCCATTGTCCGCTGCGCGGGCCGGCGCTCGACAGGCAGACGGCCCGGATTCCCTCGGGCGAGCTGCAGGCGACAAGCTCGGACCAGAAACAGCAGGCCGAGCAGGTGGGGCGTGAAGCGTCGCGCATGGTGCTTCCCCTAGTGCGGCTTGCCGGCGCTGAAGCTGCCCTTGATGTCCGGCCGCGCGGTGCCGCCGCCGCAAGCCTCGCAGCTCGCCTTGTGCTCCTCGATCTCCTGGCGCGTGCGCACGTAGACGCGGTCGGCGTTGGGCCCGTGCGCGATCTGCAGCACGTTGAACCAGGGCAGCAGGACGCGATCGCCCTGCACGTCCTGGCCCTCGATGCCGAGCAGGGTGGCGTTCTCGACCTCCAGCCCGACGAACCGCTGGCCCATCGTCGAGGTCTCCACCTCGACCAGGACATGGCGGCCGATCATCCTGCGCGCGTAGCGCATGAACAGAAATCGCGATAGCATGAAGAACCTCCGAGAATTACTTGTGAAGTCAGCCCCTGGGGAAGCCCGGCGGCGACATCGCGGCCATGAGACTGAGCCAGATGCAGTAACCGATGATGCCGGCGGCCCAGGCCTGCAGGAGCAGCACCTCAACAGGGTGCGCCCTGCATGTCCTGGGGTTCCGGGAGCGGGCAGCTTCCAGCTGAACGATCTTCCCCATCGTCTTGTCCTGTCTGGGTGGGGCCCTCGCCGATGCCGGCGACGAGCCAGTCGAGCGGCACGTCGAGTGCCTGGGCGATGCGCCATGCGGCGAGCGACGGCAGGCCGCTACGGCCACGCTCCAGCTTGCCGATCATTGTCTCCGTGTAGCCGATGGCCTGCGCCAGGTGCTGCTGGGGCATGGCGCGCGCCGCGCGCGCCGCGACGATGCGCTGGCCGATGGCAGCATAGCCGGGATCGAGCCGTTTCCTCGGCACCGGGCTAGCCCGCGCGCGCCAGCGGCTCGGCGGTCAGGCAGCGTGCCTGGCCATTCTCGAGCCAGAAGACCGGGATGCCGGCATCGGCGAGCTTCTCGGCCTGGGCGATCGGCAGCGTCATGCAGGCGACCGCGGTGCGGCCGAGCCGGCGCAGCAGCTTGAGCAGCCCGTTGCGGCCGCGGCTGTCGAGCACATCGGCGCGGTCGAGCAGGACCACGGGCGAGCCGTCGATGGTGGCGATGGCGAGCGCCAGGATCACCTCGGCGCGCCACTGCTCGGATTCCGAGAGGTCGGCGAAATGCCGCTGCCCGACCCGGACCTCCATCGTCTCGTCGATCGCCACGACCGGCCACTGCGCGGTCAGGCACAGCTCGTCCAGGCGACCGTTGAACAGCGAGATCGTCTCCCGCAGCTTCCTCTTCCGGAGCCCGGAGGGCCCCAGCAGCTCCGCCAGCTTGAGCTGGTGGCCGATCTCCTCGTGCAGCGTGCGCGCGGTCAGGAACTTGGCATAGGCCGTGTGCAGCGCCTCCAGCTCGGCCAGCCGGCGCTCGGCCTCGCCCAGCTCGTCGCTCGGCGGCGGCAGGTTCGCGAGCTTCTCGGCGGCAGCCTTCGCGTCGGCAAGGTTCGCGCGCAGGCGGACCAGCTCTTCCTCGCCCTCCTTGACCGCCTTCTCGAGCTCCGCCAGCTCGGTGCGCCAGCTGGCCATGGTCTTGGCGTCGACCGCGGCATGGCGCCCGGGCTTGCGCAGCGGCTGGCCGATATCCTCCTCAGGCCAGATCTCGACCGGCTGCTTGCAGTGCGGGCAGGGGCACAAGGCCCTCGACAGGGCGGTCTTGCTGATCGTGTCCTTCTTGGCGTCGCGCTGCGCACGCCCCGTCACCAAGGCGCTCTCCATGCGAGCGATCGCGGTCTCGATGGCCTCGGCCCCACTGGCCTTCTCGGCCATGCGCTCGCGGTCGGCATCCGAGACCGCTTGTCGCTTCAGCGCCGCGTCGCGCGCGAGCTTGGCATCGCCGATGTCGCGCTGCAGATCGTCATGGTCGACCTGGGAGAGATCGAGCGTCGTGCCGCTGGGCTGCCAGGTCTCGGCCAGCTTGGCACCGTAGCTCTGGCGCTGCACCACCCTGCACCAATCGCCCTTGAAGCGTCGCGCCGTAGCCTCGGCATCCTTGGCGGCACCGTCCCAGGCAGCCGCATCCCAGGCCTCGACCGCACCCGGCACCATCTTGGCCGGCAGCTCGGCCTGCTCGGCAGCGGCCTTCAGCTCGGCCTGGCTCGGCCTGGCGCGCAGGACATCGGCGAGGTATCTCGACCGCTCCTCGGCCGTCATGTGGGCGAGCTGCTGGCGGCCGAGGGCCACGTCACCGCAGGTTTCGGGCCGGCCGCTGCCGGTGCGCTCGGCATCCGGCAGGCTCAGCTCGACTTGCCAGTCCGCGTCCTCGAGCCGCACGGTGGCCGCGACCAGGCCGTCGCTCACCAGGGCGGCGCGCCCGGCCTTGCTGCGCGGCAGACCCGACGTCTGGCCGAGCAGCTCCTGGAGCAGCCGGTAGGCGGTCGTCTTGCCGGTGCCGTTGCCGCCGGCGATCACCGTGAGCGGCGGCGTGATGGCGATCGCGGCCGCCTTCAGCGACCGGACGCCTTGGATGGTGAGCTTCATCGAGGTCTCCCAAGGACGGGCGGGCCGCCCTTGCGTCAGGGAAAGGCGCTTCAGTCGAACAGGTCGTCGTCGCCCGGCCCGTCGTCCTGGGCGGGCTCGCCGTCGTCGGGGTAGCTGTCCCCGGCGTCCTCCTGCTCCTCGACCACCGTCTGCTGGGCCGCCTGCTGCGCCTTCGGCTGCTGCCGCTGCTTCTGCTGCGCGGGCTCGCGCTCACGCTCGGGCTCGCCGGTCTCGACCACGTTCATCGGGATGTCGGCACCACGCTCGATCTGGCGCATGGGCTGCGGCAGGCCCATCGCGTCGTCGAGCCGCTCGGCCGTGCCCTCGATCACCGTGCGATCGTCGAGATCGTCGAGATCGACCAGGCGCTCGCGCGGGATCTTCTTGCAGGCGCGCTTGAGCACCTTCGCCCGCGCCATCTCGTCGTACCAGTTCTGCCAGGCCGGCGAGTTCCTGCTGGGCGCCTTGCTGCGGCCACTGGCGTGGCTGGCAGGCATACCCTGGTCAGAGGCTGATGTGGCAGGCTCGCTGCTCGGCACCAAGACTATTTTGAATGAACTGGTCGCCTACATCGACCTCGCCCGCCTGCCTGATGACGCGCTGTCGCCGCGCAGCCGGCTGATCATGACGTATGCACTCTGCGGCTTCGCGAACATAGGTAGCCTGGGCATCATGATCGGCGGCCTGAGCGCCATGGTGCCCTCACGGCGTCAGGACATCCTGCAGCTGGCCCCTCGCACCCTGCTGTCCGGCACGCTGGCCACGCTCTCTTGCGGTGCTGTGGTTGGCTTCATCGATCTGGCCGGCCGTTTCTGTACCGGCAGTTCGATCATGCCCCAGAAGAAAAACCCGGATGTGCCCGAGCTGGTGCGCGGCAAGACCGGTCGCGCCAACGGCAATCTGGTCTCCCTCCTTACGTTGATGAAGGGCCAGCCGCTGGCCTACAACAAGGATAATCAGGAAGACAAGGAGCCGCTGTTCGACTCTGCCGACACCGCCATCGACACCCTGCGCATCTATGCCGACATGATGGGCAGCCGGGTCGAGAACGGCGAAAAGATCTTCAACGTCCGCGTGAAGCGCGACGCCATGCAGGCTGCGCTCACCCAGGGTTACGCCACCGCCACGGATCTGGCCGATTACCTCGTCAAGAAGGGCTTGCCCTTCCGCGACGCCCACGAAGCCGTGGCGCTCGCCGTGCGCGCGGCGGATGCCAAGGGCTGCGACCTTCCGCAGATCGCGCTGGACGAGTTGAAGGCCGCGATGGCGCACGTGCCCGGAGCCGTCGAACGTCTGACCGAGGATGTGTTCCAAGTACTGACGGTGGAAGGTTCGCTGGCCGCCCGCAATCACGTCGGCGGCACCGCCCCGGAACAGGTCCGTAAAGCCATCGCCCGTGCAAGGGCCCGTGTGGCCTGAGCGAGGACAAGGAGGCGAGTATGGAAAGGATCGGAAAATACGAGGTCAGAAAGCTGCTGGGCGAAGGTGCGACCAGTTCCGTGTACCTTTGTTTCGATCCCTTCTCCCAGCAGGAAGTGGCGATCAAGCGCCTGCATCCCGAGATGCTGCGCGCCACCGATCACACCACGCTGTATCACCACATGCTGCTGAACGAGGCCTCCCTGGCCGGCAAGCTGCACCATCCCCACATCGTCCGCATCCTTGATGCGGTGATCGAAGATCGCGACGCCTATGTGGTCATGGAATACGTTCCGGGCGGAACCCTCGAACCCTTCACCCGTCCGGACAATCTCCTGTCCTTCGAGCGGCTGGTGGAGATCATTTTCAAGTGCACGCGTGCCCTCGATTATGCGAGCCTGCAGGGCGTCACCCACCGGGACATCAAGCCGGCCAACGTCCTTCTCACCGCGCCCGGCGGGCAGGACATCAAGATTTCCGACTTCGGTGCCGCGATCTTCACCGCCAGCGAAACCACCCGTCTCTCGGGCCTCGGTTCGCCGGCTTACATGTCGCCCGAGCAGGTCCGCGAAGAGCCGCTGGATCACCGCACCGACATCTACTCGCTCGGTGTGTTGATGTACCAATTGCTCACCGGCCGCCTTCCGTTCGAGTGCAGCTCGAAGGTCAGTCTGGTGTATCAGATCGCCCATGAGACGCCGCCGCCGCCGTCGAGTCTCCGCCCCGAAATTCCGCCGGAACTCGACGCCATCGTGACGCGCGCGATGCAGCGCGAGCCCGCTGGGCGCTATGCGACGTGGCGCGATTTTTCCCATGATCTGGCCGCGGCCTACCGCAACCGCGCTCTGGTCGCCGACCGTCAGGCGCCTCCGGACAGCGAAAAATTCGAACGGCTGCGTGCTTTCCGTTTTTTTCGCGAATTCAATGACGTCGAGATATGGGAGGTCGTCCGCCTTGCCGAATGGCATCTGATTCCACCCGACACGGTGGTGATGAAGGAAGGCGAGCCGGGCAATTATTTCTGCTTCGTCGTCGAAGGCGAGTTGCGCATCGTCAAGCAAAAACACCTGCTCAATGTCCTCAGTCCCGGCGACTGTTTCGGTGAAATGGCCCTCTTCTCGGCCGGCCGGGGCGCCCGCACGGCCTCCGTGGAAACCACCCGCGAAACGCGCATCCTGACCATTCGGGCGCCGGCCCTGCTGCGGGCTTCCAGTTTGTGCCAGATGCATTTCTACAAGGGCTTTCTCGAAGTGCTGGCAAGCCGTTTATCCCTTGCCAACAGCCGTATTGCCAGTATTTAGCGGGCTGCGCCAAGGCCGTCGGTTGGATAAACCTTGTGCCGCTGTCGGCTTTTTTGACACACGTCTCCAGATTTGACCCAAGCTTTTTCTTCTGCGATTAAAATTTCTTTAGAATCATCGATATAAAACCGATCACAAATTCGGAACGAAATTTGCTTCGCCTATTTTGACCGAATGCGGACCCACGTCACGTTACCGTAAGCCTGGGCTGCCTATACTGCACATGAAGCTCGCCGAAATCGGCGCACGCAAAACGAGGTTTAGGATGAATCTGGAACACCCCGAAAAATCTGCCGCTCCGCAAGCTGACCTGTCTGCGTCCCAGCAGGGCCGCCGCAAGCTTGTCCAGGCCGGCCTTGCTGGTGCGCCGCTCCTGCTGGCTCTGAAGAGCACCCCGGTTCTGGCTTCAAACTGCAAATCGCCGTCCGGCTTTTCCGTCTCCGGCAACATGAGCCGCCCAGGCGATTATGTCTGCACCGAGTTCAACGGTCGCGGGGTGTCGTACTGGAAAACCCAGCTGACCAACAACAGCTCACTGAACATCAGCTACGCCACCGCCTTCGGCAGCGACCCGAAGGGCATCGGCACCTTGCTCGATGCGCTCAACCGTTCCGACGTCTATTCCAAGGCCGCCGCGGTTTACCTCAATGCCAGCGCCGGTGAGCGGCCAGCCATTCAGGCGGTCGTCAACCAGGGGCTCGAATCCTCGGCGGGTTATGTGCCCAGCGTCGGTGCCAAGGCTTGGCACGCGTTCGAGGTCGAGGCCTACTTCAACTACATGCTGGGCATATAAAGGGTTTGCAGAAGCCCCTTTCAGCCCGTTTTCTTAGCCTCTGCTCTTGTCTACACCGCAATACGTCGCCAGCGCAGCCCTTCTCGAAGGGCTGCCGGCCGTTTTGTGGAAGGAAGTCGACGAAGGCTGGGTGCGCTTCGACCCGGCCGCTGGCCAGACCTTGCTGCTGGCCCCGATCAGCCGCTTCGTTCTCGATCAATTGTCGGCTTCGGGCCGCGCGCTTTCGGTCGACGATCTCGTTGCCTCCGTGCTGCGCGCCGAGCCCGATGCGCAGCCTGACGACTGCCATCTTGCCGTCACCGCAGCCCTCGATGCCCTCGCTGCCGCGCGCCTGATCCAGCACTGCATCTCTTGAGAGTTCGCGACCTTTCTCCAGCCGACTTTCGCGCCCGGCTTGGCGGCGACGGCCTCCGTCTGGCGACCGGACCGTTCAACTGCCGCGTGCAGACCGGCATTGGTGAAATTGCCGACGAACTCGCCCGGCTCTACGCGCATCATCCGCTAGTCGAGCCCTCGGCGTTTGCCGACTTCCACATCGCCGTCCAGCCCGGCCGCGGCCTGAGGCGTTGGTTGCGCCCCCAGGCGCTGTTCTCCGTCGATTCGGTCGAGCCGTTCACCCCGCTTCCCCGCGCCCAGGCGCTGCCGATGCTGGAATGGGGGCTCAACTGGTGCATCACCGCTTACAGTCAGCACATCCTGGTGATCCACGCGGCGGCGGTCGCCCGCGGCCAGCGCGCGGCCATCCTGCCGGCTCCGCCCGGCTCGGGAAAAAGCACGCTGTGCGCCGCGCTGGTCAATCGCGGCTGGCGCCTGCTGTCGGACGAGCTCACCCTCATCAGCCTGGAAACCGGGGAGGTCATGGGGCTCGCCCGGCCGGTCAATCTCAAGAACGCCTCCATCGACATCATCCGCGACTATGCACCGGACGCCTTTCTGACGCGGCCGGTGCACGACACCACCAAGGGCACGGTGGCTCTGATGGCTCCCACCGCCGCGAGCGTCGAAGCCGTCAACACGCCGGCCACGCCGACCTGGATGATTCTGCCCCGCTATCGCGCCGGCGCCGACGCAAGCCTGACGCCGATGGGCAGCGGCACGGCCTTTCTGCAGATCGCCGACAACGCGATGAACTACCACATCCTCGGCGCCCGCGGCTTCGAGGCGGTGGGGCGCATGGTCGACCGCTGCCGGAGTTTCGGCTTCGAATACAGCCGTCTCGACGATGCCATTGCGGTGTTCGACCGATTGGCCGCCGAAGCCGAGCGCAGCGCCCCATGAGCCTGTTGGTCCGCATCTTTCGCCAGCCCGGCGAAGCCCGGCGCCTCAACGCCTGCGACTGGGATCTGCTGGTGCGTCAGGCCCGCCACGCCAATCTCCTCGGCCGGCTCCATCATCGCCTGCACGCGGCCGGCGTGGCCGCCGAGGTGCCCCGGCGCCCCGCCAATCACTTTCTGTCCGGTGCCGTCATGGCCGGGCAACAGCACCACTCGATCCGCCGCGAAGCCCGCTTTCTGCGCGATGCGCTGGCACCCGCGGGCATTCCGCTGATCCTCCTCAAAGGCGCGGCCTACGTCGTCGCCGGTCTTCCCGCCGCCGAAGGCCGCCTGTTTGCCGACGTGGATATCCTGGTGCCCCGCGAACGTCTCGCCGATGCCGAATCGGCGCTGATGCTGACCGGCTGGAGCAGCGCCAGCCTCGACGCCTACGATCAGCGTTACTACCGTCGCTGGATGCACGAATTGCCGGCGATGCAGCACATTTTTCGCGGCACCGCCCTCGACGTGCACCACACGATCCTGCCGCCCACCTCGCGGCTCAAGCCCGACCCGCGCCTGCTCATCGAAGCCAGTGTCGAGGTGCCGGGCTTGCCCGGCGTGCGCACCCTCGCGCTGCCCGACCTGATCCTGCACAGCGCCACCCACTTGTTCCACGAAGGCGAAGCGGACAACCTGCTGCGCGACCTCACCGACCTGGACGCGCTGCTGCGCCATCTCGGCTCCGCGCCGGCCGCCTGGGACGCCCTAGCCGCGCGGGCCGCCCAGCTCGACCTCGAAGGTCCGCTGCGCCTCGCCCTGCGCTATACCTGCCGGGTGCTCGGTACCCCGGTTCCGGCGGTCATCCTCGACGAACTCGATTGTCTTGCGGCGGGCGGCGCCGGCCAGCGCATCCTCGATGCGATCTACGATCGGGTGCTGCGTCCGCAACACCCGAGCACGGCCGACCGGCTCACTCCCTTCGCCCGCAAGAGCCTCTACATCCGCGCCCACTGGCTGCGCATGCCACCCCATTTGCTGGCTTACCATCTGGCCCACAAGGCGCTGTTTCCGCCGGAGCAGGTCGCCCGGCCGCTGTCGGACGACCGGTCCCACGAAAACCCGGACGAAAAAAAAGCGGCCTGAGCCGCTTTTTTCGGGAGGCGGAAATGCCTCAGGCCAGCGCGGCCAGCATCTGCTTCAATTCGCCGGACTGGTACATCTCGCGCATGATGTCGGAGCCGCCGACAAATTCGCCACCCACATAGAGTTGCGGAATGGTCGGCCAGTTGGCGTATTCCTTGATGCCCTGGCGGATGCCTTCGTCGGCCAGCACGTCCACCGCGAAAATCTCGCCGACGCCGCAGGCCTGCAGAATCTGCACCGCAGTGGCGGAAAAGCCGCAACGGGGCATGGCCGGGCTGCCCTTCATGTACAGCACGACCGGGTGGGTGGTGACTTGTTCGTGAATGATCTGTTGAACGTCCATCGTGATCTCGCAAAAATAGTTGAGCAATTCAGTCGGGTAAGTCTAGGCCCACCCATGAAAACCGTCAAGGGTGTCGGCCGAACGTGATCCGCTCTATCCCGGCCAGATCCAGCGCCGATGCGACATCGACAAAGCCCGCGGCGACCAGCAAGTCACGCACCGCCGGAGCCTGATCGTAGCCGTGCTCCATCAGCAGCCAGCCGTCTGCGGTCAGGAAACCCGGCGCGGCGGCGGCGATGCGGTGCAGATCGTCGAGGCCCGCGGGGCCGGAGCTCAGCGCCGTCGCCGGTTCGAAGCGGACATCGCCTTCGGTCAGATGGGGATCACCGTCGGCGATGTAGGGTGGATTGGCGACGATGAAGTCGAAACGGGCGGCCTCCAGCGCGGCGAACCAGTCGCTCTCGATGAAGCGCACCGTTGCGCCGAGCTTGGCGGCGTTGGCGCGGGCAACCTCGAGCGCGGCCGCCGAAAAATCCAGGGCAGTGACCTGTGCCGCCGGGATCTCAAGGGCCAGGGTGACCGCTAGCGCGCCGCTGCCGGTTCCGAGATCGAGGATGGCCGTTGCGCTGCCCGGTGCCACGCGCGCCAGCACGAGATCGACGATCAGTTCGGTTTCCGGCCGCGGAATCAACACCGCCGGCGAGACGCCAAAGCGGCGCCCGTAGAACTCCCGTGCGCCGAGCAGGTAGGCCACCGGCTCGCCGACGAGGCGGCGGTCGCACAGTTCGGCAAAGCGTGCCGCCTGTTCGGCCGACAGCGCCCGCTCCGGGTAGGCCGCGATCTGCGCTGCGCCGCAGGCGAGGATTTCGCGCAGGAAGAGCCGTGCTTCGCCGGCCGGCAGGCGTCCGCGGGCCAGAGCCAGGGCGTCGCCGATGGTGGCCGGCAGCTCAGCCATTTTCGTCGGCCAGCGCGGCGAGCAGTTCGGCCTGGTGTTCGGCGGTGAGGGCGGCGATCACCTCGTCGAGCTCGCCCTGCATCACGGCATCGAGCTTGTAGATCGTAAGGTTGATGCGGTGGTCGGTGAGCCGGCCCTGGGGAAAATTGTAGGTGCGGATGCGCTCGGAGCGGTCGCCGCTGCCGACCAGGCTCTTGCGGGTGGCGGCTTCCTTGGCCTGCTGCTCGCGCACCTGGATGTCCTTGATGCGCGCCGCCAGAACGCGCAGCGCGGAGGCTTTGTTCTGGTGCTGGGAGCGGCCGTCCTGACATTCGGCCACGATGCCGGTGGGCAGGTGGGTGATGCGCACCGCCGAGTCGGTCTTGTTGATGTGCTGGCCGCCGGCGCCGGAGGCGCGGAAGGTGTCGATGCGCAGGTCGGCGGGGTTGAGCTCCACGTCGCCCACTTCGTCCGCCTCCGGCATCACCGCCACGGTGCAGGCCGAGGTATGGATGCGACCCTGGGTCTCGGTGGCCGGGACGCGCTGGACGCGGTGGCCGCCGGATTCGAATTTGAGCTTGGAGTAGGCGCCGGTGCCGGCGATGCGGACGATGGCTTCCTTGTAGCCGCCCAGTTCGGAATCGCTCGCCGAGATGATCTCGACGCGCCAGCCCTGGCGCTCGGCGTAGCGGGTGTACATGCGCAGCAGGTCGCCGGCGAACAGGGCGGCTTCGTCGCCGCCGGTTCCGGCGCGGATTTCGAGGAACAGATTGCGATCGTCGTTGGGGTCGCGGGGCAGCAGGGCAGTCTGCAGTTCGGCCTCGATACGCGCTTGCGCGGCTTGGGCGGAGTCGATTTCGGCGGCGGCGAGCTCCTTCATCTCCGAGTCGCCGAGGAGTTCCTTCGCCGTGGCTTCGTCCTCCAGAGCCTGGCAATACTCCCGGTACAGCTCGACCACCGGCGTGATCTCGGCGTGCTCGCGGGTGAGCTTGCGATAGTTGTCCATGTCGCTGGCCGCCTCGCTGGTGGCCAGCAGGCGGTCGAGTTCCTGGAGACGGTCGGCAAGGTTGTCCAGCTTGTCGCGGATACGCTGTTTCATGGGTGTCAGGCCCGCTCGGGCAGGCATGCAAGACCCGGCCCGGCGGGCTAGTGGTCTTTGTGAAGGTTGAAGAGGCGCTGGACCAGCTCGACGCCGTGACCGTGCTGATCGGCGTCGGTGTCGTTGAGGAAGCGGGTCGGCCCGTGGATGAGCTTGTTGGTGAGGCCGTGGCTGAGGGCTTCGATGACCTTGTGCGGGTCTTCGCCCTTGGCGAGAAGGCGCAGGGCGCGCTCGACTTCCGCCTGCCGCAGTTCGTCGGCGTGCTGGCGCAGGGCGCGGATCGTAGGCACGCTGCCGCGGCTGTCGAGCCATTGGAGAAAGCCGTCGACCCGCGCGTCGATGATGTTTTCGGCTTCGACCACCGCCTGCTGACGGGATTCGAGGCCGGAATCGACGACCTTGGCGAGATCGTCGACGGTGTAGAGGAAAACGTCGCCCAGCGCGGCGACTTCGGCTTCGATGTCGCGGGGCACGGCCAGATCGACCATCACCATCGGGCGGTGGCGGCGCGCCTTGAGCGCCCGTTCGACCATGCCGAGGCCGATGATGGGCAGCGGGCTGCCGGTGCACGAAACCACGATGTCGTAGCCGGACAGCGCTTCACCCACCCGGTCGAGGGGCAGCACGTCGCCGCCGAAGCGGGCCGCCAGCGCTTCGGCGCGGGCCGGGGTGCGGTTGGCGATGGTGATTTTCTTGGGCTGCTCGCCGCCGAAGTGGGCTGCGCAGAGTTCGATCATTTCGCCGGCGCCGACGAAGAGCACCCGCTGCTCGCTCACCCGCTCGAAAATCCGCTCGGACAGATGCACCGCCGCCGCTGCCATCGAAACGGTGTTGGCGCCGATGGCGGTGGTGGAGCGGACCTCCTTGGCTACCGAAAAGGTGCGCTGGAAGAGCTTGTGCAGGGTGGTGCCGAGGGTTCCGGCCTGTTCGGCCTGGCGCACTGCGTCCTTGACCTGTCCGAGAATCTGCGGTTCGCCGATGACCATCGAATCGAGCCCGCTGGCCACCCGGAACACATGGCGCACCGCGTCGCGCTGGGGAAAAGTGTAGAGGTAGGGCGACAGATCGTGCAGCGCAACGCGGTGATACTCGGCGAACCAGTCGGCCGCGTCCTGGGGCTGCTCGGTGGCGAAGTAGAGTTCGGTGCGATTGCAGGTGGAGAGGATCGCCGCCTCTTTCACCGATTTGGCGCGCACCAGATCGCCCAGCGCCTGAACGAGCCGTTCGGGCTGGAACGCCACCTGCTCTCGAATCGAGACAGGTGCGGTGTGGTGGTTGAGGCCGAGGGCGAACAGTTGCATGCGCAACACCGGGCGAGGGCAGAAATTTAGCCGGCGATTATATCACCCGCCCTTTTTGCAAAAACAGGGACTTGGAATCGACGGGCCGGCGGCCCGAAATCGGGCCCTGGGCACGCCCGAGGGCGAGGGCTGGGCTTGCGTGGGTCTGGTTCGCGGCGGGTCGAACCGATTGCGGTTTTCCGGCTCAAACCGCTTCAGGCGGAAAAACCTTGCGACCGGGCAGCGGGTTGTGCGCGCCTCTGATGGCCGAGTAGGGATAGAATCGCGCCGCCCAAGTCATTGAAAACATAAATGTGCAGCGCGGCATAGAGCCGGCGTGCCGGCCTCTGCGCATTGCCCTCGTGCCCCATGGAAAACCCCATTCCCGCTCCTTCGCTGCTTTCCTATCCCCGCTATCGGTCCGACCTGAAGCGGGCGCCCTTTCTGCCCATGACGCGGGCCGAGATGGACGCCCTCGGCTGGGATGCGTGCGACATCATCGTCGTCACCGGCGATGCCTATATCGATCATCCGAGCTTCGGCATGGCGCTGATCGGCCGCACGCTGGAGGCGCAGGGGTTTCGCGTCGGCATCGTCAGCCAGCCGGACTGGCATTCCGCCGATGCCTTCCGGGCGCTGGGCAAGCCGCGCCTGTTCTACGGCATCACCGCCGGGAACATGGATTCGATGATCAACCGCTACACCGCCGACCGCAAGCCGCGCTCCGACGACGCCTACACCGCCGACGCGCTGCCCGACAAGCGTCCGGACCGGGCCGTGGTGGTCTATGCCCAGCGCGCTCGCGAGGCCTATCCGGACGCCAACATCGTCATCGGCAGCATCGAAGCCAGCCTGCGCCGGATCGCCCATTACGATCACTGGTCCGAGAAGGTCAAACGTTCGGTGCTGCCGGATTCCAAGGCCGATCTGCTGATTTTCGGCTCCGGCGAACGGGCGACGATCGCGCTGGCTCACCGCCTCGCCGCGGGCGAGCCCATCGAGCACATCCGCGATCTGCGCGGCACGGCCTTCATGGTCAAGCCGGGCTGGCATCCGGAAGGTTTCGTGGAAGTGGATTCGACCGCCGTCGACCGTCCCGGCCCGGTCGAGCCCCATCCCGACCCTTACGCCATGGAGCCGCAGCAGGCGGCGCCCGCGGTCGATGGCGCCCGACCGGTGCGCATCGTGCCCGCTGCCGAGCGCGTCGCGGCCCGCAAGGCCGATCGGGCTCGGCAGGTGGTCCGGCTGCCGGCCTACGAAGTGGTCAAGGACGACAAGGTGATGTACGCCCACGCCTCGCGCACTTTCCATCTGGAATCCAACCCCGGCAACGCCCGAGCGATGGTTCAGGCCCACGGCGTCGGCCCCGGCTGCCGCGACGTGTGGCTCAACCCGCCGCCGATTCCGCTCACCACCGAAGAGATGGACTGGGTCTTCGGCCAGCCTTACGCCCGGCGTCCGCACCCGGCCTACGGCGAGGCGCGGATTCCGGCTTGGGACATGATTCGTTTCTCGATCAACATCATGCGTGGCTGCTTCGGCGGCTGCACCTTCTGCTCGATCACCGAGCACGAGGGGCGCATCATCCAGAGCCGCTCGGAGGCCTCGATCCTCCACGAGATCGAGGAAATCCGCGACAAGACGCCGGGCTTCACCGGCACCATCTCCGACCTCGGCGGCCCCACCGCCAACATGTACCGGATGGCCTGCAAGGACCCGAAGATCGAGGCCTCGTGCCGGCGCCTGTCCTGCGTGTTTCCGGGCATCTGCGAGAATCTCGGCACCGACCACGGCCCGCTGATCAGTCTGTACCGCAAGGCGCGGGCGATTCCCGGCGTCAAAAAGGTGCTGATCGGCTCCGGCCTGCGCTACGACCTGGCGGTACGCTCGCCCGAATATGTGAAGGAACTGGTCACCCACCACGTCGGCGGCCTGCTCAAGATCGCCCCGGAGCACACCGAGGAAGGCCCGCTCGGCAAGATGATGAAGCCGGGCATTGCCACCTACGACCGCTTCAAGGAGATGTTCGACCGGTATTCGAAAGAGGCTGGCAAGAAGCAGCACCTGATTCCCTACTTCATCGCCGCCCACCCCGGCACCACCGACGAGGACATGGTGAATCTCGCCCTGTGGCTCAAGGCCGGCAATTTCCGCCTCGATCAGGTCCAGACCTTCATGCCTACGCCGATGGCCATGGCCACCACCATGTATCACACCGGCAAGAATCCGCTCAAAAAGGTGTCGGCGGATTCGGAAGGGGTCGATACGCCAAAGTCCGGCCGCCAACGCCGCCTCCACAAGGCGCTCCTGCGCTATCACGATCCGGAAGGCTGGCCGCTCATTCGCGAAGCGCTCCGGGCGATGGGGCGGGGCGACCTGATCGGCAGTGCGCCGCGTCATCTGGTACCGCGGGATCAGCCGGTCGTGCTCGATCGGGGCGACGGCGCGGATGGCCGAAAGGCGGGCAAGACCGGCAAGGCGGCCAGCCCGGTCGGGGCCCGACGGGCGCCGCCTTCCCGACGCAGCGGCGGGGGGCGTCCCCGCGGCCGTTCCTGAGCGGCCCGGGAGGCGATCCGCGCGGCGTACAGGCGCCGTGCGTTACGTCGGCGACGCCGTCCTGAGTCTGCGTGCGATGCGGCAGTGCTGCACAAGTGCGGCAATCGATTCCGGTTATGATTCCGCCTCCCATGCCGGTCGGGTTTTCGAGGTGCGTCCGTCATTCATGACACGTTCTGCAATCCGGCCGGCCTTCGTTAGCTGCAATACTCAGGCGCTTCAATCGGGGACGCCTCCTTCTGCCCTGCAAAGATTCTGGTGAATGCGTGGATAAGTTTGAATATCGAACAAGCCTGGCCGGCCGGCTTGGATCGCTGATCGACGTCGGCTTCGGAACGTTTCGCGGTTTCGTAAGGCTGGTCTTGGGCGAACTGGAATTCGTCAGCGGTCGGCTGCGTCCTTTTGTCGAGATCCGCCCGCAGGAGGTGAAGCGGCTGGTTTTCGTCTGCCTCGGCAACATCAACCGCAGTGCCTTTGCGGATGTGGTGGCGAGCGGGCTGGGGGCGCGGACCGTGTCCTTCGGCCTGTCCACCAGCACCGGCGCGCCGGCTTTCGAGAAGGCCATCACCACGGCGCCGGTTTACGGTTACGACCTCTCCGCCCATCGCGCGACGAATTTCCCCGATTACCGCTTCGAGCCCGGCGATTTGCTGCTGGCGATGGAGGTCCGCCACGCCCACGAGCTGGTGCGGCGAGGCATTCCGGCCGACGCGGTGGCGCTGCTCGGGCACTGGTCGCGTCCGCACCGAATCCACATCCACGATCCGCACCGGCATACCGATCAGTATTTCCGGACCTGTTTCGCGATCATCCATTCCGGGGTGGCTAACCTCGTCGAAGAACTTCGCCAGGCCGGAAGCCCATGCCTCAAGCCATGAATGTCTATCTCAGCTTCGACATCGAAGTCTGGTGCGGCGGCTGGAACGATCTCGACGGAAAATTCCCGGCGAGCTTCGAGCGTTATGTTTACGGCCGCTCGCCAAAAGGCGACTACGCGCTGCCGAAAACCCTCGAAATCCTCGCCAGCAACGGCTTGAAGGGCGTGTTCTTCGTCGAACCGCTGTTCGCCGCGCGCTTCGGCGTGGACGCGCTGGCGGTCATCGTCGATCTGATCCGTGCCGGCGGCCACGATATCCAGCTTCACCTGCACCCCGAATGGGCCGACGAACTGCGTCCCTTGCCCTTCGCCGGCGCCAACCGCAAACGCCAGCATCTCGCCTTCTATACGCTCGACGAGCAGATCGCGCTGATCCGCCTCGGGCTGGATCTGATGGCCCAGGTCGGCTGCGACAGGATCACCGCCTTCCGTGCCGGCAGCTTCGCCAGCAATGCCGATACCTACCGCGCGCTGCGCACCTGCGGCATCGGCATCGACAGCAGCCTCAATGAAGTCTGCGCCGACAGCGCTCCCGATCTGCGCGGCAAGCTCGATTTCACCCGCCCGCAAGCGTTCGAAGGCGTGAGCATCCTGCCGATGACGGTGTTCCGCGACGGCACCGGCCGCCTGCGTCCGGCCCAGCTCGGTGCCTGCAGCTTTGCCGAACTGCGCCAAGCCCTTGAATCGGCCTACGAGGCCAATACCGAACACTTCGTCGTCCTGTCGCACAATTTCGAGATGCTGCGTCAGGGCAGCAGCGTGCCCGACGCCATCGTCGCTGGGCGCTTCGAGGCCTTGTGCCGCTATCTCGGCGCCCACCGCGAGCGTTTCCGGGTGGGGGCGATGGACCGGCCGCCCCTGGTCCGCCCGGCCGACGCATCGGGACGGTTGGCTCAGGTCTCGCTGGGCGCCACCCTCACGCGTCACGGCGAGCAGTTGGTGCGCCGTCTTCTCGGTTAGGGGGTTTGCATGTTTTGGAGCCTGCCGTCCTGCCCGGTGTTTGCACTCATCGTCAAATCATGAACCGTTCCTTCTCGGTCTATCTGGACGTGGTCCGCTTCACCGCGGCCTTTCTCGTCTATCTCTACCATTCGAACCAGCGCTTTCTCACCGAGGCGCTCTTGCCGGCCAGCCATTACGGTCACAGTTCGGTGATCGTCTTCTTCGTGCTGTCAGGCTTCGTGATCGCTTTCGTGACCGCCACCAAGGAGTCGCAATTGCCGGCCTATGCAGCGAGCCGGATCTCGCGGGTGTTTTCGGTGACGGTACCGGCCATCGTGCTCACCGTGATCCTCGACGCCATCGGTCGCCAGCTGGTGCCGGAGATTTATTCCGGCTATCCGTTCGACCAGTTCATTGCGCGTATTGGCAGCAGCCTGCTGCTGCTCAATGAGGTGTGGTTCGTGTCGATCACCAGTTTTTCCAACGTCCCGTACTGGTCGATCTGCTTCGAGTTCTGGTACTACGTTACCTTCGCGATGGTCGTTTTCATGCCGAAACGCGTCGGCACACTGGCCGCGTTGGGCGTCGGGCTGGCGCTCGGGCCGAAGTTCCTGCTGCTTGCTCCGCTGTGGTGGCTCGGCGTGCTGCTCTACCGGTGGCGCGCCAGTCAGCAGTGGTCAGGGCCGGTGTCGCTGGTCATCGCGGTGTTGTCGACGGTGGGCATCGTGGCCTTTCACGCCTTCGGCGTCAGCGAACTGTGCTCCGACTGGTTGATGGGGGCCATCGGCCGGGAAAACCACCGGCTGCTTACCTTCGCCAAGTTCTTCGTTGGCGATTACATTCTCGGCGTGCTGGTGTTCCTGAACTTTGCCAGCATGCGCAACGTGCTGGCGCGTCATGGCCAGTCGCTGTTGCTGATCGAGCGGCCGGTGCGCCTGGTGGCCAACTACACCTTTACGCTCTACCTGTTGCACCAGCCCTTGTTCCTGTTCTGGGGCGCCGTTGTCCACGGCGATCCGGCCGGTCCGGGTTTCTGGTTCACCGTCACTGCGCTGATGCTGCTCACTGTGGGCGTCGTCGGCCACCTCACCGAAAACCGCCGCTACATCCTGCGCGATTTCCTGTTTCGCACGATGTCCCGCCTTTCGCCGGCCCGGCCCGTGGTCGCCTCCCGCCATGAATGACACACCGTCCCTTCCGCCCTGTTATGTGCTGGGTATCGAGACGCAGATCGGACTGAGTCTGGTCCGCGAGCTGGGCGAGGCGGGCATTCCGGTGATCGGCGTCGCGACCGACGCGAACGCCATCGGCCTGCAATCCCGATATCTCGCCCACGGTGACATCCTGCGACATCCGCGCTCGGACGAAGGTCTTGCCGAACTGCGCGCCTTCGGCGAGCGCTACGGTCCGGGCTATCTCCTGACGGTGTCCGAGGCCAACACCGCGTGGCTGATCGACAACCGTGACCGCCTGGGAGCGATCACTCCGCTGCTGCCGTCGAAAGCGGCCTTTGCGGTCGTCCTCGACAAGGCGCAGACCCTCGCGGCCGCTCAGGAGGTTGGCATCGACGTGCCGGCGAGCGCAAGCCCGGCGAACTGGGAAGAGGTCGAGCAGACTGCCCGGCACTTTCGGTTTCCCGCGGTGCTCAAGTGGTCCGATCCCAATGCGGTCGCGCCGGCGCTGCAGGCCAGCGGCATCGAGCTGGTCAAGGCCGAGTACGTCTATACCGCCGACGAGTTCCTGCGTGTGGCCGAGCGCTACCGGCCGGTCGGCGAGTGGCCGCTGGTGCAGGAGTACTGCAGCGGCGTCGGGCTCGGGCAATTCTTTTTCATGCATCGCGGCAAAGCGGTGCGGCGCTTCCAGCATCTGCGCGTGGCCGAGTGGCCGCCGGAGGGCGGTTTTTCCAGCGTCTGCGACGCGGTGCCGCTGGATCGGTTTGTCGAACTGCAGGAAAAATCCATCCACCTGCTCCAGCACATTGGTTGGGACGGCGTGGCGATGGTCGAGTATCGCTACGATCCGGCCAGTGGCCGTGCGGTGTTGATGGAAGTGAATGGGCGTTTCTGGGGGAGCTTTCCGCTGGCGATGTATTGCGGTGCCGGCTTCGGTCTGCTCGCCTATGGCTTGCAGGGCCGGGATCGCATGCCCGATCTGCCGCCGCTGCGCGAAAACCTGCGTTGCCGGATGGTGGTCACCGAGGTGAAGCGTCTCAAACGCATCCTCCTCGAACCCGGCCAGATCCGCGACCGGACCTTCCAGGTGCGCCCGCTGCGCGAGGTGCTGCGCTTCGTCGGGGATTTTCTGCGCCCGTCGGTGCGTTATTACGTGTGGAGTCTGAAGGACATCAAGCCCTTCATCCGCGACGTGAGGAACATGCTCGGGGTGTGAACCGGCGTCCGCCCAAAAACCCAAAACGGCCAACCGCGAGCTTGGCCGTTTTGGGTTGACCCAGCGCCGGTCAGCCGCTGTTGCGCAGGCCGGCCGCGATGCCGTTGATCGACAGCAGGATGCCGCGCCGGACGCGTTCGTCCTGGTGGCCGTCGCGATAGCGGTGAAGGAGTTCGACCTGCACGTGGTTGAGCGGGTCGAGGTAGGGGAAGCGGTTGTGGATCGAGCGCTTGAGCAGCGGGTTGGCATCGAGCAGCTGGGTTTGGCCGGTGATGGCGAGAAGCATTGCGACCGTGTCGCTGTGTTCCTTCGCGATGCGCGGGAAGATCGCCTCGCGCAGGGCCGCATCCTTGACCAGTTCGGCGTAGCGGCTGGCGATGGCGATGTCGCTCTTGGAGAGCACCATGTCCATGTTGGACATCAGCGTGGCAAAGAAGGACCACTCCTTGTGCATGGCCTGGAGCCGTGCCATGCCGGCTTCTCCGTGCCTGGCCAGATAGGCCTGCACTGCCGAGCCGAAGCCGTACCAGCCGGGCAGCATGATGCGGCACTGGGCCCAGCTGAAGACCCACGGAATGGCGCGGAGGTCTTCGATGGCCGTCGATTTCTTGCGCGACGCCGGGCGGCTGCCGATGTTCAGCGCAGCGATTTCGGCGATCACGGTGGATTCCCAGAAATACTGCTCGAAGCCGTCGGTTTCATAGACGAGCTTGCGGTAGGCCTTGAAGGCGGCGTCCGACAGTTCGTCCATCGCTTCCAGGTATTCGGGCCGCGGGGCTGGGTCGCGGGGTGCGAAGAGGGTCGCTTCCATGGTCGCGGCGGCGAGCACTTCGAGATTGCGCCGGCCGACTTCGGGGTTGGCGTATTTGGAGGCGATCACTTCGCCCTGTTCGGTGAGGCGGATCTGCCCCTGCACCGCGCCGCCCGGCTGGGCCAGGATCGCCTGATAGCTGGGGCCGCCGCCGCGCCCGACCGAGCCGCCCCGGCCGTGGAAGAGGCGCAGCCGCACGCCGTGGCGGGCGAAGGTGTCGACGATGCCGATCTCGGCCTTGTAAAGCTCCCAGCCGGAGGTGAGAAAGCCCCCGTCCTTGTTGCTGTCGGAATAGCCGAGCATGACTTCCTGCTCCTTGCGGCGGGATTCCAGCAGGGCCATATAGGCGGGCAGGGCGAACAGGCGGTCCATCACACCGGCGGCGTTCTGCAGGTCGCCGATGGTTTCGAAGAGCGGAATGATGTTGACGTCCAGGGCACCTTCGAGGGGGCGCAGCAGGCCGGTCTCCTTGGCGATCACGGCGACTTCGAGGATGTCGGAGACGTCGTCGGTCTTGGAGATGATGCAGTTGGGCACCGCGGCCTTGCCGTAGCGCAGGTGGGCGGCGCGGGCGGCGCGGAAGATGGCCAGTTCGCCGCGGGTTTCCTCGGAATAGTCGATCCACGGCGAGGCCAGCGGGCGGGCGGTGGCGAGCTCTTCGAGGAGCATCTCGATGCGCCCGCTTTCGTTCTGCGCCAGGTAGTCGCGGGTCGGGTCGACGGACTGGATGAGTTCGGCGACGACGCGCTCGTGTACGTCGGAGTTCTGGCGCAGGTCGACGGGGGCGAGGTGGAAGCCGAACACCGCCACGGCGCGGCGCAGGTGGCGCAGGCGACCGCGGGCTAGGGCGCCGAGGCCGTTGGCAGTGAGGGAGCGGTGGACGATTTCCAGTTCGTCGGCGAGCGCGTCGGGGCTGGCGTAGGGCGCTGCCGGCGCCACCGCATGGCGCGGCGGCTGATGGCCGAGGAGGGCGGCGTAGGTGGCGGCAAGGCGCGCATACACGCCGGTCAGGGCGCGGCGATAGGGTTCGTCGCTGCGGTGCGGCGAGCCGTCCGGCGAGGCGTCGGCGAGGCGCAGCAGCGCGTCGGAGGCGCTGACCAGGCCTTGGGCGACGGATAGCTGGGAGCCGAGGGTGTGCACCTCGTCGAGATAATAAGTGAGGGCTTTTTCGGCTTGGGTGGCGAGGGTTTTTTCGAGGATTTCGGCGGTGACGAAGGGGTTGCCGTCCCGGTCGCCGCCGATCCAGCTGCCGACTTTCAAGAAGTTGGGCAGTTCCAGGGCGCCCCAGCTGCGGTCGCGGGTGGCGAGGCGGTCTTCGACGTTGGCGTAGAGCCGCGGCAGTTCGCGCAGGAAGGTGTAGTCGAAATAGGACAGGCCGTTGCTGACTTCGTCCATCACCGACAGCTTCTCGGTGCGCAGCATGCGCGTCTGCCACAGGGTGAGCACCGCGCGGCGCAAGGCTTCGTTGTTGTTGTCCTGCTCTTCCGGCGTCAGTTGCATGCGGTCGCGCTCGTCGAGCAGGCGGGCGATGACCATCTGACAGTTGAGGATGCTTTTGCGCTGGACTTCGGTGGGGTGGGCGGTGAGCACCGGGACGATCTGCGCCGTGTCGAAGAAGGCCGCCAGCTCGGGACTGCCCATGCCGGAGTCGAAGGCCCGGTCGAGTGCGTGGGCGAGGCTGCCTTCCTTCGGTGCCGAGCCGGCGATCTGGTGGGCGCGGGAGCGGCGGATGTGATGCTGGTCTTCGGCGATGTTCGAGAGGTGCGAGAAATAGCTGAAGGCCCGCACCACGTCGATGGTCTGGTCGCGGGACAGGGAATCCAGCGTGGCTTCCAGTTCGCGGCGGGCGGCGTGATCTTCGTGGCGGCGAAAGCGGATTGAACTCTGGCGGATGGTTTCCACCAGATCGAAGACCGCCTCGCCTTCCTGGGCGCGCACGGTGTCGCCGAGGAGGCGGCCGAGCAGGCGGATATCGTCGCGGAGGGGGAGATCTTTGTCGTCGCTCGTCTTCTGTTCGCTCATCGGTGGATCCTGTCCTGTCGGTTGGGTTGGCGCGGGGGAAGCGCATCAAGACCCCATGCTAGAATCCGGACCCGGATGGTCGCCATAGGTGCCTACCCTTATGCTGCGCCGCGCAAGCTGCAGACTGCCTGGGCGTGCCAAGCCGGTCCATCCCCCCGATCCTCCTTTTTCGCCAGCCGAGCCCGAATACCGTGAGCGCCCTTACGCCCGACCGCATCGTCATCGCCACCCGTGAAAGCCGCCTTGCCTTGTGGCAGGCCGAGCACGTCAAGGCCCGCCTCGAAGCCCTCTATCCGTCCTGCAA
>ERZ650311.48-NODE-48-length-73838-cov-9.754537_pt1 | contig 73838 bp, 73 predicted proteins | sample MGYA00376247_ERZ650311 | MGnify/ENA primary metagenome ERZ650311 (study PRJEB26733, sample SAMN07839324) | wastewater metagenome | biome: small river; feature: stream; material: water | place: USA: North Carolina | collected 2016-07-28 ... | reverse complement strand
GCCGAAGCTGCCGGCCGCTGGGCTGAGCGAAATCAGCAGGATGCCGGTCCAGTGGCATAGGAACGCCGCAACCGTGAACGAGTGGAATACCTCGTGGAAACCGAAGTGTTTGGCATTCTTGCCCGGCCACTTGAAGGCGTAGGCAGCCGCACCGATTGAATACATCAGGCCACCAGCCAAGATCAGAATCATCATCGGGGCGTTGGCGTTCATGAAATCCACGACGTAGGCGATGGCAACCCAGCCCATGCCCAGATAAATCGGCACGTACAGCCATCTCGGTGCATTGATCCAGAAGACACGGAAACCGATACCCAGAATCGCGGTTCCCCAGATGATGCACATTAGAACTAGCGCTTTGTCTTTCGGCAGCGCCAGCCAGGTAATCGGGGTGTAGGAACCGGCAATAAGCAGCAGGATATTGGCGTGATCGATGCGCTTGAGCACCTTCTTGGTGCGAGGCTTCCAGTTGAAGCGGTGATACAGAGCCGAGTTGCCGAAGAGCAAAATCGATGACGCGAAGAAGATTGCGTCCACTGCCTTTGCAGCCAGTCCGTTGCCGAACACCAGCAGCAGCACGCCGCCGGCTATGACCAGCGGGAGCACACCGGTGTGGATCCAGCCGCGCCAGGTTGGCCGGTTATCCTGAATAACTTCGATGGGGCGCGTGCTGAAGTCGTTGAAGGCCAGATGCGGCAGTTGGTCGCGGGTGTTGTTGCTCACGGGTTAAGCCTATCCGCTAGCATTTTGGCTATGCGGAACCTGATCTACAGCTTGTACGAGAGACGCCTCTCGTCCAAGATTCTGGATCGCGAAGTCCGCAATGACCTGCCCAAGCACGTCGCAGTGATGCTGGACGGAAACCGCCGCTGGGCCAAGAATCGCCAGCTCTCCAAGGCCGCCGAGGGTCATGCCGCCGGTGCCCAGAAGACCTTCGAGTTCTTGGGTTGGTGCGACGACCTAGGTATCAAGGTGGTCACTCTCTATTTGCTCAGCACCGAGAACGTGAAGAACCGTTCCTCGGACGAGCTAGCGGATCTGCTGGACATCATCGGTGGTCTGGCTACCGACCTGGCGGCGGCGGGGAAGTGGCGAGTTCGCCTGATGGGTGTGCGAGACCTCTTGCCTGCCAACCTGTTGGCAAAGCTTGAGGCTGCCGAGGCATCCACGGCATCGGTTCAGGGAACCCAGGTCAACCTGGCCGTGGGTTACGGCGGCCGCAACGAGATCTCGGATGCAGTCCGCGAGATTCTGGTCCAGCGGGCGGCCCAGGGGCAGACTCTGGAGCAGGTGGCCGCGGAGCTTTCGCCTGAGCTGATTGGCGAGCACCTTTATACCGGGGGATTGCCAGACCCAGACCTAATCATTCGCACCAGCGGCGAGCAGCGCCTTAGCGGCTTCCTGCTCTGGCAGAGCGCTAGCAGCGAGCTCTACTTCGAGGAAGCCCTCTGGCCGGACTTCCGCAAGGTCGACTTCCTGCGCGCACTGCGCGCCTTCGAGTCGCGCCACCGCCGATTCGGCGCTTAGTCCGCGCTGCTTCCGGGCAGTCGGAGCATCCCGTTTTCCCTTAATTGGCGCGGTTTTTTCTAGTTTTTGGTCGCCTGGTTTGCGGCTTTGTTAACAATCCCGAATTCGGGCGTGTCGCTGCTAAAAGTTATTTTTCACAGGTCTAACTTGTAGTCAAGGTCACAGCGGATCAAGGGAAAACTAAATGGCAAAAGCACTGGCTAACAGCACCAGCAAGTCCACCAAGCCAGAGACGAAAGTCAGAACTTTTGTCCTCGATACCTCGGTTTTGCTAAGTGACCCAAAGGCGATGTTCCGGTTCTCGGAGCACGAGGTGGTGCTGCCGATCACCGTCATCAATGAGCTTGAGAAGAAGCGTCACGATCCTGAGATCGGCTACTTCGCTCGTCAAGCGCTTCGCCACCTGGACGATCTTCGCGCCGAGCACGAGCGCCTCGACTTCCCAATCTCGGTGGGGGAGGGCGGCTCCCTTCGAGTGGAGCTAAACCACACCGACCAGAGCGTTCTGCCATCGGGCTTCCAGCTGGGGGACAACGACAGCAAAATCATCGCTTGCGCGTTCAACCTGCGCAACGAGGGTTGCGATGTGACGGTGGTATCAAAGGACCTGCCGATGCGACTCAAGGCCGCGGCTCTGGGCATGGGCTCGGAGGAGTACCGCGCCGAGCTCGCTCGTGACGCCGGCTACACCGGCGTTGCCGAGATTGGCTTGAGCCCAGAGGAAATGAGTGACCTCTACGACTCCGAGATTTTGGACCACCCAGACGCAAAGCTCTACCCGGTAAATACCGGACTCATTCTTTCTTCGGCACGCGGTGGCGGGCTGGGTCGCATTACCGCAGACAAGCAGATTCGACTGGTCAAGGGTTACAGCGAGGTCTTCGGAGTTCACGGTCGCAGCGCCGAGCAGCGCCTGGCAATCGACCTGTTGCTTGATCAAGAAGTCGGTATCGTCAGTCTCGGTGGCCGTGCCGGTACCGGTAAGAGTGCACTGGCGCTTGCCGCAGCGCTGGAATCGGTGATGGAGCGCCGCCAGCAGAAGAAGATCCTGGTCTTCCGTCCGCTCTACGCAGTCGGCGGTCAGGAGCTTGGTTACCTGCCGGGCAGCGAGAACGAAAAGATGAACCCCTGGGGTCAGGCGGTGTTCGACACCCTGAGCGCAATCTGCAGCAAGGAAGTCATTGAGCACGTTCAGGACCGCGGCATCTTGGAGATCCTGCCGCTGACCCACATTCGCGGTCGCAGCCTGCACGACAGTTTCGTAATCGTTGACGAGGCGCAGAGCCTAGAGCGCAACGTTCTGCTGAGCATGCTCAGCCGCATCGGTCAAAACAGCCGAGTGGTACTGACTCACGACGTGGCGCAGCGCGACAACCTCCGAGTTGGACGTCACGATGGAATCGCGGCCGTGGTCGAGGCTCTCAAGGGCCACTCGCTCTTCGGTCACGTGACTCTCACTCGCAGCGAACGATCTGCCATCGCGGCACTGGTCACCGACATCCTCGACGTCTAGATTTCAGCCAGCGGTAAGTGTGGCGGCACCTGACTCGGTGCGGTCTTAGACTTTCCCTATGACCCGTAGTGATGTTGCGCAGATTCCCGAACCGAGTATCGCGACCCTGATTGATGACTACTTTGAGGCGCTCTGGACTCAAGACATGCAGGTCTTTGACCGAGTGTTCCACAAGGACTGCGTGCTCTACGGGGTTGTGGACGGCAACCTGAACATTCGCCCTTATCCGATTTACCGCGAGGCTGTTGCCAACCGAGTATCGCCCGCCAACACCGAAGGTGACGTGCGCCGCGACAGTGTTCTGGCGTATGACCGACTCTCGCCCAACCTGGCTCAGGTCAAGGCTCAGTTGCAGATGTTTGGTGGCCTGATGAATGATTACCTGAACTTGGTTTACGTCGACGGCCAGTGGTGGGTCATGGCCAAGATGTGGGATCGCATCGGTGACGCAGTCAAATAGCGGAAAACGCGGCCTGCTGGCCGACCTAACACCGCTTCGCGAGGTGCCGGTTTTCGCCCGGCTCTGGTTGGGAAATTTGCTCAACGGTCTCGGTACCCAGTTGACCCTGGTGGCAGTTGCGCTTCAGATTTTTGACATGTCCGGTAGCACCACTGCGGTGGCTCTGGTTGGCGCAATTGCGCTGCTACCAATGGTTTTGGCTGGTCCCATCGGTGGCATGATCACCGATGCCTTTGATCGCCGGTTGGTAATGATCGTGTCGGCGTCGATCATGTTCTCCGCCACCGCAGGGCTCTTTGTCTTGAGCGTCCTGGAATACCAGGCGACTCTTAATGGTGGCCACATTGAACTCTGGCCGTTTTACGTCTGCACCACCGTCACCGCCGTCTCTGCCACGGTTCTGGGCGGAGCTCGGCAGGCGGTCATTCCTCGAATCGTGCCCAAGGAACTGGTGACCCGTGCCGGTGCGCTCAACGGCATCTCCATGGGAACTCAGGTGATGGCCGGGCCGGCCCTGGCGGGTGTCTTGGTGGCGGTGTCCAGCTACTCGGTGGCGTTTGCCTGTGATCTGGTTCTTACCGCTACCGGATTCCTCGGCATCGCGATGTTGCCCAAGATCAAGGTTGCCGAAGACGCGATTCGTCCGGGTTGGAAATCCTTCCGAGAGTCGCTCGAATTCCTGAAGTCGGCTCCTCAGATTGGTGCCGGTTTCGTGGTTGACATCATTGCCATGGGGCTGGGCCGCCCTTATGTGCTTTTGCCCGCGGCCGCAGCGGCTGTGATTGGCGGTGGCCCAATCACCGTGGGAATTCTTACCGCCGCAGGGGCCGCTGGTTCTTTTGCCACCAGTGCCTTCAGTGGGCGAGTGGTTCACATTCGGATGCAGGGTCTCGCGATTGCCAATGCGGTCAAGGTCTATGGCCTATTCACTGCAATGTTTGGTTTGATTCTGCTGGCGATGGGCACGGGTTGGTTCGGTCATCCGACCGCTTCGTTGGCCGGTGCTAACCTCCCAGCGCTGGTACTTTCGGCCATTGCCTTCTTCGGCATGGGGGCATCCGACGAGGTTTCGGCGATCTTCCGAACCGCCATGTTGATGCACTCCGTTCCCGATCGCATGCGCGGCCGCCTGCAGGGTGTTTTCCTGGCTGTGGTCGGTGGCGGGCCTCGTCTCGGTGACATCTATGCCGGTGTGATGGCAGCGCTGGTTGGGCTCTGGGCCGGGCCGGTCTTGGGTGGTGTTGGAATCGTCGTGGCGATGTTCATCATCCTGCGGGTAACCCCGAAGCTGCGCCAGTACACCGAGGGTAGCTAAGGCAGCCAGCCCACCTGCTTAAAACTAGAACCCCGAAGGTTGCCCTCCGGGGTTCTTCAGTTTTGGTCTACAGGCCAGGGCTGGTCATGGACAGAACGTCCAGGGCCTTGTCCAGCTGCTCCATGGTCAGTTTCTGGCCGTCCACGTAACCAAGGTCGATGGTGGCCTGGCGCACGGTCAGGCTGTTAGCCACCGAGTACTTGGCGATCTTGGCAGCAGCCTCATAGCCGATGTACTTGTTCAGCGGGGTAACGATCGATGGGCTGGACTCGGCCAGAGCGCGGGCACGCTCCTCGTTTACCTCGAGACCCTTGATGGTCTTGTCGGCAAGCAGGCGCATCGAGTTTGCCAGCAGACGGATGCTCTCCAGCAGCGCATTACCCATAACTGGGATTGCCACATTGAGCTCGAAGTTACCGGTGGCGCCAGCCCAAGCGACGGTGGCGTCGTTTCCGATCACGCGAGCGCAAACCATCATCACGGCCTCTGGGATGACTGGGTTTACCTTGCCTGGCATGATCGACGAGCCTGGCTGAAGGTCTGGGATGTGAAGCTCGCCCAGACCGGCGTTTGGTCCCGAACCCATCCAACGTAGGTCGTTGTTGATCTTGGTGAGGCTGACGGCCAGCACGCGCAGCGCACCCATGGCCTCGACCAGACCGTCGCGGGCACCCTGGGCCTCGAAGTGGTCGCGAGCCTCGGTGACCGGCAGTCCGGTCTCGGTGGCAAGGAGCTTGATTACCTGCTGTGGGAAGCCCTTAGGGGTGTTGATTCCGGTGCCAACCGCGGTACCACCGAGTGGAACCTCGGCAACGCGTGGCAGGGTGCTGTTGACGCGCTCGATGGCGTAGCGGATCTGAGCAGCGTAGCCACCGAACTCCTGACCCAGGGTCACCGGGGTGGCGTCCATCAGGTGGGTGCGGCCGGCCTTAACGACCGACTTCCAGAGTGCGGCCTTCTCTTCCAGCGAGAGCGCAAGGTAGTCCAGCGCTGGCAGTAGGTCGTTGATCAAGGCGCTGGTCACGGCAACGTGAACCGAGGTCGGGAAGACGTCGTTCGAAGACTGCGAAGCGTTGACGTGGTCGTTCGGGTGGACTGGTGCGCCCAGGACCTCGGTGGCCAGGGTGGCCAGAACTTCGTTCATGTTCATGTTCGAGGAGGTTCCGGAACCGGTCTGGAAGATGTCGACCGGGAACTCACCGTCGTGCTTGCCGGCGATCACTGCGTCGGCTGCCTTGGCAATGGCATCGGCCATTTCTGGCTTCAAGACACCGAGTGCCGCGTTGGCCTGTGCGGCCGACTTCTTGATTTGCGCCAGAGCGGCAATGTGGGCACGCTCCAGGGTGGTACCGGAGATTGGGAAGTTCTCCACTGCGCGCTGGGTCTGGGCGCGGTACAGGGCGTTCACTGGTACGCGGACCTCGCCCATGGTGTCGTGTTCGATGCGGTATTCCACTTTGGAACCTTTCGTTCTGCTTTGAAATGCGACCCGCTTGGGGCCAAAACTCTTGGTGTTACTCGATGTCGCCGTGAATGACGATGGGGTGGATTTCGCCCTCGACCAACTTGTAGTTAGCGCCAACCACAGCAAGCTTTCCGGCCTTGATTGCGTCAGCGATGGTGCGCGAGCGAGTAACCATGTCGTGGATGGTGTCCTCAACGTGCATCGTGGTGATGTCATCGATGTCGGTTAGACCCCGGCGGTTGGCTTCAAGCACTGTCGGCTTGATCTTGGCGACCAGTTCGTGGATGAACTTACCGCCGGCAACCATCTTGCCCTCGGTGTCGTCGATGGTGGCGCGAATCGCACCGCATTCGTCGTGGCCCAGGACCATGATCAGGCTGACGCCCAAGACCTCCACCGAGTACTCCAGGGAACCAAGAATCGTCTCTGCGATTACCTGCCCGGCGTTACGAACCACGAAGAGGTCGCCAAGGCCGACGTCAAAAATGATTTCTGCACTGAGGCGGCTGTCCGCGCAACCGAAGAGTGCGGCGAAGGGGCGCTGTTTTTCGGCTAGCGCAGTACGGCGGTCGATGTCCTGCCGAGGGTGGGCCGGAGTGCCATCGATGAAGCGCTGGTTGCCCTTGATCATCGCGTCCCACGCCTGCTGTGGCGTAGTTGGGCGATTGACTTCAGCCTGCAAGGGGACCTCCGGGATGTGGATGTTCGTCGATTTGCATTGGGGCTTCTCGAATGGAAGTGGGCTTCGCGACGAGATTTGCGCTTATCTAAGGATATAAGACCTTGAGGCGCTGGGAGACCAGAGTGGCGAACTTCTTAAACTCGGCTTTGCCAGCTGTTCCATAAATCAAGACCTGGTCGGTGCGGTCACCGGATTTTAAGTCGGTCACCAGCGCGTAATCGCGGGTCTTGGGCGGGTTGTTCTTCTCGGTGCTCTGCCAGATCGTCCAGTGGAGACCTCCGATGGTGGTTGCGCCAGATGGCAGATCACCCTTCAGCTGCAGCACAACCCAGGTTGGGTTGGTGGCATAACCCTGAGTGATGCCCAGGTACTGGTTATTGGGGCCAACGAAGCCTACGTACCAGTTGTCCACGCCGTCCGCGGTCTTGCTGTTCCACCGAGCCGAGTTGGAGTACCAACCATGACCCATCAGACCGGGCGCGAGCACCGGGTAGCCGGAGGTCTCGGCGACCTGGCTGGCCACCGACTGGTAGTCAACCGGCTTCACCAGGTTCTCGGTGGGTCGTGGGGTAATCAACACCATAATCAAGACCAGCGCACCGGTTGCTAGCAGCGAGTAGATCAGGTTATTGACGGTTTGACGCGCTCGTCTGGCGCGGGCAGCGGCATCGCTCATCTACTAAGCGTCCTTGTTGCTGCTCTGCTTGGCTGCCAGAGCGGCGTCCAGTCGGCTCTTGGCGCCCGTCAGCCATTTCTCACACTGAGCGGCAAGGGCTTCGCCGCGCTCCCAGAGTGCCATCGACTCTTCGAGGGTGGCGTTGCCTTGCTCCAAGGCTGAAACCACCTGAACCAGTTGCTCGCGAGCCTGCTCGTAGCTGAGGTCTGCTACGTCTGCGTTTGGGGTGTCTTTTGGGGTTGCCATCGGTATCTACCTTAACTCGGGGTTCAGTTTGAAGTTGCGGTCACATCGCCCTTGGCGACGCGGATCTTTAGGGTGGTGCCAGGTTTCACGGCGGCGGCATCGCTGATGACGTGCCCGTCGGCGGTGCGAACCACGGCGTACCCGCGGTCGAGGGTGTTTTGAGGAGACAGCGACTTGACCTGTTGGCGCAGGTGCTGAATCGAGCGCTCTTCCAGTGCAAGCAGGTTGCCGAAGGAATTCCTGGCGCGGTCAACGCTGAGTTCCAGTTCTTGCAGGCGTTGAGTAATGAACGTGTAGGGGTTGGCCAAAATCGGCCGGCTTCGCATCTGAGCAACGAAATCCAGGCCACTATTGACGCGATTGCCGATCTGAACGCTGCTTCGCTGCAGCAAAAGAGCAATCTGACGACGTTCTTCTTGAACGTCGGGGACAACGCGCTTAGCGGCGTCGGTTGGGGTGGAGGCGCGCAGATCGGCGACATCGTCCAGCACTGGACGGTCGGCCTCGTGTCCGATGGCGCTAACCAGCGGCTTTGTGGTGGCGGCTGCTGCGCGAACCACCGATTCGTCGGAGAACACCAGGAGGTCTAGGAATGAACCGCCACCGCGCGCGACGATGATTACGTCTACCTCGGGGTCTGCATCCAGGGTTCTGATGGCATCCACCAACTGCGGTGCCGCTTTGTCGCCCTGGACCAGCGAGTGGATGACGCGGAACTTGACCTCCGGCCAGCGCAGTTTGGCGTTCTGTAAAACGTCTTTTTCGGCGTCGGAGTCTTTACCGGTGACTAGACCAATCATGTTTGGCAGGAAGGGGAGTGGCTGCTTGACCTGAGTCAGGCCCTCCGCGGCTAACTGTGCGCGCAGACGCTCGATGCGTTCCAGTAGTTCGCCCAACCCCACCTTGCGCATCTCGTAGACCTGCATGGTGAGCTTGCCATTTTTCGGCCAGAAGACCGGCTTTACCAGGGCAACCACGCGGTCGCCCTGCTTGATGGTTTGGTCAATCTTGCCCAGGTTCCAGGCGTGAATTTCTAGGGCGGACTCTGCCTGTAGGTCCCGAAGGGTGGCAAACATGCTGTTGGTGAAAGAAACTTTGGCGATTTCGCCCTCGACCCAGATGAAACCGAGGCGATCGATGAATTCCTTGAGGGTGCTGCCCAAGCGAGCCACCGGCCAAGGCGTTTCCATGCTGGAAACCTTGGATGCGGGGGCCTCCGCACCCCAACTGCCAAGGTCTGACATGAATCAGCTGCCTTTCGCCGATAATTGAAGGGTGACTTTCAACAAGCCTATCGCCGACCATGGACATCTTTCTGACGTCCTAAACAGCGCCACCGAGCCCGCAAAGAAGGTGCTCCTGGCAAGTCCGCGAGGCTACTGCGCAGGTGTCGACCGGGCCGTAATTGCTGTCGAAAAGGCCCTCGATCACTACGGCGCACCCATCTACGTGCGCAAGCAGATTGTTCACAACAAGTTTGTGGTTTCTTCGCTGGAGAAGCGCGGTGCCATCTTCGTTGACGAGGTCGACGAAGCTCCAGAGGGATCAATCCTGGTCTTTTCGGCTCACGGTGTATCGCCAGCGGTGGTAGCCGCTGCCGAAGCGCGCAACCTGCAGACCATCGACGCCACCTGTCCACTGGTCACCAAGGTTCACCGCGAGGTGCAGCGATTCGCCTCTGAGGATTACGACATCCTGCTGATTGGCCACAACGGCCACGAAGAGGTCGAGGGAACTGCCGGTGAAGCGCCAGACCGGGTTCAGATCATCGATGGTCCAGATGATGCTGCCAACGCCAAGGTGCGAGACCCGAAGAAGGTCATCTGGCTGAGCCAGACCACCCTCAGCGTGGACGAGACCATGGAGACCGTTACCCGACTACGCCAATCGGTACCTTCGCTGCAGAACCCGCCTTCGGATGACATCTGCTACGCCACTCAGAACCGTCAGGTGGCAATTAAGAAGGTCGGTGCCGCGTCAGACCTGGTTATCGTGGTCGGTTCCGCTAACTCGTCGAACACCGTTCGCCTGGTTGAGGTTGCTAAGGACGCCGGTGCTAAGGCGGCCTATCGCGTAGATTTCGCCTCTGAGATTCAGGAATCCTGGTTTGAAGGTGTTTCGACCGTAGGAGTCTCTTCGGGTGCCTCGGTGCCGGAGGTTCTTGTCGAAGAAGTTCTGGAGTATCTGGAAAAGCGGGGTTACGGCGACGTCCGCAACGTCACCACCGCCGAGGAAGACGTCCAGTTCTCGCTGCCGAAGGAGCTCCGGAAGGATCTGAAGTCGGTTGGTCAGGACGTCTCGAACAAGACCAAGCGCGGGTAACCTTAAGCCGTGTTTTATCAGTTCATCTTCCGCACTTTTTTCACCAAGCTGGACCCCGAGTGGATCCATCACGTGGTGGTTCGCCTCATCCGCATCGGCAAGTCGTTTGGCGTCACCAGCTGGGGTGCAGTTCGTGCCGACCAGGTGAAGCAGGTAGAAGCTTTTGGGCTGACCTTTGACGGAGCCTTCGGCCTGGCCGCAGGATTCGACAAGAACGCGGTCGCAATTCGCGCGCTCGGTGATCTGGGTTTCAGCCACGTAGAGATTGGTACCGTGACCGCGCTGGCTCAGCCGGGTAACGACAAGCCGCGACTGTTCCGACTGCCATTAGATCGCGCGCTGATCAACCGCATGGGTTTCAACAACCAGGGTGCCGCCGCTGTTGCCGACAGATTGGGAGCGCTGCGCGCCAAGTACGGTCAGAAGCTTCCAATCATTGGCGTAAACATCGGCAAGAGCAAGGTCACCGCGGTGGAGGACGCCGCCGAGGACTATCGCACCAGCGCTCGACTCTTGGCCCCTTTCGCCGACTACTTAGCCGTCAACGTTTCATCTCCGAACACTCCTGGGCTCCGCTCGCTACAGGAGGTCTCGGCACTGCGCCCGATTCTTCAGGCGGTTATCGAAGAGAGCCTGGGCCTACCGGTGCTGGTCAAGATTGCTCCGGACCTAGCCGACGAGGACATCATCGCGGTCGCAGATTTGGCCCTGGAGCTTGGTCTGGCAGGTGTCATTGCCACCAACACCACCATCGGTCGTGAAGGTCTCAAGACTCCAAAGGAACGCATCACCGAGATCGGTGCCGGCGGTCTGTCTGGTGCGCCACTGAAAGAGCGTTCGTTGGCTGTGCTGCGCCTCTTGAACGGTCACCTGCAGGGCAAGATTGCCATCGTGTCGGTGGGCGGCATCGAGACTGCCGCGGAAGCCCGCGAGCGCCTGGAAAACGGTGCCACCCTGGTTCAGGGTTACAGCGGCTTCATCTACGAGGGCCCACTCTGGGCTCGTCGCGTCAACCGCGGAATCTAGAGTTTCGGGCTCTTCAGGCCAGTTGGTCGCCAGGCGACCAGGCCTGTTTAGACCAGACGCGCCGCAGGTGACTCGGTGAGGGCCGGGTCAAACTTTGCAAACGGGCGAGTGATCGCATCGATCTTGTCCATCGCATCCTGAGGAATCTCAACACCGACCGCACCCAGGTTTGAGGTGATCTGGTCCGGACGGCTGGCACCGACGATGGCACTGGAGACGTTCGGGTTCTGAAGAGTCCAAGCCAACGCCAACTGGGCCATGGTCAGTCCCAGCTCATCGGCAATCGGCTTCAGGTTCTGAACAGCGGTCAACAGGCTGTCGTCCATCATGTCCTTGATGAACATGTTCGACTTGTCGTTGGCGGCGCGCGAATCGCTCGGTGCGGCCTGACCGGGCAGGTATTTGCCAGTGAGGATTCCCTGGGCCATTGGCGACCAGACAATCTGGCTCACGCCCAAAGCGGCCGAGGTCGGCACAATCTCAGCCTCGATAACCCGCCAGAGCATGGAGTACTGCGGCTGGTTCGAGATGAACTGGAAGCCAAGCTCCTTGGCGTACTGGTGGCCTAGCGAAATCTGCTCGGCGTTCCACTCCGAAACACCGATGTACAGAGCTTTACCCTGACGGACAATGTCGGCGAATGCCTGCATGGTCTCTTCCAGCGGAGTCTCGACGTCAAAGCGGTGGGCCTGGTAGAGGTCGACGTAGTCGGTCTGCAGGCGGCGCAGCGAGCCGTTGATGCTGTCCATGATGTGCTTGCGACTTAGACCGGTGTCGTTGGCACCGCGCGCAGCAACCGGCCAGTAGGTCTTGGTGAAGATCTCTAGGCCTTCGCGGCGCTGCCCGGCAAGTGCCTTGCCAAGGACGACCTCTGCGGCCTGGTTGGCATAAACGTCTGCAGTGTCGAAAGAGGTGATTCCGCCATCAAGTGCGGCGTGAACGGTAGCAATCGCAACCGAGTCATCGACCTGAGAGGCGTGGGTCAGCCAGTTGCCGTAGGTGAGCTCGCTCACCTTGAATCCGGAGTTTCCCAGGTAGCGATACTTCACTTTTACCTCTTACTTTTTGATGAAGGGGCCGACAGTTGGCTTAGGCAGACGCATGACGCGCAGCTGCGAAGCGCGGACGACGCCGTAGAAAGCAAGGCCGCTCTCCAGCTTGTCGGCACCGAACTTCTCGGTGGCTGCCTTCTTGATGCGGCGGGCGATGAACACGCTGTCGATCACGATTGCGGCCATGATGCCCAGCGATGCCCAGCTGAGGATGCGGTTGAAGGTGGAGGTCTGGTTGGAGTCGGTGAAGGAAAGTAGCAGGACCATGACCATTGCTGGAACCAGGAACTCACCGACGGTGTAGCGCTTGTCAACTAATTCGCGGACGAAACGCTTCTGTGGGCCACGCTCGCGGACCGGCAGGTAGCGGTCATCACCAGCAAGCTGACCGGCACGCATCTTCGCGCGCTCTGCCTTTGCCTTTTCCTTTGCAAGGGCCTTGGCTTCTGGGGTGCGGTCGCCAACTAGTGGGCGAACGTTAGCGGCCTGGGCCTGCTTGCGGCTCGGGGTTGCCTTGCCTTTTCCGGCTGCCTTCTGCTCTGGAGCTTGCTCGGTCATTCAAAATCCTTACGGCTGGGTCGGGGGACTCTCGCTGAGAAATAAGATTACCCGTATGACCGCAAGCAGCCCGCTATCAGCAGAACAAGTCGCAAAAGCCACCGAGTCGGTTACCGCAGCCTTTCCAGGCGCGGTCGCGACCCTCGGTGAGCTGGTCCGGATTCCCGGCATCGCTTGGGAGGCCTTCGACCCGGCGAACCTAGAGGCCAGCGCCAATAAAGTCGCCGATCTGCTGCGTGCAACCGGTGTATTCGAGTTCGTCGACATCCGTCGCGCCAAGGTGGCGGAAATGCACGGCGACCACCTCGGTGCCCCTGCAGTTGTGGCCCGCCGCGCCGCCAAGAATGGCGCTCCACAGATTCTGCTCTACGCCCACCACGATGTTCAGCCGCCGGGCGATGCCACCATTTGGAAGACCCCAGAGTTCCAGCCCACCATCGTGGACGGCCGCATGTACGGACGCGGTGCCGCCGATGACAAGGCCGGAATCGTGGCGCATTTGACCGCCATCTCGGTGCTGAAGCAACTAGCGGGCGCCGACTTTGACCTAGGAATCACCTGCTTCTTCGAGGGAGAGGAGGAAGCCGGTAGCCCGTCCTTCCGTAACTTCCTTGAGGAAAACGCCGCGGACCTGAAGGCCGATGTCATTGTGGTTGCCGATAGCGGCAACCTGACCACCGAGATTCCGGGAATCACCACGACTCTGCGCGGGTTGGTCAGCCAGGAGATCGAGGTACGCACCCTAGATCACGCCCTGCACAGCGGAATGTTCGGGGGAGTGGTGCCCGATGCCATGACCGCCCTGATCCGCTTACTGGCAAGCCTGCACGACGACAAGGGCAACGTCGCGGTCCCTGGACTGGTGCAGGGCACCGCTGCGGAACTTCCGGTCACCGAGGAGATGATGCGCGCCGACAGTGGAATTCTGGACGGTGTCGAGTTCATCGGTGAAGGCAGCTTGCTTGACCGAAACTGGACCAAGCCAGCGATCGCAGTCATCGGTATCGATGCACCGAGCGTTGCGCTTTCGAGCAACACCATGCAACCGAGCGTGCGCGCCAAGATCAGCATGCGAATCGCTCCGGGGGAGAACCCCGATAACGCGCTAGCGGCGTTGCGCAAGCATCTGGAGGCGAACCTGCCCTGGGGTGCCAAGCTGAGCTACGGCGCAATCGAAAAGGGCAAGCCCTTTAAGTTGGAGGCCGGGGGCTGGGCCAAGCCACTGATGGAGAGCGCGTTGTCCGCCGCCTTTGGTCATGACTCGGTGGATCTAGGGGTGGGCGGCTCAATTCCGTTCATCGCCGACCTGCTCGAGGTTTTCCCGGATGCTCAAATCCTGGTGACCGGTGTCGAGGACCCAGACTCGCGAGCCCACAGCCCAAACGAATCGGTGCACCTGGCCTCTTTGAAGAACGCCATGGTTGCCGAAAGTTTGCTGCTGCTGGGAAGCAATTCCCGCCAAAACTGATTTAGAATTTGAGTATCTTCCGACCACGTCCGCGTGGCGGCGCAACCACAGGAGAATCCAATGACTGACACCATCGAGAAGTCGCCAGCACACGGTGTTTTGATCACCCCGTCGGCTCAGGAGCGCCTGAAGAAGGCGGTTGAGGCTGAGGGCAACCCAAACCTGCGTCTGCGCATGGAAGTCAAGGCCGGCGGCTGCGCTGGTCTGCAGTACGACATGTGGCTGGACGAGAACAGCGACGAGAACGACTTGATCGTGAACTATGACGGCGTAGAGGTCATCCTGGACCCTTCGTCGGCGCTATACCTGACCGGTGCAACCATCGATTTCGAGGACAGCATCATGCGCCAGGGCTTCACCATCGACAACCCAAACGCGACCGGAAGTTGCGCCTGCGGAAACTCGTTCAACTAGCCAAAACACTTCGGTTATCGGCCCCACCTGCAAGTTAGGTGGGGCCGAAAACTTTTAACCCGAAAACGGGAGATTTAATCGGTGCATTATGGCGGTTTCCGGCCTTTCCGGCACCTGGCTGGGAATAGGATAGAGGGGTAAGAATTCGTATTCTGAAGGGTCGATTGTGCTTCCTAAGCGCCAACTGAAGTGGGCAGGCCTCGTTGCTGCAGCTTCAACTCTTTTGCTCACCGGTTGTACTCAGCAAGAACTCCAGGGCTACTTGCCTGGTTCGGGTCAAACCACTAACCACACCTCCTCGATTGTTGGCCTCTGGGTCACGTCGTGGCTCGTGCTGCTTGCAGTCGGTGTGATCTCGTGGGGCCTGATGGTCTGGGCGATGATCGTCTACCGCCGTCGCAAGGGTGAGACTGGTCTTCCAGTGCAGCTGCGCTACAACATGCCAATCGAAACTCTGTTCACCGTGGTTCCGTTCGTTATCACCATCGGTTTCTTCGCTTTCACCGCAAAGACCATGACTGCCATCGAGCAGCCAAACCACGCCACCCGCGTGGTTCAGGTCATTGGAAAGCAGTGGTCGTGGGACTTCAACTACACCAACGAGAACACCTACGACTCGGGTATCCAGTACCAGGACGGCCCTAACGCCAAGACCGAGTCAACTCTGCCAACTCTCTACCTAGAGAAGGACGTTCCGGTCGAGATCGATCTGACCTCGCGCGACGTTATCCACTCGTTCTGGGTTGTGGACTTCCTTTACAAGAAGGACATGTTCCCAGGTCGCGTCAACCGCATCTACTTCACTCCAACCGAGACCGGCACCTTCGCTGGTAAGTGTGCCGAACTCTGTGGTGAGTTCCACAGCGCCATGCTCTTCAACGTAAAGGTTGTAGACAAGCCTGCGTACGACAGCCACATCGCAGCCCTCAAGGCAGCCGGTAACAACGGTCAGCTGGGTTACGACCTCAACCGTATGAAGACCCTTCCTGGCAAAAACGCCATCAACAACTAAGGACTATCGACATGGCAACCGCTACTGCAACCGCTACCTCGGTTAACGCCTCTCGCAAGAGCAAGGGCCGCATCCTGGTTGATTGGCTCACCACCACCGACCACAAGAAGATCGGCTACCTGTACCTGATCACCTCGTTCGCCTACTTCATCGTGGGTGGAATCATGGCGCTGGTCATCCGTGCCCAGCTGACCTTCCCAGGCATCTCGGTGGTTGCTACTCACGAGCAGTACAACCAGCTCTTCACCATGCACGGCACCATCATGCTGCTGATGTTTGCGACCCCGCTGTTCGCAGCTTTCGCAAACATTCTGATGCCGGTCCAGATTGGTGCACCGGATGTGGCCTTTCCACGTCTGAACGCAATCGCCTACTGGTTCTACTTCTTCGGTTCGTTCGTTGCCGTCACCGGATACTTCACCCCTCAGGGTGCAGCGGGCTTCGGTTGGTTCGCCTACCAGCCGCTGGCTAACACCACCTACACTCCTGGTATCGGTGGAGACCTGTGGGTCTTCGGTCTGGCACTCAGCGGTTTTGGAACCATCATGGGTGGTGTCAACTTCATCACCACCATCTTGACCATGCGTGCACCTGGTATGACCATGTTCCGTCTGCCAATCTTCACCTGGAACACCCTGGTTACCTCGATCCTGGTAATCATGTGCTTCCCTCCACTGGCAGCCGCACTGTTCGCAATGGGTGCTGACCGACGTTTCGGTGCTCACCTGTTCGACCCAGCCAACGGTGGACCAATGCTCTGGGAGCACCTGTTCTGGTTCTTCGGCCACCCGGAGGTTTACATCCTGGCGCTGCCATTCTTCGGTATCGTCTCGGAAATCTTCCCGGTATTCAGCCGCAAGCCAATCTTCGGTTACAAGACTCTGGTCTACGCAACCATCGCTATTGCCGCGCTTTCGATGACCGTGTGGGCTCACCACATGTACGTCACCGGCGACGTGCTGCTGCCGTTCTTCGCTCTGACCACCATGCTCATCGCGGTACCAACCGGTGTGAAGGTGTTCAACTGGATCGGCACCCTGTGGCGTGGCTCGGTGACCTTCGAGTCGCCCATGCTGTTCGCACTGGGCTTCCTGGCAACCTTCATCTTCGGTGGTCTTACCGGTGTAATCCTGGCATCGCCAGCGCTGGACTACCACCTCAGTGACTCGTACTTCGTTGTTGCTCACTTCCACTACGTAGTGTTCGGCACCGTCGTATTCGCGATGTTCGCCGGCATCTACTTCTGGTACCCAAAGATGGTAGGCAAGATGCTGAACGAGAGGCTAGCCAAGGTTCACTTCTGGCTGCTGTTCATCGGCTTCCACACCACCTTCCTGATCCAGCACTGGCTGGGTGTCATGGGTATGCCTCGTCGCTACTACAGCTACCTGGCCTCGGACGGCTTCGGTGACATGAACCTGATCTCCACCATCGGTGCGGGAATCCTGGCGATCTCGATGATTCCATTCCTGTGGAACGTCTACATCACCGCTAAGCGCGGCCAGAAGGTTACCGTCAACGACCCATGGGGTTACGGACGTTCGCTGGAGTGGGCAACTGGTTCGCCATTCCCACGCCACAACTTCACTTCGATCCCTCGCGTTCGTTCGGAGTCGCCAGCATTCGACCTAAACCACCCTGAGTTCGCTGCTCCTGAGGCCAAGGCCGAGAGCAAGAAGGGCTAATTCACATGAAGACTAACGCCAAGCTCTTCCTGCTTCTTACCGCTTTCTACCTGATCGACGCAGTCATCTATGGCTACTGGTCTTACAACGCCAACGGCAAGGTAGAGATCATCGGCACCGCCGCAATCGGCATGCTGGTGTTCCTCTCGGGTTTCATTTACTTCTACGTAAACAAGACCGCAAACCACAGCGGCGTGCTTCCTGAGGACCGTCTGGACGCCAACATCGAGGAGGGAGACGCCGAGATCGGTTTCTTCAGCCCTTGGTCGTGGTGGCCGCTGGCTCTCGGTTTCTTCGCCTCGATCGTGTTTGCGTCGCTGGCCGTCGGTTGGTGGCTGACCTTCTGCGCCGTTCCTCTGGCACTGGTTGCCCTGATTGGACTCGTCTTCGAGTACAGTCGCGGACAGCACGCTCACTAAGCGCTTCTGGATTAGGCCCATCTTCGGATGGGCCTTTTCTTTTACCCTAGGTGATAGGGGAACCCGCATAAATGTCACACCCGCTTCGTAGTCTTACCCAAGTCGCTAACTCAGGGGAGGGCCGAGGGGCAGGGACGGGATCAACGGAATCATCGCGGGCTGGCAGGGGATAGGGGCAGCCTGGCAAGCCTTTTTGGCGCTGTTGCAGCCTATGGGTGACCTAGTAACTGTCGCCTGCCTCAGGAGCGTTCCACAACTTTGCGTTTGGCTTGACCCTGGGTGGATGGCGTGGATGAGCTACCGCATTACGATCAATGCGCTGGTGTTTGGATCGGCAAATGTCTGGCTCTGCTGGAAGATCCATCAGATCGATAGGAGCTTGACCTGGTACTACCCTGGGCAGGCTCCTGAAACCCCGCTACACACAGAGAAACCTGAAGCATCCAAGGCTGGCGCCGTCGGTAAATCTGACGGTCTGTTGCAGCGATTCATGCGTTGGCTGGGTTTTGAGCAATAGGGGAGAGCCACTTAAAAGAAGAACGGCCAGGATTTCTCCTGGCCGTTCTTTCAGTTTTCGCTACTTGGCGTCCTTTTTAGCAGCTGGCTTCTTAGGTGCGGCCTTCTTCGCGGCAGGCTTTGCTGCTGGTGCAGCCTCAACTGCCTTGGCAGCTGGTGCAGCCTCGACGTGACCGTGGTCGTGGTGGGCGGCAGCAAGCTCTCCAGCGGTGACCGGTGCAACGCGGTCCTCGAAGTAGAAGCGGCTCCATGCGGCACGCAGACGAGCGTTCACAGTGATCTTGCCCTGAGTGTTTGGACGGGCGATGGTTGGCTGGTAGTCAACGAAGTCGACCAGCTTGTACATCTCGTGCTCGTCCAGCGGAGCGTGAACTTCCTGGTACTCACCGTGAGGCAGTCGAATAATTCGACCGGTCTCGCGACCGTGCAGAACAATCTCGCGGTCCTTGCGCTGCAGGCTCAAGCAAACGCGCTTGGTGGCCCAGAAGGCAATGATTGGACCAACAATGAGGCTGATCTGCATGGTGGTCAGAACGCTGTTTAGGCTCAGGTGGAAGTGGGTTGCGATGAGGTCAGTCGATGCACCGGCCCATAGAACTGCGTAGAAGGTCATACCAGCTGCACCGATACCGGTACGAACCGGAGCGTTGCGTGGGCGGTCCAGAACGTGGTGCTCGCGCTTGTCACCGGTAACCCAAGCCTCAAAGAATGGGTAGAAGGCGACCAGAACTAGCAGCGCGATCAGAACGATCATAGGCAGCAGGATGTTCCAAGCCCAGGTGTATGGACCGGTTACAACCTCTAGGTGGGTAGGAGCCAGACGCAGCGCGCCATCAGCCCAACCGATGTACCAGTCAGGCTGGGTACCGGCCGAAACCGGCGATGGGTCGTACGAACCGTACAGCCAGATCGGGTTGATCGATACGGTCGCGGCAACCAACATCAGAACACCGAAGACTAGGAAGAAGAATCCTCCAGCCTTGCCCACGTAAACAGGCATCAGTGGGTAACCGACGACGTTGTCGTCGCGGCGACCTGGACCCGAGTAGTGGGTGTGCTTGTGGATGACCACCATGAACAGGTGGATGACGATGAAGACCAGAATCAGCGCTGGAATCAACAGGATGTGCAGGCCGTAGAGGCGAGCGACGATCTGGGTGCCTGGGAACTCGCCGCCAAATAGCATCGACGAAACGTAGGCACCAACGATTGGCAGACCCTTGATCATGCCGTCGATGATTCGCAGACCGTTACCGGAAAGCAGGTCATCAGGCAGCGAGTAACCGGTGAATCCGCCTGCCATCGACAGAACGAACAGCGCGAAACCGACAACCCAGTTGATCTCGCGTGGCTTGCGGAATGCGCCGGTGAAGAACACGCGCATCATGTGCAGACCAGCGGCAGCAACGAACAGCAGTGCAGCCCAGTGGTGCAGCTCGCGCATCAGCAGACCGCCGCGAACCTCGAACGAGATGTCCAGTGCCGACTTGTAAGCGATCGACATCTCGGCACCCTTTAGTGGGCCGTAGACGCCGTCGTAGATAACCGGCACCTGCGAAGGCTGGAAGAAGAAGGTGAGGAACATACCCGAGAGCAGCAGTACCAGGAACGAGTACAGAGCGACTTCACCGAGCATGAACGACCAGTGGTCAGGGAAGATCTTGCGACCGAATTCCTTGAGGATGCCGGCGACGCCAACACGCTCGTCAAGGTAGTTGGCGGTTCCGGCTAGGAAGCCACCCTTCTTGGCGGTATTAGTAGCGTTACTCATTTTTAGCGCTCCCAGAAGCTAGGGCCAACAGGCTCGTGGAAGTCGCTCTTAGCGACCAGGTAGCCCTCGGCGTCGACGGTGATTGGCAGCTGTGGCAGCGCGTGGCTGGCTGGGCCAAAGATGACCTCACAGTCGTTGGTAATGTCAAAGGTCGACTGGTGGCAAGGGCACAGCAGGTGGTGCGTGTGCTGCTCGTAAAGAGCCACTGGGCAACCAACGTGGGTACAGATCTTGCTGTAGGCAACGATGCCGTCGTAACCCCAAGCTGCTTCCTTGGCGCTCTTGATGTCGGCTGGGTCTAGGCGAACCAGCAGCACAGCTGCCTTTGCCTTCTGCTCCAGCTTGTCCTCAAGCTCGTTCAAGCCCTCTGGGATGACGTGGAATACCGAACCAAGAGTCAGGTCGGCAGCCTTGATCGGGGTGCCGGTTGGGTCGGTGGTCAAGCGCATGCCCGCCTTCCACATGGTGTGGCGCAGGGTCTCGCTTGGGTTGGCATCGGTGGTCATGTCCTTGAACAGAACCAAACCTGGCAGTGGGAACAGTGCTAGTGCACCGTAGAGGCTGCGACGAATCAGCTTGCGACGGCTGAAGCCCGATTCCTGGTTAGCCAGGTTGACGATCTCCACCGCACGAGCACGCACATCTTCGCTACCGCGAGTCTGGTGACGGGCCTCGGCAACCTCGGCGTCCGGCATCAGGGTCTTGGCCCAGTGAACCGCACCAAAACCGATAGCCAGCATGCCCAGTGCGATGCTGATACCCACGAAGAAGGTGTTGTTGCGAACGGTGTTGAGGTCTTCGTTAATAGGGAAAACGAAGTAGAACACGATCGCAGCGATGCTGCCGATGATGCTCACCAAGAACCAAGTGAAAACCTGGTTGGCGGCACGCTTCTCGTGCTTCTTGCTCTTGTCCGTCATACGGACGCGGTGTGGCTCTAGGCCCGGATCCGCGATCTTGTCGGCTGGAACCACCGCGAGACCGGCACCGTATTCGTGCTCGGCTTCGTGCGACTCTTGCTTATTAGCCAATTGCTTGCTCCCTTTTAGTTGCTAAGTCTTTATATCGGTTGGTGCAAGAGCTAGTTGCTCTTTGCTCCCAACCAAACGGTGATGGCAATGATTCCACCGAGAACGAAAATCCAGACGAACAGTCCTTCGGCTACTGGGCCTAAGTTCTCCAGGTCCAGACCGGCAGGTGATGGGTGCTCCTGCAGGTAGACAAGGTAGGTGATGATGTCCTTCTTGTCCTTAGGGGTCAGGTTGGCGTCGTTGAAGACCGGCATGTTCTGAGGGCCGGTGATCATGGCCTCGTACATTTCCTTCTTCGTGGTCTCGGTCAAAGCCGGAGCCCACTTGCCCTGGGTAAGTGCTCCACCGGCTCCGGCGGCGTTGTGGCACATGGCACAGTTGGTGCGGAAGAGCTCGCCACCGCGGGTAGCGTTACCGTCTGCTGCAACCATGGCTGCGGTTGGAATTGCAGGGCCAGGGCCCAGCGAACCAACGTAGGCGGCCATAGCGGCAATCTGCTCGTCGGTGAACGAGACCTGGTCCTTGGCTTCGATCTGTGGGCCCGATGCCTGTGCTGGCATACGACCCGAGCCGACCTGGAAGTCAACCGAGGCGGCGCCGACACCGATCAGGGTTGGTGCGTTCTTGGTGCCCTCGGCGTTCTTGCCGTGGCAGGAGGCACAGTTGGCAAGGAACAGCTTGTGGCCCTCGTCAATCTGAGCTGCCGAAGCAACTGTTGCCGACTGGTTGCCCTTGATCGCTGCGCTAGCGGCGGCATAGCCACCACCGGTAATCAGCAGACCAGCTGCGATAACTACGGCCGCGGCCATTGGCTTGCGACGCGATAGCAGGCTCTTACGGTTTAGGAAAGACATTTCTAGATTGCTCCGAATCGCTTATTTCAGTACGTAGATGATCAGGAACAGGCCAATCCAGACCACGTCCACGAAGTGCCAGTAGTAAGAAACCACGATGGCGCCAGTTGCCTCGTAGTGTCCGAACTTCTTGGCTGCAAAGGTCTTGCCGATGATCAGCAGGAAGGCGACCAGACCACCGGTCACGTGCAGTGCGTGGAAACCGGTGGTGATGTAGAACGCGCTGGTGTAGCTGTTGGCATCGAAGGTCATGCCGAACTCGGTGATGAGGTTGGTGTACTCCCAGACCTGACCAGCGACGAAGATTGCTCCCAGGAAGTAGCTGAGCAGGAACCACTCGACCATTCCCCAGTTCTTGATGCCCTTGCCAACGGCGCGTGGCTGCATGCGCTCGGCCGCGAAAACACCGAACTGAGCGGTGAACGAAGAGGCCACCAGAATCAGGGTGTTAGTCAGAGCGAAAGGAACGTTCAGGTGCTCGGTCTGGCTGGCCCACAGACCAGCGGAGTTGGAGCGAAGGCTGAAGTACATAGCGAACAAGCCGGCGAAGAACATCACCTCGCTGCCAAGCCAAACAATTGTTCCCACCGAGGTGGAATTTGGTCGATTAATGACGGGTGCAGAATGCTGCGACACTGGCAAAGTAGTCATGCTTTAAGCATAACCGCGGAGGCCTTGGCCAAATCGGCTTTGACGCCCAAAAAGGCACGAAAATTGGGGAATTTTTTCAACTTTTTTGGTGAGGCAAACCTTGCTTGCGAGACAGTCGGCGTGGCGTCTAGCAACTCGAGGTTTTAGGTCTTATTGCATGGCACTCAGGGGGAGGGGAGTGGCGCCCCTGCTCTAAACTTTTTCCATGACCGAAACTCTCACCTGGCCCGCGATTCTGGGTCGTTTGCTGGATAAAACCGACCTAGATCGACCAGCGGCGGCTTGGGCCATGAACCAGATCATGGCAGGTGAGGCGGCCGATGCTCAGGTTGGCGCATTCATGATCGGCCTGCGTTCGAAGGGGGAGAGCGTCGAGGAATTGGCCGGTCTGGTCGATGTGATGCTCGAGCGCTCGGTGATTCTAGACACCGGTGACGATGCGGTCGACATCGTGGGAACCGGTGGGGACATGGTTGGCACTGTCAACGTGTCCTCGATGGCAAGCATTCTGACCGCTGCGGCTGGAGTACCGGTCATGAAGCACGGAAGTCGTTCGGCTTCGGGTAAGACGGGTTCTTCCGAAATGCTCGAGGTTCTAGGCATTCGCTTGGATCTCTCGCCCGAGCGCGTGGCGGATATCTTCCGCGAAATCGGTTTGACCTTCTTCTTCGCACCAGTGTTTCACCCGGCAATGCGCCACGTCGCTCCGATTCGTAAGCAGTTGGGCGTGCCAACGACCTTCAACTTCCTGGGTCCGCTGGCAAATCCGGCTCAGCCGATCGCCACCAGCCTCGGTGTGGCCAACCGCAGTGTGGCTCCGTTGATGGCGGCGGAACTGGCCGCTCGCGGTCGCTCGGCTTTGGTTTTCCGCGGAGATGATGGCCTGGACGAGCTGACCACCACCGACAACAGCCAAATCTGGCAGGTCGCCGGGGGAGAGGTGCGCGAATTCACCCTGGATCCGCGCAAGTTTGACATCGCCCGCGCCGATCACAGTCAGTTGCTCGGTGGCGATGCACACTTCAACGCTCAGGTTTGCCGCGACCTTTTCGACGGCAATACCGATGGCAACCTTGGCGCGGTCCGCGACATCGTGGTCTTGAACTCGGCCGCGGGCGTAGTGGCCTACGAGCTTGCGAAAGACAACAGTCGCGCCGACGTTGATCTGGATCTGCGATTTGAGGCTGCCATCGAGCGCGTTTCCGCTGCGTTGGATTCCGGAGCCGCCAGGGGCAAGCTCACCGAGTGGATTGCCACCACGCAGCTCTAACTAGCTCTGTTCAGTGCTGGTCTGTCCAGCCTGAAATAAGCCTTTTTGAAAGCTAACGCGGGGATAGCCCAATAAAACACTACTTGACATAATGTGCATTATCGGAATATGACAGGGGATTTACGAGAGGCCCTGCAGGTACTCCAGCAACCCCGGCGGCCCAACGCGCTCACCGCTGCGAATCAGCTCCTGAATGTTCCACCAGCGCCACTCAATCACGTCTCGGTGTTCATCGCGCGTCCAGTTGGTCTTGTCTAGCTGAAAATCGTCAGAAACCGTCAGGCGATAAAAATGCGCGATTCCCGTCTCGTATTGACCATTTGCCCAGGTCATTTTGAACGGCAGGCTCAGCTCCAGTTCTCCCAGAGCTTCTGGGTGAACGCGGTTGCCGGTTTCCTCCCAGAGTTCGCGTACAGCGGCCTCCAGGATGGATTCTCCCGGGTCGATGCCGCCTCCTGGCGTCAGCCAGCGCGGCGGTAATCCGGTTCCCGGATCCCAATGGGTGTTCATGAACAGCAACTCACGACGGCTGTTTTGCACGAATATCCGCGCCGTTTCGCGGTGTTTAACGTGATCTACAGACTCTGGATTGGCCGGACGGTGGTGCTTTTTCACCCGGGGAAACTCGCTTTTACTTGACATAATCTCTATATCACTCGCCTACTCACCGATGAATCGCCTGCTCCCGGAGGAATCAGGACTCTTCCACCGGCCGATGGGTCTTGACGCCAAATAACCGCAGCGAGGTCTGCATAAGTATTCCGATGCAGACGGCGAAGATCAGGGTGCCCTCGCGCACCTGTCCCCCCATCAGCCAGCCGGTGACCATCACCAGGAACTCGTATCCGGTACGAACCTTCCAAATCTTCCAGCCGGTGGCCTTAGCGGTTCCCACCATCAGGCCGTCACGCGGCCCCATGCCATAGTTGGCCGAAATGTACAGTCCGGTAGCCGCCGCCAACAGCACCATTCCCCCGACGAACATCAGAAGCTGCTGCCAGTACTCGGTGAGGGTTGGCAGGATCGGAAATACGGTGTCGGCAAACAAGCCGATCAGGATCGCGTTCATCAGGGTTCCGAAGCCAGGCTTTTGCTTCAGAGGAATCCAGCAGAGCAGCACGATCGCGCTGACGATGATGCTGGCCAAGCCATAGCTGATGTGCAGCACCTTGGAAAACCCCTGCGCGAAAATGTCCCACGGCCCCAGGCCGATGGCCGCGTGCACCATGAGTGCCACTCCCCAACCAAACAGGTAAAGCCCAACAAACAGCTTGGCGAGTGCTACGAGGTTTACCTTGGGCATGTTGCTAGCCTAGCCTCGTGTATCTCTACCAAACCGCAGGTGTCCGTATCTTCGCCCACCGAGGTCTGGCAATCGCAGCAGACGGCTCGCCAATCGATGAGAACACTCTCCCCGCTTTCGCTCGGGCCCTAGAGGTCGGTGCCGATTACATCGAGGCCGACCTTCAGCTTTCTAAAGATGGCGTTCCGGTGATTTTCCACGACGACAACCTGTTGCGCGTAGCCGGAGTTGACAGTCCGGTCTACAAGCTGACCCTCGAAGAACTAAAGGCCCTCAAGCTGGAGCACGGTGGAACGATCGCCACCCTGGCCGAGGCTCTGGAGGCCTTCCCCAAGGCTCGCTTCAACCTTGACTTCAAAACTGTCGGTTCGATTACGGCCGGAACCAAGGTAATCGCGGAACACGGTGCGCAGGGACGGGTGCTGGTCGCCAGTTTTAGTGACGCTCGCGGCGAGGCTGCAGCTTCCAAACTCCCCGGAGTCGCCCGAAGCGCGGGCAGTTTCCGAACTATCAGGGCCGCACTCGCACAGAAACTCGGTGGCGGAATTCTGCTGGGCATGGCACTCACCGGCGTAAGCGCGTTGCAAATCCCGACCCACCAGGGACGCCTTCGCCTCGACTCGTCCCGTTTCATCCGCCAGGTTCAGAAGCACGGCGTTGAAGTTCATTACTGGACCATCAATGACACCGAGGAAATGAAGCGACTCGTTGCTCTCGGAGCCAATGGCATTGTTACCGACCGAGCCGATCTAGCGGTAGCTGCTCTTCGTTCCTAATCCGACGGGGCTGGCCAGCCTCCACTCCCCTTTCGGGAACAATTCACCCAACCTCGGTGTTTTGTATTTTGGTGTCGCCACCGTAGACGCCACCGAATCCCTACAACGCCCACAAGGCGTTTAGCCCTATTGGGCGGATGAAGGAGCCAGAATGTCACAGTCAACAATGCGCGGAATGCGCCTCGGTGCCAACAGCCTGGAGAGCGAAGTCAACGTTCGCTTCGAGGCACGCACCAAGCAGGCCTACGAATGCGCCCTCGGCCACCGAAGTGAATTGAACTTCGCTGCCGACGCCGAGGTGCCGGAAACCTGGGAGTGCAAGGTTTGCTCCAAGGAAGCTGTGCTCCTTATCGACGGTGTGAAGGTGGACCCGACCTTGCACGAGGAGAAGATTCCTCGTAGCCACTGGCAGATGCTGCTAGAACGCCGCACCATCGACGAGCTGCAGGTCCTGCTCGACGAGCAGCTGGCAAATCTCCAGGCCCGACGTGCTGCCGCAAAGGCCACGAACCACATCTAAATATTTGCGCGGGGGCGAGCACTCTCCCCCGGCGCCACAGAGTTGCATTGGGACGATACTGCTTTCAAACCGAAGCAACAGAAAACCACTCGCTGGGCTGCAACCCGTGGGTGGTTTTTCTTATATCCGCTCGAAACCCCAACGGGTGACTCGAGCAAGGGCCTCGAAAACGATTCGCTTGCTCATCTTGGAATATCCGGACTCGCGTTCGACGAAGGTAATCGGCACCTCTACGATGCGACCCTTTGCCTGGAGGCTCCGCCAGGCCATTTCCACCTGGAATGAGTAACCGGTGGATGCCACCGAGGTCAAGTCAAGCGATTTGAGGAAAGCAGCGCGATAAACCCTGAATCCTGCAGTGATGTCCCTTATCGGCGCACCGAGCATGGTTCGCGCGTAGAAGTTTCCACCGCGGCTAATCAGCTGGCGAGTTAGCGGCCAGTTCACGATTTTGCCGCCCGGCACCCAGCGGGAACCAATCACCAGATCGTTTTGCTCCGCCTGGGCCAGCATTTGGGTCAGGTCTTCGGCGCGATGACTGCCATCTGCGTCCATCTCCACGAGGTATTCGAATCCGCGTTCAAATCCCCAAGCGAACCCGGCCAGGTACGCGGGACCGAGCCCATTTTTCTGCTGCCGGTGCAGGACCGATACGCGGGCGTTGCTCGCAGCCAATTTCTCGGCTAGCTGACCGGTGCCATCAGGGCTGTTGTCATCAACGATGAGCAGCGACACCTCGGGGACTGTGGCTAGGAGGTGATTTGCAACGCGCTCCAAACTTTCCGTCTCGTTGTAGGTGGGCATGATCACCAGGGTTTTGGCTGCCAACCCTGGTTCGATGCTCGACTGAGTTGCTGCAAGTTCCCGAGGTCTCCGCTTGAGGATTTTCAGAATCTGAAGGTCTAGCAGAATCAACGCGCCGGCAACGGCAGCTGCGAGCGCCAGCCAATCTACCCATCCAAAGAATCGCATCGCAGGGGTGATTCCCTTGCGCAGCGGAATGCTCGCCGCGGCCCAGTCGGCGGTAAATGGGCTAGTTCGTGCCAGCACCTTGCCATGCGGGCCAACGATTTCGGTGGTCGCTACAGTACTGGCGTGAACCACCGCCCTACCCGTGGCGATTGCCTGGAGTCGGACCAGAGCCTCCTGCTGGAAGGCCTGGTCGGTGTGGCCGAAATCGGCGTTGTTGGCCTGGCTCACGATGAAGTTCGCTCCACCCAGCACCAGGTCGTGACCAATCTCGTCGATCCCGATCTCGAAGCAGATCAGGTCGCCGAGTTTGGCGCTTCCCTGCCCCGAGTCATGATTCCCGGCAATTGGAAACTCCATTACTCCGCTGCGGTTGCCAGCGCGGTAGCCCCGTGCGATCAGGTCAATCAGGTCAGGTGCGAAGGTGCGCCAAAAAGCGCGATCCGGAACGTATTCTCCGAAGGGAACCGGACGTAGTTTGTCATAGCGGATGGGTTCCGACTTGCCGGGTAGGTATAGCAGTCCGGAGTTGTAAATCTCCCCGTTCTGATCGGTGACCGCCCCAACCAACAGCGGTCGATTGGTTTTCGCCACCAGAGCCTGGATAGCGTTCGCGGCCAGCGGGTTATTCAATGGGTCAACGTCGGCGGAGTTTTCCGGCCAGACCATTAGGTCGTAGTCAACGGTGTGACTCTTCAAGTAGTGGTTGGTCGCCGCCAGGTGTTTGGCAAGGATGCTGCCAAATTCCGGGTTGGCAAACAGCCCGGCATTGGCATTTCCCTGAATGGCAACGACCTTCAGTTGTCTGCCGGTGCCGGTTTCGTTTAGCTTCCAAACCAGACCGGTGGTGGTGGCCAGTGTGGTCAAAATCAGGGCAAGAGAAAGCGCGCCAACTAGCTGCCGACTGAACAGAGCTGTGGCGTACTTCCTGCTCAGCCAAGTTGCTTCCGCCACCAATAGCAAGCCCACCGAGATGGCCACCACGGCCAGACTCACGAGGCTGATACCACCGAAGTAAGCCAAGTGGGCAAGCGGGGTGTTGGCCACCGCCTGTCCCAGCCGCGACCACTGGTAGCCCCCGTAGGGGAAGTGCGCAGCAACCCATTCGCGGGCAATCCATATCAGCGGTAGCCACAGGGCGATCAGGAGTTGATAGCGACCTCCGAGTCGCTCTCGGTGTCTACCCAGCCAGTTCCAAACCGCTGCGGCCAATCCCAGACCGACCGCAAAAATCAGTCCCTCTAGGATGGCCAGAGCCAGCCACGGCTCGGGACCCAGATAGGCAGTCATCCAGACGCTCTGGGCTGCGTAGAAGGTCAGGCCGGCGAATAGGCCCACACCAGCTCCGCGCCAAAAGCCGACCCCGCGCACTGCCAGGTGGATCAAAAACACCGAGGCGAATATCGCCCACCAGAGATTTTGGCGCGGAAGTGCCGGACCGGCGAGCAGACCACCGGCGATAGCGAGGCCGAGTCGCCAAGCTTCCCGCGCAGCGCGAGTCGCGACTCCGGTCAAACGTGTGGAAATCGAACTAGCCATAGTACGAGTAGGCAACGATGCCGCGCTTGACCTTGTCCACTGCTTGCTTGGCGGTGCTTGCGATTGCCGGTTCCGCCACCTGGGAGATCTGATCCAGCATGTCGATGATCTGCTTGGTCCAGCGAATGAAGTCACCCGGCAGTAGATCCGCCTGGCTTAGCACGCTGTCCAGGCTGGTCCCGGTTGCCCAGCGGTGAATAGCCAGACAGAGCGATGGCTGCAGTGGCGATCCGCCGGGTAGCTTGTGCTTTTTGGCAAGTTCCTCAAGGTCATCCAACATGGCCTCGGTCTTTTCGAATACCTCGCCGAAGTTTCCGCGCGGGAGCTTGATCTCGAAGTGCTCGTCGTCACGCCTTCCCTCGTAGACCAGTGCTGCCGCCATCGCTGCGAGTCCCGGGGCGTCAAGGTTGCGCCAGAGGCCCGCGCGCAGACATTCGCTGACCAGCAGGTCGCGCTCGCCGTAGATTCGGGCCAGGGTGCGGCCGGCATCCAAAACGTCCAGATCGCCGTCGTTTTCCTCCAGGTAACCCATGGAGTGAAGTAGGTCACAGATCCGGTCAAAGGTTCGCGCCACCTGGTTGGTGCTGCGCTCGATCTGGTTGACCACCTGATCGATTTCCCGCGCCAGCTTGTGCCAACGCTCGCCCCAGCGGGCGTGCTGCTCACGGTCGTTGCAGTGGTGGCAAGGGTGGTGTCGCATCCGATTCTTTAGGTCGTTGAGCTGCTTTTCGGATGCTCTGCGAGAATCGCTGATTCGAACCTGTTTGCCGCGTTCCGCGCGAACCCTGCCCGAGGCCAAAACCTTCTCCAGGTCGGTGATCTCGCGCCGGATCTGGGCGTATTCTGCGAAGTCGCCGAGGTGGCACTGCATCGCTTCGGCATAGCCCTCAAGTGACATCTGTTTGTCGCGGATGCCACGGGCCAACCCAACCACCGAGCGGTCCGCTTGGAACTGCGCGAACGAGGTCTCGAGAACCTCGCGTGCCCGCTTCCGACCGAAGGCATCCAGCAGGTTAACCGTCATGTTGTTGGTTGGGCGGAACGAACTCATCATCGGATAGGTGCGCTTCGAGGCCAAACCGGAAACCGTCTGTGGGTCCAGGTTGCCCGCCCACTGAATCACGCTGTGGCCCTCGGTGTCGATTCCGCGACGACCGGCACGGCCAGTCAGCTGGGTGTACTCCCCCGGCGTCAACTGGACTCGCCCCTCGCCGTTGTACTTATCAAGGCGTTCCAGCACTACCGTGCGTGCCGGCATGTTGATACCCAGGGCCAAGGTCTCCGTGGCAAATACAACCTTGACCAGCTTTCGAAGGAAGAGCTCTTCGACGATTTCCTTGAAGGCCGGCAGCATTCCGGCGTGGTGGGCGGCAACTCCGCGCTCCAGCCCGCTCAGCCACTCGAAGTAGCCCAGTGTGCTGAGGTCCTCATCGGCGATGTTGTAGACGCGTTCTTCCACCAGCATGCGGATTTCGCGCTGCTCTTCCTTGGTGGTCAGGCGAATGCTGCTGTGATGGCACGCGCGAACCGCGGCCTCGCAGCCGGCACGAGAGAACACGAAGAAGATGGCAGGCAGCAACTCGGCTTCATCCAGAATGTCGATGATCTCTGGCTTGCTGAGACGCTCGATTTGCACCTCGCGTTGCTGACCCTTGTATCCCTGGTGCCCGCGGCGGCCGCGATTCGGTCGGTTCGGGTTCTGGCGAAGTTTGTTGTTGTGAAGCTGGATGAGGTCGGGGTTCACTCGGCCGGACTTGGTGCCATCAAAGAGTGGGATTAGCTCCTCGCCAAAAAGCACATGCTGGGTCAGCGGTACCGGGCGGTGTTCGGAGACGATCACATCGGTCTGGCCGCGTACCTCGTTTAGCCAAGCGCCGAATTCCTCGGCGTTGCTGACCGTTGCGCTGAGGCTGATTACCTTGACGTCCTTCGGGAGGTGCAGGATCACTTCCTCCCATACCGCACCACGGAATCGGTCCGCCAGGTAGTGGACCTCGTCCATGACCACGTAGCCAAGGTTGATCAGGCTGTCGCTGTTCGCGTAGATCATGTTGCGGAGGACCTCGGTGGTCATCACTACGATCTGGGCGTCCGAGTTGGTGTTGTTATCGCCGGTCAGCAGACCGACACGGTCCTCGCCGTAGCGCTTGCAGAGTTCGGCATACTTCTGGTTGGACAGCGCCTTGATCGGCGTGGTGTAGAAGACCTTGAGGGCCTTCTCGATGGCCAGGTGAATCGCGAACTCGCCGACGATGGTCTTACCGGCTCCGGTTGGGGCCGCCACCAGCACACTCTTGTCCGTGGCCAACGAGCGACAGGCGCGCTCCTGGAAGTCGTCCATCGGGAAGCGAATCAGGCTCCGGAAGTTCTCAACCGCGGTCAGGAGCTTGGAGTCCTTGGCCGCGGCGAAGCGCTCAGCTGGGCTGCGCGGATCCTCGGTGCCGGCACCGGACGAACCCTTGGAGTTATTGCCCTTAGGGCTCTTCGGGTTGCTCATCACGCACTCTCGGTCGCAGTATCAATGCCGTATTCGGCGAGCATCTTGGCTTGTCGTCTACCCGCAAATCGATCGCGAAGCGCCGCAATACCGAGCGCCACGAAATAGAGAACCAAAAGCGGAATCATCAACAGGAACATGCTGGTTGGATCTGCTACCGGAGTAGAGAGCGCGCCGATAAAGGCCGCGATGACCACAGCCAGGCGCCAGCCCTGAAGGATGGTCTTGGCCGGCAAGAGGCCCATGAAGTTAAGCAAGACCAGTACGACTGGCAAAACAAAGGCAATGCCGAACACCAAGAGGATGCGCACCGCGAACAGAATGTATTCGTTGGCATTGATGAGGTTGGCGCTACCGCTCGGTGTCATCGACAGCAGAGTGTGTACGAAGTTAGGCAGTGCGTACCAGGCCATGGCACAGCCACCGAGAAATAGCGGGATGGCGACCGCAAGGAACGCCACGGTGTAGAGCTTTTCTCGTCGCTGCAGTGCGGGAACGATGAATGCCCAGAGTTGGTAAAGCCAGAACGGGCTGGCAATCACCACACCGAGGGCAGCGGAGATTTGTAGTCGGAGGTCAAAGGCTCCACCGATAGTGCCGAAGTTCACACTCGCGTTGATGTGAGAGTCTTTAGCCACGTCCAGAATCGGTTGTTGCAGCGCATTGAAGACTGGCTCGAATAGGTACCAACCCACCACAGACCCGGCGATGATGAAGAGGGCAGCCCAAAAGAATCGATTGCGAAACTCTTTGAGATGACCGCCCAGGCTCATCTGGGCTCCGGGATTCTTACGCCTAGCCATGGTGGTTGGTGGAAACGCCGTGGAGTTCAGCGATTAGTCTTCGGAAGGCTTGTCGGCCTTTTCCTTGGAATCCTTGTCGGCAGGCTTCTTGTCGTCGGAAAGTTCCTTCTTGAAAACCTTGATCGACTGAGCGATGCCCTTGGCGGCACCAGGCAACTTCGGGCCGAAGAACACGGCCAGAATGATCAGGATCAGGATGAGGCCGACAGGGCCTTCAAACAGCTGTCGAAACACGTTTCCTACTTTCGAAGTCTTGCTATAAGCCTACGCTGTCTGTCGGCTTTCTTCTGCTCGGTGGCGGCTTTGCGGCGAAGCCACGCAGCCTCCATTTTGCGGGGATCGGATTGGGTATCAGGCGCTGGTTTCAGGTACTCACCCGGCGTCTGCTGCGCGTTAGATAGCTTCTCGATTTCGGCCATGACCGGTTGGGCAACTTTGAGAAGGCGCTCGCCGCGGTTCTTCAGGTCGAGAAGCAGCAGTAGCCACCAACCGGCACCTAAAACCAGGATCCCGAAATCCACCAGCAGCCAGCCCCAGATCGGCATTACTCCAGCCCCTCTGGATCTGCCAGTTCACCGAGGGCGGCCAGTGCAAAGTCGCGGACAGCTGCCTTAGCCGCGGGCGGTGAAACAACTCGCACTGCTCCCCCGTAGCTAGCAACCATCGGCCCAAGGGTTTCCAGGTTGGTTACCTTAATCTCGGCTTTCACGGTTCCGCTATTGGCGTGGTTGTGCTGGGCGTTGTAGTCGCTCAGCACCGCGTAAGCCTCTGGGTCCACTTCCAGCAGCACCGAGATTGCGTTCTCGCCCGGTTCGTATAGGTCGCCGGCAAGTTCGAGACTCCGGTGGCTCAGCTCGATGTCGGTCTCGGTGATTTGGACCTTGTCCATCGAATCCAGTTTGAAGACTCGGACCTCTTTGGCCTTGCTCACGCAGAACCCGCGCAGGTACCAGTGCTGGTCGCGGGATTCCAGACGCAGCGGTTCAATGATGCGGTTTTGGGTGACCTCGCCCTTGCCGTTTCGGTAGTCACAACTGATTGCCTTGCCGGTCAAGATTGCTTCGCGCAGCAACAGGAGGTCGGAGTCAATCCGTCCCGGTGCGACCTCAATCGTGTCGGCTTCCAGCGAACCGGCTCCCGCGTGCAGGGCCTGCAGCAGCTCAGCCACTTCGGCCTTGTACTCAAACCCCGGTATTTGCTCCAGAACCTTCAGACCGGCGCTAATGGCCGCGGTCTGCTTGGTGGTCAGACGAGGCGTGTCCATCTCGACGCTGTAATCGATGAACTCAACGATGTCATCTTCCTCAAGAGCGTCATAGTTGACCTCGAAGGGTGCGGAGACGTAGCCACCGTTTGACCCGGCTTCCGCTACACCGATGGATTTCACGGCGTCCCGTATTTCCTTGGGCGTGTAGTCGAAACGTTTTGCCAGGTCTGCCACCGAGGCTTCGCCCTCTTTGAGCACATAACCGATGATGGCGTAGAGCAGGTTGGTGCGTTCAGGGCCGAAAACGCTGTTCATCTTAGGCATGAGCGCTCGCCACCTTCCGCAGGCCATCGCGGATCGCGCTGGCTAGGCTCGCGGGTTCAAGAACGGTCACGTCTGCCCCGAAACGGCGCAATTCGCTGGCCAAGAGCTCGGCATCCATAAAGCGCAGTTGCTTGGTGTCGTTCGGCTCAAAGTCCATCTCGAAGTGACTCCAGGCCGCGGTGTCAGGCTTGATTTGAATCGTAGCCAAGTTACCGGAGCGGAACTCCTCCAGGTCTGCCTCGGCGGCGCGCAGCAGTTCCTCGGTGGACGAAACGTAGGTTAGGTCCTTGATTTTGGAGGGCTTAACGGCCTTGTCAGTGATTCGTTTCAGCAGGAAGTTGCGAGTTTCATCGCGATCGTGGTCCCAGCCTTGGACTAGCCACTCCCCCTCGATACTCAAGAATCGCCAAGGGCTCAGGACGCGCTTTTCGATCCGGGTCTCGCCCGGCTTGCGGTAGTTGAATGCGACCACCTCGGCCTCCTCGATGGCGGTTGCCAAGGGGCCGAAAGAAGGGTCTAGAGGACGGAAACTCGGCACTAACTCCGAGATTGCGAGGCGGTCCGGGGTGTCACCGAGCGCAACTAGGCGGGTCATGGCCATCTGAAGCTCATCGGTTAGGTGGTAGTCCCGCCAGGAGTGAGCCGCCAACTCAAGCAGGCGGTTCTGCAGTTTGGTGGGACGGAAACCGGCTGGCCAATCGAAACTGCGGCTGGCTACCTTGTAGCGATAGTCCTGATTATCGTCTTCAAATCCGGGTACCTGGTGTTGCTCCAAAACAACACCGGCCATGCGGATGTCCTGCTTATCCCGTTCGAAAAGCTTGTTTGCGGCGGCATCGATGTTGTGGGTGTAGCCGTAACCGGGGACCGTGGCAAAAATCTCGCGTTTGGTCAGGCCGGTTCTGCTTCGCAGCAGAGCTAACGTCAGGTTGAGTTGACGCTCCGACGGAGAGATTCGCTCGATAGCCATTAGAGATCCCCTGACTCTATGGCTAAAGGCTAGTTGCCCTTACCCAGAATGTCGATGACGAAAATCAGAGTGGAGTTAGCCGGAATGCTGCCGGCACCGCTGGCGCCATAACCGTAGGACGGTGGCAGAATGGCGACCACCTGCGAACCAACGCGCTGACCAACCAGAGCCTTGATGAAGCCTGGGATGAGCGCGCCGTTCTTCAGCTGGAAGGTCGCCGGAGTTCCCTTGCTCCAGGAGGAATCGAACTGGCTCTTGGCTGGGCTCCAGATGTAACCCGAGTAGTGCACGGTGATCATGTCGTTCAGCTTGACGACATCGCCCTTGCCCTGGATCAGGGTCTCGGCCTTGAAGTCACTCGGTGCCGCGCTGGTTTCCCAGTTCTGCATGACTAGTCCCGGAACGCCCGCGGCGTTGGTGACAACCTGTGGGAAGCCATCCTGGGCAGGCTTTGCGTCGCCCTGGGCCTTCGGCAGGTAAACCTTGAGAATCTTGAATACGAAGATGATCGAGTCATCCTTGCCGATGCCCGAGCTCTCGTAGGCCTTGCCGCCGTGCGAGTCCTTGGCCGAGAAAATGGTTGCTACTACCGAGCCTTCACGAGCGCCACCGAGGGCGTCACAGAAGTTAGCGCTGCCCTTTTCGCTGCTCTGAACCACCTGCGAGACGGCGTCGGTGCCGTTCCATGCGGTGCCCTGGAGCAGCTTGCCGGTCGCGGCGTTGTACGACTGGTATTCAAACTTGATCTGCTGAGCGCCACCAAAGCGTGGGCCCTTGCCGGCAACCAGGACCTTGGTCTCGGTGCTGCTGGCGGTCAGCGGAGTTGGGAACTTCAGGGTTGGAGCACCCTTGGCCGGAATCTTTGCGGTGATTTGCTTTGCGGTCGAGCCGGTGACGTACTGCTTGCAGACCATCGGTGCATCTAGACCGGCGGTCGCGCTTGCCGACTGGCTTGAGCATCCGGAAAGTGCGGCAGCAGTTAGCAGCGAGGCAGCGACCAGAGAAATGATTTTGCGCAAAAGAATGACCTTCTTGTTCCGGATTTGTTTGTAAGTTTATCTGCTATTCCGCGGCCGAATCGGACTGTTCGTCCAGACGGGCCTGGGCTGCTGCCTCGGCATTGCGCACGGTCTTGCGCAACTTCTTATCGCTGATTCGTCGTTGCCCGAGGTGATCTGGATTCCAGACCGCGATGTCCTCGTCGGCGAACTCAGGCTTGTTGCGAGTCTTGAACTGCGGAAGGACAGTTCCCGGGTTGAGTCGTCGAGCCACGATCAAGAAGCCGGTGTGGCCAATCATCCGGTGCTCTGGTCGAACTGCCAGGCCCTGGAGGTGCCAGTCGCGAACCATCGACTCGAAAGCTTCAGGTTCATTGAACTGCCCGCTTGAGCGCAGTTCCTCGGCCAGGCGTGACAGCTGGGTAACGGTAGCCACGTAACCGAGGAATAGCCCTCCCGGAACCAGGGCGTCGGCGGCTTCGTTTACACACTCCCAGGGAGCCAGCATGTCCAAAACCACGCGATCGACGCTGCCATTAGGGATCTTCTTAGGAAGTTCATCCTGGAGGTCACCGAGGTGAATGTCCCAGTTTGCCGGCTTAGCACCAAAGTGAGTGGTGATGTTCGCCTGTGCAATCGAAGCAAACTCTTCGCGACGCTCAAAGGAGTCCAGCTTGCCGGTAGGTCCGATGGCGCGCAGCAGGTACATGCTCAGCGCTCCGGAACCCACGCCGGCCTCAACGACCCGAGCACCCGGGTAGATGTCGCCCATGGTCACAATCAGGGCTGAGTCTTTTGGATAGATGATTGCGGCACCGCGCGGCATAGACAGCGCGAAGTCGCTCAGCAGTGGACGGAAAGCGAGGAACTCGGTGCCGGCGCCGGTGGCAACCACCGATCCTTCTTCCTTGCCGATGATGTCGTCGTGCTTCAGGTCTCCGCGGTGAGTGCCGAAAGCTGCCCCCGGAACCAGGGTGATGGTGTTCAGCTTGCCCTTCGGTCCGGTCAGCTGGACGCGATCACCCGCTCTAAATGGTCCGCGCGGTAACTCGGTGTAGTGGTTTGAAGTCATCGCGGTTCCTTAGTCGAAAAGTTCGTTTAGGTGGTGTGGCTCAACGCCAACAAGGGTCGGCCAGATGGTTCGGCCGGGGATCTCTGGAAGTTCAACTGCGCAGGGTATGGCTAAGGCCCGGGTCCCGGCGGCCTCGGCCGAGGTTAGCCCATTGAGAGAGTCCTCGATGGCAACACACATCTCCGGTGTCAAGCCAAGGCGTTCGGCAGCGATTTGAAATGCCTCCGGGTGTGGCTTGCCATTGGTGACCTCGTCTCCCGCCACCACCAACTCAAATATTTCGAGGCCGGTTGCCTCGTGGGCGGCATCGCGGACCGCCAAGGCCATGCGCCGAATCGACATCGTGACGATTGCCTGTCGGACCCCAGCCTGATGTAGCTGAGTGGCCAGCTCCAACGCGCCCGGTCTCCAGGCCATGCCATCCTGCATGTGGAAAAGAACACCGTCGGTGAGTTCTTGGATCATCTCGTCCACCGAGATGTCGTCAATGCCCATCTTCTCGCGCATGATTGCGCAGGACACCGGAAGACTTAGGCCGGTAAGGGCCAGGCCATCCTCGTGGGTCCAGGTGCCGGGGTACCGCTTAGAAAGCGACTGCTCGGCCAGTGCCCAGTACCCTTCGCTCTCGACGAGGGTGCCGTCTAGGTCCCAGAGGACGGCGGCTGCCTTGATGGGGGAAGTCATGATGCTGCAATTTTACCCCCGGAGGCAGTTTCCGGCTTTGGCTTAGAGTTAATGGGTTCTGAGTAAAGGTATTGAACTTGAATCCGCTTCCGATTTTCTCCCAACGCACCCTGCTGGTGGCCTTTGAAGGCTGGAATGATGCCGCCGAAGCTGCTACGCAATCGTTGAAGATGATTGCGGAACAGATCGAAGCCGACTCGGTGCAGGCAATCGACCCGGAAGAGTACGCCGAGTTTCACTACGCCCGCCCCCAGGTCTACTTTGACGAAGCCGGAAACCGTCAGATCCGCTGGCCAGCAACCGAGTTGCTAGCGCCGAGTGCCGAAGCCGTTGCCGCCCGCCCGGAAATCGCGAACCTACTCATCCTGCTTGGCATCGAGCCCGCCCTGCGCTGGCGTGCTTTCGTTGCCGAGATTCTCGAAATCATCGAAGACCGCGATATTCAAGCTGTGGTTTTCGTCGGTTCGATGATCGCCGACGTGCCTCACACCCGACCAATCAAGGTAATGACCTTCAGCCAGCACGAAGATGTGCGTCACCAGTTCGATGTTGAGAAGAGCGACTATGAGGGTCCGGTTGGCATCCTCACGGTCCTGAGCCAGTCGCTCGAAGAGATGAACCTGCCGACGGTAAACCTCTGGGCTCAGGTACCCGCCTATGTCCACCAGAGCCCTTCGCCCAAGGTAACCCTGGCTCTGCTCACCGAGATTGAGCGAATGCTGGGGATTGGCTTCGACCACGGAACCCTAGCTGAAGAGGCGTTCGCCTGGGAGCGCGGCATCGATGAAATCGCCGAGGGTGACGAAGAGATGACCGGCTATATCGAGCAGCTGGAAAAGGCGCGTGACGAGCTTCAAGAGAGCGAAGGCAGCGGCGACCTGCTAGCCAGCGAGTTTGAAAAGTTCTTGCGTCAGTCCTACGAGAAAAAGGACGAAGAAAAGAGCGAAGGCAAGGAAGACTCAGCCGAAGGCTAGTCTTCGTCCTGCTCTGGTAGGTCGAATGGAAGGTCTTCCTCGAAGGCCTCTCCCAGGGCTTCCTGATAGTTCAGGAAGGCGTCTTCAAGCTGAAAATAAGCCTGATCCACCGAGAGGTCTTCTGGTCCACGACGGGCGGCGACCGCTTCGAAGTGCTTCTCCAGCGCTGCGGTCAACTGCTTCAGTGCGAATCGTGGTTCTAGTGCCATACCTTCACGCTACCCCAGTTTTCTGGTAGACTCTAGAGGTTGCCTGAATAAAGGTTCACTCGTCCGGGTGGCGGAATGGCAGACGCGCTAGCTTGAGGTGCTAGTCCTCGATAGAGGGTAGGGGTTCAAGTCCCCTTTCGGACACAGATAGATTGACCTGCTTCGCCCGGTCAGTAAAGAGATTGACCTGCTAGGTCAGTAAAAATCCCCAGCCACCGGCTGGGGATTTTCTTTATTCAGCGTGTTGCGTGGAGGCTATTTCTTGAAGAACTTAAGAGTCTGCAGTTTGACGCTGAACCACTTGTTCCAGAGGTAGGCGAACACCACGATTCCCAGCAGCGTGGTGAAGAAACTGCCGATCACGTCATTGATGAGGTGCGCTCCTACATAGAGTCGGGCCCAGGCTTCGACAACTACCAAAATCAACCACAGGGCGGCCGCAAACCACTTTGCGCGAGAGTTGCGGGCCAGGTAGAAAACGGCGAAACCGAAGGCGATTGCGAAGCAGACGTGGCCACTCGGGAAGGATGCGTCAACCTCCTGCGGCATCACCTGGTTGGCCAGGCCGGAAATGTCCGCACGTGGTTCGTTGAACATGATCTTGAATACCTCGGCTGGCAGCCAGCCAAATGCAACCGTCAAGCCGAACGCGAGCGCATCGAGGCGCGACTTGCCGACTAGCCAGATCAGCAATGCCACGGCAACGGTTAGGCCGATTGCATACTTTGGGCTGAATAGCTCCGAGGCCAACTGGGCCAGGGCGTTCAGTGCCGGTCCCCCGGCGGCATTGAGGGCCTTGTCGATTTCGAACGCGTTGGTCCGAACATTTTCCATGGTTCCCAGAAGGCCTGCCAACAGTGTCAGCAAAGTGGCGATCACGGCGGTCGGGAGCCAAGCTCGTAGGTGTGGAAGTCGATTGAATCGGTGCGGCGAAGTCATAAGCATCAGGTTAGTGTGCCGAGGCCGCTAACCCGCGAGCGAATCCACTGTTTTCGCGTGTAACTGAATGAAACATAGATTTTCGCTAGGAAATGTCGGCGATAAACTTTCAGGTATCACAACACCACTTTCCAAGGGGAAATCATGGCAGTTTTCAGCAACATCACCGAGGCATTCGGCAACACTCCACTGGTGCGCCTAAACCGCATCATCGAGGGTCAGGCAAACGTCTACGCCAAGCTCGAGTTCTACAACCCTTCATCCTCGGTGAAGGACCGTCTGGCCATTGCCATGGTTGACGCCGCAGAGGCTTCGGGCGAACTGAAGCCTGGCGGCACCATCATCGAGGCGACCTCGGGTAACACCGGTATCGGTTTGGCCCTAGTTGGCGCGGCTCGCGGTTACCGTGTGATTCTGACCATGCCAGAGACCATGAGCACCGAGCGCAAGGTGCTGCTGCGCGCCTACGGTGCAGAGCTGGTGCTGACCCCTGGCCCAGAGGGCATGAAGGGTGCGGTCAACAAGGCCGAGGAACTGGGCAAGGAGATCGAGGGTTCGATTCTGGTTCGTCAGTTCGACAACCCTGCCGGTCCAAAGATTCACTTCGAGACCACCGGTGAAGAGATTTGGCGCGACCTGAACGGTGAGGTTGCCGCACTGGTAGCTGGTTCTGGTACCGGAGGCACCGTCACCGGCGCCGGACGCCGTCTGAAGCAATACAACCCTGACATCAAGGTTTTCGTTGTGGAGCCTGCGGCTTCGCCAATCCTTTCGGGTGGAGCACCTGGCCCTCACCCACTGGCCGGCATTGGTCCAAACTTCGTTCCTTCGATCCTGGACACCACCGTCTACGACGAGGTCTTCGACGCTGTAAACGAGAACTCCTTCATCTGGGCACGTCGTGCGGCTGCCGAAGAGGGTCTGCTCGTCGGTATCTCCTCGGGTTCGGCACTGTGGGCCGCAAACGAGGTATCGAAGCGACCAGAGTTCGCCGGTAAGAACATCGTTGTGATCATCCCATCCTTCGGTGAGCGTTACCTGTCGAGCCTCCTTTACAAGGACCTAACCGACCAGTACACCGCAAAGTAAGCCTGGAAACGGGGGCGTCGCGAGGCGCCCCCGTTTTTCTCGTTTCACCCCCATTTGCATAACAAGGCAGGCATGTTTAAACGAATCGCAGAAGATATCCGCACCGGGTTGCAGCTAGATCCAGCTGCCCGCAGCGGATTCGAACTGCTATTGACCACGCCTGGCATCCACGCCATCTGGACCTACCGGGTTGCTAATCGGCTCTGGAAGGCCCACTTCTTCCTGCTGGCGCGATTGGTCAGCAACTGGGCTAAGTTCTGGACCGGCATCGAAATTCACCCTGGTGCCACCATTGGCCGCCGTTTCGTCATCGACCACGGCAATGGCGTGGTCATCGGTGAGACCGCAGTGATCGGTGACGACGTGATGATGTTCCATCAGGTGACTCTGGGTTCTCGCGAGAACGTGAAGACCAAGCGTCACCCAACCATCGGTAACCGAGTCGTCCTCGGTGCCGGAGCAAAGGTAATTGGCAACATCACCATCGGTGACAACAGCTACGTCGGCGCTAACGCGGTGGTTACCAAGAGCGTCGGAGAGTACTCGACCGTGGTTGGAACCAACCAGGTCCGTCACACCGTTGGCTCCTACGCTATTTAGCTCCCGCTAGGCCTTGCGTAGCCAGCGCACCTCATAAGGTGCCAGCATTAGTCCATCGTTGAGCCAGAGATGTGCTCCGGTCAGTTCGTCGACCACTTCCCCGCTCAACCCGGCAAGTTCGTCGGTGTTCACAAACCGGTTCTGCTCGTGCAGGTTGTAGACCTGTACCAGGTTGCCAGCTGGGTGGTAGCGGTCAAAGATCGCGATGCCCTGTCCCCTGCCGGCGCGAACCCGACTAGCGACTCCGGCGTGGAGAGATTCCAGACGGCGGCGAGTGTCGATGAGGCGCTGCATCCGTGAACGAATCTGACCCGGAACACTGTGACCCAGTTCGCCATTTGCCGCCGCTATCGCGGTGTCCCAGTCCATCTTGGGGCGGTGAAGCCACCGATTGTCCTCGGCCTTTGCGGGGTCTTGAACGAAGCTGTCATCGTTGAAGAGTCCGATTTCGTCGCCCATGTAAATCAGCGGGATGCCACCAAAGCCAAAGATCATGCTGTAGGCGCAGATGTAGCGGTCGACAGCGCGTTGCAGGCGACCGGAGTCGCCAGATTCCTGCGCAACCTGGATTCCGGCCAGGCTTGCGGCAGTTCCGCTAGTTCTACGTTCGCCGCTCTGGGCATCGGTCTGGAAGTCGGCGCCGCGCGCATCCGAACCGTAAAACTTTCCGGTGAAGTAGTCGGCTAGGAACATCCGGTGTTCGTGACCGCTGAATCCCAGACGTGCCGCATCTTGATCATCGATGGCCCAACCGATGTCATCGTGGCAGCGCAGGTAGATGCCCCAGGCGGTGTTGTTGGGGATTGCCTTGAAACGGCTCAGCGCCAGTTCCATTAGGCGCGCGTCCTTGGCGGCGATTGCGCTCCAGATCTGCACCATAAGGCTGTTGTGATAGGCAAGGTCAGACACCTTGCCGGCACGGGCTCCCTCACCGAGGTAAGCTCCCACCTGAGCTGGACCTACGATTGCCTCCGCCTTGAAGATAAGGGCGGGGCTCAGGATCCGGCTGAAGGATCGCAGGGCCTGGGTGATGCTGTGAACCTCATCTTGGTTCTGGCAGTTGGTCCCCAGTCGCTTCCAAATAAACGCAATGGCGTCGAGGCGGAGGCAGTCGACACCGTGGTTTGCCAGGTTACCGATGATGTCGGCGAACTCGCAGAACACATTCGGGTTGGACCAGTTGACGTCCCACTGGTAGCTGTTGAAGGTGGTCCAAACCCACCCGTTTAGGCGGTCGTCCCAGGTGAAGTTGCCCGGCGCAAAATCCGGGAACACTTCCGGAAGGGTGGCCTCGAACTGGTCCGGCATGTGACGGTCCGAATAGATGTAGAAGTAATCGCGGTAGTGCGGATCGCCGGCGCGAGCCTTCTCTGCCCATTCATGCTCCAAGGCAACATGGTTCAGCACTAGGTCCAGGGTTAGCGAGATCCCGGCATCGTGAAGGCTCTTGGCTGTGGACTTCAGCTGAGCCATGGTGCCCAGGTCTTCACGCAGTTTGCGGTAGTCCATCACCGCGTAGCCGCCGTCGTTGGCTCCGGGCCGTGGCTGCAGAATCGGCATCAGGTGCAGATACGAAACCCCTAGGCCTTTGAGGTAGTCGATTCTGCTGTTGAGACCCTTTAGGTCCTTGTCAAACAGCTCGGTGTAGCAGACGTAACCGATGGTGTCGTTGCGCTGGAACCAGTCCTGCTGCAGGACGCGTTCGCGGTCGCGCTGCTGCAAGTCGTTGTCGCGAGCCTTGTGGTTGGCGGCCATGACTTCGACCAACTTGGGCAAGATATAGTTCAGGTCATAGGCCCCGCGCAGACCCTCGACCAAATCCTCGCCCCAACGATCGAAGCGATCAAGAAGGTCCTGAGCCCCTCGGGCTCGCGTTCCCACTAGTCCGGCAAGTTGCCCCCTTGCCGAGTCGAACTCCGCGCTGTGCTGAACCACGAATGAATCCCTTCGACCGTTGCCGTTTTCGACAGTATATGTTCGAAAAAGCTCACGGTAAGCGCTTGCAACTGGATTGATACAAAGCCTTTATCAAACCGCGTCAAATTGCTGACTTCTAACAACTTCTGCGACTTTGAAATTGCAAGCGTTTGCAATTCGATTGCAGTTCTAGCATTGGGACTATGCAACAAGCAGGATTCGTTTCTCTCCGAAATGTCACCCAGATTCAGCGCACCGAGGTTGGTTTCGACGCGGCGCTTGATCACGAGATTCTCAGGGTCGAGGTGATTAAGCCAGATCTGCTGCGAATGCGCATTAGTCGAGGGCGAAGCTTCGATGACTCCCCCAGTTATGCGCTAGCCATCGAGCCGTTGGCGGACGCCAAGAGGCTTGGCCATGATCAGTCTTTTGAGTTGTCGGTATCCGACGCCTTAGTCAGCCTGAGCACTTCGGCGGTCCAACTGGAGGTTTACACCCAGGAGTTTGGCTTCAGCCTGAGTCGCACTGACGGTTCGGTGGTAGCCAAGAGCTATGGGGCCGGGTATCGCATTCTGAACAACGACTGGTCGATCAGTCGCGTGGCGGGACTGAAGGACCCGATTTATGGGCTCGGTGAGAAAACCGGCAAGCAGAACCGACGCGGCCGCGATTTCCACCTCTGGAACACGGATGTTTTGAACCCGAATGCCTCCGGTGAGTTTGCCAAGGCGCATCCCGGCACCCATCCCCGCGCAGACAACACCAGCGTCGAGTTCGATCCTTACTACGTATCGATTCCGTTCTTCTACCACCAGGACGCAGACACCGGTGCGGTCGCAGCATCCTTTATCGACAATGGGTACCGGGCTCACTACGACTTCTCACCTGCGGCCCACTACGACATCTCGTTCACCGGCGGCCAGTATTGCGAGTACCTCTTTGCCGGGCCAGCCATGGCGGACATCCTGCGTGATTACACCTGGCTCACCGGTCGCACTCAGCTGCCTCCGATTTGGGCCCTTGGCTATCACCAGTGTCGTTGGCACGCCTATAGCCAGCAGCAGGTCTTGGAACTAGCGGCAAAGCACCGAGAACTGGGCATCCCGCTGGATACCCTGTGGCTGGACATCGACCACATGGACGGTTACCGAGTCTTCAAGTGGAACCAAGACCTGTTCCCTGACGTGGCCGCGATGCTGGCAGAACTCCGTTCCGACGGTATTCGAGTAATCACCATCATCGATCCGGGAGTGAAGTTCGACCCGGGATATGAAGTGTTTGATTCCGGCCTGGAGCGTGAGGTCTTTTGCCTAACCGAGGGCGGCGACATCTACATCGGGCAGGTTTGGCCGGGTAATACCGCGTTCCCCGACTTCGTGAATCCAGAAGCCAGAGCCTGGTGGGGTGACCTCAACGCCAAGCACGTCGAGTCCGGTATCGCTGGTATCTGGAACGACATGAACGAGCCCGCAACCGGCGGCATCAGCGAAAAGCCGATGCGCTTCGGTAAGGGTGAGTTCAGTCACGAGCGCTATCACAACTCCTACGCGATGTTGATGGCGATGGGCACCGAGCAGGGGCTTCGTAAGGCCAAGCCCAACCTGCGTACTTTCATTCTGTCTCGGGCGGGATCCGCGGGCATCCAGCGTTACGCGGCCAACTGGATGGGCGACAACATGGCCCGCTGGGATCACCTCTGGCTCCAGATCCCAATGGGCACCGGACTCAGCATCTCGGGGCAATCATTTGTGGGTGCCGACATCGGAGGCTTTGCCGAAAACAGCAACGCCGAACTCTTTGCTCGGTGGATTCAGGCTGGTGCGTTGACTCCGTTTGCCAGGAACCACAATCAAACCAATCAGTTGGACCAGTACGCGTTCGCCTGGGGCGACGATGTGCTGGCCATCGCCAGGGATGCCGTCAAGCTGCGCTACCGATTGCTGCCATACCTCTATGCCGCTTTCGTTGAGGCCTCGCAATCCGGGGCACCGATTCAGCGCCCACTGGTATTCGACTATCAATCCGATCCAAACGTTTGGGAACTGGATGACCAGTACCTCCTCGGTGGTCAATTGTTGGTAGCGCCTGTATTAGAGGCCGGTGCCACGGCGCGCGGGGTTTATCTACCCGCGGGTGAATGGTTCGATTGGCATAGTGGACGAGCAGTTCGGTCCGCTGGACAGACGGTTAGGGCCGAAGCTCCGTTGGATCGCATTCCGCTCTATGCGAAAGCCGGGTCGGTCATTCCGATGTGGACCGAGGCGCCGAGCAGCACCGCGGACCACTACCCCACCGAGATGGAACTGCGAGTCTTTGTTCCAGCAGCGGATGGAGTGCATCACTCCCTCATGCAAGAAGACGACGGACTAACCTTCGGAGCGCTGAATGGGGAATGTGTTCGCACCGAGATAACCCTTACTCGCAGCGGAAACACTCTGAGAATTCAAGGTTCTGTCCAAGGAACTGGATTCCCGGAATTTGCGCGAGAGAACCTGATAATCACCCTGATTGGGGCGGCTACGGAATCCGGCGCTCGTCTGATTGTTCCTAACCGGGGCGAGGACTTCGACCTGAGCCTTAATATTTGAGAGTGACTCTCCCAGAATCGAACCAAACAATCTCGGCCGCGGCCCAGTTTGGCATCGATTATGCGCGGGAGAAACTGGCTGGGCTGAAGCTTTGCGTTCTCACCGGTGCGGGAATGAGCACCGATTCGGGGATTCCGGACTATCGCGGCGCAGGGCGCGTCCACCAGCACCCAATGACGTTCGATCGCTTCATGGGATCTTTCGAGGCCCAGCAGCGCTACTGGGCTCGCAGTTTTGTGGGCTGGTCCAGAATCGCGCAGGCAAAACCGAACCCGGGTCATTTCGCGTTGGCGCTCGCCGAAAAACAGGCAGTGGTCCAGAGTCTCATCACCCAGAACGTGGACGGCCTACACACCGCGGCCGGCTCTAAGAATGTCTACGAGCTTCACGGTCGGCTAGACCGGGTTCGCTGCATGCGCTGTGGGGCCATGACCAGTCGCACCGAAATTGACCTCATGCTGAGCGAGCTAAACCCAACTGTCAGCAAGGACATCGCGGTCGAGTACTCCCCCGATGGTGACGCCGAGATCGAGGCAACCAAAGACTTCAAGATTCCCACTTGCCCAAAGTGTCAGGGTGTGCTGAAACCCGATGTGGTTTTCTTCGGTGAGCAGGTCGAGTCTGGACTTGTGGAGCAGTGTTATGCCGAGGTGGATGCCGCTGGTGGTCTTTTGGTAGCTGGAACCTCGCTGGCAGTGAACTCCGGAATGCGATTTGTGAAGCGTGCCCTAAAGGCCGATAAACCCGTGGTCATCATCAACCTGGGGCCAACCAAGGGCGACGAGTTAGCCCTGGCCAAGATCGAGGCAAACACCTCTGTCGCTCTCGAAAGGCTGCTGATTGACTGAGACCATTGTCGGCTTGTTGCGTCACGGTCAGACCGATTGGAACATCGACTTCCGCTTGCAGGGCACCACAGACATTCCGCTGAATGAAACTGGGTTAGCTCAGGCTCAGACCGTTGCCCAGTTCATTTCTGCTGCGGACTGGGATGCAGTGGTGGCTAGCCCGCTGTCGCGAGCGATTGACACAGCGAAGATTGTTTCCGAGCAGGCCGGCCTTCCGGCTGCCAGCATTGAGCCACTTTTGCTGGAGCGCGCCTTCGGTGTTGGCGAAGGCCTGACCTATGACGAATGGCGCGAGAAGTTCCGCGACCTAACAGTAATACCCGGTGGCGAATCACTGGTGGAACTGGCAGATCGCTGCTGGTTGCTCCTGGATGCACTCTTGCAAAACCACCGAGGCAAGCGAGTTCTGACGGTTTCGCACGGTGCCTTGATTCGGAAGGTGATCGAGCTGGTAAGTGAAAACACCCTTCCCAACGCTGGGGACCGATTCGGCAACACTTCATTGAGCGTGATTGCCCACACCGAGCAAAAGGGTTGGCACATCCTCAGCTACAACCCGCACACCTACCAGGGTGAGGAACTGCGCCGGCCCTAGAGGCTTTCCAGTAGTGTCAGCAGCTGCTGGGCAGAACTCTGCCAGGAGAAACGTTCCGCCTGCGCGAGAGCCGCGCGCGACACCTTCTGCCAGCGGTCAGGGTCTTCGATTTCACGCACGGCAGCGGCGAAACCGACCGGGTCGGTTGCCGAGAAAAACACTGCCGATGCTCCACCGATTTCATGGAATATCGGGATGTCCGAGACAACTACCGGCGTTCCCTTAGCCATCGCCTCTACCAGTGGGATGCCGAACCCCTCATCCTGGGAGGCATGAACCAGCGCGACCGCTTCGCTCAGTAGCGCGTGATACTCCTGGTCGCTGATTCCGTTGTGGAATACCACCGAGCCCCCGGTAGTCGAAATGAGAGACTGCAGCGCTGCCCTATCGCCATCGCTAATGCGGCTGAGCAAGTGCAACTCGTATCCAGGCAGCGCCTGCATGCCTCGCACGAGGGTGGCTACATTCTTGTAGCCCATGAAGGAGCCCATGTAGACCAGCTTCTGCGGTCCGGCAGGTCTGGTTCGATCCACACTTGCAGGGCTGCTTACAGCGGAGCCGTTATAAACCACCTTGACTGGCCTTCTGGTGAGGCGATGTTTGGCAATCAGATCGGCAGTGGTTTGACTCACCGTGACCACTGCATCGGCACCGTTCAGCAGAAGACGTTGCGGCCAGTACGCCAAGTGGAATAGACGCCAACCGATACGTACCGCTAGCGGCATGCTCGGTGGTGGCGCGGGGTGGCGATAGTAGATCAAGTCGTGCAGGGTAAGGACTAACTTGAACCGTCGGCCGAGAGAACCGATGGTCTGCATCGGGCTGTAGACCAACTTGGCACCGAGCCGGTTGAGACGAAATGCTGCGAAGGCCTCGGCGCTGCTGGTTGGGTCATTAAGTAGCACCCACTCGGTGTTGTCTGGCAGGTGTCGCAGTTGGCGCTCATCGTTGATGATTGCCACCAACCTGGTGTGCTTGCTCAGCTCGGTGAAGAGGCCCGCGGAATAGCGACTGATCCCGTCATGATGATCAATCCGCAGGTAGCGGCAGTCGAAGTGGACAGTCTCCATGGTTACTTGTTTTCAAGAATGAAGTCGCGCGCATGCTGGGCTGCCAGCGCGGGGGTCTCGTAGTGAACCAGGTGCCCGACCCCTCGGATTACCTTCAATGAGGCGTGTGGAAACATGCGAAGCACTCGCTGCTGGTCCGCCAGGGCGGTGATGTCATCTAGTTCCGCGGCAATAAGCAAGGTATCGTTTTGGATTCCCCGCGCATAGCTGGAAACACTGCGCGAGTTGCTGGCCGTATATCCCTCGGTGGCGACCCGGCGCTCTGCGAATTCGCTGAAATTCTCATCGTGCTGCTTGTGGATCCATGCTCGCAACTGGCGGTTCTTGGTTTTAGTCAGCACTTCACTCATGACGCGGACCATGACCCGGTTCTTCAACATTGGGTTGGCCAGAGGCTCTGGCAACATTCCGCCGAAGGCATAGAAGAGGTCACTCAGGCCCTGAAGTACTTTTTCGCGTCCCTTGCGCTCGAACTTCGAAACTGGATTGATCAGCACCAACCGGTTCTTGAGCTGCTTGTGGGCGGCAGCGGCCGTGACTATGGTGCCAAAGGAATGAGCCAGGATCACGGTGTCGGTGCTGCCAACAGCAGCCACAAACTCGGTGAGCCAGGTGGAATAGGCAACCACCGAGTGGCGCCCCGGGAATGGGTCGGCAATGCCAAAGCCTGGAAGATCCGGTGCGATGATGTCGAAGTCCGGCAAGGCACCAATAATTGCTTCCAGCCCGTGATGGTTGCCGCGGTAGCCGTGGATGAAGATGATTTGGCCTCGGCTAGGCGAACTGGCTGGGTATTGCCAATAAACGGTTCTTACTGACGGCAGCTGAACTTCCTGACGCACCGAGCGAGCCAGCGCCGCTGCGGCTAGCTCCTGCGGGGTTGACGTCATCGTCCTGCCTTCGTTCGGATTCGGTCTTTATACCGAGAAGTACTTGGCTTCTGGGTGGTGCAGCACCATCGCATCGGTCGACTGCTCGGGGTGCAACTGGAGTTCCTCCGACAGGTGGACGCCGATTGCCTCGGGCTTCAGCAGCTCGACCAGCTTGATTCTATCCTCGAGGGCTGGGCAAGCCGGATACCCGAACGAGTAGCGAGCACCGCGGTAGGCCAGGTCGAAGAAGTCTTCGATCTTGTTGCTGTCATCCCCGGAGAAGCCCAGTTCCGAACGAACTCGAGCGTGCCAGAACTCCGCCAGGGCTTCGGTCAACTGAACCGATAGGCCGTGGATTTCCAGGTAGTCACGATATTGGTTGGCGGCGTAGAGCTTGTTGGCTTCGTCGCTGATTCGCTGACCCATGGTCACCAGCTGGAATGGAACGATGTCGATCTTGCCCGATTCCTTGGATGCCACGTAGTCGCTCAGGCACAGGTGGCGGTCGCGGGCCTGGCGAGGGAAGGTGAAACGCAGGCGCTCGGTGCCCGGAACTCCCCCGGACCCGCCGTCAGTCGCGTTCTCTGGACCGTGATGCAGGATGACCAGGTCATCTCCATCGCTGTAAGCCGGGAAATAACCGTAGACCACGGCTGCTTCTAACCAGCCGCCAGCCTGAATGCGATCCAGCCATTCACGCAGGCGTGGGCGACCCTCGGTCTCCACGAGTTCTTCGTAGGACTGGCCGTCTTCACCTCGCCCAGGCTTGAGGCCCCACTGGCCCATGAAAGTGGCGCGCTCATCCAAGAATGCCGCATAGTCGCGCAGCGGGATGCCCTTGACCACTCGCGCGCCCAAGAATGGCGACGTTGGAATCTCGTTGTCGGTCCGAACATCCGACCGCGCCGGCATGTTCTCGGGGGCAGTCTTCTCAAGCAGGTTGGTGCGTGGAGTGATGCGCTTTTTCAAGGCTGGAAGCTCGGCTCCCGGCTCGCCACGCTTGATTTTGATCAGGGCGTCCATAAGGCGCAGACCCTCGAAGGCATCGCGGGCATAGCGCACTTCGCCCTCGTAAATCTCGGCAAGGTCTTGCTCGACGAAGGAACGGGTCAAGGCGGCACCACCAAGGATGACCGGCCAGCGCGTTGCCACGCCCCGCTGGTTCATCTCCTCGAGGTTTTCCTTCATGATCTGGGTACTCTTCACCAGCAGGCCACTCATGCCGATTACGTCGACGTTGTGTTCCTCGGCCGCTTTCAAGATGTCGTTGATCGGCTGCTTGATGCCGATGTTCACGGTCTCAAAGCCGTTGTTGGACAGAATGATGTCGACCAGGTTTTTACCGATGTCGTGGACGTCGCCACGAACCGTTGCCAGCAGGATACGGCCCTTGCCGCTGTCCTCGGACTTCTCGATGTGAGGCTCAAGGTGTGCCACCGCGGTCTTCATTACCTCGGCGCTTTGCAGTACGAACGGCAACTGCATCTCTCCACTACCAAACAGCTCACCAACCACCTGCATGCCTTTCAGAAGGTGGTCGTTGATGATTGCCAGTGCGGACTTGCCACCGGCCAGCGCGGCGTCAAGGTCTGCCTCCAGGCCCTTCTTCTCGCCGTCGATGATGCGGCGCTCCAGGCGTTCCTCCAGCGGCAGCGCCGCTAGTTCCTCGGCGCGCGATTGCTTGGCGCTTTGGCTATCCACTCCGCTGAATACGTCTAGGTATCGAGCCAGTGGGTCGAAAGTGACGATTCCCTCTTCGTCGTATTCGCGACGATCGTAGATCAGGTCCAGGGCCGCTTTGAGCTGCTCCTCGGGGATCTGGTTCAGCGGCATGATGCGGGCCGCGTGGACGATCGCGCTGGTCAGACCGACCTTGACACATTCGTGCAAGAACACCGAGTTCAAGACGTGACGCGCGGCCGGTGAAAGGCCGAACGAAATGTTGCTGAGTCCTAGCGTGCTTTGAACGCCTGGGAATGCATCGTTGAGGCGACGGATGGCTTCGATGGTCTCGATGCCGTCGCGACGGGTCTCGTCCTGTCCGGTGGCAATCGGGAAGGTCAGGCAGTCCACGGTGATATCGGTGAGAGCCATTCCCCAGTTCTGGGTCAGGTCTTCGATAAGGCGCTTGGCGATCGCAAACTTGGTGTCCGCGGTGCGAGCCTGACCCTCTTCGTCAATAGTCAGGGCAACCACGGCTGCACCGTGCTCTTTGACCATCGGCATGATTCGGCTGAAACGGCTGTTTGGCCCGTCGCCGTCCTCGTAGTTGACCGAGTTGACCATCGCGCGGCCGCCGATGCACTCCAGGCCGGCCTCGAGGACAGCTGGCTCGGTGGAGTCAAGGACCAGCGGCAGCGTGGTAGCGGTGGCGAGTCGGCTGACCAGCTCGCGCATATCGGCAGCGCCATCTCGGCCCACGTAGTCGACACAGACATCGAGGGCGTGCGCACCCTCGCGAGTCTGCGAACGGGCAATCTCAAGACACTCTTCCCAGTTCTGCGCCAGCATGGCCTCGCGGAAGGCCTTGGACCCGTTGGCGTTGGTGCGCTCACCGATCGACAGGTAGGTGTTGGTCTGGTCATAGGGCTGGTGCTGGTAAAGCGATGCCAGTCCCGGCTCAACAATGGTCTCTGGGCGGTGTGGGTGCTTGCCCGCCACAGCCCCGGCCAGCGCGGCGATGTGCTCTGGTGTGGTTCCACAGCAGCCACCGACCAAGCCGGCACCGTACTCGTTGACGAACTGCAGTTGCGCGGTGGCAAGTTCGCTCGGCGTCAGTGGGTAGTAGGCACCATCGGAAGTCAACTCAGGCAGGCCTGCGTTCGGCATCACTACCAGTGGCAGGCTGCTGAAACGGCTCAGGTAGCGCAGGTGCTCGCTCATCTCTGTGGGCCCGGTGGCGCAGTTGAGGCCGATGGCATCCACACCGAGTGCCTGAATGGTGGTCAGTGCGGCGCCGATCTCGGAGCCCATCAGCATTGTGCCGGTGGTCTCGATAGTGACCGACATCAGGATCGGGACTCGAATCCCGGTTTCTGTCATGGCACGCTTGGCGCCTACGATCGCAGACTTGGCCTGCAGCAAGTCCTGTGCGGTCTCTACCAATACGGCATCGACGCCGCCGTGGAGCATTCCACGGACCTGGGTCTGATAAGCATCGCGAAGTTGTGCGTAAGGCGCGTGTCCGAGGCTTGGAAGCTTGGTACCAGGACCCACCGAGCCGAGAACCCAGCGAGGCTTTTCCTCGGTGGTGTATTCGTCCGCGATCTCGCGGGCAACTGCGGCACCAGCCTGGGCCAGTTCTTCGATGCGATCTTCGATGTCGTACTCGGCCAGGTTCGCCCAGTTCGCACCAAAGGTGTTGGTCTCGATTGCCTCCGAGCCGGCCTCTAGATAGCGAGCGTGGATCGACTTGATGATGTCAGGTCGGGTGACGTTTAGGACCTCGTTGCAGCCCTCAAGATTCTGGTAATCGGCCAGCGTTGGCTTGGCCTCCTGAATCATCGTTCCCATGGCGCCATCGGCGACCACGACACGGCTACGAATTGCCTCTAGAAGGGCTTGAGAACGGGGAGTAAACATACGTAATCAAGTCTACCCGCCGTTAAACTTGAAGGGATGTCACAGTATGTAACTGCCCCGCGCACTCCCCTGAATCAGGAACGCCTAACCGGCGTTTACTCGGTGCTTCAGGCGCGTGCCGAACAGGGTCAAAAGTCACTTTCCTTCGAGTTCTTCCCGCCTAAGCCTGGCGCAGAGAGTTCGATGTGGGACACCTTCGAAAAGGTGCTTGAAGTAGGCGCCGATTTCATCTCGGTGACTTACGGTGCTGGTGGGTCCAACCAGGAGACTTCGTTTCAGGTGCTGGACCGCATGGCGCCACAAATCCTCACCGTCGGTCACCTGACCTGCGTCGGTGCCAGTCGTCAGAGTGTGAAGCACACCATTTCTCGTTTCGAGGCTGCAGGGGTGCGCTCAATTTTGGCGCTGCGCGGAGACGCTCCAAAGGATGATCCGGATGCGCTTTCCAAGGGTCAGTTGAAGACCGCACTCGAGCTGGTGGAGCTGGTGCACAGCGAAACCTCACTCGAGGTTGGCGTGGCCGCATTCCCGGAGGGCCACCCAGAGTCACCATCGCTGCGCCATGACGCCGAGGTGCTCTGGAAGAAGCAAGCCGCAGGTGCTTCCTACGCTATGACGCAGTTGTTCTTTGGTGTGCACCACTACACCGAGCAGGTTGCCGCTGCCGCCGAGGTGGGCGTGAACATCCCGATCATTCCGGGCTTGATGCCGGTGTCAAATGCCAAACAATTGCTGCGCATGGCCCAGATGTCCGGTGCTGCAGTCCCTTCCGATTTGGCGCATCAGCTAGAGACCTCGGATGAGGAAGCTGCTCGCCGGATCGGCATGGAGTACACCATTAATCTCGGCCGCGAGCTGCTGGCTGCCGGTGCCCCCGGACTGCATATCTTCACCCTGAACAAGTCCGAAGCCGCCATGGAGCTAGCCGCTGGAGTCGGTCTAATCTAGGTGCTGGCCCGTGGGGTCAAAGTTCAGCGTCGTGCCTTGAGGCACGATGTCTCAGGTTGCCAATAGCCTTGGCTTATGGATTTCAACACCCCTGATGCTGCACCTGGCGAATTGCTGGACTGGGCGAAAAAAATAGTCGTTTTCGATACCGAGACCACCGGCTTAGATTTGCGTGAAGCCAGGATTGTCACCGCTTGTGTAGCGGAACTAGACGCCGAGGGACAGCTGGTTGGGCCGGCGCAGGAATGGCTGGCAGATCCGGGAATCGAGATACCGACTTCGGCCTCGGATGTCCACGGCATAACCACCGACATGGCGCGTGCCCAGGGGCGCCCAGCGGGTGAAGTTGTGGCCGAAATTGTGGCTGCCCTGCGCGGTTATTTGGAACGCGGAATACCGGTTGTTGCCTACAACGCGCCCTATGACTTCACCATCCTGCACTTCGAAGCTCTGCGTCACGGCTTACCGGTGCTGGACCCGCGTCCAATCGTTGACCCTCTAGTGCTCGACCGCGCGGTTGATCAGTATCGCAAGGGTAAGCGTCGTCTGGAAAATACCGCCGAGTTCTACGGGGTGCAGCTATCAGACGCGCACAACGCCACCGCAGACGCGGTTGCCACTGGCCGGGTGCTTCAGGCCTTGGTCCGTAAGTTCGGCGCAAAGCTCTCAGCAGATTTGGATGAAGTTCACAACGCTCAGGTGGATTGGGCTGATGCTCAAGAAGCTAGCTTCGCCAAGTGGATGCAGAACAACGTCAATCCAGATTTCAAGGCCAACCCGGGTTGGCCACTCAAGCTGAACTAACCCAAAAGCGAAACCCCGAGCAAACGCTCGGGGTTTCTAAGTTTTGTGACGCTAGACGACGAAGACCAGCGGCTGAAGCGTGCTTTAGGCGCCGAAGCCCAGCGGCTAAAACGTGGTTTAGGCGCCGAAGCCCTTGTAACGTGCGTTGAAGCGCTCAACACGGCCGGCAGCATCCATGATGCGCTGCTTACCGGTGTAGAACGGGTGCGAAGCCGACGAAATTTCAACGTCGTAGCAAGGGTAGGTGTTGCCGTCTTCCCACTCGATGGTCTTGCTGGTCTTGACGGTCGAACGGGTCAAGAATGCAACGCCCGAAGCGAGGTCGCGGAATACTACTGCCGAGTACTCTGGGTGGATGTCAGCCTTCATGGCAATCTTCCTTCAAGTGAAATCTTTGGGGTGGTGGTGCAACAAGCACTAAGAGAACAGCATACCAGAGGATTCTGACGCGCACAAAGCCTTTTGCGGTGTTTTCTGGAAGTTACTGTAGCCAACCCTAGACTCGAGTCACCATGGAAATTCTCTGGCTGGCACCCATCATCGTGTACTCGTTCGTGACCGCTTTCACTCCCGGACCCAACAACATGATGCTTCTGGCATCTGGCACTAACTTTGGATTTCGCCGGACGCTTCCCCACATGTTCGGTGTGACGTTCGGGTTCTTCCTGTTGCAGTTCGCGGTGGGCCTGGGTCTCGGTGGAATCTTTACAGTGCTGCCGTGGATTCACCCGGTGTTGCGGATTGCCGCCTTCGGCTACCTGCTCTATCTGGCCTACAAGATCGCCACCAGCTCGGCACCGAGCGGCAGCGAAGGCACCGGCAAAGCCAAGCCCATGACACTGTTAGGTGCTGCTGCGTTCCAGTTGATAAACCCGAAGACACTAATCGTGATCGCAGGTTTCTTTAGTGCCTACCTGCCCGCCAATCCGCCACTTGCACAGGTGGCAATCTCGGTGACCGTTACCAGCTTGATCGCGTTTGCGAGTACCGCAACCTGGGCGGGAATGGGAACGCTAGTTCAGCGCTACCTGAGGCAACCGCGCGCAATCAAGGCCTTCAACTACACCATGGCGGCACTGCTAGTGCTGTCGATGATCCCGGTGCTGCTCGAAGGCTAGAGAATCAGCCTCGGCCGGGCGAAGCAGGCCAGATGATTCAGGGCCGGGCGTAGCAGGCCAGAATGTTCAGTGGCGTCGAGCGCGAGCGCGGTAGCGCCCATCGGCGATGTCGATGTCGATTCCGATACCGAATGCCTCGCTGATGTTCTCACTGGTCAAGATGTGGTTGATCTCGCCGGCGGCGAAGACCTGACCGTCGACCAGAATCATGGCGTGGGTGAAACCGGCAGGAATTTCTTCCAGGTGGTGGGTCACCATAACCATGGCTGGAGCGTATGGGCTCTCGGCGTACTGACCGATCAGGTTCACGGTGTGCTCGCGGGCGGCTAGGTCCAGGCTTGCGACTGGCTCATCTAGCAGCAGCAACTCTGGGTCTGGCATCACGGCGCGGGCAATCTGAGCACGCTTCTTTTCGCCGTCTGAGAGGCTTCCGAATGCGCGCTGAGCGAACTGGGCTAGGTCCCACTCCCCCAGAACACGCATGGCGCGGCGTTCATCGATCGATTCGTACTGCTCGTTCCAGCGCCCGGTAACACCGTGGCTAGCGGTCATGACAGCGTTCAAGACAGTTTCCATCAGCGGAATTCGGGAAGCCAGGGCGGTTGATGCAAATCCGATGCGTGGTCGCAACTCGGCGAAGTCAACATGTCCGAAATCGGCACCGAGAACCTGAGCGTGCCCAGTCGTTGGATGGATTTGGGTTGCCAGAATGCGCAGCAGAGTGGTCTTTCCAGCACCGTTTGGGCCGATGATGACCCAGCGCTGGTTTCCCTCCACCTGCCAATCTACGTTGTTGAGGATTGACTTGCCATCGCGGACAACCGAGACGTCCCGAAGAGTGATAACTGACATGTAAAGAAGCCTATAAGTTGTGACGGGGTGTGCCCGCCATTGACAGGCTCTAGAAGGAGTTAATCGCCTGTCGGTAGACCTCTAGGGTGCGGTCTGCGATGCTGTCCCAAGAGAAGTGTCGCTCTACTCTGGTGCGACCGGCCGCGCCAAAGGCCGCCAGATCGCGGGACTCAAGCGCAGTGTTTAGCGCCGCCGCCAAATCAGCGACAAACTTGCCTTCATCCAGCGGCTTACCGCTGCCGTCCAGCAGCTGCTCAATCGGGACCAGCAAGCCGGTTTCTTCGTGCATGACGACCTCCGGGATGCCGCCGGTAGCGGTAGCAACCACAGGCGTGCCACAGGCCATGGCCTCCAGGTTCACGATTCCCAGCGGTTCGTAAATACTTGGGCAGGCAAACACTGTGGCAGCCGACAGAACTGCAATCAGCTCCGCGCGACTCAGGTGCTTCTCCACCCAAATGACGTTGTCGCGCACCTTACGGAGTTCTGCCACCAAGTCGGTCACCGTTTGCAGGATCTCGGGGGTGTCTGGAGCGCCAGCGCAAAGAACAAGCTGAACGTCGGATGGAAGCTCACGGGCGGCCTTCAGCAGATACGGCAGACCCTTCTGCTGGGTTATGCGGCCAACAAAGACCACCGAGCGCTGGTCTGGGTCGATTCCATTGGCACGAACCAGGTCTGGATTGTCGGCGGCTTGGAAGGCATTGAGGTCTATTCCGTTGTGGACCACCGAGACCTTGGCCGGGTCAATCTGCGGGTAGGCCCGAAGGATGTCCTCGCGCATTCCTGCGCTAACAGCGATGATTCCAGTTGCACTCTCGTAGGCGGTGCGCTCCACCCAGCTGGAGAGGCGGTAGCCTCCGCCCAACTGCTCTTCTTTCCAAGGGCGAAGTGGCTCGAGCGAGTGTGCGGTGATGAGATGAGGAATGCCGTGCAGGGTGCCCGCGACCTGTCCGGCGAAGTTTGCGTACCAGGTGTGAGAGTGCACGAGGTCGGCGCCAGCCACATCGGAGACCATCGCAAGGTCGGTGGCCATCGTCTGGACTGCGGCATTGACGCCATCAAACTCGGCCGAATGACGGTACGCCTTTGTATCAGTTTCATTACGGTCTGCACCGAAGGCTCGGACCTGAACTTCGATGTGTTTGCGCAGCACGGCCACTAATTCCGCGACATGTACGCCCGCTCCACCGTAAATGAAGGGTGGATATTCCTTGGTGATCAGGTCAACTCTCATGCTCGTATGTTACCTGTAGGCAACATTTCACCAATAACATTCAGATATGAGCAGCAGTCCACGTATTTTCGGAATGGTTCTAGCCGGTGGAGAAGGTAAGCGGCTCATGCCGCTTACTGGAGACCGAGCTAAACCGGCCGTGCCCTTCGGCGGTTCCTATCGTTTGATCGATTTCGCCCTGTCCAACCTGATCAATTCAGGTCTGCGCAGAATCGTGGTACTCACTCAGTACAAGTCGCACTCACTGGACCGTCACATCTCCATGCTGTGGCGCATGTCCCCGCTCTTGGGTTCCTACGTTGCCTCGGTGCCGGCGCAGCAACGACTTGGTAAGCGCTGGTTCACCGGCAGTGCCGATGCCATTCTGCAATCGATGAACCTGCTCGCCGACGAGAAGCCAGACATCGTCGTGGTGGTTGGTGCTGATCACATCTATCGAATGGACTTCGAGCAGATGATCCAGGAACACATTGCTTCCGGACGTGGTGTAACCGTGGCCGCTATTCGCCAGCCTAAGTCGATCGCAAACCAGTTTGGTGTCGTCGAGGTAGACGACAAGGATCCGACCAAGATTGCTCAGTTCCGTGAGAAGCCTAAGGACCCGAAGGGTTTGCCTGACAGCCCTGATGAGGTGCTCTGCAGCATGGGTAACTATGTCTTCAATGCCAAGGCGCTGGTAGATGCCATCACCCACGACGGCGAACTTGAGGACTCCAGCCACGACATGGGTGGAGACATCGTTCCTTACTTCGTAAACCAGGGCGACGCCGGTGTTTACGACTTCACCAAGAACGTGATTCCTGGGGCCACCGAGCGTGACCACGCCTACTGGCGCGATGTCGGTACCATCGACAGCTACTACGACAGTCACATGGACCTGATCTCGGTGATGCCGATCTTCAACCTTTACAACAGTGACTGGCCAATCCACACCCAGCAGATCAACCTGCCTCCGGCCAAGTTTGTTCACGACGCCGAGGGCAACCAGGGCCGAACCAACGACTCGATTGTTTCGCTGGGAACAGTGGTAACCGGTGGCATCGTCGAACGAAGCGTGCTCTCCCCCAATGTTCACGTCGGTTCGCGTGCCCTGATCACCGACTCGGTGCTAATGGATAACGTAAACGTCGGTCGCGACGCTACAGTCCGCAAGGCGATCCTTGATAAGGACGTAATTGTGACCGACGGGGCTGCCATCGGTGTCAGCAAGGAACGCGACCTGGCTCGTGGTTTCACCGTCACCGACAGTGGCATCACCGTTGTTCCGAAGGGCATGACGGTTAACCCGTAGGCGCTCGCAGACTCAATCGCATCGGCCGATTTCCCTAAGCGGGAGGTCGGCTGTTTGCTTTTCGGGCAGAATTGCCTGGTGAGCAAAATTCTCGTGGTATTTGACGTTGACAGCACCCTCATCGAGGATGAGGTAATCGAGTTACTGGCCGACGTTGCCGGTAAGCGAGCCGAAGTGGCTGAGGTCACCGAGCGTGCGATGCGCGGCGAGCTCGATTTCGCTGAGAGCCTGCGAGAGCGGGTCGCCGTACTGGCTGGCTTGCCCGAGAGCGTCTTCGCCGACGTCTTTCAGCGCATCACCCCAACAAAGGGGGTACAGGACCTCGTAGACGCCATTCATGCTGGGGGCGGATTGGTTGGAGCGGTTTCCGGCGGTTTCACCCAAGTTCTAACTCCCCTTGCCGCCAAGCTTGGCTTAGATTTCGCGCGCGCCAACGACCTCGAAGTTGTTGACGGAAGGCTCACTGGAAAGGTCCAAGGTCGGATTGTCGATCGCGCCGTCAAAGCCGAGAGTCTGCGCGAGTGGGCCGCGGAGTCCGGTATCGCCCTAGCTCAGACAATTGCGGTCGGTGACGGCGCCAATGACCTGGACATGTTGGCCACCGCTGCGCTGGGTGTGGCCTTTAACGCCAAGCCAATAGTTCAGCAGCAGGCAGACATCGTCATCGAGAAGCAGGATTTGCGAGAACTAATTCCAGTACTGGGTCTCTAGTTCCAAATGTGAAAACCCCCGATCAGCTTGAGTGCCGATCGGGGGTTTTACTTTAGGCACTTATTCGGCGATGAAGTCGCTGGTGTCGCCTACTAGACGGGTGTTGTCGGCCGGAACCGCTTCAACGGCTGCGCTGGCGATCTCTGCTGCGAACTCGCTGACGTTGTAAAGCTTTCCGGCACCCTCGCGACGAGCCTCAATCGCACCCGGCTGGGTACGCTCCAGCAGGGTCGCGGTAATGGTGCCCTCAATCATGTCGCCCGAGACCACAACGAAGCCGATGCCCCGCTCGGCCAGGGTTGGGATCATCTCGCGCAGGGCGTCCTCACCGGCGCGCTTGGAGAGAGCTACCTGAACGTAGGCCTCCATGGTCGGCGTGGTGCGGATGAAGTGAGCCTGATGGCTGGTTACGAAGACCACTCGTGCGCCGTCCTTGAGGTAAGGAAGAGCCGTAGTCAGAAGGTTTACCTGCGAGTCGCGGTTCAGCCGCATGGCGTAGTCCTCGCCGAGGCCGGCTTCCATGCCACCTGAAGCGTTCATGACCAGGATGTCCAGCTGCCCAAAGGCTGCCTTGGCCTGCTCGAACATTTCCTTGACCGATGCAGCATCGGTGAGGTCAGCTCCCACGGCAATGGCCTGGCCGCCGTTGGCCTTGATGCCATCGACGATTTTGTTGGCACGAGCCTCCTTGTTGCGGTAGTTCACCACAACAGCAGCCCCTGCTTCCGCGAAATAGCCAACGGTGTCAGCGCCTATGCCGCGAGATGAGCCGGTGACCAGAGCGGCCTTGCCTGCGAGGCTTCCTGCTGCCAGTGGGTTAGTCATTTTTGCTCCTGTGCCAGTTTTTGATTGAAGTTTTGCAGTATTGGTTCTAGTGGCCCATGCCCAGGCCGCCATCGACCGGGATTACGGCACCCGAGATGTAACCGGCGTCCTCGCCAGCCAACCAGCTGACGACGCGGGCCACTTCCTCGGGGCTGGCAAAACGGCCTGCTGGAATCTTTGCCTTGAAGGCATCGAGGTGTTCCTGAGGCAGCGTGGCGGTCATGTCGGTGTCGATGAATCCCGGTGCCACAACGTTTGCGGTGATGCCGCGACCACCGAGCTCACGAGTGATGCTGCGGGCCATTCCCACTAGAGCGGACTTTGATGCCGAGTAGTTAACCTGGCCGGCATTTCCAAGTAAGCCAACCACCGAGCCAATCAGGATCACACGGCCGAAACGTGCCTTGATCATGCCCTTGGTGGCGCGCTTCACAACGCGGAAGACACCATTCAAGTTGGTGTCGATGACCTGCTCAAACTCTTCGTCACTCATACGCATCAGCAGGGTGTCCTTGGTGATTCCGGCGTTTGCAACCAGCACCTCGATTGGACCTAGCTTGGCTTCAACTTCGGCGAAAGCAGCATCTAGCGAGGCCGCATCGGTGACATCAGCGGTCACCGAGAGGGTTCCCGCTGGTCCTTCACCGCTGCGAACGGTTACCGCTACTCGGTGGCCCTGAGCCACGAACTCTTCGGCGATGCTGCGGCCAATGCCGCGGTTTCCGCCGGTAACCAGAACGGTGCGTGGAGTGCTCATGTCATGCCTTTTCCCGCCGCACTCCGTTTGGGAATGAGGCCTGTTGCTTCGCGGTTAGAACAAGTGAATTCTAGGCCTAGCCTTGTAGTTAGAGCTTTATTTACTAGGGAGTCATTTTGGCAAATCAGCCACAGAGTGTTACTTCGCTTGAGGTTTCTCCCGAAGAAGAGCGTCGCGGTCGCATCATCAAGTACTCGATTGCACAGGGTGTTCGCGTGCTCTGCATCATCATCGCGGTATTGAATCCGGGTGGTCCTGTGATGTGGGTTGCAGTGGCTGGAGCGGTGCTTTTGCCTTACTTCGCCGTAGTCATCGCCAACGCCACCGGTTCCGGTGCGCCAAGAAAATCTGCGCCTAAGGCCGAGGCTCCCACGATCGCGATTGGTGCCGACATGTTTCGCAACGCTGGCACCACTTCCAACAACGACAAGAACTAGCGGCTTCGGCCAGAATAGTCTTTGTGGTCAAGTGTTCCCGGGCCGGCTGTGACGCAGCCGCAATCAAACTGGTGATTTGGCGCAACCCCAAGATTCACACCGACGGCAGAACCAAGACCTGGCAAACCTGTGCCACTCACGAAGAGTTCCTGCGTGAATACCTGGATGCCCGAGGCTTTTTTCTAGAGGTTCGGCCGCTGTGAGCAACATAACTCGTGATTACTTCAGGACCGGGTTCCGACGCTGGATCCGTTGGATTGCCGTCGCAATTGTCTTCGCCGTGGCCTGTGGCTTTCTGGCCAACTGGCAGTTGAACCGTCGCACCCAGGTGGTGAAGGTGATTCAACGAATCGATCGCAACTATAACCACAGCTCGGTGCCTATCGGTGCTCTGGTGCCTAGCGTCGATGGCTTCGCTTTGAAGTACGAATATCGGCCAGTTCTGGTCAGCGGTCACTACCTGAGTGAAAAAGCACTTCTGCTGCGCAACCAAATCAACGACGGTAACCCAGGCTTCGACCAGCTGGTTCCGTTTCAGACCAGCGAAGGGCTGATCGTTGTGGTGAATCGTGGCTGGTTGCCCGTGGGGCAAACCCAGGACCTGCCAGACGCTGTGCCAGACATCATCGGGGGGAAGATTCAGCTTGTTGGTCGAATCATGCACGCTCAGCAGGCGGATCACCGCACTGCCCCCAAGGGGCAGGCAATGGCGATTCATGTGGGGACTCTAAACAAGCAGTGGCGGCTCCCGGTGAGCAGGTTAGTTTCGGCCGCCTACCTGAATCTGGCGGTTGAACATCCCACCTCCGAGACCCTTCCGACCCTTACTACCAAGCCAGATATCACCGAGGGTAACCACCTGAGCTACGCGTTCCAGTGGGTGCTCTTTGCGCTACTCGGATTCGGAGCTATCGGGGTGAACATTCGCCAGGATCTGATTGAAAAACGCGTCGCGGAAGATCCAAGTTACGTTCGTAAACCCAAGCGCAAGCGTCTCGGTGACAGCGATAAGGAAGCTGAGGATGCGCTGCTAGAGGATTCCGCTGGCTAAGACAGCGTGATGAGATCCAGGTAGGTGTCTCCCCAGAGGTCCTCATCGCCATCCGGCAGAATCAGCACGCGCTCTGGATTTAGTGCCTGCACCGCACCGACATCGTGAGACACCAGGACCACGGCTCCCTGGAACTGATCCAGTGCTCGCAGAATTTCCTCGCGGCTGGCGGGGTCCAGGTTGTTAGTTGGCTCGTCGAGCAGCAAAACGTTCGCGCTCGAGACTACCAGCGATGCCAGGGCAAGACGGGTTCGTTCGCCTCCGGACAGTACGCCAGCCGGCTTATCAACGTCGTCGCCACTGAAGAGGAATGAACCAAGAACCTTGCGGGCATCGGTGTCGTTCAAGTGACTCGCCTGTGCCTGCATGTTTTGAAGCACCGTCTTGCTGAAGTCCAGCGTCTCGTGTTCCTGAGCGAAGTAGCCAATTTTCAGTCCGTGACCGGGCTCGATGGTTCCCGTGTCTGGTTTTTCCAATCCTGCCAACATGCGCAGCAGTGTGGTCTTACCGGCACCATTGAAGCCGATCACAACCACCTTGGAGCCACGGTCAATCGCCAGATCCACGGCGGTGAAAATTTCAAGCGATCCGTAAGACTTGCTCAGGTTCTTGGCCATCAGCGGAGTCTTGCCGCAAGGTGCTGGCTCCGGGAACTTAATCTTGGCAACCTTGTCGCTCTCGCGGACGTCCTCAAGGTCGGAAAGCAGGCGTTCGGCTCTTCGTGCCATCTGGTGAGCAGCGGCTGCCTTGGTTGCCTTGGCGCCGAATTTCGCGGCCTGTAGCTGCAGAGTGGCAGCCTTTTTCTCGGCGATAGCGCGTTCACGCTTGCGTCTTTCCTGATCCGCTTCGCGCTGCTTCAGGTAAGCCTTCCAGCCCATGTTGTAGACGTCGATTACCTGACGCTGGGCGTCCAGGTAGAACACCTTGTTTACCGTCTCTTCGACCAACTCGATGTCGTGGCTGATGACAATGAGTCCGCCCTGGTATCCCTTAAGGAACTCGCGCAGCCAAACCACGCTGTCCACGTCCAAGTGGTTGGTCGGCTCGTCCAACAACATGGTTTCGGCATTGCTGAAGAGAATGCGGGCCAACTCTACGCGTCGGCGCTGGCCACCGGAAAGAGTAGAAATCGGCTGGTCAAGGGTGTGACTCTTTATGCCTAGATTGCTGGCGATGGTTTCGGCTTCAGCCTCGGCGGCGTAGCCACCCGCGGCTAGGAATTGTGCCTCGGCGTTGGCATATTTCCGCATCGCGTTGTCGTAGACGTCTTGCTCGATCGAACCCATGTCCAGCGTCGCGGCAGCCATGCGGGCCTGGATGTCTCCCAATCCACGGGCGTTCAGGATTCTGGTGCGAACCAACTCGGTGGGGTCACCGTTTCTGGGGTCCTGCGGCAGGTAACCAACTTCACCGCTGCGGTCCACAAAGCCGGAGGTTGGAGCGCCCTCTCCTGCCAAAATCTTGGTCATCGTGGTCTTGCCGGCACCGTTTCGGCCAACCAGGCCGATTTTGTCGCCCTTTTCCACGCGGAAATTGACCCCGCTCATCAGGGTGCGGGCACCGATGGTGATCTCTAGATCACGAACACCGATCATCGGGCTGCTCCCCTGCTGTGGATTGTAAAAAGTGGGTTTCGGATTGGTTCTATAACTGTCTAAACCAAAGTGCCTAGTCTACAATCGAATAGAAGCACGGCGGGTTCCAGCGTTGATTCCTGCGGTAACAACAACGTTCCTCGAAGGAGATCTAAATGTCGATGACTCTAACTGTGAAGCCAACTCTGGTGGACCGCATTGTCCCTAACTCTTTTGCCGCTGACATCGCTCTGGTTGTCGCTGGTGCAGCACTCACCGCAGGTGCCGCTCAGCTTCAGTTCAGCGTTCCTGGCAACCCTGTTCCTTTCACTTTCCAGACCCTGGCCGTTCTGCTGACCGGTGCTGCTCTGGGCTCGGTCCGTGGTCTGCTCTCGATGGCGCTCTACGTGGTCGCAGGTATCTTCCTGCCGGTCTACTCGGGTGGCGCGCACGGCCTGAACGAACTCCTAGGCGCAACCGGTGGCTACCTGGTTGGCTTCATCGTTGCCGGTGCCGTCGTTGGTCGACTGGCAGAGCTGAAGTTCAGCAGCCACGTGGTCAAGATGCTAATTACCTACGTCGTGGGCTCGGCCATCATCTACGCAATCGGCGTTCCAGTTCTGACCTTCACCGTCTTCAAGGGCGACTTCAGCCTGGGCCTGCAGTACGGTCTTGCTCCATTCCTGCTCTGGGATGCAGTAAAGGCAGTAGTTGCTGCCGGTCTGGTTCCTGGTGCTTGGGCCGTCGTCAAGAAGGTTAAGGGCAACTAGTCCACTAAACGTAGAAATGCCCCCGCCGGTTGGCGGGGGCATTTTCATTGGATAACTTTACTTAGCTCCAAAGATCCGATTGAAAAACCCTGGGGCCTTGGCAGGCTTTGGGTCGTTCTCGTGACCCTGGCATCGTTGGCTCTTTGGCACTCCGGCCAATGCCTGGTCGATGTGCTGACCGCAGCCGGTCCAGGTGGCTTTACCGCACTTGCGGCAGGTTACTTGCTGACACATTTTGGACTCCTCCGATGTCCAATCGAGGAAGTCTCGATTGCTCTAGATACCCCCTAGGGTATACTTAAATTAGCTAGCACACAACTTGGAGGCAACAAATGCAACTAGACCCAGCGGAACTGAAAACCGCCCGAGACCGGCTCATGCGAGTCCAGGGTCAGATCGGTGGCATAGTGAAGATGCTCGACGAGGGTCGCGATTGCACCGAACTCCTTACCCAATTGGCTGCAGCCTCCACCGCTCTAACTCGAGCCGGTTTCAGCATCATCTCAACCGGCATGGCTCACTGTCAGGCAGACGAGAATGGTCAAGCTGACCGCGCTCGGCTCGAAAAAGCATTCATGGCGCTGGCGTAATGAAGACTGTAATCATCGGTGGAGTTGCCGCCGGAATGAGCACTGCTACCCGCCTCCGCCGCCTGCGCGAGCAGGACGAGATCATCGTCTTCGAGATGGGTCCAAACGTCAGCTATGCCAACTGCGGGCTACCTTACTTTGTCAGCGATGTCATCAGCAATCGCGCCGACCTGCTGTTGCAAACCCCCGAGAGCCTCTTTAGGCGTTTCCGCCTTGACGTGCGCGTGAGTCACAAGGTGACCGCCATTGACCCTGCTGCCAAGCAGGTCACGGTCCACAATCTCCTCACGGATGAGACCACCACCGAGAGCTACAACAATCTGGTGATTGCCACCGGTGCCCGTCCGCGTCGAATAAACATCCCCGGAATTGACCGCGCTCAGACTCTCCGTGACGTGGTTGACGCCGACCGCGTGAAAGCCGCGGTTCAGGCCGCCGGTCCCGATGCGCGAGTTGTGGTTTTGGGCGCCGGATTCATCGGTGTGGAACTTGCCGAGAACCTGCGCCACCTTGGCGTACACACCACCCTGATTCAGCGTGGACCGGCAATCCTGAGCATGTTTGATCCCGAGATGGTGGAGCCGTTGCAGGCTCACCTGGTGGCCAACGGCGTTGAGCTGGTAGTGAACGCCACGCCTGCCGAGGTAACCGAGACCGAGGTTATCCTTGCTGACGGCCGCCGCTTCCGCGCCGACCTAGTTTTCTCGGCAACCGGTGTTGAGCCCGACAATGCGCTGGCCAAGGCCGCAGGACTTCGGTTGGGACCAACCGGTGGGCTCTGGGTTGATGAGCAGCAGCGAACGAGTGATCCGCACATTTATGCCGCTGGCGATGCGGTTGAGAAGCAGAGTGAACTGCTCTCAGGTGCAACCATCATTCCGCTCGCCAACCTGGCAAACCGCCATGGTCGCTTGATTGCGGATGCCATCGCGGGGTTGGAACCCAAGGCTCATCCTGCGCTAGGCACAATCATCATCGGTGCGTTCGGTATGGCCGCGGCCATGACCGGACTGAGCGAGAAAGCGGCGTCGGCGGCGGCAATTTCCCACCAGGTGGTGCACGTTCACCCGGGTAGCCGCGCGGGCTACTACCCCGGTGCTCAGCGCGTGACCCTCAAGGTCCTGTTCGACCCCGCAACCGGTCGATTGCTGGGAGCGCAGGGAGTTGGCCTGGATGGCGTGGACAAACGCATCGATGTGCTGGCAACCGCAATCCGCGCCGGAATGACCGTGGACGAACTGATGGATCTGGAACTCTCCTATGCCCCACAGTTTGGCAGCGCCAAGGACCCAATCAATCACGTTGGCTACGTGGGTAACAATGTGCTGCACGGAGTTACGCCCACCATTCAGTGGCACGAACTTCAACACGAGCTTGCCGGCGGAAGAATTCTGGTGGATGTCCGCACCGAGGCCGAAAATTCGAGCGGAACTATCCCCGGTGCCATAAACATTCCGGTTGACTCACTCCGAGAGCACCTAGCCGAGCTGGTTGGTCAGCGCGTTGTGGTCACCTGCCAGGTGGGTCAACGAGGCCACACGGCCACCCAGATTCTCCAAGGTCACAACGTCGACGTCAAGAACCTGAGTGGTGGCTATATCACTTGGAAGAATGCCCAGGACGCGCTTGGCCGTTAGGTGTTCCATTGGCTAAAAGAATATCCCGCTGGTCTAACCAGCGGGATATTCTTTTTAGAACCTAGATTGCAAAGCCGATAGCACGCATCTGCTCTTTGCCGTCCTCGGTGATCTTTTCAGGACCCCATGGTGGCATCCAGACCCAGTTGATACGGAAAGCGTCGACAACGCCATCCAGTGCGTCGGCGGTCTGTTCTTCCAGAACATCGGTAAGCGGACATCCGGCCGAGGTGAGGGTCATGTTGATCAGCAGGGCGTCATCCTTGATGCTCCACTGCAGACCATAGATCAGCCCAAGGTCGTAGATGTTGACGCCGATTTCGGGGTCGATGACATCCTTCAGCGCCTCGACAACCTCGTCGTACTTGGCGTCGTCAAGCTCGCGAGTGCCCTCAGCAGTCACGGCCTTCTCTGGGTTGTATTCCATCTAGCGGGGGTTCCAGTTAGTTGGCGGTAGCCGAAACGTAGCGGTCGTAGCCCTCGGCCTCGAGACGCTCGGCCAACTCTGGGCCACCCTCCTCGGCCACCTTTCCAGCCACGAACACGTGGACGAAGTCTGGCTTGATGTACTTCAGGATGCGGGTGTAGTGGGTGATCAGGAGAACGCCCATGTCGTTGGTCTCCTTGGCGCGGTTTACACCCTCGGAAACAATCTTGAGTGCGTCGACGTCAAGACCGCTGTCGGTCTCGTCCAGAACGGCAAACTGTGGCTTCAGAAGCTCCAACTGAAGGATCTCGTGGCGCTTCTTCTCGCCACCACTGAATCCCTCGTTGACGTTGCGCTCGCTAAAGGCCTTGTCCATCTTCAGGTTGTCCATCGACTCGCGAACTTCCTTGACCCAGGTGCGAAGGGCAGGCGCTTCGCCGGCGATTGCGGTCTTAGCGGTGCGCAGGAAGTTGCTCACCGAGACGCCAGGGATCTCTACCGGGTACTGCATAGCAAGGAAGAGTCCGGCGCGAGCGCGCTCGTCGACGCTCATCTCCAAGACGTTCTCGCCGTCCAGCAGGATCTCGCCCTCGGTGACGGTGTACTTAGGGTGGCCGGCGATGGTGTAAGCCAAGGTGCTCTTACCCGAGCCGTTAGGGCCCATGATTGCGTGGGTCTCGCCGGTGCGAATCTGCAGGTCAACGCCGCGCAGAATCTGCTTCTCGCCCTGGTCGGTCTCGACCGATACGTGCAGGTTCTTGATTTCTAGAAGTGCCATTTGAATGCCTTAAGGTGAAGTTGTTTTGCGGGTAAAGGTCGTGGCGGAGCCGCGCCGGATTACTCGGGGTCGTAGTCCAGGTAGATGGTGTCGTTTTCAATGATGATTGGGTAGACGCTGACCGGCTCGAAGGCGGGCAGGGTGAGCGCGGCACCGGTGTCCAGGCTGAACTTGGCTCCGTGAGCCCAGCACTCGATGGTCTCGTCGTCGATGAATCCTTCAGAGAGCGATACCTCTCCGTGCGAGCACTTGTCGTTGATCGCCTTGACGTCTCCAGATGGGGTGCGAACAATCGCGATTGCCTGGTCGCCCAGCTTGACGCGAATCGACTTGCCCTTCTTGATGTCCTCTACGGCACAAATCTTGATAGCCATGACTAGTTCCCCTGTCCTAGGTTTACGGAAAGTTCGGTTTCGATTGCCTGGTTCAGGCGGGTTTCGACTTCCTCGTTACCGATCTGCTGGATGATTTCGTTCAAGAATCCGCGAACTACCAGGCGTCGTGCCTCGTATTCGGTGATGCCGCGAGCCTGTAGGTAAAACAGTTGCTCATCGTCGAAGCGACCGGAGGCGCTGGCGTGGCCTGCTCCTTCGATCTCGCCGGTTTCGATTTCCAGGTTTGGAACCGAGTCGGCGCGTGCGCCGTCGGTGAGCATCAGGTTGCGGTTGAGTTCGTAGGTGTCAGTGCCCTCTGCCGCAGCGCGGATCAGGACGTCTCCCACCCAGATGGTGTGTGCGTTCTTACCCTGCAGGGCACCCTTGTAGGTAACACGGGAGCGGCAGTTCGGAACGGCGTGGTCAACGAACAAGCGGTGCTCCAGCTGCTGGCCGGCGTCCGCAAAGTAGACACCCAGCAGCTCTACCGAGGAACCAGGGGCTGCGAATACGGCATTCGGGGTCACGCGCAAAACATCGCCACCGAGGCTAACCACCACGTGCTTCAGGGTTGCGTTGCGACCCAACTTTGCGAACTGGGCGCTCAGGTGCACCGAGCCAGCGTTCCAGTCCTGGATGCTGACCACGGTCAGGTGAGCGTTGTCACCAACGATGATTTCGAGGTTCTCCGACAGAACTGCGTCACCCTTGTGGTCCAGGATTACGGTTCCCTGAGAACCGGCCTTGGCCTCGACAATCAGGTGCAGAGCGCTCGGGGTGGTGTCGTGAGACACAATCCCAAGCTGAACCTCGCAGTCAAGCTTCTGGTCTGCTGGAAGGGTGATTAGGTAGGCCTGCTCGGCGCTCTCCCAGGCGGCCGCCGAAGGACGGTCTTCTGGGATGCCGGCGAATCCGAATGCAGGGTGCTCTGGACCAACCCAAGCGGTGGTGACGCCCTCCGGGCTCTTTAGGTCTAGGTCTCCCAGGTACTCGGTGAGAGCGTCCCCGTCCAGGCCGCGAATCTGCTCGCTAGTGGTGTACTTCCACTGTTCTTCACGGCGCGAAATCGGGCCAAAGTCAGCCACCTTGTACGAGCGCACGCGCTCCGAACGGGTCTGAATTGGAACGTCTGCCTCGCCTGGAACGTATCCGTGGCTGTGCGCGACTAAACCGTGCTGGGCCGATGGCTCCAGCGTATTTTGGGTTGTCATTTAGCCGACAGCCCCTTCCATCTGCATTTCGATGAGCTTGTTCAACTCCAAGGCGTACTCCATAGGGAGCTCCTTGGCGATTGGCTCGATGAATCCACGAACAATCATCGCCATTGCCTCGTCCTCTGGCAGACCACGGCTCATCAGGTAGAACAGCTGTTCATCGCTAACGCGCGAAACGGTTGCCTCGTGACCCATGCTGACGTCGTCTTCACGCACGTCTACGGTCGGGTAGGTGTCAGAGCGGCTAATGGTGTCAACCAAGAGCGCGTCACAGCGCACGGTGTTGGCCGAGTGGTGTGCACCCGGGTTGACGCGAATCTCGCCACGGTAAGAGGTGCGGCCGCCACCACGAGCAATCGACTTGGAGACGATGCTGCTCGAAGTGTATGGAGCTAGGTGAATCATCTTGGCGCCAGCATCCTGGTGCTGGCCTTCGCCTGCGAAAGCCACCGAGAGAGTCTCGCCCTTGGCGTGTTCCCCCGCCAGAATGATCGCCGGGTACTTCATGGTCACCTTGGAACCGATGTTGCCGTCAACCCACTCCATGGTGGCACCCTCGTGCGCGATGGCACGCTTGGTCACCAGGTTGTAGACGTTGTTCGACCAGTTCTGAATGGTGGTGTAGCGAACACGGGCACCCTTCTTCACGATGATCTCTACTACGGCAGAGTGCAGCGAATCCGAGTTGTAGATAGGTGCGGTGCAGCCCTCGATGTAGTGAACGTAGCTGTCCTCATCGGCGATGATCAGGGTGCGCTCAAACTGCCCCATGTTCTCGGTGTTGATGCGGAAGTAGGCCTGCAGCGGAATCTCGACGTGCACACCCTTTGGAACGTAAACAAACGAGCCACCCGACCAAACTGCGGTGTTCAAGGCTGCGAACTTGTTGTCGCCGGCAGGAATTACGGTGCCGAAGTATTCCTTGAAAAGCTCTGGGTGTTCCCTAAGGGCGGTGTCGGTGTCGAGGAAGATGACACCCTGCTGCTCCAGGTCCTCGCGAATCTGGTGGTAGACCACTTCGGACTCGTATTGGGCGGCAACACCGGCGACCAGACGCTTACGCTCCGCCTCTGGGATGCCCAGACGCTCGTAGGTGTTCTTGATGTCGTCCGGCAGTTCTTCCCAGCTGGAAGCCTGGCTCTCGGTGGAGCGAACGAAGTACTTGATGTTGTCGAAGTCGATACCCGAAAGGTCGCTTCCCCAGGCCGGCATTGGCTTCTGAGTGAAGTACTTGTATCCCTTGAGGCGCAGCTGGGTCATCCAGTCTGGTTCGCTCTTCTTGGTCGAGATGTCGGTGACAACATCCTCGTTGATTCCGCGTCGGGCATTTGATCCGGCGTCATCCTTGTCGGACCAGCCGAACTCATAGACGCCGAGACTGTCGAGTTCCGGGCGTTCAATGACGTTGTCTGACACGCAGAACCTCCTCTATTTGGATGTGTTTCTAACCTGAAAACTGTTGTCGGGTTACTGGTTTCAAACCACACCGAGTGGGGATTCATTCCGCAAAGCCGTGTAAGACTTGGAAGTGGTGAAACCACGGCGACACTGCCTTGGGCAACCTCTAAATTTTACCTGCTTCACACCCCGAAGCGAAAGAGCAAACCGCAAGAAAGGGCAACAATCTTGCCTCGTAGCAGCACTGGTTTTCTAGAACGCCTGATCGGCCCAGCAACCCTGAAGTTTTGGGCCTGGGCTTCGCTGGTTTCACAGATTTTGATTGTGGTTACCGGCGGCTTGGTGCGCCTGACCGGATCGGGTTTAGGGTGCCCAACCTGGCCAAAGTGCACGCAGGAAAACCTAGTAACAGTCCCGGAGCAGGGCATCCACGGCCTCATCGAGTTCGGTAACCGCCTGCTTACGTTTGTACTGCTCATCATTGCAGTTGCCACGCTCCTGGTGGTCCTGCGTAAGCGAGCAACTCCGGTTACCGGAAGTCGCTGGCCTGCAATCGTGCTGTTCTTGGGAATCCCGGCTCAGGCTGTCCTGGGCGGCTTCACCGTGTGGTCCAAGTTGAACCCCTGGTTCGTTGGCTCTCACTTCTTACTAAGTGGCATCATGATCGTGGTCGCCACGCTATTGGTCTGGCGGGTCTATCGACCAGCAACGCAGGTTGTTCCGGCTCTTGCTTATGGCCTTGCCCCGGCCGTCAGTGTGGTTGGAGTGATCGCTGTGGTGGTCGGTGTTTTGGTCACCGGAGCCGGCCCGCACGCGGGTGATGCGCAGAGCGTTCGCAACGGGCTAAATCTTGAAGTGTGGCAGCACTACCACTCTTACCCCGCATACCTACTGTTGTTGCTCGCGCTGGTTCAGTGGTTTACCCTCCAGCGCAGTGACCGCACCGAGTCGGGTAGTCGCAAAGCTTCGCTGGCCAGCAAAATCAGCCTCGGTCTCGTGATTGCCATCATTGCTCAGGCCTGTGTCGGTGTCGCCCAGGCTCGCCTCGGTGTCCCGGCGCAGCTGGTGTTGGTGCACATGCTCTTGGCGTCAGTCTTGATTTCGCTAATCACCTTCAACTATCTGGCCAGCCGAGCCAAGTAGGAAACTCAGTGTCTACCGTTTTCTGGTTCACCAAGGATCTGCGCCTTCAGGACAATCTGGCTCTGAATTTGGCAATCCGAAGCGCGGCTCCGGCCGAGGGAGCCAGCCACAAGGTGGCTGCTGTCTACGTCGTGGATGCCGGCGAATACGCTGACTTGGAGGGCATCCGTCAACATTCCCTCACCGAGTCGCTCAAGGCGCTGAATTCAAGCCTCGGTGGGCGACTGAACGTGCTGCACTCCCCCGATGCATCTGGGTTTGGGCAGCAGTTAGCAAATGCAGCCACGGCCGCGGGCAGCAATCGGGTCTTTGCGACTCGACTATTTGACCCTCAAGGCAAGAAACTTCAGCTTCAAGTTGGCCGTTTTCTTGCGGGTTTAGGCATTCATCTGATTCTCGAGGACAGCCAGTATGCGGTTCCTCCAGGCTCGGTGGCAAAGCCCGACGGTACTCCTTACCGGGTGTACACGCCATTTTATAAAGCGTGGGTGGCGCATGGTTGGCGAGCACCTGTTGCAGCGCCAAAGAAAATTAACGCGGTTACTCCAACTGATTTGGATCGAAATTTTCCAGATTGGCCGATGCCAGATGATGTGGAATTAGCGCAAGCTGGGGAAGCGGCAGCGTTAAAACGATGGGCCGAATATAAAAATAATTTAAAACATGGCTTAAATAACTATGACGAAAACAGAAATTTTGCGGCAATTGATGGCACCAGTCGGTTAGGCGCTCATTTAAAGTTTGGTGAAATTCATCCGCGTACATTGCTGGCAGATTTAAATCAAACATCTGCGCACGAAGTTTTTCGAAAAGAGATTGCTTGGCGTGAGTTTTATGCTGATGTTTTATTTCACAATCCGCATACCGAATCGGAATATTACGATCCAAAATTTAAAGCAATGCGTTACAACAAACGAGATAAAGCTTTTGATTTGTGGGCGGAAGGGAAAACTGGTTACCCGTTTGTCGATGCGGCGATGCGCCAAATCCATCGTGAAGGTTGGATGCATAACCGCACTCGAAT
>ERZ650311.46-NODE-46-length-74506-cov-12.347490_pt1 | contig 74506 bp, 61 predicted proteins | sample MGYA00376247_ERZ650311 | MGnify/ENA primary metagenome ERZ650311 (study PRJEB26733, sample SAMN07839324) | wastewater metagenome | biome: small river; feature: stream; material: water | place: USA: North Carolina | collected 2016-07-28 ... | reverse complement strand
ACCGGTAACAAAGACGTATTTGGTCATGACACGGGGGACTTCTGGAAAGGGGAATGATATCCGATCCACCCCCCTCCCTTCAACGGGAGGACGAGTCCGGGAAGGTGAAAGCCTCCCTCAGGAAACCCGTTTTGAGCCTCCGGCCCGAGCCTTGATCGAAAAACCGCTTAGTTGTCGCGGATGAAATCCCGGTTGATCTCGCGGAATTCGGCCGTTGCGCTGCGCTTGAGCCACTCGAAGGCCACCATCTCGCGGGTGACGATATCGACACCGTGACGACGCATGCGCGCCAGCGCCACCTCCTTGTCGGCCGGCTTGCGGGAACCGACAGCGTCGGCCACCACAAAGACCTCCTTGCCCTGCCAACACAACTCAAGCACCGTCTGAAGCACGCACACATGGGCCTCGGTGCCGACCACCACCACCTGCCGACGCATCTCCGCCGACGTGCCTGCGAGGCAACCGTCCGAAACACAGGAAAAATGCGTCTTGGTGACAATCGACGCATCCCCTGCCGCCGCAAGCAACGGCCCTGCGGTGCGGCCCAAACCTTCCGGATACTGCTCCGAAATCACGACCGGCACGCCCAGACGCCGGGCTACGCCAACCAACCAGACGCCGTTTGCAAGCACCGCCTCGCCATCGGCAATGGCTGGCAGCAAGCGCTCCTGCACATCAACAACCAGCAAGGTGGAATTCTGGCGATCCATCAGCATGCGTAGCCCTCCCGCTCAGGACTGCAATTCGGGCCGCGCCCGGAATTGATCGAGAGCCGCCGGATTGGCCAGCGCTTCGGCGTTTTTCACTGCTTCGCCATGCACAACGGAACGCACCGCCAACTCGACGACCTTGCCGCTCTTGGTGCGTGGAATGTCCGTCACCTGGACGATCTTTGCCGGCACGTGACGCGGCGTGGTGTTGTCGCGGATGGTCTGACGGATGCGGTCGGTCAAGGCTTCGTCGAGTTGCAATCCCTCACCGAGCTTGACGAACAGCACCACCCGCACATCGCTGGCATCGCCGGGTGGCCACTGCTGGCCGATCACCAGGGATTCGACCACTTCCTCGAGCTTTTCCACCTGACGATAGATTTCGGCCGTGCCGATCCGCACGCCGCCGGGATTGAGCGTGGCGTCCGAGCGGCCATAGATGATCACGCCACCGTGAGCTGTAATTTCGGAGTAGTCGCCGTGACACCATACGTTGTCGAAACGCGCGAAATAGGCGGCGCGATATTTCGCCCCGCCTTCGTCGTTCCAGAAGCCGATCGGCATCACCGGGAAAGGCCGCGTGCACACCAGTTCCCCCTTCTCGCTCAACACCGAAGTACCGGTTTCATCGAAAACCTCCACCGCCATGCCGAGACCCTTGCACTGGATTTCACCCGGCCAAACAGGCAGCGTGGGATTGCCGAGAACGAAACAGGACACGATGTCGGTACCACCCGAAATCGACGACAGACAGAGATCGGACTTGATCTCCCGGTAGACGTATTCGAAGCCCTCCGGCACCAGCGGACTGCCGGTCGAGAAGACTGTGCGCAAGGCCGACAGATCGTGGGTGGCCCGCGGACGCAGTCCGGCCTTGGCAATGCCGTCGATGAACTTGGCGGAGGTGCCGAAATGGGTTGTGCCTTCCGCGTGAGCGTAATCGAAGAGGATCGCGCCGTCGCCGATCATCGGCGAGCCGTCGTAGAGCAGCAAGGTTGCGCCAGTGGCGAGCCCCGACGCCAGCCAGTTCCACATCATCCAACCGCAGGTGGTGAAATAGAAGAGCTTGTCGCCCGGCTTCACGTCGCCATGGAGGCGCAGCTCCTTGAGGTGTTGCAGCAGCACCCCGCCCGCACAGTGAACGATGCACTTGGGCACACCGGTCGTGCCCGACGAATACATGATGTAAAGCGGATGCGCGAAAGGCAGCCGGACGAACGGGATCTCGGTCTCGTTGTGGAAGGGCTGGACGAAGTCGGCCAGCATGCGGGCGTGATGCACGTGGGAAATATCGTGGTGGGCATGCACATAGGGCACGACCACCACGCGTTTGACCGACGGCAGGCCATCGGTAATCGCCGCCAGACGGTCGAGGCAGTCGATGATCTTTCCGTTGTAGTAGTAGCCATCGACAGCCACCAGCACCTTCGGCTCGATCTGGCCGAAGCGGTCGAGCACGCCTTGCACGCCGAAATCCGGCGAAGCCGACGAAAAGATCGCCCCAAGGCTCGCCGCCGCCAGCATGACGACGATGGTATCGGGCATGTTGGGCATGTACGCGGCGACCCGATCGCCGGCCACCACGCCCTGCTCCTGCAAGGCAGCGGCGAAGTGAGCCACTTGGCGGTACAGGTCACCGTGGGACAGACGGTTCTTGACCCGGTCTTCGCCCCAGAAAACCATTGCGTCGGTGTCGTCGCGGCTGCGCAGCAGGTTTTCGGCAAAATTCAGACTCGCCTCCGGAAACCAGCGAGCACCGGGCATGCGATCTCCATCCTCGAGAACCACCCGGCCCATCGATCCCCTGACCTCGCCGGACTCCCAGACCGAAGTCCAGAACTCGGCCGGCTCGCCAACCGACCAGGCATGCAGCGCCGCGTAGTCGGGCAGACTGCGGCCCCAACGGGATTCGGCCTTTCGAGCAAAAGCGGTAATGTTGGCTGCGGCAATTCGGCCGGCATCGGGAACCCATAACGGGCGTTCGGCGATGGGGTAGCTCATCAGATTCTCCTACAACTGTTATCCAGTTACCGGCTCGGCGTCCGGTCTCGTTCGTGCGGCACAGCGCTCAGCTTACCCCGGCGCGGACATCATCGGGGAGTGGGACCGATTTGCCGGTGACCGGATCCATCCAAACCACCTTCGCAGCGCCTTCCGCAAAGAGTCGATCATCCCCCTCGACACCCAGCTCGTACCAGGTCATCACACTGCTCCGCCCCGGTTCCCCAAGATACATCCGCACCACGACCGTCGCCGGGTAGTTGACCGGGATCAGGAAGGTGCAACTGGCATTGATGATGACCGGCGCGACCGGGTTTTCCAAGGAAACCGTGGAGCCGGATTGCTCCAGCCACTCGACACGGGCCTGCTCGAAATAGCGGAAATAGATCGTGTTATTGACGTGCCGATAGGCGTCCATGTCGCCCCAGCGCACGGGGATGGAAGTGGTCAGCACGAGCTTGCGGGACGGGTGCTGTCCGGATGTCGCCATGGTCATGGTTGTGGGCTCTCCTCCGTTGGATGTCAGTCAACAAAAAAACAACTTGCCGCAGCATAGGGAACACCCCAAGCATCGCAGCTCAATGTAACATACGCATCCGTATGTTGGCACCCACGAGCGGGTCTACGGGCGGGATTGCCCTGATAACGATGCACGGTTAGTCTTAGAAGCTTGGGGCACAACAAATCAAAAAAACCAAGGAGGTGACAGGGATGGAACGAGATTCAATGGAATTTGACGTCCTGATCGTAGGTGGCGGCCCAGCGGGCCTTTCCGCAGCGATCCGGCTCAAGCAACTGGCAGCAGAAAAGGGGCAGGATTTCTCCGTCTGCCTGATCGAAAAGGCCGCCGAAATCGGCGCCCACATTCTTTCCGGCGCGGTGGTCGATCCTCGCGCCATCAATGAGCTGTTCCCCGACTGGAAGGCACTCGGCGCACCGCTCGACACGCCGGTCACGGAAGACCGCGTGATATTTTTGTCCGAAACCGGCGGCCGCCAGATTCCCAACGGCCTGCTCCCCGACGCCTTCCACAACGAAGGCAACTACATCGTCCGCCTTGGCAATCTGGCCAAATGGCTCGGCGAACAGGCCGAAGCCATGGGCGTCGAGGTTTATCCGGGCTTCTCGGGTGCCCAGCTGCTGTTCGACGACCAGGGCGCCGTAGCCGGCGTCATCACCGGCGACATGGGCGTCCTCAAGGATGGTACGCAGGGCCCCAACTTCCAGCCGGGCATGGAACTGCGCGCCAAGTACACCTTTTTCGCCGAAGGCTGCCGCGGCCACCTTGGCAAGGAACTCGAAGCGCGCTTCGGTCTGCGCGAAGGCGCCGACCCGCAAACCTACGGCATCGGCATCAAGGAATTGTGGGAAATCCCGGCCGCCCAGCACGTGGAAGGCCTGGTGGTCCATACCGCCGGCTGGCCGATGGATGCCGCCACTTACGGCGGCGGTTTCTGCTATCACCTCGAAGGCAACATGGTGTCGGTCGGCTTCGTGGTCGGGCTCAACTACAGCAACCCCTATCTGTCGCCCTTCGAAGAGTTCCAGCGCTACAAAACGCACCCGGAAATCAGCAAGTTCCTTCAGGGCGGCAAACGTCTTGCCTACGGCGCCCGGGCCATCGCCGCCGGCGGCCTGCAAAGCCAGCCGCAGCTGGTTTTCCCGGGCGGTGCATTGATTGGCGACGACGCCGGCTTCCTCAACGCCGCACGCATCAAGGGCACCCACTGCGCCATGAAGTCCGGCATGCTGGCGGCCGAAGCCGTCTATGACGCGCTCGCCGCCGGCCGCAACCAGGATCGCCTCGACGCCTATCCCGAGGCCTTCAAATCCAGCTGGCTGCACGCCGAGCTCCACAAGACGCGCAACTTCAAGCCGTACATGAAAAAGGGTCTGTGGCTGGGCTCCTTCCTGTTCGGAGCCGAGCAGAAACTGTTTGGCGGCAACGTTCCCTGGACGCTCCACAATCACGCCGATCACACCGCCCTCAAGCCAGCCGCCGAGTGCAGCCCGATCGCCTATCCAAAGCCAGACGGCAAACTCAGCTTCGACCGCCTCTCGTCGGTCTTTCTGTCCAACACCAACCATGAAGAGGACGAGCCCTGTCACCTCCAGCTGAAGGACGCTTCGGTACCCATCTCGATCAACCTCGCGAAATACGATGCGCCGGAGCAGCGCTATTGTCCGGCTGGGGTTTACGAGATCGTGCGCAGCCCCGAGGGTGACAATCCGCGCCTTCAGATCAACGCGCAGAACTGTGTGCACTGCAAGACATGCGACATCAAGGATCCGACCCAGAACATCAACTGGGTCACACCGCAAGGCGGAGAAGGCCCGATCTATCAAGGCATGTGAGTGACACGCCCTCGCCCATCACGGGCGGGGCAAGATAAGACGGCAAGGCACCGCCCGCAAGATGCGGACGGTGCCTTTTTTGTGCCAGCAAGCTCACCCCGACGCGCCGGGCTCCCGTTTCACGCAGCGCGCCATGTAAACCGAAGCGGCTGCGGTGATCTGAACGGATGCTGAGGCGCTCCAGCAAGCTGACCGCGGCATCGGGCCTATCCACAGAAGCCCCTGCAGCCCTCTCGCGAGCCGCGGGGGGTTTGATGGACAAGCCTGTTCACCGCATGAGTGGCGAGGTTTCCCTAACGCTTCCACCCCTTGCGCGTCGGGTCGACGAAGTCGAGCGCCGACTCGCCAAAGAATCAGCCCCTCAGCCGACCCACTTCCGGGCGTTGCGGAACATCCGTAGCCACGGCGAATCCTCGCCGAGGTTTTCCGGGTGCCAGCTCATCTGCACCGTGCGGGCGGTGCGCTCGGGGTGCGGCATCATGATCGTGAAGCGACCATCCGGCGTGGTCAGGCCGGTGATGCCCTCGGGCGAGCCGTTCGGATTGAACGGATAGCGCGTCGCCACCGCACCGGTGTTATCCACGTAGCGCAGCGCAACCTTGGCGTTGTCCTGAGCATCGATGCCCTCGAACACGGCCCGCCCTTCGCCGTGGGATACCACGATGGGCATGCGACTGCCTGCCATGCCGGCGAGCAGGATCGACGGACTGTCCTGGACTTCCACCATCACGAAACGCGCCTCGAACTGCTCGCTCCGGTTACGGTGGAAGCGCGGCCACGTCTCGGCACCGGGAATGATCTCCGCCAGGTTGGACATCATCTGGCAACCATTGCAGACCCCCAGCGCAAAGGTGTCGGTGCGATTGAAGAAGGTCTCGAACTGCTCGCGGAGCGCCGGGTTGAACAGGATGGACTTGGCCCAGCCCTGCCCCGCACCCAGCACGTCGCCATAGGAGAAACCGCCGCACGCCGCGAGCCCCTTGAAGTCGGCAAGATGCACGCGACCGGATTGCAGATCGGACATATGCACATCGAAGGGCGCAAAGCCGGCACGTTCGAAGGCCGCAGCCATTTCAGCCTGGGAGTTCACGCCCTGCTCGCGCAGGATCGCCACTTTCGGGCGGACACCGGTGGCGATGAAGGGTGCTGCGATGTCGTCGGCCGCATCGAAACTCAGCGCCACCGACAAACCGGGGTTGCCGGCATCCGCCAGTGCGTCGAATTCTTCCTGGGCACACCCGGCATCGTCCCGCAGGCGGGCGATCTGGTAGCTGGTGTTCGACCACAGCTGCAGCAACTCGGCGCGCGGCGCGGCGAAGACGCGCTTGGCGTTGCGCCAGAAGCGCAACTCGTCACGGTCGTTGGGCTCGCCGACGAAGTGGTAGCTGAGTCGGGCGGTGCGCAGGGCTTCGGTGAAGCGGCTGCGATCGGCGCGGCGGATCTGGATCACGGCGCCGAGTTCTTCGGCGAAGAGCGCCTTGAACAGCATGTCGTTGAAGCGGCCCTTGAGCGAATCCGGGCGCTTGTCGAGGCCGTCCACGTCGTTCATGTATTGATCGTAGGCGACGGTGTCGAGCATCACCGAGATGCCGCACTTCGAGGCAAAAGCCATCTCGCACAATGTGGCGAACAGGCCGCCGTCGGAGCGGTCGTGGTAGGCGAGGATCAGGTCGTCCTGACGCCACTGCTGGATGAGTTCGAAGAAAGCCTTGAGCTGGGCGGCATCCACGTCCGGCGCGTGTTCGGCGACGGAATTGTAGGCCTGGGCCAGCACCGAGCCACCGAGGCGATTCTGGTTGTTGCCGAGGTCGATCAGCAGCAGTTCGGTTTCGACGCCTTCGGGGAACTGCAGCTGCGGCGTCAGCGTGCGGCGCACATCCTGCACCGGGGCAAAGCCGGTGACGATCAGCGACAACGGCGAAACCACCTGCTTGGATTCGCCTTCGTCCTGCCATGCGGTGCGCATCGACAGGGAATCCTTGCCGACCGGAATCGCAAGACCGGCCTGCTGACAGAACTGGGACACGGCTTCAACGGTGCGGAACAGCTTGGCGTCCTCGCCCCGGTGACCGGCCGCGGCCATCCAGTTGGCGGAGAGCTTCACGTCGCCAAGCGAACGGATATCGGCAGCGGCAATGTTGGTGACCGCCTCGCCGATCGCCATGCGGCCGGAGGCCGGCGCGTCGAGCGTGGCCACCGGCGTGCGTTCGCCCATCGCGAAGGCTTCGCCGAGATAGCCGTGAAAGCTCATGGTGGTGACGGCCACATCGGCCACCGGCACCTGCCACGGCCCGACCATCTGGTCGCGGGCGGTCATGCCGCCGACGGAACGGTCGCCGATGGTGATCAGGAAATTCTTGCTGGCCACTGCCGGCATCGACAGCACGCGGCGACAGGCGTCGGCCAGATCGATGTCGGTGACGTCGAAGGGCGGCACGAACACCTGACGGCTGGACACGTTGCGGGTCATCTTCGGCGGCTTGCCGAGGAGCACCTGCATTTCCATATCGACGGCATCGTTGCCGAAGTGTCTGTCGGACACCACCAGACGGCCGTCGTCGGAAGCCGTGCCCACCACCGCGAAGGGGCAACGCTCGCGCTCGCAGATGGCGCGGAAGGCATCGAGATTTTCCGGCGCGATGGCCAGGACGTAACGCTCCTGGGATTCGTTGGACCAGATTTCCCGCGGGCTCATGCCCGGTTCTTCGATATGCACTTCGCGCAACTCGAAGTGGGCGCCCAGCTCGGCGGAGTCGGCCAGTTCGGGAAAGGCGTTGGAGAGTCCGCCGGCGCCCACGTCGTGGATGGCGAGAATGGGGTTGTCGGCGCCCTTCTGCCAGCAGGCATCGATGACTTCCTGACAGCGGCGTTCGATTTCCGGGTTGCCGCGCTGAACGGAAGCGAAATCCAGGTCGGCAGTGTTGGTGCCGGTGGCCATCGACGATGCCGCGCCGCCGCCCAGACCGATCAGCATGCCCGGCCCACCGAGCTGGATCATCAGGGTGCCGGGACCGAACTTGACCTTGAAGGACTGCTCCGCCTGGATGCTGCCAAGGCCGCCGGCGATCATGATCGGCTTGTGGTAGCCACGCACTTCGTCCTGCACGCTTTGCTCGAAGGTGCGGAAATAGCCGGCGAGGTTGGGACGGCCGAATTCGTTGTTGAAGGCGGCCGCACCGAGCGGGCCTTCGAGCATGATGTCCAGCGCCGAGGCGATGCGCTCGGGCTTGCCATAGTGCTGCTCCCACGGCTGCTCGGCGCCGGGAATTTCGAGGTTGGACACCGAAAAGCCCGACAAGCCCGCCTTGGGCTTGGAGCCGCGACCGGTGGCCCCTTCATCGCGAATCTCGCCGCCCGAACCGGTGGACGCACCCGGGAAGGGCGAAATCGCGGTCGGGTGATTGTGGGTTTCGACCTTGGCGAGGATGTGGGTCAACTCGTTGCGGAATTTCCAGGCGCCGTCGGCGTCCGGGTAGAGCTTGTCCACCGCAGCGCCTTCGATCACCGAGGCGTTGTCGGAATAGGCGACCACGGTGCCTTCCGGATGAGCCTTGTGGGTTTCGCGGATCATGCCGAACAGCGTCTTTGCTTGCGGGCGGCCATCGATGACCCAGTCGGCGTTGAAGATCTTGTGGCGGCAGTGCTCGGAGTTCGCCTGGGCGAACATCATCAGTTCCACATCGGTCGGATTGCGCTCCATCCGCGTGAAGTTCTCGACGAGGTAATCGATCTCGTCTTCCGACAAAGCCAGACCCAGTTCGACGTTGGCCGCCACCAGCGCGTCGCGCCCGCGGGCAAGGATGTCGACGGTGGTGAGCGGCTGCGGCGCGTAGTGGTGGAACAACGCGTGGGCGGCATCCGGGTTGTCGAGCACCGACTCGGTCATGCGGTCGTGGATCGCCGGCAGCACGGCCGCGCGGTCGCGGGCATCGAGGCCGCCGCGCAGATCGAAGGACAGGGCCGTGCCGCGTTCGACCCGCACGATCTTGTCGAAACCGCACTGGTGGGCGATGTCGGTCGCCTTCGACGACCACGGCGAAATCGTGCCCAGCCGCGGCGTCACCATCAGCAGCGTGCCGGCCGGCGCGTCGCCTTCCGGATGGACGCCGAGCAGATCGACCAGGCGGGACAATTCGTCGGCGGTGAGCGGCGCACTGACTTCCGCAAAATACCAGTGCTCGGCGGCCAGGCCCTTGAGACGGGGAAGGACGGCCTTGACCGAATCGGTCAGCCGGGCAAGACGTGAGCTGGAAAGGGCGGGCGCACCGCGCAGCTTGAGGATTTCGGACATGGCAAGGATGGGCGCGAAGTTGAAACCGGCCCGGCGCGGGCTGTCACCCTTCAGGCCGGACACGACAAAGACCGGGGATTATACCCGAGCCCCACCCCCAACTCCGACCACCCTTTCGCCTGCCATTTTCCCCTTTCATCGGTACAGGCGCCCGAGCGACCCCGCGCGGAGGAAAATCCCCGGCCCTGCCGCCAACCCTTTTCGCATCCGAAATCCACGACGACCAGGTATGACATAATTCACGGTCATCCCGTTTGCGGATCGTGGTCCATGGCATCCCGTCGCACCTTTACCCTGTCGTCGCGCGGCTTCTGGGCCATCACGCTGGCCTTTCTGGCCATCGAGGCCACCATCCTGAGCCTCGCCTACCGGCGCCATACCGATCAGCGTCAGCTGGCCGAGCAGGTCGCCCTCGTGCGCGAGAGCACAACGGTCGTCTGGCAAATGGCCGCCAACGCCGACATCGTCACGGCCGCCCACTTCCCGGACAGCCCGGATATCGCCGACCCCCGTCACACCTGGCTCAACTCCGTGCTGCAAGGCCTTCGCGTCGGCGGACAGGTGCATACGCTCAACAATACGATCACGCAGCTCGTCCCGGTCGGCACGGACGACGCCCGCCAGACGCTGACCGACGCCATCGTCCACTGGGGCAGTTTTCTGCAACTCGACGCCCACGCCCCCGGCTCGGGCGCCGCCTACAACGAACTCCGCACGCTCGGCCCGACCCTGGCCAGCCTCGGCACCCAGCTCGCCGAGCAACGCGACGAGGCCGGGCGGACGGTCATGACGCTGATCGCCATCGCCATCGGCACCTGCGTGGCCGCCTTCGTCACCGCCGGAACCCTGCTGATGAACCAGATGCGCCGCTTCGAGCGCTCGGGCCGGATGATGCGTTCGATGATGAACCAGATCGGCGCCGGCGTTTGCATACTCGGCAGCACCAATAAAATTGCCGATGCCAACCGCGCCGCCTGCCGGATGCTCGGCCGGCCGCGCCGCGACCTGCGCGGCCGGCGTCTCGACGAAATCCTCGAATACAACGATGGCGTCCTGACCGGCCTGCGTCCGGATGGCATGCCCCTCGCCATCGAGCGCATTCCTGGCACCATCGAAGGAGAAAAAGGCCCGCTGCGCATCGTCACCCTGCTCGACGTCACCGCACGCCACCTGACCGCCGAATGCCTCCAGCATCTGGCCAACCATGACGCCCTTACCGGGCTGCCCAACCGGGGCTTCCTCGAAGGCCACTTCAAGCGAGAACTGGCCCGCTGCAAGCAGGAAGGCCTGATTCTCGGGGTTGCCGCCCTCGATCTGGATGGCTTCAAACCCGTAAACGACACCTACGGACACGCGGTCGGCGACGAAATCCTGGTCCAGATCGCCCAACGATTGAGCGCCGCCCTGCGGATCAGCGACCTGATGGCTCGCACCGGCGGCGACGAATTCGTCGGCATCTTCCCGGATGTCGGCAACCGGGACAGCCTGACCTTCCTCGGCGAACGCCTGCTCGGCATCTTCAACCAGCCCTTCGAAGCGAACGGGCACACCATCACCCTCGGCGGCAGCATCGGCCTCGCCATCGCCCCCGACGACGGCACCGACCAAGACAGCCTGCTGCGCGCCGCCGATGCCGCGATGTACCGCGCCAAACGCAACGGCAAGCGCCGCCGGCATCTGAGCGCCATCACCGGGCCGGGGCACGTCGCCTGAGGGCGGCTTCGGCCCTCGGAGACAATCGGGTAAACTGCGCCGCATTGCCGCACCATCGCCCCCATCCCCCTTGCCTTCACCCGACCTGCACGACGACGACGCCGTCCGCCCCGACATTCCGGTTGCCACCTTCCCGCTCGCCTGGGCGCTGGTGCCTGCGCTGGTGCTGGCCGGCCTGACGCTTGCCATCGCACTGGGCGGCCGCAACACGCCACTCTTCATCGAACTCAACGCCGCCGCCGGCAATGCCCTCCCAGCCCGTTTCTGGGCGATCACGACTCTCTGCGGATCGGTACTGGGCGCCCTCGCCCTGATCGCCCCCACGCTCAAGACCCAACCCCGCTGGCTCGCCTCGGCCCTTCTCGCCGCGCCGCTCGCCATCCTTTTCAGCCAGGGCGGCAAGCGCTATTTCGACGTCCTGCGGCCGGCCGGCGTGTTGCAACCGGAGAGCTTCAACCTGATCGGCCAGAAACTCTACGTGCAGTCCTTCCCGTCCGGCCACGCAACCACCGCCTTCGTCGTCGCGGCGGCAATCATCCTTGCCTGGCCAAAGCCAGAAACGCGCTGGCGCGCCGCACTGCCCGTCCTGGGCATGGCTGGGCTGGTGGCCTTTTCCCGCATCGCCGTCGGCGCCCACTGGCCCCTCGACGTTGCCGCCGGCGCGGCCGGCGGCTGGACGGCCGGCGCAATCGGGGTGTACTTATCGACACGACTGCCGTCCCTATACGGCCCCCAAGGCATGCGCGCAATGGCCGCCATCGCGCTCGCGACCAGTCTGGCCCTGCTCTTCGTCGATCTGGACCAACCCTCGGCACATCTCTACCGCATCGGCCTTGCCGCCTGGGGCATCGGTGGCGCGGCGGCAGCCCTTTCGAACGACCGTCAATAATCCGATGAACATCAAGCGCATCATCGCCGTCGCCGTCTCGGCCGGCCTCCTCGCCTGGCTCATGGCCGACGGACGCTGGCGCGGCCTCGGCGAAGTCTTCGCCCGCCTCGACGGTCTCACCCTGGGCCTCGCCGCAGCCGGTTTCGGGCTTTCCTACCTGCTGCGGGCGCTGCGCATCTTCGACGAATTCCGCACCCAGGCCGGCGGACGCTTTGGCAGCTGCCTGCGCATCACCCTGATCCACAACGCGATGATCAACGTCGTGCCCTTCCGGGGCGGTGAAGCCGCCTTTCCGCTGCTGCTGCGACAGAACTTCGGCGTGCCGCTGCCGCGGGCCATCGCCTCGCTGTTCTGGTTCCGTCTGCAGGACGCCTTCGTGGTGATGGCGCTGGCGGCCATCGTCTGGCCGGGGCTCCACCCGGCGCTCAAGGCCGTGGCCGTCGTCGGCGTGCTGCTGATCGCCTGGTGGCTGCCCCGCTGGGCGCGGGCGCCCCACGCCTGGGCCGACGGCAGCGGTCTCACCGCCAAACTGGCCAAGGTGCGCGACGCCTTCGCCGAAAGCACCCGTCACGCCCGTTTCGGCTGGCTCTGGACCATCGCCAACTGGACGGTGAAACTCGCAGCCCAGGCGGGCCTGCTGTCGGCGCTGATTCCCGCCGCGGTGAATGTGGGCGCCGCCGGCGCCCTCGGTGCGGAACTCGCCGCCATCCTGCCGGTCCAGGGCGTAGCCGGTTTCGGCACCTACGAAGCCGGCGCCGCCGCGGCCATGCTGCCCAGCGGCGTTGCGCTTGCCGCCGGCCTGCAGGTCGCCCTCGCCCTGCATCTTTTCGTGATCGCCTGTTCGGTCACCTCCGGCGCCATTGCCTGGCTTTTCCCCGCCGCAAGCGCACTCGAAACGACCGGCACGGCTCCGTCCGACATACAATCCGCCTCGTCCGACGCCGACGGGGCGCCCACCCGATCTTCAGCAGAATAGCCATCATGACCGAATCCACCCAGCTCTCCGCCCTTCCGCCGGCCACGCCCCAGATTCCGGCCGACCTGCCGCCGCACCGCCTGTCGGTGGTGGTGCCGCTTTACAACGAGGAAGACAACGTCGACCCGCTCCTCGAGCGCATCCACCTCGCCCTCAATCCCTATCCCTACCCCTGGGAAGTGGTGATCGTCGACGACGGCAGCTCCGACAACACCGTGCCCAACCTGGAAGCGGCCGCCAAACGCTACGGCTCCCATGTGCGCATCGTTGCGCTGATGCGCAACTTCAAACAGACCGCCGCGATGCAGGCCGGCCTCGATGCCGCCCGCGGCGACGTGATCGTCACCATGGACGGCGACCTGCAGAACGACCCGATCGACATCCCGCGCATGGTCGGCCGGCTGCTGCGCGAAGACCTCGACCTCGTCGCCGGCTGGCGCAAAAACCGCAAGGACGGGATGATCCTGCGCAAGATCCCGTCCAAGATCGCCAACCGCCTGATCGCCCGCATCACCGGCGTCAAGTTGCAGGACTACGGCTGCTCGCTCAAGGCCTTCCGCGCCACCGCGATCAAAAACGTGCGCCTTTATGGCGAGATGCACCGCTTCATCCCGGCCTGGCTGGCCACGGTCACCACGCCGCGCAAGATCGCCCAGGAGGAAGTCACCCACCACGCGCGCATGTTCGGCGAATCCAAATATGGCATTTCGCGCACCTTCCGGGTCATTCTCGACCTGATCTTCGTTTACTTCTTCATGCGCTTCCGCACCCGCCCCGGCCACTTCTTCGGCGGCATCGGCCTCGGCCTCGGCGCGCTGGGCATGCTCATCCTCGCCTATCTCACCGGCCTCAAACTCATCACCGGCGCCTTCATCGGCACCCGGCCGATGTTCTTCGGCGGCTTCTTCTTCGTGATCGCCGGCATCCAGATGGTCACCACCGGCGTGCTGGCCGAGCTGCTGACTCGCGTCTATTTCGAGTCCGGCCAGAGCCAGGCCTACGTCGCACGCGACACCCCGGCGCTCGCCGACGCCCAAGGCTGGCACTCCGCCGACGCCAAGACCGTCAGCTAAGACATCGGGCCGCCCATGACCGGATACCAATCCGCCCACGGGCGGCTCGCAGGGAGCACCCTCGGCCGCCTGATCCTCGTCCTCCCGCTTTTCGCCTTCCTGCTCCGCCTGGGGGGAGCGCCGCTGTTCGACGTGGACGAAGGCGCCTTCTCCGAAGCCACGCGGGAGATGTTCGAGCGCGGCGACTTTCTGTTCACCTACCTCAATGGCGCACCGCGCTTCGACAAGCCGATCTTCATCTACTGGCTGCAGGCCATCGGCTACCTGATCTTCGGCGCCACCGGATGGGTGGAATGGGCCTTCCGCCTGCCCTCGGCGCTGGCGGCCATCGTCTGGAGCTACGCCACCTACTTCTTCGCCCGCAAGCGCTTCGGCGAAGACTCGGCGCTGATCGCCCTGGCCGTGGCCAGCACCGCCCTCGGCCCCTTCGCCATCGGTCGTGCCGCCACCGCCGACGGCTTGCTCAACTGCCTGCTTGCCCTCACGCTCTTCGACGTCTGGCGCCACCTCGAAAGCGGCCGGCATGCGCCGCTGCTGCGGGCCTTCATATGGATGGGCCTGGGCGCCCTCACCAAAGGCCCGGTCGCCCTGGTCGTCCCCGGCGCCGTCAGCCTGCTCTACTGCGCCAGCCGCGGCGAATGGAGGCGCTGGCTGCAGATGGTCTTCAACCCGCCCGGCCTGCTGATCCTGACCGCCATCGTCGCGCCCTGGTACCTCTACGCCTACCTGCGTCATGGACAGGATTTCATCGACGGCTTCATCATGCGCCACAACGTCCAGCGCTTTTCCGGCTCCCTGGAAGGCCACGGCGGCAGCGCTTTCTACTACCTGCTCGCCGTACCGCTGCTGCTGCTGCCCTGGAGCGGACTGTTCATCGCGTCGCTAGCCAAGATCCGCGCCGGCTTCGGCGACCCGCTGCAGCGCTTCCTGTGGCTGTGGTTCGCCTTCGTCCTGGGCTTCTTCTCCCTTTCCGGCACCAAGCTGCCCCACTACGTGCTCTATGGCTGCACGCCCTTGTTCGTGCTGATCGGGCTCCACGCCCAATCCGCCCGACGGGCTTGGCCGCACCTGATCCTGCCCGGCCTGCTCTTCGTGCTCTTCCCGCTACTGCCCAACCTGTTCGACGCCCTGGCCCGCAGCACCCTCGGCGACGGCTTCTACCGCGCCCAGCTTGGCCGCGCGTTCGAAGTCGCCGACACTTCCTACATCGCCACCACCATCGCCGGGCTGATGGTCTGGGTCGGCTTTGTGTTCTTTCCACGCGTGCCGGTTCTCACCAAACTGGTCGTCACGGCCGCACTGCAGGTCGGGCTGCTGGCCGGCGTCGTCGTTCCCTACGCCGGCGAACTCGCCCAGGGGCCGGTCAAGGCCGCCGGCCTCAAGGCGCGGGAACTCGGCGGGAACGTCGTCTTCTGGCGCTTCACCACCGCACCGAGCTTCAGCGTCTATCGCCAGGCCGTCACGCTCAAGGCCGATCCGCAGCCCGGCCAGATCGCGCTCACGCGCATCGACCGGCTGCCGCCCGACGCGCCGGTCGACACCCTGTTCCGCGAAGGCGGCGTCGCACTGGTCCGAGTCAAGCCATGAAACCGCGCAGCTACGGCGCTCCTCAGGGCGAGCCTCTCCCGGCGCCCCTTGCCACCCTCGCCCTCATCGCCGCCCTGCTCACCGCCTATCGCCTGTGGGTGATCGGCCATCTGGGCATCGATCTCTACGTGGACGAAGCCTATTACTGGGGCTGGTCGCAGGCACTCGACTGGGGCTATTTCTCCAAGCCGCCGGTCATCGCCGCGCTGATCGCCGCCAGCACCGCGCTGCTCGGCAACAACCTCATCGCCATCAAGCTGCCCTCGCTGCTGATCTACCCCGCCACCGCCTTCGCACTGTTCGCCCTCGGCAGGCGCCTGTATTCGCCCCGCGTCGGCTTCTGGGCCGGCCTCGCCTTCATGTCGATGCCGCTGGTGGCGGCGCTGGGTCTGTTCGTCTCCACCGACGCACCCCTGCTGCTGTGCTGGTCGCTGGCGCTGCTCTTCCTGCTGCGCGCCCTCGAACGCGAAGGCTGGGCCGACTGGCTGGCCTGCGGCGCCTTCATCGGCATCGGTCTGATGTCCAAATACACGATGGCCGCCTTCCTGCCGTCGGCGCTGCTGCTGATCGTTCTCGACGCCCGTCACCGGCGCTGGCTGGCCCACCCGCAACCGTGGGTAGCGCTGCTGCTGGCCTTCGCGATCCTGTCGCCCAACCTGTACTGGAACTGGGCCCACGATTTCCCGACCTTCCGCCACACCGCCGAGATCACCCGAGTCGGGCACGGCGAGCGCGGCTGGCATCCGGGCCAGCTCGGCGAATTCATCGGAGCCCAGTGGCTTTCCTTCGGCCCGCTGCTCGGCGTACTGCTGGGTTGGGCACTGCTACGTTCGCGCAGCCTGTGGCGCGAGCGCGCCCACCGCACGCTGCTGCTCTTCATCGTGCCGCTGCTCGCCCTCGTCAGCGCCCAGGCGCTAACCGGCCGCGCCAACGGCAACTGGGCCGCACCGATCTTCGTCGCCGCCTGCCTGCTCGTGCCGGCGGTCTTCCTGACCGACAGACGGCGTTGGGTGGTGGCCGGCGTGGTGGTCAACCTCGTCGCGTCCGTCGCCGCCTACCACTGGCCCGACATCGCCCGCCTCACCGGCTCCGGCCTCACCGCCAAAAACGATCCCTACAAACGCGCCCGCGGCTGGATCAATCTCGCCGACGGCGTCGCACCCTTCGTCGCCGAGCACCCCGGCGCCATCCTCGTCGGCGAAGACCGCGAAATCATCGCCCACCTCGTCTATCGCCTCCATCCCGTCGAATACGCCGCCTGGAATCCCGGCCGCCCGCCCCGCGACCACTACGAAATCGTCACCACCCTCGCCGACAAGCGCGGTCGCGACGTGCTCTACGTCGGCCGCCAGCCCGAAATCCCCGCCATCGCCGCACACTTCGCCGGCAGCGAGCAACTGGGCAAGGTCGTCGTGCCCATCCACGCCGACTTCAAGCGCGAGGTTTATGTGTTCCTGCTGAAGGATTTCCAGGGCTACTGAACGAGCATCGGCCACCGCCCCGGACCTGCCCCACCGGACGAGTGTCCGCCGCGCCACGCCCGCCGTCTGCCTGCGCTTCGGACAGATTATTACGCCGAGGCATCCAAATGGCGGCGGGCCGCGCTGTTATGCTGCACGGCCTGACCTCAATGAATGGAGAGCCGGAGAAAGCTTCATGACCGGAAAACATATCCTTGCCGCGTTCCTGCTTCTTTCAGCGGTCAATGGAGGCGTCGATACCTACCTCGAACTGCACCGCATCCCGGAGCCGGGCTGGTGGCTGATTGCCTCGAGCCTTCTGGCAATGGCGATCGTTTTCGCCTGGTATCACTTCGACAGCGACGCGCGCGGCTATCCGCGATCCCAATGGCTGAACATCTCGATGGTCATGGTCTCGCTGCTCGCCCTGCCCTACTACCTGATACGCAGCCGGCCCGAGGGGCAAAAGCTCAAGGTGCTGATGAAGTACTTCGGCTTCTGCCTGCTGTCGATACTGTGCCAGGTGATCGGCGGCGCGGTCGGCGCATCCATTGATTGACCTCACCCCCGCCTTGTTGCGGGCTGCCTGAAATCACCCCGCCGAAACGCCGCCACCTTCCCCGCCCGGCAACGCCACCGGCAGTTCATCGAGCTGCGCGGCCTCGATGCGCTGGAAATGGGCGGTGATCTTGCGCGAGGAAGTCTGCACTTCGGCCACGTCTTCGCCGGCCTGACGGATATGGGTGGCAAGCTTCTGCATGCGCTCGTCGAAACGGTTGAAATCCTTGGCGAGCTTGCCGAGGGCGTCCTTGATGACGTGGATCTGCTTACGGGTCTCCACATCCTTGAGCACCGCACGGGCGGTATTGAGCACCGCCATCAGCGTGGTGGGCGAGACGATCCACACCCGGCGCGTCATCGCATAGGCCACCACCTCCGGATGATAGGCGTGGATTTCGGCGAACACCGCTTCGGCAGGCACGAACATCACCGCACCGTCCGATGTCACCTCCGGCTGGATGTATTTCCCGGCGATGGCGTCCACGTGCCGCTTCACATCGTTGCGAAAGGCCGTCTGCGCCGCGCGGCGCTCCAGATCGCCCACGTCGCCTTCGAACATGCGGTGATAGTTTTCGAGCGGAAACTTGGAATCGACCACCACCATGCCGGTGGGCTCGGGCAGGCGCAGCACGCAGTCGGCACGGGTGCCGTTGGGCAGGGTGTACTGAAAATCGAAGCTGTCCGGCGGCAACGCGTTGCGCACCAGGGCTTCGAGCTGCACTTCGCCGAAGGCGCCGCGAGCGCGCTTGTCGCCGAGAAGCTCCTGCAGACTCACCACGTTGGTGGTGAGATCGCCGATCTTCTTCTGGGCTTCGTCGATGGTGGCGAGACGAGCCATGACGCTGGCGAAGGTTTCGTTGGTTTTGCGAAAGCCTTCGTCGAGGCGCAGATTCACATGGCCGGTAATGGCTTCCAGGCGCTCCCCGACCGTGCGGTTCATCGCCTCGATGCTGCCGGCAAGCTGCTCGGAAGCCGCCTTCAGCCCGTTCTGCAGCAATTCCCGGTCGGCACGGGCGTGTTCGGACAGCGTCCTGAGGGTTTCGGCCAGCATTTCGGTGCGCAGCTTTTCCTGACCGGCGGCAAAGGCATTGGCCAGATCGGCCAGACGCAGCGTCATCTCCTCCTTATGCGAGCCGAGCTGGGCGACCAAGGCGAGATGAAGCTGTTGCAGCGCCTGCCGCGACGCGGCCTGCTCCGCGTCGAGGCGGTCGCGCAGGTTGTCCACCTCACCGGCCACCAGATCGATCACCCGGTCGCTGCCGACGGTGGAGACAGTCTGCAATTCCTTGACGAACTGAAGATGCTGCTCGGCGAACTGCCCGTCGAGACGCCGTCCGAGACGGCCGACCAGCAGCGCGAGCCACACGACGGCGGCAAGCGTGAAAACAAAGGCGGCAAGCAGCCAGGGAAGAAGACTCGGAGCGGAAGCGGCATCGGGATTCATCGGTCGGAGTATACCCGGCCAGCCGCTGCCGCCTGCCCTCAGCCCAGCGCGCGCAGGCTGGCCAGCGGCGGCCTCAGCAGCAGGCGGCGCGTGCCGATCCAGCCCGCCAGCATCACCACCGCGGCGCCCGCCAGCGCCCCGACCAGCACCGGCAGCCCGCTCGGCGCATAGGGCAGCTTGAAGACGAAATGCCCCAAAGCCCAGCCGATGCCCGTCGCCCCCACCCCGGCCAGCGCACCGGCCACGAGGCCCAGGGCGCCAAACTCGGCCAGCAGCGCCGCGCGCAGCTGGGCATTGCGGGCGCCCAGGGTCCGCAGGATCGCCAGCTCCTTTTCGCGCTCGTCGTGGGTGGATTGAAGCGCACCGAACAGTACGACCACGCCCGCCACCACGGCAAAGCCGAACACGAACTGCACGGCGCCGATCAGTTGATCCACCATCGCCTGGATCTGCCCGATCACCGCGGCTACGTCGATCACCGTGAAGTTGGGAAAGGCGGCCACCAGCCGGTTGGCAAAATCCATCTGCGCCGGCGGCAGGTAAAAACTGGTGATGTAGCTGGCCGGATAGCTTTCAAGCATGCCGGGCGCAGCGATCACGAAGAAATTCACCCGCATCGAATCCCAGTCCAGCTTGCGCAGGCTGGTGATGCGCGCCTCGCTGCGGTTGCCGGCGATCTCGAAGCTGAGCACGTCGCCCATCGCCAGACCAAGCGTCTCGGCCAAACCTTGTTCGACCGAAAACTGTGGCGTCCTCGCCTCGCCGTGCCACTGCCCCGCCACAACGCTGTTGCCGTCCGGCAGGCGGGCGTCGAAGGAAAGATTGAAATCCCGGTCCACAAGGCGTTTGGCGCGGTCGTCGGCATAGTCGTCCGGCCCTACGGCACGGCCGTTCACCGCCACCAGCCGGCCACGGATCATCGGCTGCAGAAGCGGCTGGCCGCGCCCTGCATCCGAAAAGAAGCGACGCAGCGGATCGAGCTGATCCGGCTGGATGTTGATCACAAAACGGTTGGGCGCATCGAAGGGCGTGGCCTGCTTCCAGTTGGCGAGCAGATCGCCGCGGACCAGCGTCAATAGGAGCAGCGCCGTCAGCCCCATCGCAAGGGCCAGCACCTGCACGAGGCTCGCCACCGGCCGCCGCCGCAGCGCCGCAATGCCATAGCGCCAACCGCTGCCGGCCACCGCCCGCACCCGCCCGAGCAGCCCAAGCGCCAGCCACGCAACGAAGCCATACCCCGCAAAGGCCAGCGCAAAGCCGCCCACCACCCAGACGCCGAGCAGCCAATCCCGCGCGATGGCGACCAGCAGTCCGGCCAGCACCAGTGCGCCGGCCGCCCACGCCAGCCCTTCGCGGGCCGCCATGCCGCTCCACTCCCGACGCAGCACGCGCAAGGTGGGCACCTGCCCCAGCCGGATCAACGGCGGCAAGGCAAAACCAAGGAGCAGCAGCAGCGATACCGCCAGCCCGTGCACCACCGGCCATCCGCCCGGCGCTGGCAGCGGAAAGCCGACCAGACTGCCGAGGAGACCCGCCAGCACGAACTGCACACCGAAGCCGAACAGACAGCCGACAAGCCCCGCAACGAGGCCCAGCAACACGAACTCGCCGATAAACAGCCGCATCAGCTGCGGCTGACGCGCCCCGAGACAGCGCATCACCGCGCAACCGTCCAGATGCCGCTCGACGAAACGCCGGGTCGCCAGGCCCACCGCCACCGCCGCCAGCACCACCGCCAGCATCGCCGCAAAGCGCAGGAAGCGCTCGCTGCGATCGAGAACGGTGCGCACTTCGGGGCGGGCGTTATCCACCGTTTCGAGGCTTTCGCCGCGCTGCAGGCGGGGCTTGGCCCAGCTTTCGAAAGCCGCCACCGCCGCCGGCGCACCGGCCACGTGCAGACGATAGAAAACCCGACTGCCCGGCTGGACGAGGCCGGTGGCGGGCAGATCGACCGCATTGATCACCAGCCGCGGCAACAGGCTGAAGAAGTTGGCGCCCCGGTCCGACTCGAAGGACAGCACCGCGGCCATTCGGAAGCGCGACGCGCCCAACCCGATCACGTCGCCCGGCCGGACGCCGAGGGCGCTGGCGAGCCGCTCATCCAGCCACACCTCGCCGGACGCCGGAATCCCCTTGGCCGGCGCATCCGGCTGGTTGAGCCCCGGTGCAAGGCGAATGGCGCCACGCAGCGGATGGCCGTCTTCGATCACCTTGACCCCGGCCAGCTGCGCTCCGTCGCCGAAGCTCGCCATGCTCGTAAAGGTCGCCGACACCACCGCCTGCACCCCTCGCCGGCCGGCTTCGGCACGCCACTCGGGGTCGAGAGGATGATCCGCCACCAGCACGATGTCGCCACCCAGCAATTGGTTGGCCTCGTACTTGAGCGCCTGGGCAACCCGGTCGGTGAAGAAGCCGACGCTGGTCAGGCTGGCAACGGCAACGATCAGCGCCACCAGCAGCAGGCCCAGCTCACCGGCGCGCAAATCGCGCCGGAGCATGCGAAGGGAAAGGGGAAACATGGAATTGGAGCAACCGGGAAGTGAGAACGCCGCAGTTCGACCGCGTGCGCCGGCAATGGTGCCGCTCAGGTAGCGAGCGGGGATTCCCGGCCGCCGTTTCGGGGAGGCCGGGAGCGCCGTCGCAGGTCGGGTTTCAGGCCGGCGCCAGCCAGCGCTGGACGAGCCTCACCCAATAGGCGACGCCGAACGGGATCGCTTCGTCGTTGAAATCGTAGCGCGGGTTGTGCAGCGTACAGCCGCCCTCGCCCGGCCCGTTGCCAAGCCATATGTAGCAGCCGGGCTTTTCCTGCAGGAAGTAGGAGAAATCTTCGGCGCCCATGCTCGCCTTGGGATCGATGGCAACCTTGGTTTCGCCGCAGACCTCTTGCGCCACCTTCGCGCAGAACTCGGCTTCGGCCACGCTATTGACGGTCGGCGGGTAGCCGCGCCGGTACTCGAAATGCACGTTCGCGCCGAAAGCCGCGCCAACGCCGGCACAGATGCGCTGCATCGCATCCTCGACCTGGGCGCGGATGTCCTGCCGGAAGGCGCGCACCGTGCCGCCAAGTTTCGCCACGTCGGGAATCACGTTGTAGGCATCGCCGGCGTGGAACTGGGTGATCGACAGCACCGCGGCATCCAACGGATCGACGTTGCGGCTGACCACCGATTGCAGCGCCTGCACCAGCGAGGCGCCGGCCAGCACCGGATCGATGCCCTGCTGCGGCATGGCCGCGTGGGCGCCGTGGCCGCGAATTTCGATGTCGAAACGGTCGGCGCAAGCCATCACCGGCCCGCGATGGACCGCGATCTGCCCCAGCGGCAGGCCCGGCCAGTTGTGAAGGCCGAACACCGCATCCATCGGAAAACGCTCGAACAGGCCATCGGCGATCATCGCCGGCGCTCCGCCTTCGCCTTCCTCGGCGGGCTGGAACAAAAAGTAGACCGTGCCGTCGAACGCCGGATGGCGGCTCAGCGCGCCGGCGGCGCCCAGCAGCATCGCCGTATGGCCGTCGTGGCCGCAAGCGTGCATACGCCCCGGATGGCGGGAGTGATGGGTGAAGTCGTTCTTTTCCTGGATCGGCAAGGCGTCCATGTCGGCGCGCAGGCCGATGGCCCGCGAACTGCTGCCGGCGCGCAGCACACCGACCACGCCGGTCTGGCCGATGCCACGATGGGTTTCGATGCCCAGTGCTTCGAGGCGTTCGGCGACGAGCGCCGCCGTGCGGTGTTCCTCGAAAGCGAGTTCAGGGTGGGCGTGAATGTCGCGACGAAGCGCGGTAATGTCTGCGTGCTCGGCGCACAGCGTATCTGGAAGGTGCATGATGCGTCCCGATGATCGGCCCGTGGGCTTGACCCGGAAATGATAGCAGCGGCGCCCGCGCCGCCCCACCCCTTGAAACCATGAAACTCTTCTACGCCGACCATTTCGTGCTGCCTCTGCCCGAAGGCCACCGTTTTCCGATGGAGAAATACGCCCGTCTGCGCGCGCGCCTGATGGCTTCCGGACACTTCGCGGCGACCGACTTTCACGTCCCGACCGCCGCCAGCGACACCGAAATCCTGCGCGCCCACGACGCCGGCTACCTGCAGCGCGTCGTCCGCGGCACGCTCGACCGAAACGATGAGCGGCGCATCGGCTTTCCGTGGTCCGAAGCGATGGTCGAGCGCTCGAGACGCTCGGCCGGCGCCACGCTGGCCGCCTGTCGCGCCGCCCTCGAAGACGGCTGTGCCGCCAATCTGGCCGGCGGCACCCACCACGCCTTCCGCGACCGGGGAGAAGGCTTCTGCGTCTTCAACGACGCCGCCATCGCCGCCCTGGCGATGCGCGCCGAAGGTCGGGTCGAACGCCTCGCCATCATCGACTGCGATGTACATCAGGGCAACGGCACTGCGGCGATCCTGGCCCGCCGACCGGACTGCTTCACATTCAGCATCCACGGCGCCCGCAATTACCCGTTCGAGAAGGAAACCAGCGATCTGGACGTGGAACTGCCGGACGGCACCGGCGACGTGGGCTACCTCGCCGCCCTCGACGACGCCCTCGTGCAAGTCTTTGGCGGCGATCCGCAACTCATCATCTACCTCGCCGGCGCCGATCCCTTCGAGGACGACCGTCTCGGCCGCCTTAAGCTCAGCAAAGCCGGCCTCGCCGCGCGGGACGAACTCGTCCTGTCCGAATGCCGCCGCCGCGGCCTGCCGGTGGCCGTCGCGATGGCTGGCGGTTATGCACGCCAGATCGACGACACGGTGAGCATTCACGCCGCGACCATCGAGACTGCCGCACGCCTCTTCCGTGCACGTCAATTTGCGTCGCTATAATCGGGCAAACCCAAACAAGGACAACCCCCATGCGTTTCGAAGGTTCAGACAACTACGTCGCCACGCCCGACCTGATGCTGGCGGTGAATGCCGCCATCCGCCTGCAGCGTCCGCTGTTGATCAAGGGCGAGCCCGGCACCGGCAAGACCATGCTCGCCGAGGAAGTCGCCGCTGCGCTCGGCATGCCGCTGATGCAATGGCACATCAAATCGACCACCAAGGCGCAGCAGGGCTTGTACGAATACGACGCGGTGTCGCGGCTGCGGGATTCCCAACTCGGCGACGACAAGGTGAAGGACATCGGCAACTACATCGTCAAGGGCACCCTGTGGCAGGCCTTCGAAGCCGACCACCCGACAGTGGTGCTGATCGACGAGATCGACAAGGCCGACATCGAATTCCCTAACGACCTGCTGCGCGAACTCGACCGCATGGAGTTCTACGTCTATGAGACGCGCGAGCTGGTCAAGGCCAAGCACCGCCCCATCGTCTTCATCACCTCCAACAACGAAAAGGAACTGCCCGACGCGTTTCTGCGCCGCTGCTTCTTTCACTACATCAAGTTCCCCGACCGGGACACGATGCAGAAGATCGTTGACGTGCACTTCCCCGACATCAAGCGCAGCCTGCTGAAGGAAGCGCTGGAAGTCTTCTTCGGCCTGCGCGAAGTGCCTGGCCTCAAAAAGAAACCGTCCACCTCGGAATTGATCGACTGGCTCAAATTGCTGGTCGCCGAGGAGATTCCGCCCGAAGCCCTTCGCTCGCCGGATCAGAAGGCGATCATTCCGCCGCTGCACGGCGCGCTGCTGAAGAACGAGCAGGACATGCATCTCTTCGAGCGCCTCGTCTTCATGGCCCAACGCAACCGCTGATCGGCCGAGCCATGCTCATCGACTTCTTCCTGCATCTCAAAGAGCGCAAGCTGCCGGTCTCGACAAAAGAATTCCTGACGCTCCTCGAAGCCATCCAGGCCGGTCTGGCCGGGCACAGCATGGAGGATTTTTACTTTCTCGCCCGCACCAGTCTGGTCAAGGACGAAACCCATTTCGACCGGTTCGACCAGGCCTTCGGCGAGTATTTCAAGGGCGTCGAGGCGATTCCCGGACTCGAAGTGGATCTGCCCGCGGAATGGCTGAAGGCGATGATGCAAAAGCACCTCAGCCCCGAAGAGAAGGCAAAGCTTGAAAAACTCGGCTGGGACAAGCTGATGGAGGAGTTCAAAAAACGCCTGCAGGAGCAGAAAGGGCGTCACCAAGGCGGCTCGAAGTGGGTCGGCACCGGCGGCACCTCACCCTTCGGCAACAACGGCTATCACCCCGAAGGCATCCGCGTGGGCGGCGAATCGGGCGGCAACCGCACCGCGGTAAAGGTGTGGGACCAGCGCGAATATCGCAACCTCGACGACACTGTTGAACTCGGCACCCGCAACATCAAGGTTGCACTGCGCAGGCTGCGACGTTTTGCCCGCCTCGGTGCACCGGACGAACTGGATCTGGACGGCACCATCGCCGCCACGGCCCGCAATGCCGGCTATCTGGATCTGATGATGCGCCCCGAGCGCCACAACGCGGTGAAGGTGCTGATTTTCTTTGACGTGGGCGGCTCGATGGACGACCACGTCAAGGTGTGCGAAGAGTTGTTTTCGGCCTGCCGGGCCGAGTTCAAGCACATGGAGTATTTCTACTTCCATAACTGCGTGTACGACCACGTATGGCGCGACAGCATTCGCCGCCATTCCGAGCGCACCCCGACGCTCGACGTGCTCCACAAGTACGGGCCCGACTACAAGCTGATCTTCGTCGGCGACGCCACCATGAGCCCTTACGAAATCCTCCAGCCCGGCGGCTCCATCGAATACAGCAACCCGGAACCCGGCGCCACCTGGTTACGTCGGCTCGCCGACGCCTACCCGGCGGTGGCCTGGCTCAACCCGGAACCGGAGCGCAGCTGGGATTACCGTCAGACCATCGGCATCGTTCGCCAGCTGCTGGGAGACCGGATGTTCCCGCTCACGCTGGACGGTCTGACCCGGGCGATCACCCATTTGTCACGCAAGAACTAAGCGCCCGCGACACCGACCCTCACGGCACCCGGTAGTTGTCCTGGGTCATCACATCGACGCCACAGGGCAGTTGCTCGATCCAGTCGAGAAAACGATTCACCATTGCCTTGCCCTCGAAGCGGCAGCCGTGTTGCGGCACGATCATTTCCACATCCAGCTGGCGAACCATCTTCGCCCAGAAGCGGCAGATCTTGTTGGAGATCATGTAGCGGCGATGAAAGCCGGCCATCGTCACCACATGGTCGTCGAAATTGCGGACCGGCTCGGCGGCCTGAGTGTGGTCGACGAGCGAGGCGCCCATGTCGCCGGAGAAGAGAATTCTGGAAACCGGATCGTAGAACTGGAAGTTGCCTTCCGAATGCATAAAATGCGCCGGCAAGGCCTTGATCAGATTCTCGCCGAGCAGGATGTTCATGCCTTCGTCGGGAATACCGATGATCCGGCTGGTGTAATCCTTGCCGGTTGTGAAGTGCGGAATGAAACGGGTCCACAGCCTGGAAATCATCACCTTGCAATGGGTCGCCACCATCCATTTGTTCAGGGACGCGATGATGTCCGGGTCGGCGTGGGTGGCGAAGATGAAGTCCAGCCCGCGGGACGGGAAAAAGCGCTGCATCGCCATCAGCAGCCCGGTGTAGGTCATGTTGCCGCCCGGATCGATCAGGGCGCCGTGCTCGCCGTCGACAATCAAGAACTGATTGCACTGAACGGCATGGTCGGCCTCCTCGTCCACCAGGTCGTAAAAGGCGAGACAGGCATGCTTCCCGTTATTGAAGAGTTCGACGGCCATGGCGTGTGGGTGAAAAATCAGTGGGGTTGCAACTTTAGCCGACATCCCAATATGGAAAACAGGCAACAACTATTAACATTGACGATAGTCAAACTTGTACCTCGTCAGTGGCCGTGTTTTTGGGGTATGTTGATTTTTTTGCTGCGCACCAAAGAGGTTTCGAATTGAAAAAGTCTGCCTTGCTTGCGTCATCGATGACGGCGCTCGCTCTTCTTCAGGCGAGCCTTGCGCTTGCCTTTGATCCGCGTACCGCAAACGACCCGTCGCAGCAGCGCGGCACCATGCTCGGTCGGGCCGGTCAGGCCGTACCTTTCGGCGGCGCCTATTCCCCGTCGCAAGTCGGCAAGCGTCCGGAAGATCTGAAGCGCCCCAGTTCAACGAGTTGTGCCCTGCATGAACAGACCCGCGGCGTGGTGCCTTCCATGCGCCAGGATGCCTCCGGAAAAATCCGGACTTTAGGCGATATGTCCGCCAACAAACGCCACAACGGCGACATCTATGCGGACTGCACAAACAGCGGCGACCGGGTGGCTCGCCTCCGTAGCGGGGTCGGCAGCACAGTCATTTCTTCCCGCAGCGGCACCAAAACCAACTCCGCATACAACCGCAACAACACCCTGAAGGCGGCCACGGACGGTTATGTCAACCGCTCGGCGAGCAGCTCCATGATGCCCAAGAAGGCGCCGACGATGTACGACCCGGCCACCGGCATTCTGAAGCCTTCCAAGACAATGAACGCCTACCAGATTTACCAACAGTAAAAAACCAAAAACGGGGACGAACCCGAAAGTCCGTCCCCGTCAAAAGACCTGGGGCGGGAGCCGCGAAGCTCTCGCCAAACCGCGATCAGTTCCCGTTCATGGCCAGCATCAGTTGGTTGATGCGCTTCACGAAGCTTGCCGGATCGTCCAGCGTGCCGCCTTCGGCCAGCAGAGCCTGATCGAAGAGGACAGCCGCCCAATCGTCGAATTGCTTGTCCTCGTATTTAAGGCGCAGCACCACCGGATGGGCCGGGTTGATTTCGAGGATCGGCTTCGAGATCGGCATGTTCTGACCGGCGGCCTTCATCAGGCGGGCCAAGTTCATTCCCATGTCGTGCTCATCGGCCACTAGACAAGCGGGTGAGTCGGTCAGGCGATGGGTCACGCGAACCTCCTTGACCTTGCCTTCCAGACTGGCCTTCATCTTGTCGAGCAGATCCTTCAGCTCGCCGGTTTCCTTTTCGACGGCAGCCTTCTCGGCTTCATCTTCCAGCGCCCCCAGATCGAGGCCGCCCTTGGCCACGGAAGCCAGTTGCTTGCCGTCGAACTCGGTCAGATTGCCCACCACCCATTCGTCGACGCGATTGGAGAGCAGCAGCACTTCGATGCCCTTCTTGCGGAAGATCTCCAAGTGCGGGCTGTTCTTCGCAGCGTTGAAGGAATCGGCAGTGACGTAATAGATCCTGTCCTGCCCTTCCTTCATGCGACCGATGTAGTCGGCCAGCGAAACGGTTTCGTCGGCCGTGTCGGCGAAGGTCGAGGCAAAGCGCAGCAGGCCGGCTATCTTTTCCTTGTTGGCGAAGTCTTCGCCGACGCCTTCCTTCAGCACTTGGCCGAATTCCTTCCAGAAAGTGGCGTACTTCTCCTTCTGGTTCTCGGCGAGATCCTCGAGCATGCCCAACACCTTCTTCGTGCAGCCGGCACGCAGGGCGTCGATGTCCTTGGATTCCTGCAGGATTTCCCGCGATACGTTGAGCGGCAGATCGTTCGAGTCGACCACCCCACGCACAAAGCGCAGATACACCGGCATCAGCTTTTCGGCGTCGTCCATGATGAAGACGCGACGCACATAGAGCTTGACCCCGTGACGGGCCTGGCGGTCCCACATGTCGAAGGGCGCGTGACCGGGAACGTACAGCAACTGGGTGTATTCGTGGCGACCTTCCACCTTGGAATGGGTCCAGGCCAGCGGCTCTTCGTAATCGTGGCCGACGTGCTTGTAGAACTCGGTGTATTCCTCGTCGGTGATGTCCGACTTGGCGCGCGCCCACAGCGCGTTGGCCTTATTGACGGTTTCATCCTCGTCGGTGACGACCTGCGCCTTCTTCTCCTCGTCCCACTGCTCCTTCTTCATCACGATGGGCTGAAGGATGTGGTCGGAGTACTTCTGGATGATGGACTTGAGCTTCCACGACGACAGCAGATCGTCCTGATCCTCACGCAGGTGCAGGGTGATCTCGGTGCCGCGGTCGGCTTTGTCGATCGGCTCGACAGTGTATTCGCCGGCGCTGTCGCCGGTCATCGAGCACTCCCACTTCACACCGTCAGCGGCGGAGAGGCCCGCGCGGCGGGTGCGCACCGTGACCTTGTCGGCAACGATGAACGCCGAGTAGAAGCCGACACCGAACTGACCGATCAAGTGGGCGTCCTTTTTCTGGTCGCCGGTGAGTTTGCCGAAGAATTCCTTGGTACCCGATTTGGCGATGGTGCCCAGGTTGGTCACCACCTCATCGCGACTCATGCCGATGCCGTTGTCGGAAACCGTCAGCGTCCGGGCTGCCTTGTCGAAAGCCACACGAATCTTCAACTCGGCATCGTTCTCGAACAACCCGCCGTTCTCGAGCGCTTCGAAACGCAGCTTGTCGCAGGCGTCGGAGGCGTTCGATACGAGTTCCCGCAGAAAAATTTCGCGGTTCGAATACAGCGAGTGAATCATGAGGTGCAGCAGTTGCTTGACCTCAGCCTGAAAATTCAAGGTTTGTGCGGACATTTGCTCGACAGTCATAAAGCTTGCTCCTAAGGGACCGTTAACTCCCCTCCATATGGGTGCTTTCATCCGACTTTCAAGTCCCCAGCCCAGTGCCATTTTCGCGATGGAACAAGCCCGAACGTCTCCCTCTATCCATTCTTCAGGCTCGCTGTCGACCGACAGCGCTCAATCGGCCCGGCAACCGGGCTCATCCTTGCGCCGTCTGCGCATGGCGGTGTGGCTTTCGTTCGTCCTTCTGGCCGCCCTCAACATCGGCGCAGCCGTTTCCCTTATCCGCTATGACCGCGAGTCCGCGCTGCAACGCACCGAATCGGAACTGCAGAGCCTCGCCCGCGTACTCGAAGAACATGTGGCGCGCAGCTTTGGCGAAACCGAAAATGCGGTCGCCGAAATCGCCACCCTCCTCGCGGCCCGAAACGGCATCGACGCCTTGGGCGAACGCGATCTGCGTGCGCTGCTCAGCCAACGGGCGGATCGGCTACCCGAAGTCGAATACCTTTTCGTCGAACGGGAAGACGGTAGTCTGGCGGCCCGCTCCGGCGATCCGCAGGCACCGGACGAGGCCCAATCGACCTCCGCCGTCCACCCCACTCTTCCCCAACACCTCAAAGAAGATTTCGAGATCGGATCGCCGACGCGCAGCTCCGTCAGCGGGCAATGGATCGTTCCGATCACGCGGCAGGTATTCGATGCCTCCGGCAAATACCTGGGCACCGTCGGCGCGGCCATCAGCCACGCCTATTTCGACGGCGTCTATCGCGATCTGCAACTGGCCGCGAGCGACACGATCCTCATTCTCCACGCCGCCCGCGCCATCACCCTGATCCATCATCCGCCGGTCGACGGGCAGATCGGTCGCAGCGTCGGCGACTCGCCCGCCATCAGCGCCACATCGGAATCCCACAGCAAGGTCGTGGTCGGCACGCCGAATGGCGAAGCGCCAGAGCGTATCGTCGCCTACCGGCGCCTCGCCGATCGCCCGCTCATCGTCGGCACCAGCCGGTCGGTCGAGGATGCGCTGGCCGATTTCCACGAGCATCGCCTCCGCATTGCCGGCGGTGCCGCCGTTACGCTCACCCTGCTGGGCGCCCTGGCACTGCTGCTCCACCGGGATGCCCGTCGGCGCAACGAAGAGCGTCAAGCATTGGCCGAGCTCAACGCCACCCTCGAGGAACGGGTTCAAAGCCGCACCGCCGAACTCGAACAAAGCAATCGCGAATTGTTGAGCTTCAGCTATTCGGTATCCCACGACCTGCGTGCGCCGCTCCGGGCCATCAACGGCTTCGCCCACGCCCTCGACGAAGACTACGGCGAGCGCCTGGACGATACCGGCCGCAACTACCTGGCACGCATGCAAAAGGCCAGCCTGCGCATGGGCGACCTGATCGACGAATTGCTGAAACTGGCCAGCGTCTCCCACCACCCGCTGCGCATCGAACAAACCGACGTCTCGGCCATCGCCCGCGAAATCCTCGACGAACTTGCCAGCCATTCCCACGACCGCATCGTGCACAGCCACGTGGATTCCGGGCTGTACGCCGACGCCGATGCCACTCTGATCCGCAAGGCGCTCGAAAATCTGATCGGCAACGCCTGGAAGTTCACGCGCGACAGCCACCCTGGGCTCATCCAGGTGGGCGGCCGCGCGCATGGCGATGAAAACCTGTTCTACGTCACCGATAATGGCGTCGGTTTCGACATGGAACACGCCGCACGGCTATTCCAGCCTTTCCAGCAACTGCATAAACGGGAGGGCTTCGAAGGCTCGGGAATCGGTCTTGCCAGCGTCCGGCGCATCGTCGAACGTCACGGCGGCTCGGTGTGGGCAGAATCGGCACCGGGCGCCGGCACCACGATGTTCTTCACCCTGCCCCGCAGCCCGGCGATGGTGCGCCGCCCTCGGGAGCGCCAAACCCGTTAGGCGACCGTGCGGTTATTCGTAGCGAATTTCCAGCACTTCGATTTCGCGCAGCCCGGCCGGGCTGGCAAAACGCACCACATCGCCCTCCCGTGCTTTGAGCAAAGCGCGAGACAGTGGCGCGATCCAACTGATGCGCCCTTCGGAGGCATTGGCCTCGTCCACACCGACAATCTGGTACGTTGCCTCGGCCTCGCAACCCACATCGCAGACCGTGACAGTTGCGCCGAAAAAAACCTGTTCGGTGTTTTCCTGGTCGGCCGGTGTCACCACCGTCGCGCTCTCCAGCCGCTTGATCAGGAAACGCACCCGGCGATCGATCTCCCGCAGGCGCTTTTTGCCGTAAATGTAATCTCCGTTCTCGGAGCGGTCGCCATTCGAGGCCGCCCAACGGATGGTTTCGACCAAAGCCGGCCGCTCCTCGCGCACCAGCTTGTCGAGTTCATTGCGCAGTACCTCATAGCCGACGCGGGTCATGTAGTTACGGGTGCCCGGCGGAAGGCTCGGCACTCCCGGCATCGACTCTTCGTCGTCCTCGTCGTTCTCTTTGACGAAAGCCTTATTCACCCTGACACACTCCGGTAACGCAAAACGGGACGCCATGTTAGGAGTCGCCCACCGGACTGGCAAGCGACTCCTCCCAGCAGCAATGCCATCAGTGATAGATGGCGGGCTGCGTCATCAGCGTGCCGTAATCGGCGATCCAGCTCTCGAAATCGTCCATCTCGGTGGCCGCGGCGGCCACATCGCGCAACTCCTGACGAAAACGCCGGGCCGCTTCGTCCCGGAACAAAACGCCGAGCCCACGCCGTTTATCGATCACTTCCACGGCATCGAGCATCGGGTAATCCACCACATAAAGCACCGGGTTGTTGAGTACCACGTTCATGACAAGTCTCCTGGACAGCGGGTTGAGCCTTCCGGACGCTGAAGCAACTTCTGGTGCGACATAAGATGGGAACATCTGACGCCACTTCAAGTTCCCCCACGCCGTTGTATTTCCTTCGACCCCGGCCTAAGATTCAACGGATAACATTGCAGGCTCGTCATCACGGATAGCAACCAGGCATGAACGACAGCAACGAACCCAACGCCGACGTCACCAGCCTTTCATCGCGGCTGGCGGTTCTCACCACCGAGCACCGGGATCTCGACGCCATCATCAACCAGATCGCCCTGGCCCCGCCGCCCGGAGACGATCTGCTGCTGCGCCGTCTCAAGAAACGCCGACTGTTGCTCAAAGACCGGATATCCATCATCCAGCACCTGATGGACCCGGACGTGCCTGCCTGACCCCCGCACACCCTGCCCACTCCTACAGCGCCACGAAACACGCATGCCCATTCACCGCAACGCCGGGGCCGATACACTCGCCCTGCACGCCGGCCAGACGCCCGACCCCGTCCATCACTCCCGGGCCACGCCGATCCACTTCACCACCAGCTACGTCTTCGAAAACACCGACCAAGCCGCCGCCCTGTTCAATCAGGAACGCGCCGGCCACGTTTACTCGCGCATATCCAACCCCACCAACGCCGTCCTCGAAGAGCGCATTGCCGCCCTCGACGGTGGCGTCGGCGCCATCGCCTGCGCCAGTGGCCAAGCCGCTCTGATGCTCGCCATCACCACGCTGATGGGTAGCGGAGGACACATCGTGGCCTCACGCTCGCTATATGGCGGCTCGCACAATCTGCTGGCTTACACCCTGCCGCGCTTCGGCATCGAAACCACCTTCGTTCCGCCCGGCGACCATCAAGCTTGGCGTGCCGCCATCCGTCCCGAAACCCGCCTGCTGTTCGGCGAAGCCATCGGCAATCCCGGCCTCGAAGTCCTCGACATCCCGGCCATCGCCGAGCTCGCCCACGCCGCCCGTGTGCCGCTGTTGGTCGATGCCACTCTCGTCACTCCAGCCTTGCAATGCCCCATCGATCTCGGCGCCGATCTCGTCATGCACTCGGCCACCAAGTTTCTCGGCGGCCACGGCGTTGCGGTCGGCGGACTGCTGGTGGATGGCGGCAGCTTTGGCTGGGAAACCGCCGCAGAGAGTTTCCCCACCCTCACCGAACCCTACGAAGGCTTCCACTGCATGGATTTCGCCGAGGAATCTCCCGTCGCCGCCTTCCTGCTACGCGCCCGGCGCGAGGGTCTGCGCGATTTCGGCGCCTGCCTGTCGCCAATGAACGCCTTTCAGATTTTGCAAGGCATCGAAACCTTGGGCTTGCGCATGCAGCGTCACGTGGAGAACGCCCGCGCACTGGTTGCCCACCTGGCAGCTCACCCGCTGATCGAATCCATCGCCTGGCCCGAACTCGATGGGCATCCCGACAAGGCCCTGGCGGCCCGCTTGCTTCCGAAGGGCTGTGGCGGTGTATTCAGCTTCAGACTCAAAGGCGGCCGTGCGGCAGGCAGCACCTTCATCGAAGGCTTGCGCCTCTTCTCCCACCTGGCCAACGTCGGCGACGCCAAATCGCTGGCGATCCACCCGGCCAGCACCACCCATTTCCGCATGTCGCCCGCAGCCCTGCTCGTGGCAGGCATCACCGAAGGGACAATCCGCCTGTCGGTCGGACTCGAAAACGCCTCCGACCTGATCGAAGACCTCGAACGCGGCCTCTACGCTGTCCAGAAGGCCACCCAATAAGCGCTTGCCGATGAAACTGAACCTCGCCGACCCCATTGCCGGGCATCTATCCAGCCATACCAGCTTCTGCTACACCGGGGGCCGACACATCGAACGCGGACGCCGCACCGCCGTATTCATCCACGGCGCGGGCCACGACCACAGTGTCTGGACGCTGCAGACCCGCTACTTTGCCTCCCACGGCTGGAAAGTCGTCGCACCCGACCTCCCTGGCCACGGCGGGTCCACCGGAGACGCCCTCGCCTCGATCGGCGAAATGGCCGACTGGATCATTACCCTCATCGCCACCCTCGGCGCCGGGCCAGCCACCCTGATCGGCCACAGCATGGGCTCGTTGATCGCCCTGGAAGCCGCCGCCCGGGCGCCCGGGCAGGTCGCCGGGCTCATCCTCGTCGGCTCCGTCGTCCCGATGCCAGTGGCCGCGCCACTGCTCGACGCCACCCTCGCCGATCGGGACAAAGCTCACGTCATGATCAACCAGTGGTCCTACGCCCCCCGTGCCCAACTGGGTGCCAGCAGCATCCCCGGTATCAGCCTCACCGCCCTCAACGAGCGCCTGATGCAGCGCCAGGCTCCCGGCGTTCTGCACCGGGACATGGCCGCCTGCAACGCCTACGCCAACGGCTTCGATGCCGCCGCGCAAGTGCGGTGCTCGACGCTGCTGCTGAGTGCCGCCCAAGACCGCATGACACCGCCCAAGGCCATCGCCCCCCTCGCGAATGCCTTCACCGGCGGCGCCAGCGTGACACGGATCGTCCTTCCCGACGCCGGTCATGCCATGATGTCCGAAGCCCCCGGCGCCGTCCTCGATGCCATCTGGACTTTCGCCAACGCGGGGGGCTCGCTCACCCAGGAACGCCGATGATCTAAAACCGCAGTGCCAGCCATCCACCTAAAAAAGAGATAACGGAGACACCCATGGCTCAACCCACCCCCCCAACCGACGACGAACAAGCTGCTGCCGCCCTGCCCTTCCCGACGATTCGCAGCATCGGCATCGGCGCCCCCTTTCGCTGGATTGGCCTGGGCTGGTCCGATCTGATCGCCTGCCCCGTTGCCAGTCTGTTCTATGGCTTCTGTTTCACCGCGATGGGTTTGCTGGTCACTTTCGTTTTCGAACACGCCTACCAATACACCTCGGCGGTATCCACCGGCTTTCTGCTCCTGGCCCCGTTCTTTGCGATGGGCTTGTACGAACTCTCGCGTAGACGGCAACTCGGTCAGCCCTGTGCGCTGGTCCCCACCCTCACGGTATGGCGGCGCAATGCCGGCAACATCGCCGTGTTCGCCGGCGTGCTGACGGTCATCTTTCTGATCTGGGCGCGGGCCTCGCTGGTGATCTTCGCAATTTTCTACACCCGCGAAATGCCCAACCTCAGTGGTTTTCTGACCCAAGTGCTGTCCTTCGAAAACCTTGAATTCCTGATGGTTTATTTCGGAGTTGGCCTTGTGTTTGCGCTGCTTGTCTTTGCCGTCAGCGTCGTCTCGATTCCGCTGATGCTCGACCGCAACCAAGACGCCATCACCTCAATGCTCGCCAGCATCCGCGCCCTAGCCGAAAACACGCTGCCCTTGCTGGTCTGGGCCGCGCTGATCGTCTCGCTGACCATTCTCGGCTTTCTCAGTTTCCACCTGGGCCTCGTCGTGCTGATGCCGGTCGTCGGTCACGCCACCTGGCACGCCTACCGGGACGTGGTCGCACCCCTGCCAACACCGCAAGCAAGCCGCTGATTGCGTCCCTCGTCATTGCAACCGTCCTGCCCCATCGTGCTCTCATCGTTCGAAACAAGGAAAAGCCCGTTCGGCAAACAGTGCCAGATGACGAAACGCACCCGCGCCATCGAGCCGCAAACGTGCATTTCGGCCACACTTGCGCGGCACCGACGGGACATTTCTCGGCCGGCCTTTGCAATCCGGCCCAAGCTGTGGGAAAAATGCCATCTGTCATCGTCCCGCATCAACCCAAAGGCTCCCATGCAAACCCGCATCCTTCGCCCCTTGGCCATCGCCATGACCTGCGTCCTCGGACTGGCAGCCCCGGCATACGCTGCCGATACAACAGCCCCGACGCTGCCCACCGCCGACATTGCGGTTGAAAGCAGCCGTAGCGCTCCCAACGACCAGTTCCGCGCCCTAGTCTATTTCGAGGCGAGCGACAGCAATCCCGGCGATCTTGCCCGCAAGGTCAACAACACGATCGGCCAGGCGCTGCAGACCGCCAAAGCTTACCCGGCGGTAAAGGTGCGCACCGCAGGCAACAGCACCTCGCCGATCTACGGCAAGAACAGCCGCAGCATCGAAACATGGCGCATGCGCTCCACGCTGGCGCTGGAAAGCAGGGACGCCGCGCCCATGTCGGAGCTCATCGGAAAACTGCAGCAGACCATGGTCATCGGCGGGATCAACGCCGCGCCCTCGCCCGAAACCTGGAAAAAGATCGAAGACGAAACCATCGCGGACGCCCTCGCCGCCTTTGAAGCACGGGCCAAACTGGTGGCCGGCAGCCTCAATAAAAAGTGGAAAATCAAGCACCTGTCGGTTAACACCGGCGGGTTCCAGCCCAAGCCCGTCGCGGCCTATGCCCGCGCAGCCATGATGTCGGCCGACGCGGCCCCCGCCCCCATCGAAGCGGGTGACAGCCCCGTTTCGGTGTCCGTCAATGGCCAGATAGAACTGATGGAATGATCGCCCTGATCCAGCGTGTCCTCGAAGCCCGGGTCACCGTCGCCGGGCAAACGGTCGGCGAAATCGGCCCTGGGCTTCTCGCGCTGGTCGCCGTCGAACGGGGCGACACCCAGGCCAACGCCCTGCGCATGGTCGAGCGCCTGCTCGGCTACCGGGTCTTCGCCGACGAAGAAGGGCGAATGAATCGCTCCCTCACCGACACCGGCGGCGGCTTGCTACTGGTGTCCCAGTTCACGCTGGCCGCCGATACCGCCAAGGGCATGCGCCCGAGTTTTACCCCTGCCGCCGCCCCCGCCGAAGCCGAGCGCCTGTTCGACGAAGTGCTCGCCCTTGCCCGCACTCGCCACCCAAAGGTGGAGACAGGCGCGTTCGGCGCTGAAATGTCCGTTTCACTGATCAATCATGGCCCCGTCACCTTCCGGCTCACGGCATAAATGCCGTTTCAGTCTGCCCGTGGTGCCTGGCGTCTTCATCGCGCTGGCACTCATGGCCGGCTGCAGCCAGACACCGCAGCGGCCCACGCACCCACCGACCGCCCACAGCCCCTCGTCGCCGTCTCGGGGGTGGTTCGCACTGCCCAGCAACGATCATGCAGAGGAAATGGTGATGTATGCGCTGGGCCTGCTGGACACCGGCTACCGCTTCGGCGGCAAAAATCCAGAGGCCGGGCTCGACTGCAGCGGAATGGTCAGCTACATCGTCGAACAGGTGAGCGGTAAAAAGCTCCCTTACAACGCCGCCGGGATTGCGGAGCGGACCCGGCCGATCACCTCCGGCGCGATGCGCCCCGGCGATCTGGTGTTCTTCAACACACTCGGTCGCAGTTACTCGCACATGGGCATATACATGGGCAACGGCAAGTTCATCCACGCGCCCAACAGCCGAGGCAAGGTGCGCGTGGATCGACTCGACAACCGCTATTTCGCCGATCGCTTCGAGGGCGCACGCACCCTCTTGCCAGAGGGCTGACGCCCTTCCGCAGAAAGCCTAAGCGCTCTCCTTCAGCCAGCGCGCCGCTTCAAGTGCGTAGTAAGTCAGGATGCCGTCGGCGCCAGCGCGCTTGAACGCCAAAAGCGCCTCCATCGCACAAGCCTTGTCGTTAAGCCAACCGTTGGCAGCCGCCGCTTTCAGCATCGCGTACTCGCCGCTCACCTGATAGACGTAGGTCGGCACCTGAAGCTCGCTCTTCACACGACGAACGATGTCCAAATAAGGCATTCCGGGCTTGACCATGAACATGTCGGCGCCTTCGGAAATGTCCAGCGCCACTTCACGTAACGCCTCGTCGGAATTGGCCGGATCCATCTGATAGGTGGATTTGTTGCCCTTGCCCAGATTTGCAGCCGACCCCACCGCATCGCGGAACGGGCCATAAAAGCTCGATGCATACTTGGCCGAATAGGCCAGGATGCGAGTGTAGATCTGCCCGGCTCCGTCGAGCTCCGCACGAATACGGGCAATCCGCCCGTCCATCATGTCCGACGGTGCGACGACGTCGGCGCCGGCCTGGGAGTGACACAAGGCCTGCTTGGCCAGAACCTCGAGGGTTTCATCGTTGAGAACATAGCCCGAGTCGTCGATCAGACCATCCTGACCGTGGCTGGTGTAAGGATCCAGCGCGACATCGGTAATCACCCCGAGCTCCGGAAAACGAGCCTTAAGGGCGCTCACAACGCGGGGCACCAAGCCATCAGGGTTGAACGCCTCCTCGGCGCCAAGGGATTTTTTGCCGTCTTCGATCACCGGAAACAGTGCCAAGGCGGGCACACCCAAGGCCACGGCTTCCTCTGCCACGCGCAGCAGATGGTCGAGAGAAACTCTGCTGACGCCAGGCATGGACGAGACCGGCTGAACAATGCGCTCACCTTCGAGCACGAATACCGGGTAGATCAGATCATCCGCCGACAGGCGATGCTCACGCATCAAACGGCGGGAAAAATCGTCGCGACGCATGCGGCGCATACGGATCGACGGAAAGGCAGACTGGATAGGCTTCATGAAGGGCTCTCAGTGCTTACATCTGGAAACTAATTGTAGAGGGAACTTTTGCGACGCTGAACCTACTAACAAGCAGATGGTGATGAGCCGTCTCCCGCTACACCTCCCTGAGCGGGTGCCTTGAGCAAGCAAGGCATTTTTGGCCCCCGGCTTCCCCTCGCCGGGGGCTTTTTATTGTCTGAACACTGGCTGAGTCTAGGCACGCTTTGCCCGCATCTCATGAACAAGCGGATGACGCATCGCAAGCAACAGCGCCAACCAGCCCGCTCCCGCGGCAATACTCCCGATTGCCACCTTCAGCGCGACGCCGCTACCCTGCCCCAGGGCCAACGCGCCCGCGCAAACCAACGCGGTTCCTAGCGCGAGCCCCAGAGTCGGCAGCAGACTCGCCGCAAACTCACTCCACGATGCCCCCACCAACCGGTTGGCCCGCGAAATGCTGTACCAAGTGATAATGACGTCCCCAAACGCCACCGCCATGACCAAAGCATTCAAACCCGCGAAGGAAGCGAAAAAAACCATCACAACTTTCAGCGGCTGAAACATGGCGTGCATCTTCAGGTTGACCCCAATCCGACCTGAGCCCACGAGCACCGCGCCCGCGATATTGGCGACGGCAATCCCCGCCAAACCGAGGGATACGATCTGCATCGGCCTCGCCGCCTCCAACCACTGCTCCCCATAGAGAAAAAGAATCAGCGGCTCGGCCATGACCGCCAGACAAGCAAAGGCCGGCAGTGCGAAAGCACCCAGATACGAGATAGCGGTCAAGTAATGGGACTTGATGCCTTCGTCCTCGCGTGACTTTTTTGCGAAATAGGAGTTCGCCACAGGAACCACGCCATCCACAAGCGCCCGAAGGAGCATCGATGCCGCACCGACACCCCGGCTGAAATAGGCAACGGTTTCGAAGCCTAGCATTTTCCCGCACACCAGCTCTGGTCCGCCCTGTCCAAGCTCATAAAAAAAGGAACTTCCGCTAAGCTTGGTACCGGCAGAAAAGACCCTGCGCCATTCCTTCAAACCCGGAAGCCATGGCTGATTGACCTGGCGACAGAACAGCAAACCCACCGCGGACACAACTCCGGCCGCCACGGTACCCCAGGCGAGACTAATAAAACCGGCCCCCAACCAGGCCAATAAAATTGCAGTCCCATTTTGTACGACACAACTGGTCATATTGATCGCAAACATGCGCGCAAACTGCATTTCGCGAACCATCAGGGCCATCGTGATGGAACCAAGGGGAAGGAGCAGAAAATTGACCGCCAATACGCGCATGGTCAGCGTGACGCCGGGCTCCGAATAGAGCTCTCCAGCCACGCCTGCCCCCAACAGCAATGCTGCAGCAATCAAAACACTGGTAATCCAGACAATTGCCTGGGCGCTGCGAATCCGGTCGGGCGAAAGCTCCCTTTCCTGAACCACATAATTTGCCACGCCAAAATCGCGCACGATATGCGAAAAGGAAACGATCACGCTGCCAATGGAGAAAATCCCAATCTCATGCGGACTGAGCAGACGCGCAATCAACAGGGACGATAGAAACTGGATGACCAGACTGCCATTTCGCTGAGCAAACGACAAAAGCAACGACTTTTTAACGCTTGCCATTTTTTATCCGGGATATGAGATGCAAACCAACGGGAGGTCTGACTGGAAAAAATTCATCGGCGTCGATGGCTGCACGCCTTAAGCACTTCAGCCGCCTGCCGCCCGATATCCGACCACTCGTGGGCATCGGCAAACCGGAACGCTGCCTCACGGACAACATCGACATCGGCACTGCGAACCTCTTTCATACGAAGTGGTAACTCGCCAGCAATCCGATCGGGATCGTACGAATAGACGAACGGATCATCCTGCATCTCGACAAAGACCCCAAGTTGCGGCACGACGATAGGCTTACCGAATGTCGTCGCCAGATGAAGCATCCCGGAAGTGTAAATATCTTGATACGGTGCGACGACGCAGTCGATAGCCGACATCCACACACTGACTTCGGAATCAGGCACGTCCTTATCCCCAATCCTCAATTGCACCCTACAATCCTGTGCGGCCAAAGCGCGTAGTTTCTCCCGATAATCCGGCAACAGACACTGCCCCAGAACAACCAGCACGGCATTGGGATCGTCCAGCTTTTGGATTGCTTCTATGGCGCAATGCGCCCCTTTGTATGGAGAAATCCCACCGAAGAGCAGGTAAATGTACGCACCTTCGGGCAATCCAAGCCGGCTCCGCGCCAGTGCCCGATCGGGAATCGATGGGTAGATTTCACGATAATTGCCATGCGGCACGACAAAAACGCCTTTACTTCGATGAAATATCTTCTTTATGTCATCGACGCCCTTGGGGAAATTAACAAATACAAGGCTGACGGAATTGACAAAAAGAAGCCGAGCAATACGCGCCTTCCAATTTCGCTCGCGATTATGAGGATAAAGGTTATGGGCCGTCCAAACGATCTGATACCCTAATAACCGGGCAAACCAGATTTTTCCCAAGAAAACGATCAGACGCAGGAAAGACACCTTTCCGGAAGCATCCTCATAAAAGCCGCCAACCCAGTGGAAATGGACATAGTCGATCAGACCACGATTCTCGCGCAGCCATTCCTGCCCGAAGTGTCCAGACTTAACATAGGAAACCCCCGCACGCTTCAGATTAGAATAAAGAAGCTGGAGATAGGGATTCCCAAGAAATGGGTTCGGAAAGGCACTGATTGTTACGGTTTCTTGGCGTTTATTCATCAAAGTCTCGAAAATCCTGCATACCATGAGAGGCTTCGGAAAGCGCAACCCGAAACAATATCACCGGACAACCACGAATCAAAAAGCCAGCAACAATGAACGATTCGGACGACACAAACCCGCCGATCAATCGAAAATTCTGGCAAAACGATAAGGGAAATTCCGGGCAATCAAGCCGGAAAACCACGCATTTAGGAATTCCATCTTGCGCCTTCCCAATCTTCCGAGCAATGCGTCGCGGACACCTGCAACACAAGCCTTCGCCTGCTCCTGCCTGCCGGAATCATATAGGCTGCGCGCTTCGCAGAAAGAACGGCAAATCAACCGGCGTCGGACTTTCCGCTTGAGATGCCGGGGCGTGTTCTCCGACCAGAAAACCATTTCGTTTCGGCTACAAAGATAGAAATAGTGAGGTGGTCGATCAAAGGAATTTCCAAACGAATGATGGACGAGCTTCACGTCAAATGCCATTTTGTTCAAATAGCCATGCCGAGCCGCTCTGACACTGATTTCATTGTCTTCGTAGTACGCAAAAAGCCGTTCATCAAGGCCGCCTATTTCACCAAGCATAGAACATCTTGCCAATAAGGCGGTTCCCGTCAGCCACATGTTTTCCGGCTGGCGGGCTTCCATGTCCGCAACCGTTTGGAGATCGGTCGGACGCACAGTCACAAGACTGTTCCAATCATGCCATGCGCCGGAAAACTGATAGCGCTCTTTTCCGTCAGCGAGCGGCGGCAATACAATCACCGGCGAAACAAGCCCGATTCGTGGATCACTTTCCGCTAGTCGGACAAGTTTGCCAAGATCTTCCGGCCCCACCGTACAGTCATTGTTCAATATCCAGATAAAATCAAAACCACGCTCTATGGCCAGGGATATCGAGCGATTGTGTCCACCGGCAAAACCTGAATTCTGCTCATTTCGAAGAAACTCAAATTCCGGAAAATCTTTTTTTAATAAAGACACCTCATCGTTCCGGGATCCATTGTCGATCACCAGAACATGAGCAGACGGATAATTGGATCGACGGAGCGATTCAAGGCAATTCTTCGTTTCCTCCAGCCCGTTCCAGTTCAGGATGCTGATGAGGACTCTGGGTTCGGCGGATCTATTATTCATCTTTGTTGGGCTGAAGGTATGACCTCGAGCAGTGTCGCAACCGTTTCCACCTGCAGGTCGAATACTCGTCCGGCAAGTGGCGACCGGTCTTTCAAACTGGCGCGGCCATTCGGCGTATTACATACTCGCCACCGGACTGATTTGCGGTGTCCATCATCAGTGCATCCGCGTAGAACTTCGTCGCCCAATTCGGATATTGCCAGGGATGGTAGCCGCCATCGATCGGATGGGAGCCCTTGATACCACCAACGATGTCGCGGTCGTCACCGGAGAGCGCTTGTGTCGTCTTGACGAACCCAAGAATGCGCGTTGTGGCATCACGATAGCGCACGTCGCCGGATATCTGGAAAAGGCGCCCCCAATTGATCCCGAGCTGACAATCGCCGGTGAGGCACGACCACTTGACCGTGGGACTCCATTGGTCGTTGAAACGCCCCGGCAGGCGACCGTCCGCAGGCAAAGCGGCCATCATGGCATCGCCGATCTTGCGTGCTGCCATGATGAAGTCCTCGCGTCCGGCATAGTCACCGATTTCGAGCAGACCGCGCATCGCGTAGGCGATGGTGTGAGTGAAGGGCTGGGTATTGTCCTGCAGGCAATTCGTATCGAGCCATCCATTTGCATGGGCTTGCGTCAATGCCCATTCGCAGTTGCGTACCGCGGCATCGAGAAAACGTCTTTCACCGGTGATTTCGTGCGCCCGTGCCAGACTCCAGGCCGAGCGGGTGTTATATGTATTGATCGCTTTGCCGGTCATCGGCGAACCGAATTTCCGCCAGCAACCGTCGTCATCCATGATGTCGCAAAGCCAATTGGATGCGCGCAACGCGGCATTGCGATAGCGTTCGTCCAACTCTTCCTCGTAGGCGCGGACCCATCCAAAGATGACCTGCCCGGTATTGAAGACCGTCGGTTTGTCGGAATCGCCCAAGGCACCGGCAAGCACACCGCCACTAGGATGCTGGACTTCGATTTCCCAGTCGGCCATACGACGCGCGCGCGCACGCGAATCCATATCGCCAGCGATCTTCGCATAGCGATAAAGGGTGGGAATGATGTAGCCGGTCGTCTCGGGATAGGACGGAGCCCAGCGGCGAGAGCGTACAAGATAGGTTTGCGCCACGCCGCCGTTACCGGTTACGTCCTGGGCATGTTTCAACCAGGCGATTGCGGCTTCCAGATGTTCGCGATTGCCGACAGGCTGTCGTCCCGCGGTTGCCCGTTGATCTTTATACGACTGATACCAACGTTGAAATTGTTCAAACGACATTATATTTCCTATGAGTCGACGCAAGAGCGTCATCTACGAAAGCCAGCGACGGTTGCGAGAAAGCCGAGCAAAAAGCGCAAATGTCGTGTCTGAATGCCCAGCATCGCAGACTTATACCAATACTTGATTGCAATCCTGCGCTCACCGGCCTTCAAACCACAGTAAGCGTAGCTGAAATGCGCGGACTGCAACGCTTCCCGGATTTCCGCATGTTCGAGCGCCGCAGGCCTTTCGCTTATCTTTTCGAGCATCTTTACGCCGAAATAGCTTTTCTTCAAATCCATTGAGATACGCTCGGCGGTGGATGCTTTGTCCGCAACGGAAAAAAGACTTACATCGAGCTGATCTACATATGCATGGGATTGGTCGTGAATAAGAATATCGCCCTGTTCCCCAAGCAACCAGACGAAGTAGATATCCTCCCTACCCAGCAGGGATTCATCGAAAAGAAAGCGACGCGCAATAGACACATCGATCACGCTGGTGGACATGCTCGGAGTGTAAAAGGGGCCGGTGAACTCCGCCTTCCTCCGCACGAACAGCGGTTTTCCGTCCATCCGGTCATAACTGCGGAGAAGCGTGTCGTTGATCCGATCGGGACGCCGAGAAGGGTCGTGAAACCTGGAGGTCCAGCCAGCATAGATGACGAGTTCCGGCGAGCACGCCTTGTGCTGCAGGAAGCATTCCAAGTGATCCTGCGACCAGACGTCGTCATCGTCCAGAAAGGCTACGTAGGCACCATGCGCCTCCACGATTCCGCGATTTCTTGCCGCACTTACGCCGACTTTATATTCCCGGACGAGACGAATGGGAAGGCCGCCCTTTTCCTGAAAAGCGCGAACAATGGGCTCGGTAGCTGGATCTCCTCCATTATCGACAACGATCAACTCTCGCGGCGAGCATCCTTGCCCAATAACGGACGAAATCGCGCGAGGCAAAACGTCCGCACGATGGTAAGTCGTGATAACCGCGGACACGTCGCAAGAAACTTCGGGCACGCCTGTGCTGACCACTAATTACGCTCCTCGGGAAAATCAAAAAAATGTTCGCCCTTGGCAACCATCGACAAGGCACCGTCACTCAAATCGGCCGCGCGAATATAGACAAGCCGCGTATTCCCGATCCGGCTTGCCTTCAATACACCGCCATTCTCCAGCGCAGTCTGGAGCCTGTGCTCCCGACGCAAGGCATTCGCCCTGGCCGATAACACCATCGCGTCGATGGTCCGGGCATTGCCCTCATAGTCGATAACGTTGCCCTGCATGGGTTCAGGCTCGTAGAGCGGAACAGGAATGGTTGAACACACCTGATCTTCGACGAAATGCGTAAAAGTGAAGCTGGAAAAAGTCGCATCGAAGCCAAGAATCAAGGCATTACGTTCAAACAGACGGGCGAACGGCGACTCCGCGCCGAATGGCTTGAGGGCGTGCTCGTGCCCGCCCACAAAGGCATCGGCGTCACGCCCCCACGCGATCAGCGGATGGGTTGGGCTCAAACTCCGCCGAACGCCTTCGCTCCTCCGGAATACTTCGGAAATGAGCCCCATCATCGACGGTGTCCGGCTGACGTTCATTGCCTTGCCTTTGGCCAGCCATTGAGCGGAACTCATGTTGTGGTAAGGCATGGACGGCATGACCAGCAGCCCCTCCGGGCCTACCGCTTCCTTCAACGCGCGAACCACATCGGCTGGCTTGCCCTGAAATCCGCCAAACGGATTCCAGGAGGAGTGGAACATCAACGTCGTGCCCGGAACGACACCGCATTGCCGCAACTGCTTGACCAGCTCGTCGGAACCATAGGCCCAGAATGTCTTTGCCGCGATGCGTTTAAGCTCCTGTTTGAGATCCTTCAGTTTCACGATCATTCGGTTCCTAGCGTGATTCCACGACTTCGTCGAGCAACTTGGCAAAGCGCGCAGTGATGGCCTTGCGATCGAACTGAGCCAGATAGTCATTGTCGGAGTCGACGGTCTCCGGAACCGGTCGTGCAAGCCACTCCCGCAACATGGCCTCACAGGCCTCCGCCGACTCGGCGGGAACTGCACGGCCGAGACGGGCGCGTTCGATGATCTGCTGGGTGGCGCCCGGATCGCAGAGCGCGAAAATGGGGCGCCGGACCGATACATATTCGAACAACTTGCCGGGAATGACGCCGTCCGAGGTCTCGCCCGTATCGACGATCAGAAGCAGATAGTCGCAATTGACCTGGGCATTCATCGCCTCCCCGTAGCTGACGTCACCCGCGAAGTCGTAAAGATGGGCAATCCCGTACTCGGCCAGAATCTGGTCATAACGTTTGCGGATCTCCGGCTCGACGCCGCCCAGAATCCGCACTCGAACGTGGCTGACCAAGGACGGATCGCTGCGATGAATTCGCCCCAACGCAACCGCGAAGGCGTAGCCACGACGGTTCTTGAACAGGCGCCCGGTATAGACGAACTCGACGGTATCCTGAGTAAATGGCCGAGTGCGCAGGCGATCGCCATACAGCTCGGTGTCGTAGCCGTTGGTGAGGGTCTCCCAGCGCGCCTTGAGCCCGGGATGAAGCCGCTGCATGAACGCCGTTTTCGGCTCGGAAACGGTGACCACCACGTCCGCCGCCTTGAGCAGACGACGCTCCATCCGCAATTCGAGCTTTTTCCGCCATTCGGGAATCCATTCGCGGAGCACATCGCCATACCAGAGGTCGCGGTAATCGGCGATCCACGGCAAGCCGGTTTCGAGCCTGAGATCGTGCCCCACGAACATGCTGGAAAACGGCGGCAGCGTCGTGTAGATCGCGTCGATCTTTCGCTCTGCACACAAGCTGCGCGCTACCGCGAGCGCCTCGGTGGCCCAGGGACGGTAATTGTCCGGCACGTCCACAAAATTGCGCATCAGCCAACGGGTAAAGTCATGGGCGTGATCCATCAGACTCCCGGTTCGCTGGGACGAAGCGGGCGTCGACGGCGGCTTACCCGCCGACACCGCGACAGCCGCATTGCCGCTTGCCGCCGGCTTGCGACCGAGCAGACGTTTCACCGCATTGGCAATTTCAACTTCACGATCGCGCAGGCGGATACGGACGACTTCAACGCCATCGGCGATTTCGGCGATCAGCGACGGATCGTAATTCCCCTCGGTTCCGGACGGTTCGAGGGTAATGACAATCGAACGCCAACCGTATTGACGCAACTGATCGACAAACTTGACCGTGCGAATCCGACCGATGGTCTTGAGTGGCGGAAACTCGCCCGCGATCACCAGCAAGGTGCGCGGTTCAGACATTGTGCTCTCCCTCGTTCTGCAACTTTCCACACAGATCCTGGAAGATCCGCACCCGACTTTCCCAGCTGTTTGCTTGCGCGTGTCTCAGCGCACCCGCCTCAAGCCGACGCCTCAGGGCATCGTCGCCCAGCACCCGGATGATCGCCTCGGCAATTTCATCCACGTTTTCACCGTTCACCAGCAAACCGCTCTCCCCGTCCTTGACCGCTTCGACGGCACCACCGGCACGGCCACCGATCACCGCCCGACCGCAGGCATTGGCTTCAAGGAAGACCAGACCGAAGCCCTCCGTGTCGCCATCCGGCATCGTGCGATTGGGCATGACGAATAGGCTTGCACTGCGATACGCGGCCAACAGGTCGGCATCGCTGACGGCGCCAACCAGCGTAATACTGTCGCTTTCGCCAACGGCGAGTGCCGCAGCTTCCAACTCGGCCCGTAACGGACCGTCGCCAATGACGACAAGATGGGCATCCGGATGCGCCGCATGAACACGCGCCCATCCGCCTATCGTCTTGTCGAAACCTTTTCGGGCAACCAACCTGCCGACTGCAACAACCAGCCGCTTGCCGATGAGCCCATATTTGGCTCTAAACGCCGCATCGTCGGGGCCAGGAGAAAAACGGGTGGTATCGACTCCGTTCTCGATCAGGCAAATCCGCTCGGCTGCAACGCCCTGTTCTATCAGCGCCTTTTCAGTAAAGCGACTGACGGCGACCACTGCATCCGCCGAACGCAGATGGGCCACACGACGACTCCCGAACGAGCCGGCATCGAAGCGCGTGGTGATTTCCTCGCCGTGCACATAGAGCACCATGCGAGTCCCTAGCACGCGTCTGAAAAACTCGGCGAGCCAAGCCGTCGACGCAAGCTCCCCGATGCAGACAATCCGGATCCGGTGTTTGCGGATCAGTTTCCACACCATCGACACGACCTTCAACCGCAAGGGAATGTCGATGATAAGGAAGCGCCACGCCGAGACCAGCTTGTTGGGCGGCGGCGGCGCCATTTCGGGACGGAGAAGATCGAGCCGGTAAATAGGAAAGTCCACGCCAGCGTCATGGGCCTCCCAGCCAGGAATCTCGGCACCATCCTGATAGTGACGGCGGGTCGCCAACGCCACCATCTTTCCCGGCGGCGCAAAGCGACACAGATTCGCATACACCGTTGCCGAACCACCCTGGATGGGCGTAAAGATGCTCGCCACCATAAGGCAGGCGCCTGTATCGGGCGAATTGCCGGTAAATGTTTTTGTCATTTTGAGGAGGACGCCATGCGCGACAGATCGTCCAATATCCCGGCCATATGCGCGGTGACAAAGGCTTCGGTCTTTATTCTGGCTGCGTCGAGGTTTTCGTCGCTATAGGCCGTGACGACAATCGCTGCCGCATCATCGCCCCGACCGCGCAGACGGGAAACGATATCGAGCAGTTTGCTCATGGCATCGCTGGTGGTCGTCATGCCATTTACCCAATAAAACTGATAGACCGCGGCATAACGACCATCCTTGAAATAACCTTCAAGCCTTACCTCCGGCAATACGGAGTCTGCACGCCGCAAACTCGACGACGTTGCCCAACTCCAATCCTTGGTCGGCTCAAGATTGTTCAAGACGCTGATCAACTCAGCCCCCTGGCGCTGATTGCGGTAGTACGCAATGTACAGATCGACCGGCCCGCCATTGTATAAATAGGTCGTCTGATGAACAGCGCGGGCACCTGGAAAACTCGGACGGATACCGCTCTTGGCAACACGATCCTGCTCCAGTGTGGAAAGCGATTCAAGGCGGAGCAGCGGTGCCTGGGCAGGCGTCTGGGTTTCAATTTGCGTGGCGAGAAAATGCCAACCGAAAGGAATTGCCGCTGCCAGCACGCCAGTTGCGAGTACCGATATTGCCGGACGCCCGGCGATCTGCAACGGACGAACTGCGGGCAACTCGTCTCGCCAACGTACGCCCACCGCAAAACTGGCAAATATTGACACCCCGAAAATGACCCAGCCAAAGGCCAGGTGGCTCATACCTAAACCCCATTCGTTATTGGTCAGATGAGCAACAATCACGATCACGTAAGCCCGCAACCAATTCGCAATGAGGGGCATGATGAATGCCCAAACCATGAACAGCATTCGCTTATAAAGACGGGTGTACGTCAAATAGGCAAAAACCGCACCGACAAAAATAGACGTCAATAAATAACGAATCCCGCCACACGCTTCAACCACCGACCAGCGTCCGCTGGGAATAACGAAATTGCGACCCTCCTGAAAGACCGGCACGCCGCTGTGGCGCAAGGCCACCACGGTCGCATCGGCGGTCCAGTTCATCAGAACCGGTAAGGCTTCATGCCCGACGGGAACCGCAAACAGAAGAAAACTCAGGGGTCCGAGGGTCACCCGCGCAACCTTATCGCCAACTACGGCCCAAACCGCGCAGAACATCATGAAGATGATCGCGAACTGTACGACCGCAGCGACCGACGCAATTTCTCCGAGCGTAGCCAGCAAGCCCGTAAGCCCCAGGGCCGCAAGCCCCTTCCATGAAGGTCGACAAACGACGTCCTGCAGTTGCGGTCGTTTGGTCCACAGCAGATATCCCACCACCAGAAGCACTACATAACCGTGGGCATGGCTGGGTAAAGTCTCCCACGCATGCAGCACCATTGCCACGTGCTCGCGAAAACTCAGCAGAATGGAACTCCAGACGGCAAATACCAGCACCACAGCCAGCCAGCCACCTACCGAAGCTGATTCAGCAAATGGAAGTTCGGTAGATCTCACTTGGCGATCAACAGACGTCATCACTTCTACCTTCTAACTTGAAATCTCTGCCTGACGCAGGCTTTGGCGAACGCCCGAATGTGCCACTCCTACCCCTGCCTCCTCATGTAATCTGCCGTTGACCCACTTTTCCGTCGCAACAAGAATAACCATGAAATAAAAAGGCATATCCCAGAAAGCCAGACTGAGGAACGCGCCGCCGACGGCAAAACCGACAATGCTCACCTTCATCATTGCAGCCAATTGCCACGCCCACTCCCAATCCGGACGCTGACGGGTCTTTTCCATAATCCGCCCGGCAGTGCGATACGTCAGTATCCAGAACAGCAGATATAGGCCCAAGCCGATATATCCGTGCTGCCCAAGGACCTGAAAGTAGATGCTATGGGCGACGATGACGAAATTGGGGTCCGGCGCATACATCTGGTAGACCAACGGACTGTCATTCGCAAAACCTGCGCCCATAAGGCGATTGTTGGCGATATTGATGGCCATGGTCCATGCATTGAGGCGGCCCATGGCGGAAGAGTCCTCATCGTAGGTTTTGATGGTACTCATCCGCGACGTCCATTCTTCCGGCATGAAAAGAATGATTGCCGGAGATAGAATCAGCAGAACCAAGCCCACGGTAAGTTTGGATTTGCTGCGCCACCACAGCATCGACGACATGGCGACAATCGCGAGCAACGCGCCACGTGAGTGACTGCCTAAAGCAGAAACCGCACAAAGGGCAATACTGGCCAACAGCGTCCGCTTGAGCCACTTTGCACCGACCTTGGCAAGGAAGGGCAACATCGACATCAGCTTATCCGTCTGCAATATCAGGTAGTAGAGCAGCGGAATGGTGATGATCAGTGCAACCGCAAGCTCGTTGTTGTCTTCGATGACACTGGAAGGCGGCCCCCAAACACGAAACGCGCCCCCTGTCGAAAGGGTGAAAAATCCGCCTTTTATGCCGAAAAACCCAATTGAAACGGCGATGACAACGACCAGGCCGAGAATCTCTTCACGACTCCGGACGATCGTCGCAATCATCACCGTCACCAGCACCATTTTGAGCGTAGCGGCCAACACGGTTGCACTTTCCGGCACATGAATGGCAAATACTGTGGTGGCGCAGACCCAAATTGCGAACAAGACAAAAACGGTGAGAGGCCCGCTGCGTGGCCAGTTCACCTCTTTGGGATGCATGAACATCGACACGGCCATGAGAAGGACCGCGATCAGCGCAAAAGGCACCGAATAGGCAAAGCCCCAACCCAGCCGATGGGGGTTCATCAGACCGATCCAAACCCAAAGCAGCGCGGCAAAATAAGGATGCCGGAACGCCTTCAGCGAGCCGTAAAAAAACAACGCAGTTACCAGTAGATCACGCAATTGCCTTGCCCCAATGAGACTTCAGCCGCATCATCCGGATGGGCTGTCCGCGAAACTTCAGACCGCCACGCGACTGATCACGTAGCGGAACTTGCCGGACGCCTCGGCCGGCACGACGTCGACCACTTTTACGTCGATGGTGACGGAGTCACCCAGGCGGCGTTTCAAGCCTGCCTCAATGCGCCCGATGTCGTCTGACTCGAAGAGCTTTCCGGGCTCCACGAATACCGTGGTGAGTTGGGTCGTCTCCTGGACGATCTTGAACGACGCAACGCCCGGAATATCCCGGAGAACATAAATGAGGGCAAGGCCATGCATCACGGTCCCATCCGCGGCGATCACGAAATCAGTGCTACGCCCCTGAATTTCGCTCAAGACCGGCAAGCCACGCCCGCATGGACATGCATGGTCGCTCAGGACACCGACATCGCCCGTGCGGTAGCGCACGAACGGATAATCTCTGGTGGCAAGGTGTGTCACGACGATTTCGCCCGACTGACCGTAGGACAGCACCTTGCCCGCCGCATCGACGATCTCTACGATGATGTCTTCTGCGGTGATGTGCATCGATCCTGACGGACAGGCGTGGGCGATGAAGCCGGCATCGCGGCCGCCATAGCCGTTTGCCACAGGGCAGGCAAAACTCCGACTGATGACTTCGCGCTGGTGATCGTAGAGCCGCTCGGAGGTGACGAAGACTACCTTTACCCCGAGGTCGTCGAGCCTGATGCCTTTTTTCTCGGCGTATCCGGCGATATGGCTGATCGCCGACGGATAACCGAACACCATCTTCGGTCGCATCTCACGAATGCGGGCGATGAAGGCCTCGACGCGAGAATCCGACATTTCAAAAGCCGGCAGCAGTTCGGTACGCATCAGCTTGTCGCGCAAAAAGCGCACGCGATCCTGCGTACCGAGCTCGATGGGCGAACCCCAGACGACAATTTCCGGATCGCCGATATCCACGTCCCACCAACGGGTGGCCCGCCACTTGGCGGCCACATCGTGGGTGACGCGCTCGGTGCCAATGAAAAAAATCAATGGCTCGCCACTCGATCCACCAGTATTGAACCGCGCCAATCCCTGGGCGTCCGCGGCTCGCAGCGCGTCACTGTTCTGCTTGATGATTGCCTTGGTCAGGAAAGGCAAAGCCTGGAGGTCGGCCGTGCTGGTGATGGTCTGCGGATCGAAGCCGCCCGTCGCGAACAACTCACGGTAATACGGAACGTGGGTACCGATGTCGGTCAAAAAAGTCTTGAGGCGGTCGACCTGCAAGGCCGCAATGCGCTCGGCGGGCCACCACTGGGACGCTTCCATCTGCCGACGCACATTCACGGTATCGTGGTGTTTAAGGCGCTCTTGCAGCGGGAAAAGAACATTCGAAACCAAATGGGTGTACAAGCCTGACATTTTCAATGAACTCCTATCGCGGATTGCGTCGCCCGGCGATCATATTGCAATGCAGCAATATAGGCGGCAAGCAATTCGCCTTTCACCGCCGCCCAGCTATAGCGCTGAACGTCTTCCTGCCCCGCGACGCGCAGGCGGGAGGCCAGCGCAGGGTCGCCGAGTACGCGCAACGCGGCCGCGGCCATGGCTTCCGGATCGTCTCGCGGCACCAGCAAGGCGGTGACTTCATGTTGGACGATGTAAGGAATCCCGCCTACGTCGGTTGTCACGACAGGGACGCCGCTAGCCAACGCCTCCAGAACGGAATTCGGCATGTTGTCGACACGGCTGGGATTCAACGTAAGGTCTGCGTCCCGGTAGAGTGACGCCATCTCTTCGCGGTCCAGACGCCCGGTAAAGTGCACTTGGTCAGCAACACCGAGGCGAACAGCCAGAGCCTGCAATTCAGCGAGCTGTGGCCCGCTCCCGGCCACCGACAGGCGCGCATCCGACCGCACTGCCTGAATTTTGGCAAAGGCACGGAGGGCCGTTTCGATGCCATAAATTGCCTCAAGATTGCGGGCCACCACGATATGCGCGGCAGGAGCACGCCCGTCATCTGCCGGCCGAAAACGGGTGAGATCGATAATGTTCGAAACGATCCGACCCTTCATGCCGAAGCGCCCAAAAACGTCCTGCAGAAAACCGGATGGCAATACAAGCAGGGCCGCTCGCTTCATGCTGGCACGTACCGGCCCGGCCGATTGCATCAGAAAGGGCTCCGCTTCGCCGCCCCGATAATTGACCACGACCGGTTTGCCACGAAGGCTCCCGATCCAGATGGCCGGCGCCGCAAAAAGGTGCCAGGACCAGCCGGAGTTCGCCATGACATGCAACAGATCGGCGCGCCCCGCAGCTCGCCACAGCTGCAACAAATAGGGCACCAACCGGAAGATCGCGCGAACGCCTTTCAAACGTCCGGCCCAAGTCGGTCGGTAAGGCGCATTGACCTGCACCACCTCGACCCCAGCCCCTTCGCCTCGCAGGAGCTCAACCAACTGCCGGGTCTGGTTGGCCATGCCGCCCGCAGGTGGCGGAAGCGGGCCGACCACCGCAATGTGCATGTCGGGGAAGTTCATTTGGCCCGTCCAGCTACCAAGCGGCGGTATATCGAATCGTAGTTGGCAACACTGTTCTTCCAGTTACGCACCTGCTCTACAAAACGTCGCCCGGCCGCGCGCATGGCCGGCCATTGCTCACGATGATCGAGTACTTCGCCGACCGTCGTGACGAGCGAATCGACCTTGCCCGCGGCAAACAAGCGGCCCGTCTCGCCATCGCGGATGAGTTCCTTGTGCCCACCGACATCCGAGGCCATGAAGATGCGTCCCTGGGCCATCGCCTCAAGCGGCTTGAGCGGCGTGACGAGTTCGGTCAAACGCATCGAGTGGCGCGGATAGACGAGAAGATCGATCAGATCGTAGTAACGACTGACCTCGGCATGGGGTACGCGACCGGCGAATACAACTTTGTCGGCAATCCGCAGGCGTTCGGCTTGGGCTTTGAGGTTCGCTTCCTGCGGGCCGCCACCGACCAGCAGGACTCGCAAATCCTGACGCTGGGCCTGCAGCCTGGCAAACGCCTCGAGCAGAAGATCCAGCCCCTCATAGGCATAGAACGAACCGACGAACCCCAGCACCGTCTTGCCGTCGAGGCCGAGCTTTCGCTTGAGCGCCGAATCGGGCTCGCCGGAGAGCTGGAAACCCTGCACGTCGACCGCATTGGGGATCACCGTTACCTTTTGCTCCGGAATTCCCCTCGCAACAATGTCGCGGCGCAGTCCTTCGCAAATGGTGAAGACATGCCCGACTCGTTTGAAAGCCCAGCTTTCAAGGGCGCGCGTGGCCCGATAGCGCAGGCTGCCCTCCGCGGTGGTTCCGTGGTCAACGGCCGCATCCTCCCAAAAGGCCCGGACTTCGTAGACGACCGGAATGCCGAGTCGCCGACCGACCCGAATCGCCGGAATGGCGTTGAGAACCGGCGAATGGGCGTGCAACACGTCAGGCCGCAACTCACGCGCCAGTTGCTCCAAGCGCTTCTCGGTCGAACGCATCAGTCGCCATTCATTGATCCCCGCCGGCGCCGCGGTCGGCACTTCGCAGCGATAGAACCTCAGCCCATCGACGTCCTCAACCGCCGCTGCGGTGGAGCCTTGCTTCGCCGAGGTCAGATGATAGGTTTCCCAGCCCAGGGCACGCTGCTCGCGCAGGATGGCTGCTGTACGAAAGGTGTAGCCGCTATGCAGCGGTATCGAGTGATCGAGGACGTGAAGGATGCGCATTTACTGACTCATGCCGGAAGCGACGGACACCGGGGCCATGGCGTTGCTATTGCGGAGAAAGGCTTCGAACATCATCGTTGTCCACAGCGGCGCGCTGTAGTCCCGCGCACCCGACTGGTGAGCGTCGACGAGGTGTTCCAGATAGTCGCGATTGAAAATGCCGGTATCGGCAAGCGTCTGCCCCAAAACGGCATCCCGCACGCGCTGCTTGAGCGGCCCACGGAACCAGCGGGCGAGCGGTACGGCAAAACCCATTTTAGGCCGATACAGCACATCCTGCGGCAACAAGGGCTCCATCGCCTTCTTGAAGACATACTTGCCTTCCTGGCCCCTGATCTTGAGCCCCGAAGGCAAGGTGGCCAGCCATTCCACCAACTTGTGATCCATGAGCGGCTCGCGTACTTCCAGCGAATGCGCCATGCTGGCCCGATCCACCTTGGTATTGATGTCGCCGACTAGATAGGTCTTCGTGTCGAGGTACTGGATCAGCGCCAGCGGATCGTCGGTTTGCGCGGTGGCCGCATGGCGCCGGAAGACCTCCAACGCGTTATAGCCACCGAGTTCGCGTCGGAAGGTATTTGAGAAAAGGCTGCGGCGCATGTCGTCGCGCAGGATGGAAACGGAATGGAAATACGCCTGCACCGAATCGCGGGCCAGCGCCTCAAAGGTCGTTTTGGCGCGGAAGACGCGGGGCGCCCAATCGGCCTTCGGATACATCCTGCCGAGCAAACCGAAAACAGGACGCCGAATGCCCGCCGGCATGCTGTCGCGCATCTTCTCTTCCATCAGATGCATGCGATAGCGCCGATAGCCGCCGAAGCTCTCGTCGCCACCGTCGCCGGAGAGGGCCACCGTGACATGCTTGCGCGCGAGTTGGCAGACCCGGTAGGTCGGAATCGCGGAGCTGTCGGCATAGGGCTCATCGTAGAGTGCCGCTAGGGTGTCGATGAGATCGAAGTCGTCGGACTTCACCGTTTCGACGAAATGCCGTGTCTTGTAGCGCTCGGCCACCATCTGCGCAAAGGCCGACTCATTGAATGCTGGATCGTCGAAAGCCATCGAACAGGTGTTGATCGGTTCGTCCGAAAGCCCGGCCATACACGCCACCACGGCGCTGGAATCCACGCCGCCCGAAAGAAAGGCACCCAGCGGCACATCGGAAATCATGCGCAGACGCACCGATTCGCGCAGGCGTTCGGTGAGTTCGGCGGTTGCGTCTGCCAACGACAGTCGGTTGTCGAGCGAGAAGCGCACGTCCCAATAGGTTTTGGGCGCCGGAATCGGTTCTCCGCGCCGAATGCACAGACTTTCCGCCGACTGCAGCTTGCGTGCGCCCATGAAGATCGTGCGCGGCTCGGCCACGTAGCCAAATGCAAAATACTCTTCGACCGCATGCGGATCGATCCGCCGGTCCAATCCCGGGTGCTGCATCAACACCTTCAGTTCCGACCCGAACACCAGTGTGCCGTCGTCGAGAATCGCATAGAAAAGCGGCTTCACGCCAAGGCGATCACGCGCCATGAAGAACGTCTGCCGGTTGCGATCCCACAACGCAAAGGCAAACATGCCTCGGAAGCGCTGCACACAATCCTCACCCCACGACTCCCAGGCATGGACAATGACCTCGGTGTCACTGCGCGTGTGGAAGCGGTGGCCAAGCGCTTCGAGTTCGGGCACCAGTTCCTGAAAGTTGTAGATCTCGCCGTTGAACACGACGGCCACCGATCCGTCTTCGTTGAACAACGGTTGCTGTCCCGTAGACAAGTCGATGATCGAGAGGCGGCGATGGCCGAGCGCGACGCCCGGTTCGAAATGGATATCCCCTTCGTCCGGCCCCCGATGAAACTGGATGTCGTTCATCCGCTTCATCAGGGCCCGATCGAAATCTCGCCTGCCGCGGGTGTCAAAAAGGCCAGCAATACCACACATGGAATTTGTTTTCTTTCAGCGCAGTGCGTTTCGGGATTGAATAACGGAATCGACGCGGCGTTTGGGTTTCTTGAGGCACTCTTCATAGAGTGCGAGATACGACCCGACCATCGCCTCCAGGCTGAACTGCGAACGCACGCGTTCGCAGCCGGCGACCCCGAAGGCCAGGGCGCGATCCGGATGCTCAAGCAGATCAGCCATGGCTTCCGCAAGGGGTCTTGGTGCTGCCGGCGGTACAAGGATGCCGGTTTCACCATCGACGACCAGTTCGACGTTGCCGCCCACATGGGTCGCCACGACGGGCAACCCCGAAGCCATCGCTTCGAGCAGCGTGTTGGAAATGCCTTCGGCCAGCGAAGGCAACACGAACACATTCAGGCCGCGCGTCATCGACGACACGTCCGATCGCTCCCCGGCGAGCCAGACATGTCGGTCGAGCTGCTCGCTTTGGACTAACTCCAGCAACGTCCCGAGCAGCGGGCCGCCGCCAACGATCACCAGCCGCGCCCGTCGCGCCGCTTCGGCGTTCTCTCTAACCAGGACACCGAATGCGCGGATCAGGTTGGCGTGATCCTTTACCGACTGAAGCCGTCCGACCGTGCCAAAGACGGTAAGCGCTGGATCGTTGAAGGGCGAATCGGGAATTTCCTGGCGCACCGACACCGGCGCGAAACGACGGGTATCGACGCCATTGCAGATCCGCCGGACACGATCGGCGCGAACGCCGACCTTATCGGTCAGATAGGACTCGATCCGGCGCGACAACGCGACATATTTGGAGACAAACGGCGAATAGGCCCGGCGGAGCAATTGATACTTTCGGCTCATCCCATCCAGATCGGACGTATCCCAGCCATGCTCGCCGTGAATACGCACCGGCACACCGGCCAACCACGCCGGCACTGTCATTTCAAGGGCCGCCAGATTGCGGGTATGCACGATCGCCGGACGGTGTTCGCGGAACAGCCGATAAAGCTGCGGATAAAGCCCAAAACCGTGACCAACGGGCTTGTCGAGCGACAGAAACTCGACATCGCGACGCGAGATGCGCTCACAGAAAGCCGGTACGCAACGGGTCAGCGCCACGATCATGTGCCGAAAATGCTCGACCGGCATCCGGTTGATCAGATTGACGATGCCGTTCTCCAGCCCGCCGACGTCAAAACTGTAGACAACATGGATAACAAGAGGGCGAGGATCGTTCATCGGATCGAAATTATCGGCCACGCGTATGCGGAACATTTAAATCGGCAGCACTATCGAGCAGCTGCTCGAGCGCGACGAGATGGGCAGACCAACTGTATCGACTCAGGACGCACTGACGAGCTGCCAAACCCATTGTGGGGCGCAATGCTACCTCACCCAACAACGCAACAGTACGCGAAACGAATTCCTCCCCACTGTGGGCAATCTCACAGTCATACCCCGGCCTGGCCTCCAATCCAGTGGCCGCTGCCGAGGAAATCACGACCGGCCGAGCCATCGCCATCGCCTCCAGCACCTTGTTCTGAATGCCGCGGGCAATCCGCAATGGCGCAACGACCACGTCGGCATGGGCCAGATAGGGGCGCACGTCCGGAACTGTGCCGGTCACAACCACGCTCTCCCCTGCCAACGCCTGGACTGCAGGCGTCGGGTTCATGCCCACGATCCAGAACCGCGCGCCGGGGAATTTCGTGCGGATCCTCGGCAGCAACTCACCGGCAAACCAGACCACGGCGTCGACGTTGGGCCAGTAATCCATCGCACCGGTAAACAAGACGACCGGCCCGCCAGCAGGATAAGGGTTTGCAAAATCATGCTCCGGCGAGAAAAAATCAGCGTCCACGCCATTTTGCATGACGCCGATCTTTGCCTCGAGCTCGGGCGCAACATTTCTGAACAGTGCGGCCTCGGCATCGGTTACAAACAGGCTCGCATCGCTTCGTGCCGCCGCCGCCCGTTCGAAAGCCAGCAAACGGCGACCTTCTCGACGGTAGAGCCAAGACATCGGCCAGCGATGATCGCTGGCGTACTGCGTCCATTTGGCGGAATCGAGATCGCAGAAATCGACGATACGCCGGCGCAAACCGGGAATGTCCAGATACTGGGCCATCGGCCCGGAAAACACGACGGCCTGACCGATCCCCTCTCGCGCCACGACCTGCCCGACCCACTCGGCCAGCGCCGCACTCCGGTAATAAGGCAGACTCAACGCCTCGCCGGTGAGCAACCCACGCAGGCTGCCGAGGCGTGCGCGGCGCGGCGCGAGCCGCACTACGTGCGTCTCTTCACACCATTCCGATAGCTGCTCGATGTACCGGACGTCGTCCGGATGATCGACAAAGGTGCCCAGGAAGATCCGGTGCCGTTTGGCAAGCTGACGCAGGATGTTGAAGGAGCGGACCTTGTCGCCCTTGTTGGGCGGATAGGGAATGCGATGAACCAGGTAAAGCAGCGGCGTGCGTTCGTCGGACACCGGCGCTCACCCGAGATTGCGCACGATATGCGGTCCGATCACGTTCGCGACGCTCAGAGGCAAACGGCGCCACATGGCAATGAAAGCACGGTACTTCGGATTCATCGGATTGTTCTGGGGCACGGTGTCGCACTTGTAAAGCCGGTATTCATAGGACAAGGGCTTCGGCTCGAACCCCCAGTTCTTCTTGAAAGAATAGGGTCCGGTACCGACCTTACTGCGTCCGTAATCGAATATGCGATAGCCGCGAGCACAGGCCCGGCGCATCAACTCCCAGTATTTGAAGTCGTTGGCCGCGAGTTCGCGCGCTGCGAGATCGTCGCCCGCGTAATACGGCAACACCTCGTCGCGGAAGTAGAAGGTCAGCACGGTGGAGAGCGGCTTGCCCTCGGATGTCGAAACGGTCATCACCTCGCAATCCTGCCCGAAAACCGATTTGAGAACTTCAAAGAAACGTTTCGGCAGCGCCGGCGTACCGTGGCGCAGGACATTGTCGGAATACAACGCAAAGAATCGGTCGACATTCGGATCGACTTGGCACACCAGACCGTTCTTGATGCCCTTGCGCACCATCGCCCGCTGTTTGCGCGGAATGGCCGCCATGTTGGCCTCCTCGTCGGGGAGGATCTCCTTGCGGAACGTGACATACAACTCCTGCCGCGGCCATTCGGTGTGGCGCTCTTCGAGGTTGCGGTATTCGAGATGCTGAACGCCAGCCTCGCGCGCCAGTGCATCGGCTGCGGCCTCCAGCGCCGCAACGGCCTCTTGATCGCTACCGGCCACACCGCCATAGACGGCGAACGGCAGCGATGTCATCGCATGCCCAAACAGGACACTCTTGACTTCGACCAGCGGCAACACCGCGACAATGCGCCCATCGCGCTCGGCAAGCAGGTAATGAGTACGATGCCGAAACACCGATCTCATGATCTCCTGCCATTCGATACGGTGAAAAAAAGTTGCTTCCGGACACGCGAAAACGAACTCGTTCCAGCGCGCAGAATCCCCCGCCACGAACGGGCGTACATTGACGACTGACAGCATTACCGGAATCCTAGGCTGAGGTATTGAGTGCGGGGAGGAAGACTTCATCCATCCGCCCCCAGGAGAAATCCTGCATAAGAAGAGCGAGACGCGATTCGGTACGCTCCAGGTTGACGTAATGTCGGAAGCGCGTCTTGGCGCTCGCCTCCTTCACAACAGGCTGCTCAGGATCGATTTCCCAAGGGTGAAAATAAAAAATGGCCGGACGCCGGTCATCCTCGTTAACCTTGCGGATTCCCCACGCCGACACCGGATAAGGAAGAAGACGGAAATAGCCGCCCCCGCCCACTGGCCAGTTTCGTCCGAAGCGGCGCACGGTCGTGATGGGAATCTCCACCAGACCTTTGCCGACCGGATAAGGGAAACGCGGTGCGTCGGGCACCCCATAGTGGTCGTGCTTGACCGGATAGACACTCGAGCTGTAGGCATAGCCTGCAGACTCTATGCAATCATGGGCCCAGGGATTCGACAGACCCACGGAAAAACTCGGCGCGCGATAACCTCTGACGTCGCAGCCGGCGATATCTTCCAGCACGGCCTTCGCCAGTTTGATGTCCGCCAAAAAGGCCTCGGGAGTCTGGTCACTCGCCCGCTGATGCCCATAACCGTGGCTGGCGATCTCATGGCCCTCAACAGCGATCAGGCGAATCAGCTTGGGGAAACGCTCTGCGATCCAGCCCAGGGTGAAAAAAGTACCTTTGGCACCATGACTATGCATCAACTCGAGAATGCGATGGACGTTTCTCTCAACCCGGCACGGCGTATCGTTCCAGCACTCTTTCGGAAAATGGGGAGCAAGCGCCGACACCTGGAAATAGTCTTCCACGTCAATGGTCAGCGCATTGACGATGGTTTCATCCTTGCGATTGCCTGCTGAGGTCATTTCGTTGCCACTCCGCCATCCTGCTTGGCATCGCGCTGTGCCTGCGCCGCACCTAACAATTGCCCCAGCGCATTGAGCGTGGATGAAAGCGTTCTCTCAAGCAGAGTCAGGCGCTCGTCGAAACGCGTCATGTCAAAAGCCGAACCTGCTGCTGCCAGCACCCGCGCAGCCTCTGCATCGCCCAACAAGCGTTGCAGATCGATCGTTACAGCAGGCGTTGCGCTCCCTGCAAACAGGTTTCCCGACTCCGGTGCGCTGATCGGCGTCGGAGTGACTTGCTCCTCACGCATCTCGGACACGATCTGATTGACGAGCTCGACGCCAATCCGCCGCTGCTCCCCGAGAAACGCAGCCAGCATTATTCTGTCGCACACGGCATTGATCCGCCGTGGAATCCCCTGGCTGACGGCGAAAATCTCACGCATCGCTTCCGGATCGAAACTCGGATTGCCTTTCCAACCCACGCAGGCCAGACGATGCTCGATATAGGCTTGCGTTTCCTGCAGATCCAACGGACCAAGGTGATAAGAGGCGATGACGCGCTGACGCAGTTGCACCATTTCCGGGCTCTGCATGATCGTCCGAAACTCAGGCTGCCCAACCAGAAAACTCTGCAGCAATGCGTGATCTTCCAATTGGAAGTTGGAGAGCATACGCAACTCCTCAACCGCCTTCGGCGTGAGATTCTGGGCTTCGTCCACAATCAACAAAGCACGCTTTCCGGCGGCGGTGGTACTGACCAAGAAGGCCTCGATCGCCAATAGAAGATCGCTCTTCGTCAGATGCTTGCTGGGAATCCCAAAAGAAGCCGCCACCAGTCGCAAAATATCGTCCGCGTCGATCTGGGTGCTCACCAGATTTGCGGCAACGATCTTCCTCGGATCAAGCTTCTCGAGAAGACTGCGTACGAGCAGCGTCTTGCCCGCACCGATCTCGCCGGTAATGACAATAAAACCCTCGTTCTGGTGGAGCCCATATTCGAGATACGCCATCGCGCGACGGTGCCCGCGACTACCGTAAAAAAAGGAAGGATCAGGATTAAGCTGAAAAGGCTTTCCCCGAAGACCGAAATAGGCTTCGTACATGACTTGCTTAGAATTGGAAGTTGACGACGCCGATCACGGCATTTTCCGTATAACCGCTGGAACCCGAACCATGGTTATTACGAACGGTAAGCGAACCAGTCGTTCTCCGTGAAAGACGCGATGAAAGTCCGGCAGAAATGATGCGTGACCGTGTAGAAGCAATGCTGGAATCGGCCGTGCTACTCCGAGTGCTTGTCAGTGAAAGATTGGCCGACGTCTCGGCAGACAAATTGTGATTCGCAGAAATCGAGGCTCCGGAAGTGGTTACCGCTTGTGTAGTGCTGGTGGAGCCGGTCAGTGCAAACGTTCTGTCGGCAAAGGTTTCCCGTTGGGATTGGAAGGCGATGAAAGCAATCGAATTACGCACCCCGATAATCGTCAACCCGCCCTGGAAACGACGATCGAGAAAATATCCATTGGCAAGAACAGACTGGGCTCCAACGATAAGCCCGCTCATGCCCTGAGCATTCGTATCGATCAATCGCCGCACAAAGACGGAACGTTCGTTGATGTTGGGATAGGTATTGGCGTACTGTAGCATCAGCAAGTCATACAAAGTCACTGCGCCAAGCAGTGTCTGGCTCGATGAACTTACATCCCTGCTATAGCTTCCGGTGAATGCAAAATTGCCGGCACGGTGCTGCCCGGTAAAAGAGTATCCGGTTCCGAAAAACCGCTTTTCCACCGTTGCCGAGAATCGCGACCGGGACGTCGGCAACCAATCGGCACCAACACCATAAACCGTGGCATTGCGACTGGCCGATGCTGCAAAATTGTTCGACTCGTATCCGCCAATCAACCTTAAAGTAAGCTGCGGATCAACCTGCGCAAATCCGGTGAAACGAGACGTAAACTGTTCTTGGGCCCGGTAGCTCTGATTGTCGTTACGCGAATCCCTCAAGTTCACGCTCCACCCCAGCACTCCCAGGGCATAGGGATCGGTTGCGGTAAACGACAAGGTCTGGGACTCCGATCGATTCATTGCAGTACTGTCGGAATCCAGTTGCATGAATGAGTAACGCAGATCCAGCGAGCCGGTGCCCCCGAATCGCTCCCGAAGGTTAGGACTGATGCTGAACATCCGAACTTGGGTCTGATTACCCGTTCCCGTCACTTGGTCGGCCGCCTGCGGAGAAAACGAATACGCGGACTGACGACTGACAGAGGCAAGCAGATCCACATCCGAGCGGTTCTCGAGGAGAATCGCTTTGCCCGTCCCGCTAAGCGTCAAATAATTGCTTTGCGACGAACTGTCACTTGCATAGAAGGTCGAGTTGAGATTGAGACCCAGGCTCCCGCTAAGCCGAGTTCCCCGCGCATCGAAACGAACCGAAGGACTGATCTGAGTAATCGCGTCCGACTTTGCCGAACCGCTCGACTCAAGCCTGGCGTTATCGGTGATCATTTCGCTCACCCGGACGGACGACGTCATTCTAACCGTCTGTTCCTGGCCAAAAGCCGGCGCAATCATCAAACCAAGAGGTGCGCACAATACAGCCAGCCGCCGCCGCCGATACAACCAGGATGCACTGGAAGGACGAATGTTCACGCATTCTCCTTAGGCGCATGTCCATAACCGTAGCCATAGCCGTAGCCATAACCATAGCCATACGAACCCGCTGCCGAATACTGCGCCTTGTTAAGTAGCGTCAACTTGACGGGACAGTTTTCGATAGTGGAAATAGCCTGCTTTAGCGCAGCCTGTGTGGTTTTATTCGCCTCGACGACCATTACGATCTGCCCCATGTGCGTTGCCAGTACGCGGGACTCGGTAGTCACGAGCAACGGCGGAGAATCGAACACAATAATCCGATCCGAATAACGCTCCGCGAGTTCTTCAAGGAGATTGTTCATCGCATCGCTCGCGAGCAGCTCGGTGGCGCGCGGATGAGGGGTACCCGCAGGAAGGAGGCTCAGCTTTTCGATATTGGTCTTGAGCAGCACATCGCCGAGCTTGGTCCCAGGTGTGGTGAGCACATCCATCAAACCTTTTTTTGGCGGCACACCAAGAATATTGAGCACCGACGGGCGCGACACATCGGCATCGATCAGCAACACGGTGTGATCAAGCTCCATGGCCATGCTGATGGCCAGATTGATGGAACTGAAGCTCTTGCCTTCGCCCGGCAATGAACTCGTGATCATGATCAAATTGGCGTTGTTGATGGCTGCGGCGCCCTTTCCTTGCACGTTTCGCAGCAACGGACGCTTGATGATTCGAAATTCGTCACCGATCAATGAACGCGGCGCATTTGGCGTCACGATCCCAATGGATTGGAGACGTTCCAGATCGATCTCAACATACCGAACACCAGAATTTGAAGCCCCCCCCGATGTTGGCACTGCAGTCTGCGTCGGCTTGAATACTTCGGGAGACGATGCAGCGGTTTCACGCACAACCTCGACTGGCTGAGTGGCAAACGCGGAGGCTCCGGCCGCGGTCGGAATGGCTGCGTGGGAGTCCTCCCGGACAGCGGCGCGTTCCCCTTCCTCCACCGGCGCGGCGCTGGCCCTCTGAAGTTGCTCGAGCCGCTCGACGGCTTTTTCAATAATGCTCATGTTCGCCTCTCAACCCATCCTGGCTAACAGCAGCCAAACCGTCATCGCGCCAAACAGTCCCACCAAGGCACCAACCCCTCCCAGAAAGACCATTTTTCCGCGGCGATTGTTTCGTAGCCGATCAGTGTCGGCGATCATGCTGACCGAACCCAATACAGCAAGTCCTGTCACTTCACGAAGCACTTGGATATCCGTGAATACCGGCCGGATCTGACTGATCAAAAAGGAAACGACCAGACCGGTAAGCAATGCGGCCAAACCGGCGCCAGGCATCATCAAAAGACGATTGGGCGCGGAGGGCTTGCTTGGCACAGTCGGCGGATCGATAAGACGGAAATCTGCCACGCCTGAGGCAGCCCCCATCTCGACGGCCATCGTGGCCGACTCACGCCGGGCCACAAGTCCATCGTAGTTCCGCTTATTTACGTCGTAGTCACGATTAAGTTGAGTGAACTCGGTTTCCAGCTGGGGAAGACTATTGGATACCGAGTTCAACTGTTGAAGACGAGTCTCGTACTCCGAAACGCGAGCGCGCAAAGATGCAACGCTGGCTTCCGCCTCGGCAAGCGACAAACGCATCTGCTGAAATACCGGGTTGACACTGGAAGCCGAGGATGCGCTTGGCCCTGCCGAACCGGCCGCTGCGGCAGCCTTGCGCCGCGCTTGAAGTTCTTGCGACTTCTGGGCTTCCAACTCCTCGATGAGTTTTCGCGCACCGACAACATCCGGATGCTTGTCGGTATATTTTTGGAGCAGGCCATCCAGCGTCTTCTTGACGGTTTCGATACGTCCATCGAGCTCAGGCAAAGGCACGGCCGCCAAAGACGCACCTGACATCTTTTCCGGCAGCACGATCGACTCTTCGCCAGAAAGCTGCCGCTTAAGAACATCCCTTGAATTTTCAGCCTCGCGCAACGCAAGCTTGGCCTGATTGAGCTGCTCACTGACTTCGGTGATTTTCCGGAAATAGTCCTGCCCACCCGCACCAACCGTGTGCATGTTGCGCAGCTTGTATTCCTTCAAGCGATTCTCGGCATCGACGAGCTTCTGCTCGTAGGTCTTGATCTGCTCCTCGATAAATCTCCTTGCCGTATCCGAATCCTTGCGCTTGTCGCCAAGGCCCGACTCCACGAAGATCGAGACCATGGACTGGACCACACGCTTGGCCCTTTCCGGATCCGTATCCGTGTAGGCAAGTGTGTAGATGTTGTCGCGGCCGGCTTCGCGAATCTGCAAAGCCTTCGTGACATTGACGATCAGCGTTTCCCGCTCTTCCTTGGTCTTTGCCGCGATATCCAGGTCAGCCATTCGAATCAACTTTTCCACGTTGGGGCGGCTGATCAGGGTGCGGCTCAGGATGTTGATCTGTTGATCCACGTTCGGCTGTACCGCCAAACCGGACATCAAGGGCTTGAGAATGGACTGCGTGTCGACGTAAACGCGGGCCGACGACTCGTAACGATCTGGCAGCAGATAGACAAACGCGGCAACGATCGGACCAACGATCCATGCAGCCGCCAAGCCCCACCAACGATAGAGCCACATACCGCGGAGAATGACCGACAGCTGTCTTAAAATGTCTTCCATAGGGAGATTCCGGAAGCCCCAGGGAAATATTTTCCCGGGGCGAGATCAAGGAAAGGTCAGAACCAACTCTGGGGAATGATGAGAACGTCGCCCGGCTTGACTTCGACGTTCGCCGAAACATCGCCGCGCTTCACGAGATCCTTCAAGCGTACTGTGTACTGCTTGTTGCCCTCGGAAGTCCGCAGCAGTGTTGCGCGATTACCGTCCGCAAAATCGGTAATACCCCCGACCGCGATCATCACGTCGAGGACAGTCATCTTCTGCTTGTAAGAGAGTGTCTGCGGCTTGGCAGCCTCGCCCAGCACCCGGATCTGCTGCGAGTACGGCCCCACGAAGCCGGTGACAAGCACAGTCACAACCGGATCGCGGATGTACTTGCCCAGCGCTTGCTCGATTTCCCGGGCCAGGGTGGTCGAATCCCGGCCGGTGACGGGAAGATCTTCCACAAGCGACGTGGTGATCTTTCCATCCGGCCTGACCGGTACCGACGTCGACAATTCAGGGTTTCGCCACACGACGATGTTGAGATTATCGCCAGGCCCGATGAGGTAGTTGTAGTCAGCGTTATCGACAGTGGCCGGAGCGGGCGGATAAGTCGTGGCACAGCCCGCCAAGCCGGCTGCGGCGCAAACCAGCAGGCACTTTGCAAAAAAGCGTTTCATAAGGTACTTCCCCTGGATACGGCCGAAGTTCAGCCTTTGAATGATAACGAGCGGATATTACGGCAGCCTGCATCCGCGCCCGGAGAAAAACGTCACGACAACCCAAAAAGGGGACATGACCTTGCCATTTGGATGGCGGGGCACGCCGGGAGAGGCTCCCGAACAACATAAAACATAGGCACGTAGGCCAGACTAGAACGACCAGCGGGCCTCGGTATACACGCGATCGCGATCGGCGTAGCGACCGAACAGCCCGGACGAGTCGCCACCAAAAATATCCATACCGAACGCAACCCTCCAGCTCTTGCTAGCCGACCAAATCAGCTTAGGACGGAACATGTAGTCGGTACGGTTAAACATCGCAACGTACAGCGCCTCCGCCTCCCATCCTCGGGCAAGCTTCGAATTTAAAAGAATGCTCCCACCACCCTCGGTGCGCTCGACGCCCGTACCGGCATCGTAATCGAGCATCCGACGTGCGAAGTACTGAAGGTTCACACGCCCTTCTTTGAAAGCCGGAATGTCGACGCCAACGACGTAATCAATAGTGTCCTGAGCGACAAGACCATAGGGTGCGCTCAGGTCAGTGGTGTTGAACTTGCGTCCGCGGGTATGAACCGCCTCGCCCTTCAATACGAAGTCGCCAAAGTCCTTGGCTACGGTTCCCCCCACCTGCGATATTCGGTCATGCCGGGGCTGGAATTCCGGTATACCCGCATCGTTGACGCCCGTTACATAAAATGTCTGGGCCACATCCAGGCTACGGTAATAAAAACCCGACAGATCCCAGCCTCCAATCAACCGGGACACGCGCCCCCCCCAGTTGGTGTTACCAAGAGAATTGCCCGGCTTGACTTCCCCCAGGACTCTCGAATCCTTCGGCAAAGGATAGAACTCCGCCCCAGGCTTGCCGATCCGGTCGTAACTTGGAACGGGAATCCATACCAATTCGGCATGGGTTTCGCCAAAGTAATACTCGGCACGTGCCGCCCATTGGGGAATCCGCAGCTGCTCAAAATCCGGTAGATAGAAGGTGCGAAGGTCGCGGGCAGAAACGACGTCGGCGAAGAACAGGCCAACCATTTCACCCCACACGATGTGCTGACGACCGATGCGGAAATCCACATCGCCAGCCGAAAAATCGAGATAGGTTTCGCGGAAATCAAACTGGTACTGCTGATCGCGACGGACAGCATCGGGATAGAAGCCCGAATCGATTCCAAATACTGCGTCGGCGTCCGCCCGGCCGGAAACCTTCCATTTCAGGCTCTCGGTCCCGCCCGTCGCCGACAATTCGGCACGTGCGCGGGCCATCGACCAGTGATCCTTGCCTGCGTAGGTACGCGCCAGATCGAATTGCAGAAAGCCGGTTTTATTTATGCCACCGCCTCCCTCATCGATCGACAGATCATCCACAACTGACTCATCCCCCGCGGCAGCCACTCCACCGCAGCAAACCGCCAATGAGAATGTTGCCGCACAACAGCGAAGCTTACGATTCAAACTATCCATACCCGAACGATCTCCCCTCATCCATTCACTCTCGTATCCAGCAATCAAACTACTACGGGCCCGTCCTTTTCCGGCTCGTCTATTTCAGGCCCATCCTCGCCTTTGCTGCGATCCTGAACGAAAATCCAGACACCGTTTTGCTTAAGTCCAAGCTTGGTGATCTGACCGTCTTCCATGCGAACAAGCTGATTCGCGCGGCTCATCACACGCTTGTCGTGTGTAGAAAAAACAAATGTGGTTTTGTTTTCCTCGTTGATTTGCTGCATCAACTCGAGGATGCTCTCGCCGGTCCGCCGGTCGAGGTTCGCAGTGGGCTCGTCGGCAAGCACGACGCGGGAATGAGTCACCAAGGCACGCGCGATCGCCACCCGCTGACGCTGCCCACCCGAAAGCTGGTTCGGGCGGTGACGTGCATACCGGCCCAAACCAACCATCTTCAAATAATGATCAACCCGACTCCGCCGCTCTTCTTTGCTGAGCTCCGGCATCTGCAGCAGCGGATACTCGACATTTTCCTCTGCCGACAACACCGGTAACAGGTTGAAAGCCTGAAAAATGAAACCGACGGTTCTAGCCCGAATATCGGCAAGTTCGTCGGGCGTCTGCCCTGAAACATCCTTGCCGTTGACAACGACGCGCCCCTTGCTCGGTGTGTCGATGCACCCCATGATATTCAGGAGTGTGGACTTACCGCTTCCCGAAGATCCGGCGATCGCCATGAAGTTGCCTTCCTTGACTTCAAGATTGACGTTTTTCAGCGCCGTGACGTCCTGCTCCCCCAGACGATAAACCTTGCTTACGTTCTCGATCTTAATTACCGTTTTCGACGGCTCGCCCGCATTGTCATCGCGATTAGTTGGCATCGGCCCACCCGTCTAGTCTATGTTGTTTGCCTTTAAAGGATAACACTATGAGCCTCAAATTTTCCCCTTCGAACTACCGGGCGCGCTGCTTCGGCCTTGCCCTTGCGATGCTGATGCTGGTGTCTGGCAGCATGGTTCGCGCCGATGACAACGAACTGGCCCGCAGCATCGTAGCCAAGGCCGATGAAGTTCGTTTTCCCCATGACGGCTTCCAGGTTGTGATCGACATCAACTCGTCCAGCCCAGGCGAACAGGTAGACGAGCGGAAATATCGGATTCTTTCAAAAGGCAACGAAAACACCATTGTTCAGACTCTCGAGCCGGTATCCGATCGAGGCCAGTCGATGCTGATGCGGGGCCATGACCTATGGGTTTTCATGCCGAACATTTCGCAACCGATCCGCCTTTCGCTTGCCCAACGCCTTACCGGCCAAGTGGCTAACGGAGACTTGGCACGTGCGAACTTCTCTGGCGATTACGAGCCGAAAATCCTGCGTACCGAAACCATCGACGGCGAAAAGATGCACGTCCTCGAACTCACCGCAGTAGACCGGGGCGTGACCTACGGAAAAGTGCTTTACTGGGTGCGCCAATCCAACAACTGGCCCCACAAGGCGGAATTTTATTCGTTGTCAGACCGACTGCTGAAGGTCTGCCGTTATGAGAAATTCCAGAACCTGGGGGGCCGCACCCGCCCGACTCAACTGACCATGGAAGACGCCCTCAAAAAGGGGGACATCTCCGTTTTGCGCTACTCCCAGATGACGGCCAAGGACTTGCCCGATCGCGTGTTCACCAAACAATACATGGATAAACTCAACCGAATCGACTGAAACTCAGACGAAAGCGGCGGAATCACCACCGGGCAGACCGTAGTCTGCCCGCAACAACACTTCGACGGCAGCGTCGTGCAATGCGTCTGCGCTGCCAGCCGGAGGGCTTAGCGCAAAACGGCGGAAAATACCGCCAATGCGTACATCGAGTCCCTCAAAGTCAATCCCCAACAAGGTCATACTGACCGGCGTTGAACGTGCCAGCCGCTGAAGCAACGCCTCCTCCGCCCACGAATCGAGAAAACGCTCCGGACTCGTCGCCCCGATCCACCCCATGCGACCGAAGCCGCCGATGAAACGGGCCTTTTCCGGCTCCATGCGGAAAAACCGAAAGTCCCCCAGTGACAAGTAGTCCACCGATTCGGGGCAATAGCGCAGATAGCGCGCCCGGGACGCTTCATCGAGCTCCACCCTTGCCACGGTTCCAATCAGTGTCAGGCGCGCCTGATCAAAGCTTCCGCCCTCCCCTTCCGTCACCAGCAGACTGGCCCGCGAATCGGCGAGCAGATTACGGGTATGTTCAGCCAGTCCGCTCATCAAAAAGAGGGGACGCGCCCGCTCGTCGGGCACATAAGAGACTGCAGTGACGAAGGGATAACCCCGCTCGCTGACTGACCAGGACCCAAACGCGCCGCTGCGACTACGCCGCAGCAACTCGCGCGCTTCTGCGTAGTCGATCTTCATCCCGGCTCTACGCGCCGCGCTGGCGACGCGCCTCGAACAGACACAGGCCGCTCGCGACCGATACGTTGAGACTTTCCACCGTACCACACATCGGAATGCGCACCAGTTCGTCGCAGGTTTCGCGGGTCAGACGACGCAGGCCATCTCCTTCGGCACCGAGCACCCAGGCTATCGACCCTTTCTGATCCACGGTGTAGAGAGATTTCTCCGCTTCGCCCGCCGCACCGAGAATCCACACACCGGCCTCCTGCATCTCCCGCAAGGCGCGGGCGAGATTGGTCACCGTCACATATGGAACGGTATCTGCGGCGCCGCTGGCAACCTTGACTGCTGTCGCATTCAGACCAACAGCCTTGTCCTTCGGCGCGATAACCGCGTGGGCGCCCGCTGCGTCGGCGACACGCAGGCAAGCGCCCAGGTTGTGAGGATCCTGGATGCCATCGAGAACCAGGAACAGCGCGGGTTCGGTCAAGCCGTCCAGCACGTCGGCCAGCTTCAACTCCTTGCGACGACCGTCGATACGCGCCACCACGCCCTGATGACGGCGCGTCCCGACCAAGCGGTCAAGGCGATCACCCTCGGTGGGAATGAGGCGGGTTCCGAGTTGCTCCGCGTGGCGCACCAAATCCCGAGCACGGGGATCGTTGCGCTTTGAATCGGTATAGATCTCAAAGATCGCCTCGGGATCGTGACGAAGCTTGGCAAGCACGGCATGAAAGCCGTAGATGAGGCGGGAACTGGATTCTTCAGACACGGACTTTCGCTTTCTTCTTCACGCCGCCCGCCGCGCTCTTGCGGGACGTGGCGGCCTTCTCTGCCTTGGCAGGTTTGGTTGGTTTACTTGTCTTGCTCGCCGCAGGCTTGTCGGCTTTGGCGGCTTTTACCTTCCGATCTGCCTTCGCCTCCTTCGGCTTCCCTGCCTTGGCTGCAAGAGCCTCGGGCTGTTCGACCGGCGGCAACGCCGGAGCCACCTGGCCCTTGAACTCCGCCTCCTTGACTCTCTTGCGACGGGCCGGCTTCCCGACCGCCACGGATTCCGGCGCAAGCGGACGCTCGACCAGCTTGTCTCGCGCAGTTTTGCCGACTCTTTCCGTTGCCCGCGCGGGCCCCGCCACAAGCCTGAAATCGATCTTGCTCGCTTCCATGTTCACCCGGACAAGCTGCACGCGAATGCGGTCCGAGAGCCGATAGCGTTCGCCAGTACGCTCGCCGAGCAAGGAATGGTGAGCATCGTCGTAGTGGAAATAGTCGCTGCCGAGGTCGGAAATATGCACCAGCCCTTCGACAAACACATCATCCAGCGCGACAAAAAGGCCGAAAGGTACCACTGCCGAAACGCTGCCGTCGAACTCTTCGCCGATGCGATCCTGCATGTAATAGCACTTGAGCCAGTTTTCCACATCCCGGTCGGCTTCATCGGCACGTCTTTCGGTCATCGAGCAATGCAGACCGATAGCTTCCCAGTCGCCGTTGTCCTGCGCCGGTATGTAACGCTCGCCGTTCAGCACCGCCTTGATCGCCCGGTGCACAAGTAGATCGGGGTATCGGCGGATCGGCGACGTGAAATGGGTGTAAGCGTCATAGGCCAGGCCGAAGTGACCGGCGTTGTCGGGGCTATACACGGCCTGACGCAGCGAGCGCAACATCACGGTCTGGAGCAACTGAAGATCGGGCCGATCCTGGATTTTCTCGAGCAACCGCGCGTAATCAGCAGCTTTGGGCTCCTCCCCACCGCCTAGCTGCAACCCGAACTCGCCGAGGAAATCCCGCAATTTGGCCAATTTTTCCGGCGTCGGCCCCTCGTGAACCCGATATAGCACCGGATGCTCATGAGTCTGCAAAAACTCGGACGCACACACATTGGCTGCCAACATGCATTCCTCGATCAGACGGTGAGCGTCGTTGCGGCTCTCGGCGACGATATTCGCGATCTTGCCGTTATCGTCGAAGATCATCCGCGTTTCCTGGGTCTCGAAATCGATGGCGCCGCGCTTGGCGCGCGCTTTCAGCAGCACACGGAAAAGCTTGTCCAGGTTCTGCAGATGCGGCAACAGCTCGCCAATCGCCTCGAGGGCCGCAGCATCCTTGTCGTACAGCGCAGCCGCAACTTGGTTGTAGGTAAGGCGCGCCTTTGAGAACATAACCGCCGGATAAAAGCGAAACTGCTTGATCGCTCCGGTCTGCGAAATTGCCATGTCGCAGACCATGCACAGGCGCTCGACCTGCGGATTGAGGGAGCAAAGCCCGTTCGAGAGCTTTTCCGGCAGCATAGGAATCACCCGCCGCGGGAAGTAGACGGAATTGCCCCGATCATAGCCCTCGCCATCCAGCGCCGACCCGACCGTAACGTAGTGGGACACATCGGCAATCGCCACGACCAATCGAAAACCTCGTCCCTCCCGTTCGCAGAAAACCGCGTCGTCGAAATCCCGCGCGGTTTCCCCATCGATAGTCACAAGCGGCAGTGCGGTCAGATCCACCCGACCTTTCCAGTCCATCTTGCGCACTTTCTCAGGCAGACGCCGGGTCTGCTCCTTAGCCGCCGCTGAGAACTCGAAAGGCAACTCGTGCTTACGCAGCGCGATCTCGATCTCCATCCCCGGATCGGCATAGTTGCCCAGCACTTCGACGATGCGACCTATCGGTTGCGCATAGCGGGTGGGCTGCTCCACCAATTCGACCACCACGACCTGACCGGCCACCGGCTTGAGCTTGGCCTTGCTGCCCGGCTCCAGGAGAACCTCCTGCGATATCCGCCGGTTTTCCGGCACCACCAGGGTGACGCCGTTCTCAACCAGCACCCGACCGACCAGGCGCGTATTCGCCCGCTCCAGCACTTCTACGATCTTGCCTTCGGGCCGCCCGCGTCGATCAAGCCCCGCAACGCGAACGATCACTCGATCGCCATGGAGCACTTCGCGCATTTCGTTGGGACCGAGAAAAATGTCCGGCCCGTCATCGTCGGTCACCACAAAGCCGTAGCCGTCAGGATGGCCTTGCACTCGTCCACGGATCAGATCGGCCTTGGCGGGAAGCAGATAGGCACCATTTCGGTTGCGCATAACCTGCCCGTCCCGCTCCATCGCAAACATGCGGCGTTCGAAGAACTGGAGCTCACTCGGATGAATATCCATCGCATCGGCCAGATCGGCAAATCGCAACGGCACGCCATGGTCGGCGAGGATCTGGATGACGAATTCCCTACTCGGCAACGGGAAATCGTACTTCTGGCTTTCACGTTCAAAAAAGGGATCGCTACGGCGCAGTTTGCTGAGTTTTTGGTTGGTTTTTACTTTATTTGTTGACACGAATTCTTTCTAGTCTATAATGGCGTCTTCGTTGCCCAGATGGCGAAATTGGTAGACGCGCTAGTTTCAGGTACTAGTGCC
>ERZ650311.45-NODE-45-length-75281-cov-9.712307_pt1 | contig 75281 bp, 73 predicted proteins | sample MGYA00376247_ERZ650311 | MGnify/ENA primary metagenome ERZ650311 (study PRJEB26733, sample SAMN07839324) | wastewater metagenome | biome: small river; feature: stream; material: water | place: USA: North Carolina | collected 2016-07-28 ... | reverse complement strand
AAGTAGCTGATATGCTAAAAATGCTCGGTGAGGAAGAAGTTAATAGTATCTTGGCTGAAAAAGCCACGGTTGAAACTAACTGCGATTTTTGTGGTCAGATTTATAACTTTGATGCAGTGGATTGCAAACAAATTTTTGCGAGCCCGACCTTAACAGGAGCTGTACAACAACCGCCAAAATCAAAACACTGATTGCTTAATTAGTGTTTAGCGACTTTGTTGTCGGATTTTGGATCTGTTTTAGCGTCTTTTTTCTCAGCAATGTCAGCAGCTGATTTTTTAGGGATGACCTGTACAAAGATTTCCCCTTCTTTACTCATGCCATGTTCAGCACGAGCACGCTCTTCAATCGCTTTCGTGCCATCTTTTAGATCCTGAACTTCACCGGCTAACTTGGCATTACGGGCAGCAAGCGCTTCATTTTTTTCAGTCTGTTTAGTGACCTGACGATCTAATTCATAGACACGCAACCAACCACCCTTACCTAGCCACAATGGAAACTGAATCACAATGAGAAGAGCCAACATGCTGTAGACAATGATGCGCATCTTGGCTCTTTTTCTCTTGGCTTTTCTTGGTTGTCTTAATTGCTTTAGGCTTTTCTACAACTTACTTACGCAAGTTATAGAAAGTTGACTTACCTGGGTAAGTAGCAATATCACCTAAGTCTTCTTCAATACGAATTAACTGGTTGTACTTAGCAATACGATCAGAACGTGACAATGAACCTGTCTTAATTTGACCAGCATTAGTACCAACAGCAATATCAGCAATCGTGCTGTCCTCTGTTTCACCTGAACGATGTGAAATAACCGCCGTATAGTTAGCACGTTTAGCCATTTCAATCGCTGCAAATGTCTCAGTCAAAGTACCAATTTGATTTACTTTGATCAGAATTGAGTTAGCGATATTCTTTTCAATACCTTCTTTAAGAATCTTAGTGTTAGTAACAAATAGGTCATCACCAACTAACTGAATTTTCTTACCTAACTTCTCTGTCAATGTCGCCCAACCTGCCCAATCACCCTCGTGCATACCATCTTCAATCGATACGATTGGATACTTATCTGCCAAGTTTGCTAAGTAATCAGCAAATTCAGAAGATGTTAACTGTAAGCCTTCACCAGACAAGTCATATTTACCATCTTTATAGAATTCGCTAGCAGCACAGTCCAAAGCCAACAATACATCTTCACCTGGTTTGTAACCAGCTTTCTCAATCGCTTTCAGAATGGTGTTTAAACACTCTTCATTACTCTTAAAGTTAGGAGCAAAACCACCCTCATCACCAACTGATGTTGGCATACCTTGATCATGAATAATTTTCTTTAAAGCATGGAATACTTCTGCGCCACAACGCAATGCTTCACGGAAACTGCCCATACTCACAGGCATGATCATAAATTCTTGAATATCCAAGCTATTGTTAGCATGTGAACCACCGTTCACGATATTCATCATAGGAACTGGTAACTGCATTGCACCAGAACCGCCAAAATAACGATACAGAGGCAAACCAGCCTCTTCTGCAGCTGCACGGGCAACCGCCATTGATACAGCCAAAGTAGCGTTAGCACCAAGACGTGACTTATTGTCAGTTCCGTCCAAGTCAATCAAAGTACGATCTAGAAAAGCTTGCTCGCTAGCATCTAGACCCATTACAGCTTCAGCAATTTCAGTATTAATGTTTTCAACAGCCTTCAAAACACCTTTACCCAAATAACGGCCAGCTTCGCCATCACGCAGCTCTACTGCTTCACGTGAACCTGTTGATGCGCCAGATGGCACAGCAGCACGGCCCATAACGCCTGATTCAAGCAATACATCACACTCAACAGTAGGATTGCCTCTTGAATCTAATATTTCACGTCCAATGATGTCAACGATTGCACTCATGACTTCTCCCTTACCAATTATTGAAAATCTTTTTCTAAAAATACGTTGCCAGTTTTGACAACGTTATCAAGCGCCACCAAAGTAGCTAATAAATCTTTCATGCGGTTTAAAGGCACAGCATTAGGTCCATCAGATAATGCCTTGGCTGGATTGGGATGTGTTTCCATGAACAAACCACTCACACCCACTGCCACTGCCGCTCTAGCTAAAACAGGAACCATCTCACGCTGACCACCACTACTTGTTCCCTGACCACCAGGCAACTGAACAGAATGCGTAGCATCGAAAACCACAGGCGCATTGGTCTCACGCATGATCGCCAAACTACGCATATCAGATACCAAGTTGTTGTAACCAAAGGACGCGCCACGTTCACAAGCCATGAACATATCTTCTGGCAAACCAACCTCTTTAGCAGCTGCCCTGGCTTTATCAATCACGTTCTTCATGTCACCCGGGGCCAAAAATTGACCTTTTTTGATATTCACTGGCTTACCGCTTTGTGCACAAGCCCGAATAAAATCAGTTTGGCGGCACAAGAATGCAGGCGTTTGAAGCACATCAACCACCGCAGCAACAGGTTTAACTTCCCCGATGTCATGAATGTCTGTGAGGATATTCACACCAATTTCTTTTTTGACTTTAGCCAAAATCTCTAAGCCTTTTTCCATGCCTAAACCACGGAAAGATGTACCTGATGAGCGATTTGCTTTATCGAAAGAAGACTTGTAGATAAATGGGATGCCTAAACCAGATGTGATTTCTTTTAGCTGACCAGCTGTATCCATGGCCATTTGCTCAGATTCAATCACGCAAGTGCCAGCAATTAAAAAGAAACGCTTATCTAAACCAATTTCAAAATCGCATAGTTTCATGGCTAATTCCCTAACTCTGATTAACAGGTTACCCTGTAATACCCTTATGACTTAAGGCTGCTTTAATAAATGCTGAGAATAATGGATGCCCATCACGCGGTGTTGATGTGAATTCTGGATGGAATTGAACACCAAAGAACCAAGGATGCATTGATGATGGTAATTCCATCATTTCTGGCAATGATTCATTAGGCGTTCTTGCAGATATCACCAAACCTGCGGATTCCAGTTTGGGCACATAAACGTTGTTGACTTCGAAGCGATGGCGATGACGCTCATTAACCTCAGGGCCATAAATCTTTTCAGCAAGTGTATTTGGTTTAACCGGGCAACGCTGAGAACCCAATCTCATCGTACCGCCCAGATCAGAGCCCTCGTCCCGCTTTTCAACACGACCTTCTCGATCCATCCACTCAGTAATTAATGCAACCACTGGATGAGGACCATTGGGTTCAAACTCAGTACTGTTTGCGCCCTGCAAACCGGCAACGTGGCGTGCAAACTCAATCACTGCTAACTGCATACCCAAGCAGATACCTAAATAAGGGATCTTGTTCTCACGGGCATGTTTAATGGCGGCAATCTTTCCTTCCGTACCTCGCTTACCGAAACCACCAGGAACTAAGATGGCATCCAAGCCAGCTAGACTGGAAACATCTCCATGCTCTAAATTTTCAGAATCAATGTAACGAATACTTACTTTTGTTTCATTGTGAATGCCAGCATGACGTAATGCTTCGATCAATGACTTGTATGACTCAGTCAAATCAACATACTTACCAACCATACCAATCACAACTTCATGCTTTGGATTCTCTAGGCTATGTACTAAGCCATTCCAAACAGATAAATCAGCTGGTTTAGCATTGATACGCAATTCCTGACAAATCAACTCATCCAAACCTTGCTCATGAAGCATTTGAGGAATCTTGTAAATAGTATCTACGTCCCATACTGAAATAACTGCTTGTTCGCGCATATTGGCAAACAAAGAAATCTTGGCACGTTCATCTTCAGGAATCTGACGATCAGCACGACACAACAATGCTGTTGGCATGATGCCAATTTCACGTAACTTTTGTACAGAATGCTGCGTAGGCTTCGTCTTCAACTCACCTGCACTAGCGATATAGGGCACTAAGGTCAAATGAACAAACGCTGTATCGCCTTGTGGCAATCTCAAACTCATCTGACGTGCAGCCTCTAAGAATGGTAGAGACTCAATATCACCAACCGTGCCACCAATCTCACAGATAGCAACATCTGCTTGACCATCATGACTAGCATTGGCACCACGCTCCACAAAATTCTGGATTTCATTGGTGATATGAGGAATCACTTGAACTGTTTTGCCAAGGTATTCACCACGGCGCTCTTTACGAATCACTGACTCATAAATCTGACCTGTTGTGAAGTTATTGCTCTTGCGCATCTTGGCAGAAACAAACCTCTCGTAGTGCCCCAAATCCAAGTCGGTTTCAGCACCATCCTCAGTAACGAATACCTCACCATGCTGGAAAGGACTCATCGTACCTGGGTCGACGTTGATATAAGGGTCTAATTTTAAGAGGGTGACTTTTAGGCCGCGCGATTCGAGAATGGCGGCTAATGAGGCGGCTGCGATACCCTTCCCTAGGGAAGAAACCACACCACCAGTAACAAAGATGAATTTAGTCATCGAATATGCTTAGTGGGTAATACGCAATTATACCGATACCCAAAAAGAATGTTCAAAAAAACAACTTTGCCGAAAATATCAGGCCAGAAACCCTTTACCAGACTGGATCTTCAATTTCTGAGAAAACTTGGCGCAATCTTTTCCCCCAAGTTTCATGGATCATTTTGAAATATTCGTTTTTTTCATCAATCACCATGAGATGGTCAGCTCTTAAATCATTTTTTGGATAAATCAGCAGATCGAGTGGCAAACCAACGGAGATGTTTGACTTAATTGTTGAGTCCATAGAAATGAGAGCGCACTTCGCCGCCTCTTTTAATGGCGTGGCTTGAGTAATCACTCTATCTAAGATTGGTTTGCCATATTTAGCTTCACCAATTTGGAAATACGGTGTTTCAACGGTTGCTTCAATAAAATTACCTGCCGCATAAACCTGAAAAATTGAAGGATCTTGCCCTTTGATTTGCCCACCAAAGATTAAGTGGATATTGAAATCAATGCCTGACTTTTTCAATTCTTCTGCGTCTCGATCCCTTACCTTCCTGACAATATCGCCAACAACTTGAGCTGCCTCAAACAAGGTGGGCGCATTCCATATGCTTGGAACATCTGGGTCGGGATGATTTAAATAGTGTCTAACAGCTTGAGTAATCGCCAAATTGCCTGCTGACATCAAGACCATCAAACGCTCACCATCCTTTTTAAAAATGGCCATCTTTCTGAAGTTAGATACAGCATCAACCCCGGCATTGGTTCGACTATCTGATAAAAAAACTAGACCTTGATCTAACCGTACCGCAACGCAATAAGTCATGAAACTACACTTTCAATATTTAACTGGACAAAGAAATAACTGCGCTTCAATTAAGCAGCCATCTCCTCCATAGGCAACAAAAAGTCGCGACTGATACCACTACCAACACCATTAATTCTTACCAAGAAATCTGTTAAAAAGGCATGCAAACCTTGTTCGAGAATCTCTCCAATGTGCGCATCACGTAATTGGGCCAATAAATTTCTGGCTTGGGTGATCGTTTTACTAGATTGAGAATTTTTAATTTTACTAAGCAAATCTACCACCTCTCCCACACAAGCAGATAAAGACCTTGGCATATCTGATCTAAGAATCAATAAATCTGCTACACGCTCAGGCGTGATCACATCACGATATACCTTGCGATAGATTTCGAACGCAGATACAGAGCGCAGAATAGCTGCCCAGTAGTAAAAATCATCGACAGAATCATGCCCTTGCTCGCGCATATTTTCGGCAGTTAGAGACTTTACGTCTAACAAGCGTGCTGTGTTATCCGCTCTTTCCAAAAATGTCCCTAAACGAATGAAATGAAATACCTCATCACGCACCATCGTGCCATGTTGAACGCCACGAGTCTGATGTGAACGGAACTTTACCCACTCAAAAAATTCTGATGGCGCACTATCCAACATGCCATCACGCATTTTCTTCTGTGCCTCTAACCAAGTGGTATTGATGGTTTCCCATAACTCAGTTGTCATCGATCCCCTAACAGCTCTTGCATTCTCTCTAGCAGCTTGCAAGCAACGCATGATCGAAGATGGATTATTCATATCACTAACCATGAAATGAATCACATCTCGCGGTGACATTAATACATAACTCGCATCAAAGGCAGCGGTTAATTCTGAAATCTCTAACAAAGATCTCCACGCCTGCTCAGCCACTTCAGCTGATTGGGGCAATAAAGACATTTGATAATTAACATCCAACATACGCGCTGTATTCTCTGCTCGCTCTGTGTAACGAGACATCCAATATAGGTGGTCTGCTGTTCTAGATAACATGTTGATATCTCCTTATATTTTTAGTGCTCTAAAACCCAAGTGTCTTTGGTACCACCACCCTGTGATGAATTAACCACCAAAGAACCTTCCTTCAAAGCAACCCTAGTCAAACCACCTGGCGCCATCCGAACTTCTTTTCCTGATAAAACAAATGGTCGTAAATCAATATGACGTGGAGCAATACCGGAATCCACATACGTTGGACATGTCGATAAAGCCAAGGTGGGTTGTGCGATGTACCCTTCTGGATGAGCTTTTACTTTTTCTTTAAATTCAGCCACTTCAGCTTTAGTGGATGCTGGTCCAACTAACATGCCATAACCACCGGCACCATGAACCTCTTTGACCACCAAATCAGCCATGTTGTCCAACACATATTTCAAATCATCAGGCTTGCGACACATGTACGTTGGCACGTTTGAAATTAGCGGCTCCTCATCTAAATAAAAACGAATCATGTCTGTCACATATGGGTAAATTGATTTGTCATCAGCAACACCTGTACCGATAGCGTTACAAATAGCCACATTCCCAGCTTTGTAGGCTCTCAATAAACCAGCCGCACCCAATGCTGAATCAGACCTAAACACTTCAGGGTCCAAGAAGTCATCATCGACTCGTCGATAAATAACATCAACCCTCTTAGCTCCTTGAGTTGTTCTCATATAAACAACATCTTTTTGCACAAATAGATCTTTGCCTTCTACCAATTCCACACCCATTTGTTGCGCTAAAAATGCGTGTTCAAAATAGGCTGAGTTATACATACCAGGCGTCAACACAACCACTGTTGCATTTGAATGCATATTAGGTGCTGCTTGACGCAATGTGTCTAGTAGCAAATCTGGGTAATGGGCAACAGGAGCCACGCGATGTTGTGCAAATAACTCAGGAAAGAGGCGCATCATCATCTTGCGGTTTTCCAACATGTATGAAACGCCTGATGGCACACGCAAGTTATCTTCAAGAACAAAAAATTCGCCTGTATTTTCACCATGAGTTGCTCTAACAATATCTATGCCTGCAATGTGGGCATAGATATTCATCGGCACATCTACACCTACCATTTCAGGCCTAAATTGAGCGTTATTAATAACTTGCTCTTTAGGAATAACTCCAGCTTTGAGGATATGTTGCTCGTGATATACATCATGCAAGAACATGTTTAAAGCTGTGACCCGTTGACGCAAACCAGTCTCCAAACGACTCCATTCTGATGCCGGGAAAATTCTAGGGACAATGTCAAATGGAATTGTTCTTTCAGTCCCGCCGCTTTCACCATAAACAGCAAATGTAATACCTACTCGACGGAACATTAAATCAGCTTCTTCACGTCGAGCGCTTAGATATTGATCACCCTGCTGACTTAACCATTGAGAGAATTGTTTGTAATGTGGGCGAGCCAATGTTGAGTTTTTAAAATCTCTCTCAAGATCATCTAAAGCCATCTCATCAAATGGCAATTTACGCTCCATGACCATCATGCTTTACTCCCGCAGCTATTGATATATTTATTGATGCCAAGACCTTCTATGTATGTCTCGCCAATGGTGTCTTCGCCACTCTTTATCTCTAAACTCCCAGACTTGTGCGCCAGTGTGCACTGTCTCCAAAATCGGAATTCCTCGTTCAACATACCGCCCCACAACCTTGGCGTTAGGATGTCGATAACGATTTCGATAGCCTGCTTGAGCAACAGCCCAATTCGGCTGTAACGCATCAAGAAAGATTTCGGAGGAAGAAGTAGCACTACCATGGTGCGGTATAAGCAAAATGGATGCCAATTCACTTGAACGCTTATATTCATTGGCGATAATGGCCTCACCACCTTTCTCAACATCCCCCGTCAACCAGAAAGAATAGTGCTGACTCCTCACCTCAATGACACAACTTAGTGCATTAGGCTTCCCAGAATGGTGCACGGCGTCAAATGTCATTTCAGAACCAGGGTGCCAAACCTTGAATAGAACACCATCCCAAGTCCAAACTTGACCTGCTTTGCAGGGTAAAGCAGGTATCTTTAACTCTCTTGTGCGCCTTAATAAAAAATGCCACTCCGGCAAAGTGCCCAACAAATCGCCAAATTGAATACTTTTCATAAGACTTAGTGCACCACCGACATGGTCTGTATCTTTATGACTAATAGCCAAGCGATCAATGTATGAAATGCCCTCACCCCTCAAAAATGGCAGGACATTTCTTTCCCCTGCATCTGACTCAGGCGATGTTTTAGGACCCGTGTCATATAACAAGCGTTTTGTTTGCGTTTCCACCAGCACAGCAGTACCTTGACCAATATCCAACACCGTGACTCTAAAATCACCTTGGGTTAAATCATTAGATTTAGTCCAAACTAATGGCAAACAACAACACAACCCTAATAAACGTCCTTTGTAACTTGCTAATAATGGTCCTGGTCGAATGGCATAAATAATTCCCAAGGTTGACACCACCATCACCAATAAGTTTGGCTGCGGCAAATAAGCTACCGACCAAAACCATGAGGACATGGGCTCTAAAAACCAAGCCACTAACTCCATACAAGCGTGAGCTATCCATAGAGAAATTTGACTTAATGGCGCAGGCAGAACTGCGCCCAACATTGCAAACGGTGTAACAATAAAACTAACTAGCGGAATAGCAAAAGCATTGGCTAGAGGTGAAACAACTGACACCTGAGAAAACCAATAGAGAGTCAATGGCAATAAGGCAATCGTGACCACTGCCTGAACTCGACTAGCTTCTTTAAATGACTGCCACCATTTTTGAGAGCGACTATAGCCATATTCAGATAAGCCATCCTGACCTGGCATCGCAAATAAAATTGCTGCTACCGCTCCAAATGACAACCAAAATCCGGGCGTATAAGCAGCCCATGGATCTAACAATAAAACAATGAATAAAGCCCACCACCAAATATCAAATGCTCTGGTAATTCGATTGGTCCAAAGAGCAACAGCGACCACACCAACCATGTACATGGTTCGTTGAGCAGGTATTTGGAAACCTGCCAACCATGTGTATATCAAAGCAACGGCAAAGCCACTCAGAGCGGCAACTTTTTGGGCAGGACATATCATTGGTAATGACCTTCTACGCCATAAACGATTTGCTAGAGCAGCCCCCATACCAGCCAACATAGTGACATGTAAACCAGAAATAGAAATTAGATGTCCAATGCCAGTGGCATTGAATACCTTCCAGTCCTTTTGCGAAATGGCATTTTGTTCACCCATCACCAACGCAATCAACACTCCAAGATATGGTGAATTTTCTGGTGCAGCTTTTTTGATACGCTCGCGCAATTGCCAACGTGATAACTCAACTATTGTTGTGAAGCTAAGGTCAAATTCATTGATAAGTTTTGGTCGCCATGATCTAGGCAACCCTTTAGCGTGCGCCTTGACTGAACCAGTGGCACCTAGATTTTGCTGAAACATCCAACGCTCAAAATCAAATCCATGCGGATTCATTAAGCCATGAGCACGCTTTAACACCACGGGTAATCGCCAACGCTGCCCCGGCTTGATTTCAGGTACTACTGTTTCACCTCGCCAACCTGGATACCAACCCAACGACAAACGCTTGGGGAAATATTGCAAATCTATCTGAATCAACTCATCATCAGATAGAACCGATTCAACTGTCATTGAAAATCGTAAAGATTGAGTTCCTTGACTAGGTAAACCATCCACCACACCCTCAACCAACAATGGAACACCTTCTAAATTTTGAGGTAAATCATTCTTGATTCGTTTGTGAGTTAAATACCCAGACCAGATAAACCCAAGCGCGAATAATATGTACACCAAAATACAAAAGGAAATCTTATTAAGTGGCTGACGTTTTATTAATGAAAAGAATGCAATTAATAACAAACAAAAACCAAGAGATGTCAGCAACCAAAACCACAGACTCTCATTTGGTAACTGTGGCAAAAAAAGTAAAAGAGATTCCCCGGCAATGAATGCCGTTAATAAAAAGCGCAATGAAGCTATTGTTGAATTGAGTGAGTAAACTGGCTAGCTTGTATTAAGCTAGCCCAACGGGGTAAGACACGCAAAGCATTACTCGAACATATAGACTGTGTTTGAGTAATCAATGATGAACGTATTTCTGCTAGCACTGATGATATTTGAGGTAGTTCAGCTGGCTCGTTACGATGATGCTCTTGATGGGCCAACCATGCCGGCGGTATATCAGGGGCATCCGTCTCCAGCACCAAACTCTCAAAAGGTAATTCTTTTGCCAAGCGCCTAATTTGAAGTGCTCTAGGAAACGTCATAGCCCCTCCAAAACCCATCACAAAATTAAGCTTCATAAAATGCTCAGCCTGTTGAAAACTGCCATTGAAAGCATGAGCAATACCACCAGTAATTTTTTTTGATCTCAGCGCTTTTAAAATCACATCCTGAGATCTCCTAACATGCAAAACCACTGGCAAATCAAACTCTTTCGCTAAATCTAACTGCGCCTCAAAAAAGAAGGCTTGATGATGCGAATCTAGTTCAGGCAAAAAATAATCCAAACCAATTTCACCAATACCCACAAATCGCGGATCACCCATGGCATCAATCACAGACTCTCTTAAAGTAGCCAAATCGGATTCTTTAGCCTCAGGGGTATAGATTGGGTGTATTCCCAGGGTGTAACACGTTGCAGGCAAAGTGTTGGCGGCATGATGAGCTAAATCTCTTACTGCTCGATAGTCTCTAGCCCTAACCGCTGGAATCAATACACCAGAAACGCCTGATTGGGCTGCCCGCTGAATCACCCCATCGCGATCAGCGGCAAATTCATCAGCATCTAAATGGCAATGAGTATCTAAACACAATGCCATGCTATAGAGCCTTTAATACACCATGATCTAAACGCAAAACACGATCACATCTTGCTGCTCGCAAAGGATCATGAGTCACAATCACAAATGCTGTACCTTGATTTTTTGCTACCTCTAACATTAGATCAAAGACAGAGTCTGCAGTTTCAGCATCCAGATTACCCGTCGGCTCATCTGCCAAAACACAACTTGGCTTTGTCACCAGAGCCCTCGCCACAGCCACTCTCTGACGCTCTCCACCCGATAAGGCCGCAGGTCGATGATCAACACGATGACTTAAACCCACTTTTCCAAGCATTTCCTCGGCGAATGCTCTAGCTTCCTGAGCAGAGACGCCTCTGATACGTAATGGCATCGCCACATTGTCTAGCGCACTAAATTCAGCCAAAAGATGATGAAACTGGTAGATGAATCCTAAGTGCTGATTGCGCACTTCATTTAACTGCGCCTCAGAAAGATTTTTTAATGACTTTCCAGCCAAATACACCTCGCCCTGCGTCACGTGATCCAAACCGCCTAATAAATGCAAGAGAGTACTTTTGCCAGAACCTGAAGCCCCAACAATCGCCAACTTCTCACCAGCAGCAAGTTCCAAATTAACGTTCGTTAGTACCTGTACGGCAAAGCCACCTTCACCATAAGTCTTCGAAATATTTTTAGCAACCAAAGCCATGTTCATATCAGCATCTCACTCGTAACGTAGCGCATGGGCTGGTTGAATTTTCGCTGCTCTCCAACTTGGATACAGCGTAGCTAAAAGAGATAAACCAAATGCCATCAATCCGACCGTTAACACGTCACCACTTCTGACATCAGATGGCAAACTGGAAATGAAATAAATATCTCTCGGTAAAAATTGGACTCTAAAGATGGCTTCAATCACAGGAACAATGACATCAATATTCAATGAAATCAGCAGACCAAGAGCTATACCACCTATTGTTCCAAGAGCTCCAATCATGAAACCTTGCGCAAAAAATATCCGCTGAATCATCCCTGCACTAGCACCCATGGTTCTCAAAATGGCAATATCGCCTTGCTTATCTGTCACAGTCATCACCAAGGTTGAAACCAGATTAAATGCAGCAACAGCAATAATTAAAGTCAAAATGATGAACATCATGCGCTTCTCAGTTTGCACAGCTGCAAACCAATTTTTATTCTGCCTGGTCCAATCTTTTACCCACAATCCAGGCAGCTTTAATGAAAGCTCATCAGCGACCTTGGCTGCCACCTGCATGTCATCTAACTTAAGGCGCAAGCCAGATGGTCCATCCAATCTTAGTAAAGCCGCAGCATCTCTCCAGTGAACAACCGCTAAGGTACTGTCAAATTCATAATGACCGCTATCAATAATGCCGACCAATTTAAAAGCTCTCATTCGTGGCGTCACGCCAGCCGGATTAATGTCACCTTCTGGCACCATAATGGTAATTCGGTCACCCAGTTGAACCCCTAAGATACCCGCAAGTTCAGCTCCTAATGCCAAGCCAAATTCGCCAGGTTTTAATCCAGTAACTTTTCCCTGTATGAAATGCTTTGGAATATCAGAAACATTCCCCTCCAACTCTGGATCAATGCCACGCAAGGCAACTCCGCGCATCACATCACCACGCGTGATCAACGCCTGAGACATAATCATCGGCGCAGATCCTTTGACATGGGGATTTTGTTCGACTTTAGCTATTAGGGGCTGCCAATCACCTAAACCAGATGGGGAGTGAACTTCGACATGGGATAACACAGATAACATGCGATCCCGTACCTCTTTCTGGAATCCATTCATCACCGATAAGACAACAATGAGGGCTGCAACGCCTAAAGCGATACCCAACATCGAAACAGATGAAATAAATGACAAAAAGCCATCTTTTGAGCCGGTTTCCTTATTTTTCCCAGCTTTTCTCCTAGCGCTTGTATAGCGCCATGCAATTTCTAGTTCAATTGGCCAAATGCTCATAGCAAGGAGTTTAGCTTGGTCTTGGACAGAAGGTCTAATTGCCACCTAAAATCAGGGTTATGAAATATACGATTGCACTCATTGATGAGCAAAACCATGAATCACTGGATAGAGGTCTTGCTTATGAAAAATTTTTATTAGGCCCTAGCAACTCTAGCGCTCCTCTTGAATTGCAATCCTATGATGTCAACATCACCGATCACACTCCTGTAGCTCGCATTGAACCTGTACACATTCATGCAGCTAGAGATCACTTAGTTCTAACAAGCACTGAAATCCTAGATCTTCGACAAGATGAAGCAGATGCGCTGTTTGATTCAGTCAAAGACATCTTTGAGGAAATGGCTGTCGCGATTTATCGCCCCACTACTAGTCGATGGTTTATTGAATCACCCTCTCTTCAGTCACTATCAACTGTTAGTACTGAACAAGCCCAAGGGCGCAATATTGATCACTGGATGCCTATAGATACAACCACCGCTGGCGTTGCCCGCCAGTGGCGTAAATGGCAAAACGATATTCAAATGATTTGGTTCAATCATCCAGTTAATGAAGCAAGAGCATCTGAAGGAATGCTAACAATTAATTCTATTTGGATCAGCGGTATTGGCTCACTATCTAGAATTCAACCTAGCCAGCAATTACAGGGGGCGAAGGCACTACACAGCACCGACTCCTGCCTAAGCGTTCTTGCAAGATATCTCAACAAGCCACACATCTCATCAATTACCAATCGTGATTTACCCAACACCCTATCTCTAATATCCCTAAACGATCCAGGCATCACAGAACTTTGGAGCATGGCTGGTAATGCATTGATCAACGACGAAATTAAAGAAATTGTTCTGATTGATTTTCCAGAGGGGCAAGAAAGAACTCGTCATATATCTGTTAATCAGTTTCCTAAAAAAGGGTTTGGTCCCTGGAAAAAACCAGTCACTCCATCACTTCAAGATATCCTTCGCTCATGACCATTCAATTTATTGAGCGTAGCTTTTCAGAAAAAAATGCCACTTACCTTGAGCAAAGTGGTATTCATCCTGTCTTATCAAAATTGTTTGCAGCTAGAGGCGTAGAGAAACCGGAAGAGTTAGCTCTGGAACTGAAACATTTAATTCCACCATCCCAACTTAAGAACTGCGAATCTGCTGCCGTATATTTGGCCAATGCTATTGAAAGCAAAAAAAGATTATTGATTGTTGCTGACTATGACTGTGATGGAGCAACAGCCTGCGCTGTTGGTATCAGAGGTTTAAGAGCACTAGGTGCGCCGTGGGACATTCAAATTGATTATTTTGTACCCAATCGCTTTACCTTGGGATATGGCCTGACTCCAGAGGTTGTCGAACTAGTGGCAGCACTCCCTAATAAACCAGACATTCTCATCACAGTAGACAATGGCATTGCGAGCCTTTCAGGGGTTGAGAAAGCTAACGAATTAGGTATAGAGGTGCTAGTTACAGACCACCACTTACCAGCCGATCAATTACCTCGTGCCGCATGGATTGTTAACCCGAACCAGCCTCATTGCAGTTTTCCAAGCAAAGCTCTAGCGGGCGTTGGAGTGATGTTTTATTTGCTGATTGCCTTACGTGCTGAGCTTCGTAAAAGAGGTGTTTTCACTGCCGAAACGCAGCCACGACTGGAGAATTTATTAGACCTAGTGGCATTGGGTACAGTAGCAGATGTGGCATCACTAGACAGAAACAATAGAATTCTGGTCGCAAACGGTATAAAACGCATCAAGAGCGGTCAAATGCAGGCAGGTATCAGGGCCTTATACATAGCCGCAGGAAAAGACCCATCTAGATCAAGCACTTTTGATCTTGGTTTTACCCTTGGACCTAGATTAAACGCAGCTGGCAGACTAGCTGACATGTCCTTGGGTATTCAATGCTTACTATCAGATTCACAGGAAGATGCTCTTCGCTTAGCTCACGAGCTAGACCGCATGAATCGTGAACGCCGTACTATCGAAGCAGACATGCAAGAAACAGCTCTTGCAAGCCTTGTAGATATACAAGTGGGCGAACAAGCAACCCTATGCCTAACAAATGAATCTTGGCACCAAGGCGTCATAGGAATTGTTGCATCAAGACTTAAAGAAAAGTTTCATCGCCCCACTCTCATCTTCGCACCCGGCGAAGAAGCTGGAGAACCGGTACTAAAAGGTTCTGGTCGATCGATTACCGGCTTTCACTTGCGAGATGCTTTAGATCTAGTCTCCAAGAAGTATCCCGACCTGATTCTGAAGTTTGGTGGCCACGCCATGGCTGCTGGACTAACAATCCATCAAAAGTCTTTTGAAACTTTTAAATCATGTTTTGAAAAAATTGCCCAGGATTTGATGACCCCTGAAACCTTGCAGCGACAACTCGCTCATGATGGCAACCTTGATCCCGACTATATAGAACCAGAGCTTGGGACATTGTTAGCCGCAGAAGTTTGGGGGCAAGGATTTCCCGCCCCAGTATTTGTCGGTGAGTTCGAGGTTCTAAATCAAACGCTGATCCAGGATAAACACTTAAAACTCCAACTTAAGGCAATGAAATCTAACGGTTCAAGCCATTCAAGGACACTCAACGGCATCTGGTTTTCAAGAAATTTACCTCTCCCAAACCCTGCCAGACTGGCTTACAGACTCGTTACCGACCATTATCAAGGCGTTGCCAGAGCGCAATTACACATAGAGGCTCTCGATGAGCCTTTATAATCGCGCACCATGGAAGCAGAACAATTAAATCTCATTAGCAACACCCTAGAAGACCTCCGTACTCGTACGATTGAACTTCGGAGGTATCTTTGACGTCGATAACAAAGCAGAACGCTTAGTCGAGGTCAATCAAACCCTAGAAGATCCCAAAATTTGGGATGATCCAAAGCAAGCACAAGCACTTGGAAAAGAGAAAAAACTACTGGATGGCGTGGTTGGAACCATTAACTTCCTGACCGATAACATCACAGCTAGCCAAGAACTCCTAGAGATGGCCAAAGAGGAAGGTGACTTTGACACCATTAGCTCTATTGAGTCAGATACTGCCAATATGCGCAAACAAGTCGAGGACTTAGAGTTCCGCCGCATGTTTAGCAACCCCATGGATCCGAGTTCTTGCTTTATTGATATTCAATCTGGCGCTGGCGGGACTGAAGCCTGTGATTGGGCGAGCATGTTGTTACGTCAATATATTCGTTATTGCGAACGCAAAGGTTTTAAAGCTGAAGTTCTTGAAGTATCAGATGGCGATGTAGCCGGCATTAAAAGTGCCACCATTAAAGTTGATGGCGAGTATGCCTATGGTCACTTAAGAACAGAGACAGGTGTTCATCGTCTAGTGCGTAAATCACCATTTGATTCGGCCAACGGTCGCCACACCTCATTTACAAGCGTGTTTGTTTACCCAGAGGTAGATGACTCGATTGAGATTGATATCAATCCAGCTGACATTCGTACAGATACATACCGAGCTTCGGGTGCGGGTGGTCAGCACATTAACAAAACTGACTCTGCAGTTCGTTTAACGCACATTCCAACTGGTATTGTTGTGCAGTGTCAAAATGATCGAAGCCAACATAAAAACAGGGCTGAGGCCATGTCAATGTTGAAGTCGCGCTTGTACGAACATGAACTTCGTAAACGTCAAGCTGAGCAAGACAAACTAGAAGCCACCAAGAGTGATGTAGGCTGGGGACATCAAATTAGATCTTACGTGCTCGACCAAAGCCGCATCAAAGACCTACGCACCAGCGTTGAAATATCTAATACTCAAAAAGTATTGGATGGCGATCTTGATGCATTCATTGAAGCCAGCCTAAAACAAGGCGTTTAACCTATTACCAATATTCATTTCCATCGGAAAGATCATGAGCCAAGAACAACAAAGTCCTATCGTTGATGAAAACCACATCATTGCTGAGCGCAGAGAAAAATTAGCTCAACTACGTCAGAATGGCGTGGCTTTCCCCAATGATTTTGTGCCAACTCATCATGCTAATGACCTGCATGCCCACTATGGCGAATTAACCAAGGAACATTTAGCTGAAAAGAACATCACAGTTAAAGTAGCCGGCCGTATGATGCTTAAACGTGTGATGGGCAAAGCTAGCTTTGCAACTGTTCAAGATCGCACAGGACAAATACAGTTTTACATCAATGATGCTGATGCTGGAGCCGATTCTCATAATGCTTTTAAACACTGGGACATGGGCGACTTTATTGCTGCAGAAGGTGTTGTATTTAAAACAAACAAAGGTGAACTATCAATCCTTGTAAAGGATTTACGTCTACTATCAAAATCTCTACGACCACTACCAGATAAATTCCATGGTCTATCAGACCAAGAACTTAAGTATCGTCAACGCTATGTTGATTTGATTGTTTCACCCGAAACACGTCAAACATTTATCGCTCGTAGCAAAGCCATGGCATCGATTCGTCATCACATGCAAGATGCAGGCTTTATGGAAGTTGAAACACCAATGCTCCACCCTATTCCTGGTGGCGCGGCAGCCAAGCCATTCATCACACATCACAATGCATTAGATATGCAAATGTTTTTGCGTATTGCGCCAGAACTTTACCTAAAGCGCTTAGTAGTAGGTGGTTTTGAACGTGTTTTCGAAGTTAACAGAAACTTCCGTAACGAAGGTGTGAGCCCAAGGCATAACCCAGAATTCACGATGATGGAATTCTACGCAGCTTACACAGATTACAAATGGTTGATGACGTTCACTGAAGAGCTCATTCGTGCTGCAGCTATTGATGCACAAGGCACTGCTGTCTTAACTTACCAAGGCAAAGCTCTTGACTTATCGAAACCATTCCAACGATTAACCATTGCTGAAGCTATTCTTAAATATGCCCCATTATCGAAGAAAGAATACACAGCAGCACAGTTAGAAGACAAAGAATTTATTCGCACGGAACTTAAAAAAGCCGGTGAAGACATTAATGGTCCTACACTTAAGAACGCTGGTTTAGGTGCTCTTCAATTAGCATTGTTCGAGGCAACTGCAGAGGAACATCTATGGGAGCCAACTTACATTATTGATTACCCGATTGAAGTTAGTCCGCTCGCAAGAGAATCAGATACTCGTCCTGGCATCACAGAACGTTTTGAATTATTCATTACAGGTCGTGAAATCGCTAACGGCTTCTCTGAGTTAAATGATGCTGAAGATCAAGCTGAAAGATTCCGCAAGCAAGTAGAACAAAAAGAAGCTGGCGACGAAGAAGCTATGTACTTTGATGCTGACTTTATTCGTGCACTCGAGTATGGCATGCCTCCAACTGGTGGTTGCGGTATCGGTATTGACCGTCTAATGATGTTAATTACCGATTCACCAAATATCAGAGATGTGATTCTTTTCCCTCACATGAGAAAAGAAGATTAATAAAAAAGGGACCCAAAGGTCCCTTTTTTATTAAGTGAAGTACCAGATCAATGATTTTCTTTGGCATGATTGATAGAGTATTTAGGTATCTCAATCACTAAATCTTTTTGAGCAAGGATTGCTTGGCAAGAAAGTCTTGATTGAGGGCATAAACCCCAAGCCCTATCTAGCAAATCATCTTCTAATTCGTCAGACTCATTCAAACTATCTCCACCCTCTCGCACAATCACATGGCAAGTTGTGCATGCGCAAGACATTTCGCAGGCATGCTCGATTTCAATATCATTTTCTAAAAGAGCTTCGCAAATGCTAGTACCAGCAGGTGCCTCAATCACCGCACCATCCGGACAATATTCAGCATGAGGAAGAACAACAATCTGTGGCATTTTTTATTTCCTATTAAATTTCTTCTATTTTTTTACCAGAAAGTGCTTTTTTAATACTCTCGTTCATTCTACGAGCAGCAAAATCATCAGTGGCCTTTGATAAAGACTCAACGGAGCGTCGCAGCACTTGTGCATCTTTGGCTGTTTCGATTAATTCTTTCAACGCAACCAATTTGCGATGAATCACATCCAACTCATCTTCATCCAATAAGTGCTTATCTTCTGCTAAGGCAGCCTCAACAGCTTCTACCAAACGCTTGGCATCAACCAATTCCTCGCGCAAAGCTCTCGCCTGCACATCGTCTGCAGCATGACTAAAGCTATCTTGCAACATAGAGGTGATATCACCATCAGACAATCCATAAGACGGCTTAACGTTAATATTTGCCTCAACACCAGACTGTTGCTCTCTAGCTGTAACTGATAAGAGTCCGTCTGCATCTACCTGATAAGTGACTCGAATACGAGCAGCACCAGCAGCCATTGGAGGAATACCTCGCAACTCAAATCTTGCTAGTGAACGACAGTGGTCAACAATTTCTCGTTCACCTTGCAGAACATGGACTGCTAAAGCAGTTTGACCATCCCTGAACGTTGTGAAATCTTGCGCTCTCGCTACAGGAATAGGTGTGTTACGTGGAATAATTTTTTCCACCAAACCACCCATTGTTTCAACGCCCAAAGATAGCGGAATAACATCAAGCAACAACCACTCATCACCTTTTTGTTGATTGCCTGCTAGCAAATCAGCCTGCATTGCCGCGCCAATGGCTACAACTTGATCTGGATCTAAATTAGTTAATGGAGTTTGACCGAACAACTCCCCCACAGCACGTTGGACATGAGGCATACGGGTAGCGCCACCGACCATGACCACGCCCTTGACATCCTCAACACTGAGGCCTGCATCTCTTAAAGCTTTCTTAGCAGCCATCAGAGTTTTATTCACCAAATGCTGAGTCAACTCAAAAAACTGAGCCTGACTAATACCTACATTAACCACTGTGCCATCACTCAATGTGACATGTACGCGAGCCAGAGGATTTTTACTCAACTGCTCTTTGACATCTTTTGAGGCACTCAATAGTAAGCGAGTATCTTTATCCGAAAGTAATTGCAACTTAGCTTGCTCTAAGACCCAACAGTACAAACGATGATCAAAATCATCACCACCTAATGCAGAGTCGCCACCTGTTGATAAGACTTCAAACACGCCTTTACTCAGGCGCAGGATTGAAATATCAAATGTGCCGCCACCCAGGTCGTAAACGGCATAAAGGCCTTCAGATGCATTATCCAAACCATAGGCAATAGCAGCTGCTGTGGGTTCATTTAATAAACGTAGAACTTCGATACCAGCTAACTTAGCAGCATCTTTAGTCGCTTGTCGTTGTGCATCATCAAAATAAGCAGGCACAGTGATAACTGCACCAACAATCTCGTCGTTGAATGAGTCCTCTGCTCGCTGGCGCAATCTCGCAAGAATTTCTGCAGACACTTCAACGGGACTCTTGTCGCCTGAAACTGTTTTCAATTTCAGCATACCAGGGGCATCAACAAACTCATAAGGCATGGATTCAGCGTGGGCCACATCCTTTAAGCCACGCCCCATGAATCTCTTTACTGAAATAATTGTGTTTTTAGGGTCACCATTGGCATTTTGTAAAGCTTGATAGCCTGCCTGGGTAGCTCCACCTGGCAAGTACCGAATCACTGATGGCAACAACTTTCTACCCTGTTCATCTGCCAAAACCTCAGGCAATGCATTCTTCATGGCTGCCACAAGTGAGTTAGTCGTACCTAAATCAATGCCAACAGCAATCCGACGTTGATGTGGAGCAAGCGATTGACCGGGTTCAGCGATTTGTAATAAGGCCATAAATGTTTTAACTAATAATTATGCTGATATTGCTTCTTCAAGCTCAACACTAAATTTATCTATAAATAGTAAAGCTCTTAGTTTTTGTGCAGCCAATTCAAAATTGTGTTCACCATCTATTGCCTGCTCTACTTCTTTTAAAACATCTTTTTTTGTTTTTTCAACTTCAGCATATAACTGCTCTAAGCCAGCAGCATCATGACGCACATCATCGAGAGTCTCACGCCACTCCATTTGTTGCATCAAAAAAGATGCTGGCATAGCCGTGTTAGTTTCAAGCTGCGGATCTACGCCATGTCTAGAGCAAAGGTATAGACCACGTTGAATTGGATTCATGAGAGTTCTATACGCACTATTGGCTAGTGTAGCCATTTGCATAGAAACTCTTTTTTCCGCATCACTACCACCAGCATGCAAATCTGGATGAACTTGTTTTTGAACTGTTAAATAAGCAGACTCCAACGCCTGCCTATCAATATTAAATTGAGGCTTTATCTGAAATAAGGAAAAGTAGTCATCAAACCCTGAAAGATTCGCCACAACCACACTCATCTTTCACATTAGGATTTTGAAACTTAAATCCTTCATTCAAACCCTCACGCACATAATCTAACTCTGTGCCGTCAAGATATGCGAGACTTTTCGGGTCTACATATACCTTAACACCCAAAGATTCAAACATTGTGTCTTCGGGCAATACTTCATCTACGTACTCCAGTTGGTACGCCAACCCAGAGCAACCTGTGGTGCGAACACCTAGGCGTAGACCAATACCCTTGCCACGTCGCTCGATATAACGAGTGATGTGCTTGGCTGCCTTTTCAGTCAGAGTAATAGCCATGATTATTTTGAGTGCTTCTCTTTGTAATCAGCCACAGCCGCTTTAATTGCATCCTCGGCCAAAATGGAACAGTGAATCTTTACTGGTGGTAAAGCAAGCTCTTCAGCAATTTGTGAATTTTTAATTTCCAGAGCTTGATCAAGTGTCTTGCCCTTCACCCACTCGGTCACCAATGAAGATGATGCAATAGCAGAACCGCAACCATATGTTTTGAACTTAGCATCTTCAATGATGCCTTGGTCATTCACACGAATCTGCAACTTCATCACGTCACCACAAGCAGGAGCGCCCACCATGCCAGTACCGACATGATCATCGCCCTTTTCAAAGGAACCCACATTGCGTGGATTTTCATAGTGCTCGATTACTTTTTCGCTATATGCCATATTTAACTCCGAATATTTTCAATATATTGTTAGTGAGCAGCCCACTGGATCGTATTTAAATCAACGCCATCTTTATACATTTCCCAAAGCGGCGATAAATCTCTTAACTTGGCAATCTTGCCTTTTACTAGATCAATCGTGAAGTCAACATCTTCAACAGTGGTAAAACGACCAATCGTGAAACGAATAGAGCTATGCGCTAACTCATCGTTACGCCCCAAAGATCTCAAAACGTAAGAAGGCTCAAGTGATGCGGAGGTGCAAGCAGAGCCTGAAGATACGGCAATATCTTTCAAAGCCATGATCATTGACTCACCCTCAACATAGTTAAAGCTGATATTTAAGTTGTGAGGAATGCGGTGATCCATATCTCCGTTGAGATAAACCTCCTCAATCTGATTCAGACCATTCCAGAGACGATCTCTCAGCATACGAATACGCTCGTTCTCACTAGCCATCTCTTCGCGTGCAATACGGAAACACTCGCCCATACCAACAATCTGATGAGTGGCCAAAGTACCTGAACGCATCCCGCGCTCATGACCACCGCCATGCATCTGAGCCTCAATACGAATACGTGGCTTACGACGGACAAATAACGCACCCACACCTTTAGGACCGTATGTCTTGTGGGCGGAGAAGCTCATTAAATCAACTTTCAGTGTTTGCAAGTCAATAGCAACCTTACCAGTTGCTTGAGCGGCATCCACGTGAAACACAATACCTTTTTCTCGACAGAATTCGCCAATGCGAGGAATGTCTTGAATCACCCCAATTTCATTATTCACAAACATCACAGAAACAACAATTGTGTCTGGACGAACAGCAGATTTGAATGCTTCAAAATCAATCAAACCATTAGGTAGTACATCTAGATAAGTCACTTCATACCCTTCGCGCTCAAGCTCGCGACAGGTATCTAAAACCGCTTTATGCTCAGTTTTAACAGTGATGATGTGCTTACCTTTTTCTTTATAGAAATGCGCTGCGCCTTTAATTGCCAAGTTATTACTTTCTGTAGCACCACTTGTCCAAACAATTTCTCTTGGATCGGCGCCAACTAACTTAGCAACTTCAGCACGAGCATTTTCAACTGCCTCCTCAGCACTCCAACCATATGCATGACTACGTGAAGCTGGATTACCAAACTGCTCACGTAAATATGGAATCATCACATCAACAACTCTAGGGTCAACTGGTGTTGTTGCTGAATAGTCCATATAAATTGGGAAATGCTCGGGACTAAACATTGGTACTGGTTTAGGTGATGACATTCTTATTTCCTTATATCTCAGTATTTTTATAGTTTTAATTAATTGATTTGCTGTGCAAACGTAAACACTGAATTAGCCAATGGCTTTTTCTTAACATCAGAATCAGCCTTGTCTACAGCAGGTTTACCGGCTCTTTGAATTTCAGCCTTCACCTTGGTTTCATGGACCTCATGACTATGCACACGTCCCTCTTGTTGCTTTGCCAGATCTGCAAGCGATACAGAGCTTAAGTACTCAACCATTTTTTGATTTAAGTTCGCCCACAAATCATGTGTCATACAACGGCCGTTGCCACCTTCGTCGCCATGGCAATTACCTTTACCACCGCATTGTGTTGCGTCTAGCGGTTCATCTACCGCAATAATGATGTCAGCAACAGTGACCTGATCCGCTCTTCGCGCCAGGGTATATCCACCACCTGGACCACGTGTACTCTCTACTATGTCGAAACGACGCAACTTACCAAATAGCTGCTCTAAGTATGAAAGTGAAATATTTTGTCTTTGACTAATGCCGGCAAGAGTAACTGGGCCATGTGATTCACGCAAAGCTAAATCAATCATCGCGGTGACAGCAAAACGTCCTTTAGTTGTTAGTCTCATGTCCTACCTCGTCTTTAATGGTTTAGTTATATGGGCAATACCTGACTTCTAGACTCAAGTTTATCAGATACCTGATAAATATGCTCGGGTAATAGTGAACACTCCCCCTAAATGGAATATTGATCAATTAAATCAATTATTTAGGTGGAAATATTAATGCCTTAAAGTCGGCTCTGATACGCTCACGAACAGCCTTATACAAACGCTGCCTATCTAATGCAGGCAAATCTCTAGACCTCAAAGCCATGTTAAATGCCAAAGAGAAACTAACAAGAACATTGATGGCACCAATCAAAAGAATGCCCAAAATACCTAGCCAAAAGCCACTCATTAAAAAGGTCTTCCAACCCAAGGCAGTAGCAGCGGCCGCAAACTGACCAGCAGACAATGTGACGTGTCTAATATCAAGACCAAAACCTAAGAACGCCATGAAGGTTGGACCATAAATTAATAAAAAGCCCAAAGAAATATTTGCAGCAACAACAGAAATATTGTCACGCCACCAGCGTGCCCAGCGCTCTGAACGATCTTGCCCAAAAACAATGTTCAATCTTCTGTTGTAATAAATAACATCTTGAATGCGGTGCAAGACAAACCAGTTATCTACCAAACCAGCAATTAGGCTAGATAGCCACAACAATACGCCAGTGAATGCAGCAAAAAATAGCGCCCCACTAAAAGGTGAAACAGTTTGCAAAATGGCTTGAGCCTTAATGGCGCTCATCGTTGGCGAGCCAATCATGAAAATAATAGCTACTTGAATCATGATAACTAAGGGCACCACCATGACCAAGTTACCAAAAATTGAAGCCGCCTGAGACCTCATAAGTGCCATAGAGCGATCAACGAAAGTTTTTAAACCTTCATTGGTATGCGTTTGATCTAGTAGCTGCGCCAGAGCAGGTGCCGTCATAGCTGGCTGCTTTGTCGCCAGCGTGAAATTAGCAAATTGAATTAACAAAAAGCTGCCTGCATAGTTGGCTGCAAGGAGGAGGTTCTCAAAGAATCTAACCAAACCAAGGTTAACAATTAAGAATTTAAGATAAACAGTCCCTGAAATAACAGCACCACCACCGAGGGATTTTTTTAACATTGCAAAATACTCACGACGAGTCCCAGCAATATAGTGATCGCCTGCCTCGGCACTTCTTTCAACAACCTTGCGTGATAACAAGGCAAATGATTGCTCCGCTAAGCGTTTAACGCTTCTATGGCCTTGCACTGTGAGAATTAAATTAGCCACTAATGTGGAGTAATTTTGTAATTGATCACGGTATAACCATGCTTGCAACAACATCTCAACTCTTGCCAAACGCAAGCGCATTGTTTCAACTTGGAAAACAGTTTCGATAGATACACCATTCTCATCAAGATGAGAATAAACATCATCACAAGCTATATAACAAGCATCAATCACGTCCTTGAAGTCTTTTAAATATGCTTGATAGACATGTTCATTTAAACGAGGCTCATCCTTAAGAATTTCCTCAGCTAACCTACCCAACTTGTAAAACGGAGAGTGCTGACCACTGACCTCGCGTAGCCTCGACCTGACTGAATAACTGAGGCCGGATGCGCCAATGTAGCTAATTAATATGTGAATTGCTTCAGAAATATCTTTGAATAAATTTGACGCTTCTGTCGTTTGCTCTTGATAGTGCAACAAATCGTGCATAGCAATCAACGTGTCACGATCTAAATCATGCACCCAAGACGCATCATGCTCTCCCACAAACCCCAAAGCAAATAAAACGGCTAACTCTGGTTGATTCGGTGGAGGCGCTATGAGTCGATGACGAATGCGCTCAGAAATTTCTCCAAAAAAACTAGGCTTGGTGGCAACACCTGTGTCACAAAGCAATGAGAGCGCATCGTTATCACGCAAAATACTTCTAAGTAACTGTGCAATCTTTAATTTAACGTCTGGACGCTGCTCTAATAACTTCAAAAATGCCTTTAGGCGAGCATGCTCTGGGTGCCCATCCAAAACAACTGCACCACTCTTTGAGTTTTCTTGGCCTTTTTCCGTTTTATCTTGACGGCGCAACCAATACGCAACTTCAACCAACCAACGATTGCGTTCAGCCAAGCTGGCAGACACATCTGGCACCACCAAAAGACTATCAAGAGCTAATGATGCATCTCCAGAGTCTTTCCATAGCGCCCATAGACGTCGCACATTTTTTAAACCTAGCATCTGACTAATTTCCGTTTAATTGAATCGTATCGTGTAACTCAGCACCAAAAACCATCGCCTTTAATTTCAAGAGCTGATCCCTTGCTTGGGCAGCTTTCTCAAACTCTAGATTTTTAGCATGCTCAACCATCATTTTTTCTAACTGCTTAATTTCTTTTGCCAACTGCTTTTCGCTCATATCCTCATAGTGAGCTTTTTCTTCAGCATATTTTAGCTCCTGACGTTTTTCATCAACGTCATAAACGCCATCAATAATATCTTTGATTCGTTTAACCACGCCTTTAGGTTCAATCCCATGAACTCTATTGAACTCAGTTTGTTTGGCACGCCTGCGCTCTGTTTCTCCAATGGCTTTTTTCATCGAATCAGTCACTTTATCGGCGTACAAAATGGCTGTGCCATTAACGTTTCTAGCTGCTCGCCCAATCGTTTGTATCAAACTACGTTCAGAACGCAAGAAACCCTCTTTATCAGCATCTAAAATTGCGACCAAAGAAACTTCAGGAATATCTAATCCCTCTCGCAATAAGTTAATACCAATTAAAACGTCAAAAACACCCAAGCGTAAATCTCTCAAGATCTCAACCCGCTCGACCGTATCGATATCTGAATGCAAATAGCGTACTTTGATTCCGTTATCAGACATAAACTCAGTCAATTGCTCTGACATGCGCTTAGTCAATGTGGTGATTAATACGCGCTCCCCTACTTTGATACGTGCATGTATCTCAGATAGGACATCATCAACTTGAGTGCTAGCTGGTCGTACATGAATCACAGGATCCACAAGACCCGTTGGGCGAACCACCTGCTCAACAACTTTATCCGCATGCTCATCTTCATAAGTAGCAGGTGTTGCAGAAACAAAAATAACCTGGCGCATTTTCGTTTCAAATTCTTCAAATTTAAGCGGCCTGTTATCCATCGCAGATGGCAAACGGAAACCATACTCGACCAAAGTTGATTTGCGTGCCCTATCCCCGTTATACATGCCATTTAATTGACCAATTAACACGTGACTCTCATCCAAGAACATCAAGGCATCTGGTGGCAAATAATCAACCAAGGTAGGCGGAGCTTCACCTGGCTTAGCCCCTGATAAATGTCTTGAATAATTCTCGATGCCTTTACAAAATCCTAGCTCTGAGAGCATCTCAATATCAAAGCGTGTTCTTTGCTCTAAGCGTTGCGCTTCAACCAATTTGCCTTCTTTGATGTAAAAATCCAAACGCTCACGCAGTTCAGCCTTAATTGTCTCTATGGCTCTTAAAACCGTCTCTCTAGGAGTGACATAATGAGAGCCAGGATAGATCGTAAAGCGTGGGATACGCTGACGTATACGACCCGTCAGAGGATCAAAGAACTGCAAGCTATCGACCGTGTCATCAAATAAATCAATGCGCACCGCTAACTCATTATGCTCAGCAGGGAACACATCAATCGTATCCCCCCTGACCCTGAAGGTACCACGAGAAAAATCAACGTCATTACGCTCATACTGCATGGCAATCAAACGACTCACCACATCTCGTTGACTTAGCTTGTCACCCTGCCTGACAGTTAAAACCATCTGGTGATAATCGCCAGGATTACCAATACCGTAAATGGCAGAAACAGTAGAAACAATGATCGTATCGCGTCGCTCCAACAAACTCTTAGTCGCTGATAAACGCATTTGTTCGATATGTTCATTGATAGAAGAATCTTTCTCAATGAATAAATCTCGAGTTGGCACATAGGCTTCTGGCTGATAGTAATCGTAATAACTCACGAAATACTCAACAGCGTTTTGCGGAAAGAACTCTCTAAATTCACTATACAGCTGTGCGGCTAGAGTTTTATTCGGGGCAAAAATAATGGCTGGTCTACCAAGACGCGCAATCGTATTTGCCATGGTGTATGTCTTACCGGACCCAGTAACACCCAGTAAAGTTTGGTAGATCAAACCATCTTCGACACCTTCCACAAGTTGTGCGATTGCCTCAGGTTGGTCACCTGCTGGCGGAAATGGTTGATGCAAGAGAAATGGTGACCCCGGAAATTGAATCACGTTTTCAGCGGAATCAGAACTCTGCAAATCTAATTTTTTTACTGGCTTTTTTGGCATCTCGGCTATCATTCTAGGCTTGCTTGAACTTTCTAACATATTTCATACTATGAGCCTCTTTTCAAACGTTGAACTTGCCCCACGCGATCCTATCCTGGGTCTTAATGAAGCCTACAATGCTGACAGCCGTACAACCAAGGTAAACCTTGGGGTTGGCGTCTATTTCACTGATGACGGAAAGATTCCATTATTGCGTGCAGTACAAGCTGCTGAAAAGCAAATGATGGAAAAATCTGCGGCTCGTGGCTATCTTGCAATTGAAGGTATTGCTGCTTATAACCAAGGCGTCCAAAATCTCCTATTTGGCAAAGATTCTGCCATTTTGACGGCTGGTCGCGTAGTAACAGCCCAAGCTGTTGGTGGTACTGGTGCCCTAAAAATCGGTGCCGACTTCCTAAAACGCTTGGTTCCTAATGCTACTGTTGCTATTAGCGATCCTAGCTGGGAGAACCATCGTGGCATTTTTGAAAGTGCTGGTTTCCCAGTTCAGAATTACACCTACTATGACCCTGAGACTCGTGGCGTTAACTTCGCTGGCATGGTCAAGTCTTTAGAGGCTTTACCTGCTAAGTCTGTGGTTCTTCTTCACGCATGCTGCCACAACCCTACTGGCGCTGATTTGACAACTGCACAATGGCAACAAGTTGCTGCACTTTGCAAAGCTAAAGACCTCATTCCATTTTTAGATATGGCGTATCAAGGCTTTGCCGATAGCATCGATGAAGATGGCGCTGCTGTCCGTTTATTTGCTGATGCTGGTCTTTGCTTCTTTGTATCTAGCTCATTCTCTAAATCATTCTCCTTGTATGGCGAGCGTGTGGGTGCTCTGTCTATTGTGACTGAGAGCAAAGATGAATCTACTCGTGTGATGTCCCAATTAAAGAGAGTGATTCGTACCAATTACTCAAATCCTGCGATTCATGGTGGTACTGTTGTTGCAACGGTACTTAATGACCCAGAACTACGCGCGATGTGGGAGCAAGAACTAGCTGAAATGCGTGATCGCATCAAATTGATGCGTAATACTTTGGTATCTAAATTGGCTGAAGCTGGTGCAAAACGTGATTTTGGCTTCGTTAATGATCAAAGAGGCATGTTCTCCTACTCTGGCTTAACTGCAGATCAAGTAGAGCGCCTAAGAGCTGAATTTGGCATTTACGCTGTTTCTACAGGCCGAATCTGTGTAGCAGCCCTCAATAGCAAGAATATTGATGGTGTCGCCAAGGCAGTAGCTTCTGTACTTTAACTCATTAGAATCAATGTCTTAGACAACATTTTGGTGCTTCATGCGCCAAAATGTTGCATTGCACAAATTGATATTTTTGAGGATAATCAATCCTAGTGTAAAAAGTGCCAAATAGCACACGCGTTCAAAAAAGCAATGATTGAACCTTTTTTAGATTTCGGGAGATTAGTGAATGCTGTATCAATATCAAGAGTTTCAAAGAGCCTTGCTGCAACCTTTGACGGCATGGGCACAAGCTACAGCTAAAACCTTTGTTAATCCAAGCAATCCGCTATCACTTTTACCATCAGCAACTCGTATTGCTGCAGGCTATGAACTACTCTATCGCCTAGGAAAAGAATACGAAAAACCAGAATTTAAAATCAAGACTGTGGTGGCTCATGGCAAGCCTGTTGCCATTAATGAGTTCACAGTAGTAGATAAGCCATTTTGTAAATTGGTGCGCTTTAAGCGCTTTTCTGATGACGTGAATGTCATCAGAAAACTCAAAGAAGACCCTGTTGTTTTGATTGTTGCCCCTCTATCAGGACATCACTCAACGCTTTTAAGAGATACAGTTCGCACTCTCTTGCAAGATCACAAGGTTTACATCACAGACTGGGTGGATGCCCGCTTGGTGCCATTGGAAGATGGCTCATTCACTCTAGATGACTACGTGCACTATGTACAAGACTTTATTCGTGAAATTGGCGCTAAGGACTTAAACGTTCTATCAGTTTGCCAACCAACAGTTCCTGTGTTGGGTGCCATTTCTTTAATGGCTTCAAATGGTGAAGTAACACCAAGAACCATGACCATGATGGGCGGTCCAATTGACGCACGCAAGAGCCCTACATTAGTTAACTCTACTGCAACCAATAAATCATTCGAATGGTTCGAGAACAATGTTGTGTACACAGTACCTCCTCCGCACCCAGGTGCAGGTCGTCGTGTATACCCAGGATTCTTGCAACACACAGGTTTCGTAGCTATGAACCCTGATCGCCACCTTCAGTCACACTGGGATTACTTCCAAGACTTGGTTAAAGGCGACAAAGATGATGCGCAAGCGCACATCGAGTTCTACGATGAATACAACGCCGTACTTGATATGGATGCAGAGTACTATTTGCAAACTATTAAAACTGTTTTCCAAGACTTCTCATTGCCAACAGGCAAATGGGTTGTAGGTGGCAAACTAGTGAAACCTCAAGACATCAAGGGCACAGCCCTTCTGACTGTTGAAGGTGAATTAGATGATATTTCTGGCAGCGGCCAAACAAAAGCAGCTCATGGTTTATGTAAAAACATTGCTGAAAACAAGAAACAACACTTTGAAGTTAAAGGTGCCGGTCACTATGGCATTTTCTCAGGTCGTCGTTGGCGTGAAATTGTTTACCCAGAAATTGGTGCCTTTATTCGCAAACATGCCATCAAAGGTAGCAAGACTGCAACTCCTAAAGCCGCACCTAAGGTAGCAAAAAAAGTGACTGCAAAAAAAATTGCTGTGAAAAAAGTAGCGGTTAAGAAAGTAGCTGCTAAAAAATCTGCTGCAAAGAATGCATAAAACAATAGACGGTCGCAACGACCTGTTTGACCGTCTATTCGCTGCACTACCTCAAACTCAATGCACTAAGTGCGGTTATCCAGATTGCAAAGCCTATGCCACAGCAATGGCTAATGCTGAGGCACTACACAATCAATGCCCCCCAGGCGGTCAAGAAGGCGTGCTACGTCTAGCTAAGATATTGAGCAAAGAGTCCTTGACTCTCAATCCTGCGAATGGTGATGAACGCCCCAGACCTGTAGCGGTGATTGAATCTAAAGCATGTATTGGCTGCACATTGTGCATCCAAGCTTGCCCAGTAGATGCGATCGTTGGCGCCTCAAAACAAATGCATGTGGTGCTAAAAGATTGGTGCACTGGTTGTGATTTATGTATCCCCCCCTGCCCAGTTGACTGCATCACCATGATTTCAGTGACTGGCGACAAAACTGGTTGGGATGCTTGGACCAAAGATCAAGCTAATCTTGCCAAAGATCGTTACGAAACACGCCAAAAACGTTTGGATCGCGAAGAGCTTGATAACACAAAACGTCTTGCAGTTAAGGCACAAAACAAGGCAAAGGCTCTTGATTTAGAAAGCGCCAGCACAGATGCAGAAAAAAACGAAATCGAACGCAAGCGGGCAATCATTGCAGCCGCCATGGCTAGAGCCAAAGAAAAACTGAAGTAATTAGATCAAACGCTTAATTAATTCAACGTAAGTAGCCATATCAGGTGGCGTCCCATCGCGCTGAGCACTCCAAAGAACTTGCCCCAAACATTCCATGATTTTGTGCTGAGCCTCATGCTCTGAATCCAGCTTAATAGTGAGCTGCCTGCTAGCTTCACGAATTCCAGGTGGCTGATCAATCTGAACTTGCTCTGTGATCGACATATGCATCGATAAATGCAAAAAAGGATTAGTTTGTCCTTTTTCAGGGGTGTATTCCGCTTGCTGCGCTTGCTGCGGATCATTTAAAAGCGCGTGATATTCAGGATGCTCAACCATCCATCGTGCAGCAATTGACTCCATTGGCGTCAAGATACCAGAGGCTTGATGCTTACGCCAAGCATCACAAAAAAACTGCCTCACCTCTTCACGACTTGGATTAAATAAACTCATTTTGAAAAATTCTTTTCTTTAAATGAACATAAAGGCTCAACAATACATTGACCACATTCCGGTTTTCTAGCCTTGCATGTATATCTGCCATGCAAAATCAGCCAATGATGAGCATCTATTAAAAACTCTTTAGGCACACGCTTTAGCAAAGCCATTTCTACAGCAAGAACATCTTTACCAGGCGCCAACCCTGTTCTATTAGAAACTCTAAATATATGAGTATCAACAGCCATGGTTGGATGACCAAATGCTGTATTCAAAATCACATTCGCTGTTTTTCTACCAACCCCAGGCAATGCCTCTAAAGCTTCGCGGTCTTCAGGCACCTCACCATGATGGCGCTCCATCAATAACCGGCAAGTTTCAATCAGATGCTTTGCTTTCGTTTTATATAGACCAATATGTTGTATGTAAGGGATCAAGCCTTTTTCACCCATGTCATAAATAGCTTTTGGCGTATTGGCAATCGGGAATAAAACGCGTGTTCCCTTATTCACAGAAACATCAGTTGCTTGCGCAGATAGCAAAACCGCTGCCAACAACTCAAACGGTGTGCTGTACTCAAGCTCAGTAGTTGGCTTGGGATTATTGCTCTTTAGCGCCTCAAAAAAAGCTCGGCGTTTTTCTGGGTTCATCGCCAATTTAATGCGCGCCTAAAACATGAATTAATTTTTGTTTCAGAGCTGGCACTTTCGCAAACTGTGTTGCCAAATGTGTCGGATCAGAATCTCTCACAGGCACCGACCAAACAGAACCGGGGAATGTTTTATCGTTCTGATACCTTGGAATCACATGCCAATGTAAATGGGGCACCATATTACCTAAAGCAGCTAAATTGACTTTACTGGGCTGCATCACTTCAATAATGGCCTGCTCTACCTTCATGACTGTTTGCATCAACTTGGAACGATCAGCAATAGCAAGATCTGTCATTTCTGAAACATGAGCGTTCCAAATCACGCGACAAAAGCCTGGGTACTCTGGTTCGTTTGCCAATATCACACGAAGCTCATCATTTTTCCAAATGAGCTCTCCACCATCAGCTGTACATAAGGGGCAATTTGCATTCATGGTGTTATTTTCGCTCACTTTAATTTTTGCGCAATAAAAAAGCCCGGCTTGTGGCCGGGCTAATCAACTAAGGCGTGATACGCCAAAGTTAATGACTTCTTAGTGGAACTGCTCTTCTTCTGTTGAACCAGTCAAAGCTGTTACAGATGAAGCGCCACCTTGGATCACTGTTGTTACTTCGTCGAAGTAACCAGTACCAACTTCTTGTTGGTGTGAAACGAAAGTGTAACCACGGTCACGAGCTGCGAACTCAGGCTCTTGAACTTTTTCAACGTATGCAGACATACCGCGTGCAACGTAGTCTTGAGCCAAGTCGAACATGTTGTACCACATAGAGTGGATACCAGCCAATGTGATGAATTGGTATTTGTAACCCATTGCACCAAGTTCACGTTGGAACTTAGCAATAGTTGCATCATCCAAGTTCTTCTTCCAGTTAAATGATGGTGAGCAGTTGTATGCCAACATCTTGCCTGGGTGCTTAGCGTGAACAGCTTCAGCAAACTTGCGAGCAAATTCAAGGTCAGGTGTACCAGTCTCACACCATACCAAGTCAGCGTACTCAGCATAAGCAATAGCACGTGAAATAGCTTGATCAAGACCTTTCTTAGTCTTGTAGAAACCTTCTGCAGTACGCTCACCTGTCAAGAATGGCTTGTCGTTTTCATCGTAGTCTGATGTCAACAAGTCAGCAGCTTCAGCGTCTGTACGGGCAATCACTAATGTAGGAACGCCACAAACGTCAGCAGCCATACGTGCAGCGATCAATTTTTGGCAAGCTTCTTGTGTTGGAACCAACACTTTACCGCCCATGTGACCACACTTCTTAACAGAAGCCAATTGGTCTTCCCAGTGAACGCCAGCAGCACCAGCTTTGATCATAGACTTCATCAATTCGAATGCGTTCAATACACCACCGAAACCTGCTTCAGCGTCAGCAACGATAGGAGCGAAACAATCGATATAACCTTTGTCACCCTTTTCGATACCTTTAGAGTGTTGAATTTCGTCAGCACGACGGAATGTGTTGTTGATACGCTCAACCACTTTAGGTACTGAATCAACTGGATACAAAGATTGGTCAGGATACATAGAAGCATATGTATTGTTATCAGCAGCAACTTGCCAACCTGACAAATAAATAGCCTTAACACCAGCTTTAACTTGTTGCATTGCTTGACCACCAGTCAAAGCACCTAAACAGTTAACGTATGGCTCGTTATTAACCAAGTTCCATAGCTTTTCTGCACCACGACGAGCCAATGTGTGCTCGATCTGGAAAGAACCACGTAGACGAACTACGTCAGCTGCTGTGTAACCACGCTTAATACCTTTCCAACGTGGGTTTGTGTCCCAATCCTTTTGCAATGCATCGATTTCTTGTTGACGTGTTGACATGTTTCTCTCCCTGTAAATAACAAAAAATGTGTTCATAAGACATGTACTAAAGCAATTTGCCTGTCTTATGTCTTATATAAGAGTTTATGTATTTGTTTGAAAGATTGCAAGTCTTTATTAGTTACCACACAAATAAAATAAGCCATTAAAAACAATGGCTTATTTTAAATATTCCATATTATGGAATGCTAGTTCATAGCTTGCAATGCAATTACCCTACAAGGAATTTACTTAAATCAGCGGACGATCAGCAACCAGAATGCCGTCCTCATCAGCGTAAATCATATCCCCAGGTTTTACAGTTGTACCCGCAATATCAACTACTAGGTCTCTTTCACCCACATTTCGCTTAACACTCTTTTGAGGATGAGCTGCGAGAGCACGAATGCCCACTTTAGATTCAGCTAGCTCAAGGGTATCTCGCACACAGCCATTCACCAAAATACCTGCCCAACCATTCTTCTCAGCCAAAACACCTAAATTGCCGCCAACTAAAGCACAGCGCATCGAACCACCACCGTCAATCACCAATACTCGACCTTGACCTGGCTCATCCAAAAGAGTTCTAACCCATGTATTGTCTTCAAATACTTTTAACGTAACCGCTGCACCCTTGAACTGACTCAAGCCACCATACGCCTTAAAAACTGGTGTGCAAACACGTAACTCACCTTTTGTAATTAAATCTTCATTGGCATCACAAATATCTGTGGTCGCAAAACTCATTCAAACTCTCCCAAACTTAAATTGATGTATTTTTTAATTGCTGTGTACGATTATTTTCGCCTACTCGATATGCCGTGAGCAAGGCTGACAGCAAAAAGCCTGCTATTAATACAAAGACCCCTGGCACCAAACTCCAGTCCATCAAAAGACCAAACAACAATGGGCCTAACGCTAAACCAGAATCAAGGCCCGAGTACACAACACCAAATACCCTACCAGACGCTTCCTTAGGTGTTGCTGTTCGAATCATTAAATCTCTAGATGGTCCTGAGATACCGACACAGAATCCCATTAATGTGAATAAACTCATCATGGATGAACCCGATACCCAGGTTAAGGAAATCAATACAGAAATTGCACTGGCTGTCACAAATCCAATCGCAATAATGCGATCAGGTGCCTTTGCACGAGCAGCTATAAAACCACCCAAGAACATGCCACCTGCACTAGCCAACATATACGAAGAATACGCCGTGGTTGTTAATGCAACAGGAAGGTCATAAAGTATTTGCATGGCTGTGGGTGCAAAACTTTGTACCCCACTCAATGCGAGGGCACTTAAAAAAAAGAATCCCCAACAAAGCCATACCGTTCTCAACTTTAAGAAACTCAAAGAGAATGGTGAGCCGTTCTTTTTAATATGCGCCTCATGAGCTCTTTGCTCATCTGTGCCCAACAAAACATGGCGCCTTACAAATAGCAGAATCAAAATTGCACCAGCAATCAGAGCCGCTACCAATAGAGCCTGTCTCCATCCAGCTAGCGTTGTAACACTGACCAACACAGCAGGAGATACAGCCCAACCCAAAGCACCTGATACCCCATGCATCGAATAGGCGTGAGCAACTCGTTCTGGTGAGACCCTTCTATTTAATAGTGTGTAGTCAGCGGGATGGAATACGCCATTGCCCATACCCGCAATAGCAGCCCCAATCAACAAACCAGTGTAACCATCAGCTGTGGCAAGCAATAAAGCAGAAACTGCTAAAGAGCCAACACCAAAAAATAGTACTTTAAGAGGTCCCGAGTGATCAACCCAAAAACCAGCAGCAGCCTGAATGATGGTAGATATCACGAAGAACATGGTCATCAAAAAACCAAGTTCAGCATAGCTCAATCCAAACTCAACCTTTAACCAAGGAAAAAGTGGTGCCAGTATTAAATGATAAAAATGAGAGGTGCCATGGGCTAAGCTAACTAAGCCAATAACCTCCGCGTCTTTGCGAATAGTCATTGGCTGATGTTACTACGACTTGCGTCAAACCGCTTTTAGTTAGCCTTAGTGAACCACTCGGTCAAACATGAAAGCACCTTTTTTATCTACATCAACAGGCACAATATCTTTAGGACCAAATTTACCTTCCAAAATCAACTTGGCAACTGGATTCTCAATGTATTGCTGAATTGCTCTCTTGAGAGGTCGCGCACCAAACACTGGATCATAGCCAGCTTCAGACACCCTCGCCAAAGCAGCATCGCTGACCTCTAGAACCATATCCATTTTGGCTAAGCGCTCACTGAGACGTCTCAATTGAATCTTAGCAATTGACGCAATGTTCTTCTGGTCAAGACCGTGGAATACAACCACTTCATCAATACGATTTAAGAATTCTGGACGGAAATGCTCCTTAACATCCCCCATCACTGCTTCTTTGATTTTGTCTTGAGGCTTACCACTCATAGACTGAATCATCTGAGATCCTAAATTACTGGTCATCACAATCACAGTGTTCTTAAAATCTACTGTACGACCCTGACCATCCGTCATACGACCATCATCTAAGACCTGCAACAAGACATTAAATACATCTGGATGAGCTTTTTCAACCTCATCTAAAAGAATCACACTGTAAGGCTTGCGGCGCACCAACTCAGTGAGATAACCACCTTCTTCGTAGCCAACATATCCTGGAGGAGCTCCAATCAAACGTGCCACACTGTGTTTCTCCATGAACTCACTCATATCAACACGAATCAGGTGTTCATCGCTATCGAATAAGAATTCAGCCAACGCTTTGCACAACTCAGTCTTACCAACACCAGTAGGACCTAAGAATAAGAAAGATCCATAAGGTTTACCCTCGTCAGATAGCCCCGCACGTGAACGACGAATAGCATCAGATACAGCAGATATTGCTTCCTCTTGGCCAACTACACGATTATGTAAGTAGGTTTCCATTTGCAATAACTTATCGCGCTCACCTTGCATCATTTTTGAAACAGGAATACCCGTAGCACGAGAAACTACCTCGGCAATTTCTTCTGCGCCTACTTGCGTACGCAATAATTTATTTTTACTAGTACTAGCTTTTTCCTCTGCAACAGCCGCAGACTTCAATTTACCTTCCAACTCAGGCAATTTGCCGTATTGCAATTCTGCAACCTTTTCTAATTTACCTTCACGCTGCAACTTAGCAATCTCAGACTTAACCTTGTCAATCTCTTCTTTAATTGAAGCGGTGCCTTGAGCAGCCCCCTTCTCCGACTTCCATACTTCTTCGAGGTCAGCGTACTCTTTACCTAAACGTTTAATTTCTTCTTCAATCAAACCAAGGCGTTTTTGAGAAGCTTCATCTTTTTCTTTCTTAACGGCTTCACGTTCAATCTTCAATTGAATCAAACGACGGTCTAATTTATCCATCACTTCTGGCTTGGAATCAATTTCCATTCTGATGCGAGAAGCAGCCTCATCAATTAAATCAATTGCCTTATCTGGCAAGAATCGATCAGTGATGTAACGATGCGACAACTCAGCGGCAGCAACAATAGCTGGATCAGTGATCTCTACACCATGATGCAATTCATATTTTTCCTGTAAGCCACGCAAAATAGCAATGGTGTCTTCAACACTGGGCTCACCGACCATGACCTTTTGGAAGCGACGCTCCAAGGCTGCGTCCTTTTCTATGTATTTGCGATATTCATCTAGGGTGGTTGCGCCAATACAATGCAACTCCCCACGAGCCAATGCGGGCTTTAGCATATTGCCTGCATCCATAGCACCATCAGCCTTACCTGCACCCACCATGGTATGAATCTCATCGATGAAGACAATTGTTTGTCCCTCATCTTTAGCAACATCATTAAGAACAGCTTTTAATCGTTCCTCAAATTCACCACGATATTTAGCGCCAGCCAACAATAAAGCCATGTCCAAAACTAGAACACGCTTATTTTTTAGAGTTTCTGGTACTTCACCATCAATAATGCGTTGCGCCAAACCCTCAACAATAGCTGTCTTACCAACACCTGGCTCACCAATTAAGACAGGATTATTTTTAGTGCGGCGTTGCAAAATCTGAATCGCGCGACGAATCTCATCATCACGACCAATCACAGGATCTAACTTACCTTGACGGGCACGCTCCGTTAAATCAAGAGTATATTTTTTCAACGCTTCACGTTGATTTTCAGCATCAGCACTATTCACAGACTGCCCTCCACGCACTGCCTCAATAGCAGCCTCTAATGTTTTACGAGTAATACCAGCAAGCTTAAATGACTTACCAAGCTCACCTTTGTCATCAGTTAATACCAATAAAAATAGTTCACCAGCTATAAAGTCATCTCCACGCTTAGTGGCTTCTTTTTCAGTTAAATTCAGATGAGCTGACAAGGACCTACCAATCTGGACATCACCGCCAGTACCTTGGACTTGAGGAAGCTTTGCCACCAAGCCTTGCACGGCCTTTTCCAAAGATGCCACATTGCCACCCGCGCGATTGATCAAAGATTTGGCGGAACTATCGGCCTGTTGCAACATCGCTAAAAGGACATGTTCAGACTCAATATATTGATTGTCAGCGTTCAATGCCAAGCTTTGGGCTTCGCCCAAGGCTTCTTGAAATTTACTTGTCAACTTATCTAATCGCATGGATATCTCCCATATTCAGTATCCAGTATGTGGGCATTAAAGTTCAGATTTCAAGTGATTTAGATCAAATAAATTGCTAGCTTTATCATAGAGGTATGTCATGGTGTTTATATCTCTTAGAATGTTCTGATGGAAGCTACTACGCTGGCATCACCAATGACTTGGAGAACCGCATAAAAGCTCATAACAACGGCACTGGTGCCAAATATACCCGTGGCAGAGGTCCAGTCAAACTGCTTGCCCAACAATCCTTTGATAACCGCTCTGAAGCTTCAAAAGCAGAAAATGCCATCAAAAAATTACCCAAAAATCTTAAATTAGGATTTTTTGCGTGAGCACTGAGCAATTAGAAGAGATTCAGGAGAGAATCCAAACCTTTTATGAATCTGTCCAAGCCAATTGGCCAGGTTTTAAGGTGAGGACTGGACAAGAGCAAATGTTTGCTCAAATCGCCAATACCCTAAGCCATGCAAAGAGCAACAAAGAAGAAAGAACCGGAGACAATATTCTGGTTGTCGAAGGTAAAACAGGCGTTGGTAAGACCTTAGGCTACCTGATACCAGCCATCGTCTTTAGCAAGCTTCTAGGCAAAAGAGTCATTATCAGCACAGGCACCGTTGCCTTACAAGAACAATTACTCCAGAAAGATTTACCTGCCTTAGTCAAGCTATCTCCCATTGCTTTTGAATATGCCCTGGCAAAGGGTCGCGGCAGATATGTCTGCAACATTCGGCTTGAACAAATCAGCGGCAAAACTAAACAAGCAGCATTATTTGAAGATGCCAACTGGGATGGCCCACCTAAAGAGCAAGATAAAGATAACTACGCAGATGCCTTGATGGCATTGAACGAAGGTGAATGGAATGGTGAAAAAGATACTGCACCACCAGAGATCACAGATGGCATGTGGTCAAAAATTGCTGCAGAACGTAGCTCATGCCTTGGCAGACACTGCCAACGCTTTAATGTATGCCCTTATTTCAATGCCCGCAGAGAGTTGGTTAAAGCTGATTTAATTATTGCAAATCACGATCTAGTCATTTCAACGATTGCCTCAGGCTCAAAAATATTGCCAGATCCATCAGAGACACTGTATGTGTTTGATGAAGCCCACAACCTACCCCAAGTTGGCATCAAACACTTTGCGTCATCGGTAGGCTTGATAGCTAGCACTCGGTGGCTTGAAAAAATCATGGCGGCAGTTTTGCGAGCAGATGCCCTGCTTCCAGAATCAAGCGGCAAAATTGTCGAGGAGATACATGGTTATGTAGAAGATTTAATCATGCATACACGCCAAATGATTAACTCATTACGACTAGCCAATTTTGTGACTCATGACCAACCAATTCATCGCTTTAAAAATGGCATTCTTAGCGATGAATTCTCAAGTTACGCAGAAACAATTGGGCCGCTAGCCATTGGCTTAAATAACCGTATCAGCAAAATTCTTCAGCAACTCAATGACCACAGAAATAACAGTATTGATAAAGACTCTTTTAGTCCTGCCATTTTAGAAATCGGTAGCTATCAATCGAAAACCGAAAATCTATCGAATACCTGGCACTTAATGCAGGCAGATACAAATCCCCCAATCGCCAAATGGGTTGAGTGGCAGGATTTAGGATCAACTTTTGACTTTAAGTTACACGCATCACCCATTAGCGCTGCTCAAAATTTAGCCCAAACGCTTTGGTCCACTAGTTCGGCAGCGGTTTTAACTTCTGCAACGCTAAGAACACTCGGCGATTTTCAATTTTTTCTTAGTCAAACTGGTTTGAATTGGTTTCCCAAGACCAACACCTTTGAGGCGGAATCTCCATTTAATTATGAAGATCAAGGTACATTTGTTGTTCCTGAAATGGTTCAATGCCCAAGCGCTAATGCTGAGGGACATACGCAAGAACTCTCAACAGAAATCCCCAAACAACTTAAAGATCTCCGAAATGGCGCTTTAGTTTTGTTTACATCCAAAAAACAGATGAAACAAGTTTATGAGGAGTTACCCAATGAGTTCTTACAAGATGTTTTGATGCAAGGTGACATGCCACGCAATCAATTAATTAAGAGTCATGAATCCCGAATCAATCAAGGTCAACGCAGTATTTTGTTTGGGATGCAAAGCTTTGGTGAAGGATTGGACCTTCCAGGAAATCTGTGTGAGGTAGTGGTGATCACCAAGCTACCATTTGCACCACCGGACTCCCCCATTGAGGAAGCAAAAGCAGAATGGCTAGAGAAGAATCAAGGCAATCCTTTTTATGAAATCAGTGTGCCAGCCGTGGCTTTGAAGTTACAACAATGGGTTGGACGCGGAATTCGAACAGAAACTGATCACGCAAAAATCGTTGTTTTAGATAAACGCTTGAAAACCAAACCCTATGGCAAAAAATTACTGGCAGGTTTACCGCCATTTAAACGCTTGATGTAATTTAGTTATCCAATACTTACTGCCACTTCTTGAGTGCTTCATCATCACTCAAGCGGGCATCAACCCAACGCGCTCCCTCTGGGGTTTCCTCTTTTTTCCAAAATGGCGCTAACGTCTTCAAGTAGTCCATCACGTATTCGCAAGCAGCAAAAGCTTCACCACGATGGGCACTGGTGACAGCTGTCAAAACAATTTGATCTTCTATTTGAAGTGGGCCGACGCGATGAATGATTAAAACATCATAAATATCCCAACGCGCTTTGGCTTTTTCAATAATCTCTTCAAGAGACTTTTCCGTCATTCCTGGATAGTGCTCCAATGTCATCGCTGCAACATCTGAGCCATCATTACGGTCGCGCACTGTTCCAACAAATGCAGTCACAGCACCGACACGGGCATCACCTGCCCTGAGTTTCTTTAACTCTAAAGATAAATCAAAATCTTCTGTTTGAATCCGAACTGGCATGATTTAACCGCCCGTGACTGGTGGGAAAAAAGCTACTTCTGCTTGATCAACAAGAGCCACTTCGCCCTGAACCATCTCATGATTTAAAGCCATACGAATCGCCTTATTCTCCGCGAGTGCTTCAGCCCAAAGATCACCTCTAGCTCTTAAGTGATGGCGCAAATCTGCTACCGTTACAACGCCAACTGGCACATCGACGGATTCCTGAGAAATCCTCAAGGTTTCACGCAGAGATGCAAAGAATTTAATGGTTACTTTCATAACAATAGATTAAATCATTCCAGAGAAAGGCATGTATTTAACTAAATCACCCTTTTTAATTGTTTGATTAGGCGGGTTATCTACCAAACCATCCGCCCAAGCAGCACTAGTAAGAACACCTGAGCTTTGATTAGGGAATAAATCTAAACCACCCTCAGCATTAATACGCACTCTGAGAAACTCATTGCGGCGATCAGCCCGAGGCCAATCAAAGTCTGAGCGCATCATCATGGATGGCGTTGAGATCGCGGTACGGCCTTGAAGCTTGGCGATAAAGGGTCTAACAAACAACAAGAACGTCACAAAACTTGAAACAGGATTACCTGGCAATCCCATAAACCATGCTTCAGCATTAGGTTTTCCTTGTTTTGTCACAGCTCCAAAGGCCAATGGCTTACCTGGCTTAATAGCAATTTGCCACATATCCAAGCGACCTTCAGCAGTTACCGCAGGCTTGATATGGTCTTCCTCACCCACAGAAACCCCACCAGATGTAATGATCAAGTCATGATCTTGGCTGGCTTTGCGTAAAGCAGCTTTTGTGGCATCCAACGTATCTGGAACAATGCCCAAATCAGTTGCTTCACAACCTAAGGCTTTGATACAAGCCAATAAAGTATCGCGATTAGAGTTATAAATAGCACCCGGCTTTAATGGCTCGCCTGGTAGTGTTAATTCATCACCTGTAAAAAAAGCTGCTACTTTGATTTTTCTAAAAACAGGTAACTTAGCGTGACCTGCAGAGGCAGCAACACCCAACTCTTGGGCTCTCAAATAAGTACCTTTGCTTAAAGCCACTTGATTAGCTTTAAGGTCTTCACCCTGTAAACGAATCCATTGACCAACTTGCGGAATCTCTTGGATAACTACGTGATCGCCGTTTGAGGTACATGCCTCCTGCATCACAACAGCATCCGCCCCGGAAGGAATGGTGGCACCAGTAAATATGCGCGCAATTGTTCCAGGCTTTAACTCAACACCCACATGACCGGCTGGAATACGTTGAGACACCTCAAAGGATTGGCCTACCTCTTCAATATCTGCACATCTAACAGCGTAACCATCCATCTGTGTATTGTTCATAGGCGGCACATCTACTAAGCTGAGTACATCTTGAGCCAAGACTCTACCTAACGCCTCTTGAGTACTCACCCATTCAATCTTTTCCACTGATGTGGCTTGCGCTAAAAGATGCTGCAGCGCTTCAGCTGCAGTCTTCATAGGGGGTTTTACATTTGACTGTGACATGAAGTAAGTCTAATGGTATTAAATTTATTTTGCCAAAACACCAGCAACTGCAATGACATGCTGAGCAATTTGCTCAACATCATCCAAATTAAGCACTGGAATATCTCTATTTAACTCAGGTTTCTTGATAGCATCCTTGCCGCCTGGATAAGCAATCGCCAAAATGTTCAAATCTTCGTTAGCCTTGCAACCACGCACGACACATTCTTCATGCTCTGCACGCCAAAGTTCAATTTTGGGAATATTGGCATTTTTAAATCCCTCGACTATCACCAAGTCACAAGGTGACAACTTGCTCAACTGCTCTTCAATAGTCGGTTCAGAAGACTGCTTTAATTCATGCATTAATACCCAACGCTGGTCTGACACAAGCAAGACCTCATTAGCCCCCGCCTTCCGATGCCTATATGAATCTTTGCCCGGTTGATCAATATCAAAATGGTGGTGGGTATGTTTAATAACAGCAATGTTGATACCTTGCTCCGTAAAACAAGTAATCAACTGCTCTATGAGAGTTGTTTTGCCAGTCCCAGAATATGCAACAAAACCTATAACAGGTGTTTTGCCTTGAGACTGGGAGTGATTTACCATTAATTACAGACCAGTGTGTTTAGCCACGAAATCTTTAACTGCATTCAAATCCGCAGGCATCACAGTCACTCGTTGCGGCTTATCTTCAATACCAACGAATGATGCAGGACGGTCCGGTGCGCGACCAATAGCCTCTTCAATGGTTTCAGCAAACTTGATTGGCAATGCTGTCTCTAACACCAACATAGGAATATTTTCCTGCAGGTTCTCACGGGCCACCTTCACACCATCGGCTGTGTGCGTATCAATTAATACACTGTACTTAGCATGAATATCGCGAATCGTTTCTAAACGGTTAGCGTGAGTACTCTTGCCTGAAACAAATCCATATCTAGAAATGTCTTTGTATGCGGGGTCACTTGATAAATCAAAACCACCCTTTGTTTCTACATCTTTAAACATTTGCGCCGTTCTGGCTGCGTCTTGACCAACTAGATCGTAAACAAAACGCTCAAAGTTACTCGCCTTTGAAATGTCCATTGATGGACTTGTTGTGTGGAATGTTTCAGCAGATTTGCGAGCTCTGTAAATGCCAGTTTTGAAAAACTCATCTAAAACATCATTTTCATTGGTAGCCACTACCAATTTTTCAATCGGCAAGCCCATCATGCGAGCAATATGACCTGCACACACATTACCAAAATTACCAGATGGCACGCAGAAAGAAACTTTCTCGCTACTAGTCTTAGTGGCTAGTAGATAGCCTTGGAAGTAGTACACCACCTGAGCCACGACGCGAGCCCAGTTAATCGAATTAACAGTGCCAATCTTGTGCTTTGCCTTATAGGCATGATCATTACTCACGCCCTTAACAATGTCCTGGGCATCATCAAAAACGCCATCAATAGCAATGTTGTAAATATTCTCATCTTGTAATGAGTACATTTGCGCTACCTGGAATGGACTCATCTTGCCATTCGGTGACAACATAAACACACGTACGCCTTTTTTGCCACGCATCGCATATTCAGCAGCACTTCCTGTATCACCAGATGTAGCACCCAAAATATTTAACTCTTGACCCTGTTTATTCAAGGTGTACTCGAATAAGTTACCCAAAAGCTGCATGGCCATATCTTTAAAGGCCAATGTTGGGCCATTGGAGAGACTCAATAAACCAAGACGTGTTCCTTGCTCATCACCCAACCAATGAATCGGCGTAATATCTTCCGCACGATCATCAGCGCGACCGTTGCAATAAACCTGGGCTGTATAAGTTTTTTTAACCAGCGCTTTCAAGTCTTCACTAGGTATGTCATCACAATAAAGACTCAAAACCTCAAATGCCAAATCAGCATAAGATAGGCCACGCCAAGCATCTAACTGCGCTGGCGTGATGGTTGGATACTTAGATGGCAAGTACAAACCACCGTCTGCAGCCAAGCCACCCAAAAGAATCTGAGAAAAAGTTTGATGCGCGTTATGACCGCGTGTTGATATGTAATGCATTGATGAATAATTAACTTAAATTTTCCAAACGAATCTTTGTTACCGAACCTTCTACAGTCTTCAAAGCCTCTACCTTGGCAATCGCTGCCAAAATGTTTTTCTCTTTGGTCTCATGAGTCAACATGATTAAATCGGTTTGCTTCTCACCATCACCTGCTTCACGTTGCAACATGGCATCAATCGAAATACCGTTATCAGCCAAGATGCGGGTAATGTCTGCCAATACCCCAGCGACGTCAGCAACACGTAGTCGCAAATAATAACTAGTTGTTACTTCACCCATTGGCATGATGCTTGTGTTCACCATTGATCCAGGCTGGAATGCCAAATGTGGCACACGATGCTCAGGATCAGCAGTTTGCAAACGTGCCACATCAACCAAATCAGCAATCACCGCTGAGGCTGTCGGCTCTGAACCAGCACCTTTACCGTAGTAAAGAGTTGTACCAACCGCATCACCCATTACTTGCACGGCATTCATTGCACCTTCAACGTTAGCAATCAAACGCTTCGCTGGAATTAATGTTGGGTGAACACGTAATTCAATACCGTCCTTGGTTTTTTTGGTAATACCCAAAAGCTTGATGCGATACCCCAATTGTTCTGCGTACTTAATGTCCACAGCCGATAATTTAGTAATACCTTCTACGTGAGCTTTATCAAATTGCATCGGAATACCAAAAGCAATCGCGCTCATGATAGTTGCCTTGTGGGCAGCATCAACACCTTCAATGTCAAAGGTTGGATCAGCTTCTGCGTAACCTAGACGCTGTGCTTCCTTTAGAACCACATCAAAGTCCAAACCTTTGTCACGCATCTCAGACAAAATAAAGTTGGTTGTACCGTTGATGATGCCGGCAATCCATTCAATACGGTTAGCAGTCAAACCTTCACGTAATGCCTTGATGATTGGAATACCGCCCGCCACAGCCGCCTCAAAGTTGACTGTTACGCCTTTGGCTTGAGCTGCCGCAAAAATCTCATTACCGTGAACAGCCAAAAGAGCTTTATTGGCTGTCACCACATGCTTGCCATTATTGATAGCTGCCAAGACCAATTCCTTAGCGATGCCATAACCACCGATTAACTCCACCACGACATCAATCTCAGGATCATTAACCACCAACTTGGCATCATTAACTACCTTAGCACGACCTTTTACCAACTCTTCGGCACGCTTTGTATCTAAGTCAGCCACAGTGCGAATCTGAATGCCACGACCTGCACGGCGCGTAATTTCTTCCTGATTACGATCTAGGACAGTAAATACACCACCACCAACAGTACCGATGCCCAAAAGGCCAACTTGAATAGGTTTCATGAATAAAAGCTCTTACGTAGTAAATGTGAAAAATGAAATTGATTAATTTTTATAACTTTAATTATTTTTTGCCGTACTTCTGACGATAACGCTCTAAGAATTTAGCCAGCCTTCCGATGGCTTCACGCAACACATCTTCATGAGGTAAAAATACAATTCTGAAGTGATCTGGGTGAGGCCAATTGAAGCCACTACCTTGGACCAATAAAACCTTCTCCTCACGCAATAAAGTTGCGATGAATTCTTGGTCATTCTCAATTGGATACATTTCTGGATCTAACTTAGGGAATAAGTACAAGGCCGCTTTAGGCTTGACACAAGTAACCCCTGGAATCTGAGTCACCAACTCCCAAGCAAGGTCTCTTTGACGACGCAAACGTCCACCCTCTGCCACCAAATCATTGATGCTCTGGTATCCACCCAAAGCTGTCTGAATGGCATTTTGACCTGGCACATTGGCGCATAGGCGCATGGACGACAACATATTTAAACCTTCAATGTAGTCCTTGGCGCCACTCTTATCGCCAGACACCACCATCCAGCCAGAACGATATCCACACGAGCGATAGTTCTTAGATAAACCATTGAACGTCACAGTCACAACATCAGTGGATAAAGCACCAATCGACGTATGCTGAACGCCATCAAACAAAGTTTTATCGTAAATCTCATCGGCAAAAATGATTAAGCCATGTTCACGGGCTATGGCAATGATTTCTTTAAGAACTTCATCACCATACAAAGCACCCGTTGGATTGTTCGGGTTGATCACCACAATCGCTTTGGTCTTAGGCGTAATTTTTGATTTGATATCAGCAATATTGGGAGCCCACTCCAAGGACTCATCACACAAGTAATGCTTAGGCGTGCCACCTGACAAACTCACAGCAGCTGTCCATAGCGGGTAATCAGGCGCAGGCACTAGCACCTCATCACCAGCATTGAGTAATGCGTTCATTGCCAATACGATTAATTCAGAAACACCATTACCCGTGTAGATGTCATCCAAAGTCACACCTTGAATGCCCTTCTCTTGGCAGTAATGCATGATCGCTTTACGAGCTGAGAAAATACCTTTGGAATCTGAATATGCAGCTGAATTTGGCAGATTACGGATCATGTCCAACTGAATTTCTTCAGGTGGATCAAAACCAAATACCCCCACATTACCAATATTAAGCTTGATAATTTTTTGACCCTCTTCCTCCATTTGCTGAGCAAGTTCGAGCACAGGTCCACGTATGTCGTAACAAACGTTATTTAATTTGGAGGATTTTTTTATTTCTTTCACAATAGTCACTTAAAGTCTTATAGAAACACTATAAAGTCTTAATTTATTTATAATTTTGTAATTATGACAGAGCCTGAGGGCATACCCAAGTGAAACTACAACCGGATCGACAACCCAGCTTAAATACGGTTTCAGCTTATGGGCCTAATTACATAGAAATCAACGCTCAACGTTACGACCATTCAATCATTTTGGGGCCTGAAGGCCCAGTCCTAGAATGGTCTTGCAGCCGCTTTGAAGACCTAAAGACCGAGGATTTTGCACTGATTGCAAGCCAAAAACCTGCTGTTGTGATCTTTGGTAGCGGTCAAAAGATACGTTTCCCCCAGGCCGAACTCTTAAAACCACTCATACAAGCCAGAATTGGCATTGAAACGATGGATTTACAGGCTGCTTGCCGCACCTACAATATTCTGATGGCTGAGGGTCGCAATGTGATTGCAGCACTACTCATTGAAAAATAAGAAAAACAATAGATTTGTAGAATAAGTCTGATATAAATACAGTTATACCAACAAAAAATTAAATGATGGAGACTGTATGACCGTAGCACTTGGCAAACCTATTCCCTATTTTGAGATACCAGCCACCAGTGGCTTGGTTTTCACCCCAGCCGCCTGCCAGGGTCGCAAAGTTGTGATGTATTTCTACCCCAAAGACTCAACACCAGGATGTACCGTTGAATCAATGGAGTTTAGAGACACCATTGATGAGTTCACCAAAGCCAATACCTTGGTTGTAGGCATTTCTAGGGACAACCTTAAGTCTCATGAAAACTTCAAAAGAAAAATTGAACTTCCATTCGAACTTCTAGCCGACACAGAAGAAACCCTATGCCAAATGTTTGGCGTCATGAAAATGAAAAACATGTACGGCAAGCAAGTCAGGGGTATAGAACGCAGTACTTTCTTGATTGATGAGCAAGGTATCTTAAGGCACGAATGGCGTGGACTCAAGATTCCAGGCCACGTTCAGGATGTTTTGAAGGCTGCCATCGCTTTATGATTGCATTGTCATAAAAATTAGGATAACTTATCACCTAGATGTTGAAAAATACCTTTACCTCACAAGCCGCCACCCCACCAGGTAGGCGGCTTTTTCTTTATTAGGAGACCTTCGGAATGCCTCTGCCACCTATCCCAACTCAAGCAGCAGATAAAGTGAACATCAGTCGTCAACCAAAAGCAGACTTAAAGAAACGACCAAAAAGAATTGAAGTTGAGGAAGTAGAAGAAGTTACAGAATTAGCAGAAGGTTCAGCAAGTTTTGATGTCGAAACCGACAACTCACAATCACTAGCAGATATTGCTATTGAAAAGATGAGAGCGCCAAGCAAGTCTAGTAAGAAGTCTTCAGCCAACGTGGTGAAGTCATCTCCTCGTGTACGCAAGATTCCAGACGACGGCATCATTCGCATGTTTGTGCTAGATACAAACGTATTAATGCACGACCCGTCCGCCCTCTTCCGCTTCGAAGAGCATGATGTGTATTTACCCATGATGACCCTAGAAGAACTAGACAATCACAAAAAAGGGATGAGCGAGGTTGCTCGCAATGCACGTACAGTCAGTCGCTCTTTGGACCAGTTAGTGGCCAACACAAGTGGCGTTCTAGAAGATGGCATACCACTCAATAAATTGGGTAACAAAGATGCAACTGGCAATCTTTACTTCCAAGTGCAATTAAGCAGCATTACTTTGCCCGATGGTTTACCTACTGGTAAAGCAGACAACATGATTTTAGGTGTTGTCAGAGAATTACAACAAAGCCGCAAAGACCGTCAGGTTGTATTGGTATCGAAAGATATCAATATGCGTATTAAGGCACGCGCTCTTGGTTTGCCAGCAGAAGATTACTTCAACGATCAGGTTCTTGAAGACCGTGATTTGATGTATTCCGGTGTTTTACAACTACCAATTGATTTCTGGCCAAAACATGGCAAAGACATGGAGAGCTGGAGTGACACCAAATCAGGCACGATGTTCTACCGCGTCACGGGCCCCACAGTGGCACAAATGATGGTGAATCAATTTGTGTATCAAGAAAACTCTGACGGCGGCACACCTTTTTATGCCCAAGTTAGAGAAGTACAAGGTCGCACAGCCCTACTCCAAACATTGCGTGATTTCTCACACCAAAAGAATAATGTTTGGAGCATTACAGCACGCAATCGTGAACAAAACTTCGCGATGAACTTGCTCATGAATCCTGATATTGATTTTGTCACCTTATTAGGTCAGGCTGGTACTGGTAAAACATTACTAGCCCTCGCCGCAGCCCTAGAACAAGTGCTAGATAGCAAACGATATAACGAAATCATTATTACTCGTGCAACTGTACCGGTTGGCGAAGACATTGGCTTCTTACCAGGTACTGAAGAAGAAAAGATGCAACCATGGATGGGTGCATTTGATGACAACTTAGAAGTTCTTCATCGAAGCGAAGATGGCGCTGGCGAATGGGGTCGCGCAGCCACTCAAGAATTAATTCGTTCACGCATCAAAGTGAAAAGTATGAACTTTATGCGTGGTCGCACATTCGTGAGCAAATTTGTGATCATCGACGAAGCACAAAACTTAACACCTAAACAAATGAAAACTTTGGTAACCAGAGCCGGTCCTGGTACAAAAATTGTGTGTCTAGGTAATATCGCTCAGATTGACACACCTTACCTCACTGAGGGTTCATCAGGTCTTACCTATGTTGTTGATCGCTTTAAAGGCTGGCGTCATAGCGGTCACGTGACATTAGCTCGCGGTGAACGCTCTCGTCTAGCAGACCATGCAGCAGACGCTCTTTAATCAACCCAAGACTCAGAAGGCGAGGAAGTTCTCGCCTTCTTTTTCATTGGCGTTTAAGAGCATCAAGAAAACATTACTTGTTTTTGGCACTTGCAGCGTCTTGTCTGCATGCGCCATTCTTCCTAGGTTTTCCTCACTGCCTGACTTTGATAAAGAGGTCAGCGCAGGAACAGAGGATATTTCGATTGCTGCGATAGGCTTGGTCGGAGTGCCTTATCGTTACGGCGGAAACACGCCCAAAGGGGGTTTTGATTGCAGCGGATTGATTGGGTATGTTTATCAAAATACTGCCAATAAAAAACTACCTAGAACAACGGAAGAAATGGGTCAAATAGGTATATCTATTGGGAACAATACCCCCGCACCGGGTGATCTCGTATTTTTCAATACACAAGGTGGCCGTCACTCTCATGTAGGTATTTACGTTGGAAAAGGACGCTTTGTTCATGCCCCATCTAAAGGAGGTACCGTGCGTCTAGAAAAAATCACATCCTCATACTGGTCACAACGGTACACCGAGGCCAGACGCATTATTCAAAAATAACCTTGCTACTCTTTACTGAAGTTAATAAAAAAGCCTGATTTTCAATCAGGCTTTTTACTTTACAAGATTTCTGGTGTTTTAAAGCACTTGCTTACCAATCCACCAAGCTGCTGCAGCCATCAAACCAGAAGCTGGAATCGTTAGAATCCATGCCCACACAATGCTACCAGCCAAACCCCAACGTACAGAGGACATGCGACGGGCTGAACCCACTCCGACAATCGCACCAGTGATGGTATGAGTTGTTGATACTGGAATACCCAAAGCACCCGCCAAGAACAAAGTCATAGCGCCACCCGTTTCAGCACAGAAACCACCAAATGGCTTGAGCTTGGTAATTTTTTGACCCATTGTCTTCACAATACGCCAGCCACCAAATAAAGTTCCAAGACCAATGGCTACGTAGCAAGAAACAATGACCCATGTTGGTGGCGAGGTATCAGCAGTAGTCATATAACCACCAGTGAGCAACAACAACCAAATAATACCGATGGTCTTTTGCGCATCGTTACCACCGTGACCTAAGCTGTACATCGAAGCCGATAATAATTGGAAGCGACGGAACCATCTATCCACATGAGCTGGCGACATTCTGAAGCACAACCATGAGAACAATAGCATTAAGAGTGCGCCAAATAGAAAACCTAGTAATGGTGAAATCAAAATGAATGCAACTGTCTTCACCACACCTGCAGTAATCAATGCAGATGGTCCAACCTTAGCTAAGGCTGCTCCAACCAAACCACCGATCAAAGCATGAGAAGAGCTTGAAGGAATACCACCCCACCAAGTGATCACGTTCCACACAATGGCACCAACTAAAGCGCCAAAAATTACATAGTGATCAACAATGGCTGGATCAATAGTTCCCTTACCCACTGTGGCAGCTACCTTAAGCTGGAAGATCATGATGGCAATGAAGTTGAAAAATGCTGCCATCGCCACCGCATGCTGCGGCTTTAAAACTCCCGTTGATACAACTGTAGCAATTGAGTTTGCAGCATCATGAAAGCCATTCATAAAGTCGAATAGCAAGGCTAGCCCCACCAACAGGGCCACCACCCAAATACTCATCTCTACCGGAGTCATTACGCGTTTTCCAGAACAATGCCTTCAAGGATGTTAGCCACATCCTCACACTTATCCGTGATTGTTTCTAACAACTCATAAACTGCCTTGAGTTTCATCAGGCGTTTAAAGTCGCTTTCATTACGGAATAACTGGGAAATAGCCGAACGCATAACACGGTCTGCATCTGATTCAAGCATGTCAATTTCTGTAGAAATGCGCAAAATATCTTTGGCATTCTTCATGTCGTGTAATTTCATCACTGCCGCACTCACGCGCTCGCAGCATGCTTCACAAATACGCGCCAATTCAACAGCCTCTGGAGTAACTTGAGATACATCGTATAACTGAATCACTTCAGCAACGTCTTCCATCAAGTCAAGGATGTCATCCATGGTCGTAATGAGCTTATGAATCTCATCACGATCTAATGGAGTAATAAATGTCTTATGAAGTAAATCGATTGTCTCGTGGGTGATTTTGTCAGCTTTTTTCTCAGAGGACTGAATTGCACGAGCATGCTCTGCGGCATTAGGCAAATCATTGATCAACTGAAAAAGATCCTTAGACCCCTGAACACATAGTGAAACGTGTTGATTGAATAATTCGAAGAAATTTTCTTCTTTAGGCATGAAACGACCAAGCATAAGTATCCTTATATGACACGACACAAAAGTGTCATCATTTTAGTCTATTACCTAGGGGTTTTACCTAAATTAATTAAAACGGCTCGTAACCGCCAGAAGACTGGCCTGGAGCTAATGCTAAGTTGTCAAATTTAGTGAATTGTCCCTGCCAACTCATCTTGATTGTGCCAATTGGACCATTACGTTGCTTGGCAACGATAATTTCGGCCACACCCTTCTCTGGGGTTGTATCTGGGTGATATACCTCATCACGATAGATAAACAAAATCACATCGGCATCTTGCTCAATAGCACCAGATTCACGAAGATCTGACATCACAGGACGCTTGTTAGGGCGTTGTTCCAAACCGCGATTCAACTGTGACAATGCAATTACTGGGCATTGGAGTTCTTTAGCCAAAGACTTTAAAGATCTAGAAATCTCTGAAATTTCTGTGGCACGGTTCTCGCTACCACCGCCACTATTGCCACTCATCAACTGAATGTAGTCAATCACAATCAGACCCAAAGTACCGCACTTACGTGCAATTCTTCGCGCCCTGGCACGCAACTCCAAACTACTGAGTGCGCCAGTCTCATCAATCATGATGTTGGTGTCATTTAAACGTGAAATCGCCTCAGTGATCTTTGGCCACTCGTCATCTGTTAACTTGCCAGTTCTCATACGAGATTGGTCAATACGTCCAACCGAACCCAAGATACGTGAAGCTAACTGGGAGGCGCCCATCTCCATCGAGAAAATCAAAACAGGCAAACCCTCTTTCAGGGCGACGTTTTCTGCAATATTCACAGCAAAGCTGGTCTTACCCATAGAAGGACGACCAGCCACAATAATTAAATCGCCTTTTTGTAAACCACTGGTCTGACGGTCTAGATCAATAAAGCTAGTTGCTACGCCAGTTACATCAGTAGAGCCCTGACGGTGATACAACTCATCGATACGGTTGACCACATCGGTTAACAATGGGGCAATTTCAAAATAATCTGTTTTACCGCGGTTACTATCTTCACCAATCGCCAAGATTCTAGATTCAGCCTCATCTAGCAAGGTTTGCACAGAGCGACCTTCTGGTGTGAAGGCACTACCAGCAATCATGTCTGAAGTTTGAATCAGGCGACGTAAAACACTTCGGTCACGCACAATCTCAGCGTAGCCGCGAATATTAGATGCACTAGGGGTAGATTGAGCTAAGGCATTCAGATAATCGATACCAATCGATTCACCACCACCTTGCGTTTTCATGGCTTCTGCAACAGTGATGACGTCAGCAGGCATTGCCTCACCCACCAACTTACCAATCACTCGATAAATCAAACCATGATCAGGACGATAAAAATCTTTTTCGGTCAGTAAGTCCCCCACTCTATCCCATGCAGAGTTATCCAAAAGCAAACCGCCGAGCACCGATTGCTCGGCCTCGACGGAATGCGGGGGTACTTTTAAAGCTTGTAGCGCTGAATCAACCATGAACTGATGATATCAGGAGATATCGTTCAATTAAATGATTAATTACGCTTGCTCGCCAATCACTTGGACAGTAATTTCAACAACTACGTCTGTGTGAACAGCAACTGATAACGGATGGTCACCAACAATCTTTAATGGGCCAGTTGGCATACGGATAGATGCTTTCTCAATTGAGAAACCTTTACCCTTCAATGCTTCAGCAACATCGTGGTTAGTTACAGAACCAAACAAACGACCATCAACACCAGCCTTTTGTTTAATTTCAACTGTCAAACCAGCTAGTTTTGCACCAACTGCTTGTGCAGCAGCCAATTTCTCAGCTGCTAATTTTTCTAGCTCAGCACGTTTAGCTTCAAACTCAGCAATCGCTGTAGCAGTAGCACGACGAGCCATGCGTTGTGGAATCAAAAAGTTACGTGCGAAACCATCTTTAACGCGAACTACGTCGCCTAAGTTACCAAGGTTTGCTACTTTTTCTAGGAGAATAATTTGCATAGTGACTCCTGATTATTTCTTATGTTGGTCAGTGAAAGGCATCAAAGCTAAGAAGCGCGCGCGTTTGATAGCTGTTTCCAATTGGCGCTGATACAAAGCTTTAGTACCAGTCAAACGAGCAGGAGTGATCTTGCCGTTTTCACCGATGAAGTCACGTAGTGTGTCTACATCTTTGTAATCGATTTGTTCAACGTTTGCTGCTGTAAAACGGCAAAAACGTTTACGTTTGAATAATGGGTTTTGTGCTGGACGCTTGTTCTTGCGGTCATCACCTTTTTTTACAAATGCCATGATGTTTCCTTTTTACAATTCAATATGCGTGATATGAAAGACGAGTCGCTGGCTGCGCAGAGTTTTATGGGCTAAGAAACCTTCAAATCTAACTACCTTTCCCAACGCTATCCGATCAAGTTGCTGATGCACTGATCCGATTGCAATCGCTTCAAGACTCATTCTGACTTGCCTAGGTTGATCTGCTTCTTGAACTTCCCCACTATGTTCTAGTAGGCATTCAATCACAGGTACTCCTGCAGGCGTATATCGAAGAGCTTCCTTAGCGACTAGGGCGGCTGTTAGGATGAAACGATTCAACCCAAACCCGCTCAGTGCCTATTAGGCAGCAGGCGCCTCCGTTGCTTGAAGAGCTTTACGAGCTTCTTCACGTTCAACTTGCTTCATCATGATTGATGGCTCTGTTTCAGCCTTCTTAGTCTTGATTACCAAGTGACGCAAAACAGCATCGTTGAACTTAAAGCCGTGCTCTAACTCATCAAGGGTAGCTTGGCCACACTCAATGTTCATGCAAACGTAGTGAGCTTTTGCGAGCTTGTCGATCATGTAAGCCATTTGACGACGGCCCCAATCTTCAACGCGGTGAACTTTACCACCTTGAGTTGTAATAGTACTTGTGTACTTTTCAACCATGGCAGGTACTTGCTCGCTTTGGTCCGGATGGACGATAAAAACGATTTCGTAATGACGCATTAATTACTCCTTATGGATAAAAGTCACCTGGGCGTCTCAGCTACCACTGTTTAGATAACTGACCAGTGTGACAAGGTAAAAAAACTACAGCCTTAGATTGTAGCAAAAATACTCTGCCAATCCTCAGTTTTTCGCGAATTTGCCTCTAAAAGAGCCAATTGGAGGGCTATTCTGGCCTTAGGGGGTGATAAATCCCTTGCTGAAAGCCAATTCCACTCGGTATCTGGCTCAGGAATCTCAGAAAATACAGCTCCTGCACCAGTTCTTGATGATCTGACGACTGCGATTCCCATTTGAGCAGCCCATACTAATTTTTCAGCTAACACTCGGTTAACGCTCCCCTGCCCAGTGCCGGCAATCACAATTCCTTCAACACCTTGAGCTACAAGAGCATCCACCAACTCACCCCTAGCACCCCCATGACTAGTCAGAATCTCCACCCAAGGCCACTCAGCCTCGCCAGGCAAACTGAGATCAGCTTGGCGCTTATGGATTGGACCATCTAACTCCCTTGCATTGGCTACAAGAGCATCTAAGGCATGGGTGTGCTGCTTTGACAGGTCTCTAGCCAAACATGGTTTTCCAGCCATCACAGCCAAAATGCCGTATTGCTCGGAGTCTCTAGCCTCTTTGGCCAAATACAATGCTGCGCGCAAGTTAAGTGGGCCATCTGCATGGTCAGCATTTGATGGCAGCATAGCCCCTGTTAAAACAACCGCCTTTTTATAGTGACTAGCCAATTTGCCCAAAGTGGCATGTAAAAAAACGCCTGTTTCCTCCATCGTATCGGTACCGTGAGTAATCACGATCCCCGAAACAGTCTCATCCTCCAAGCCAGCTTTTACTGCCCACCCGAGCTTAATTAACAACTCTTCCGTCATGTGTCGGCTATCGATGTTGGCTACCTGAACAGCCTGCACCTCGCCAATATCAGACTCTAGGCCAATCTCATGAAGCAACTCAGCAACACTGATTTGACCAGCTTGATATGCCAAAGGCTTATTAGGGTCACTGGCTAAGCCAGCAATTGTGCCCCCCATACCCAAAAGTAATAAATGACCAGAATTCATAGAAAACATTATCAATGGGTATTGCATCTTATGAAATCACTGTATAGAATGACAGTATGGACAAAAACACAGCGAAACCGAAGCTAACAGCCCGCCAAGAAGAGATTCTTAGCCTGATTACAGACGCCATCTCACGTAGCGGTTTACCACCCACGCGTGCAGAAATTGCGACACGCTTAGGTTTTGCCTCCGCGAATGCTGCAGAAGAACATTTACGAGCACTAGCGCGCAAAGGTTATGTTGAGTTGACTCCAGGAACTTCACGAGGCATCAAACTTCCTAAGCAACTCAACCTCCCTATCCCAGCACTACAGCAACTCACCCTACCGTTAATTGGTCGTGTAGCAGCTGGCTCACCCATTTTGGCTGTAGAGCACATTCAAAAACAAGTTCCTTGTGATCCATCTCTATTTGATAAGGGTGCCGACTATCTGCTAAAAGTTCGCGGCATGAGTATGAGAGATGCCGGTATTTTGGATGGTGACTACCTTGCCGTTAAAAAAACAAGTGAAGTTCGCAATGGTGAAATCGTTGTAGCCCGCTTGGATGATGAAGTAACAGTTAAGCGTTGGTCACAGTCCAAAGGTCCTCACGGCGTCAAAATTGAATTAATTGCCGAAAATCCTGATTTTGAAAATATCATTGTCGACCCTCGCCGTGACGAAATCACTGTTGAAGGTCTTGCTGTTGGCCTTATCAGACCTGGTGGTCTATAAATAAATTAGTCTGCGACTAATAAATAGATGGCTGTCCATCAGGGCGATTCTTAAAGCGTTTGTGTATCCAGTAATACTCAGGAATGCGAGGTTTAATTACCTCTTCAAAGTATGCATTCATTCTTGTTGTATCTGCTACTGGATCATCTGATGGGAAATTAGGCCACGGCTTACCCACATGACAGTCATAACCCGAACCATCTGCTCTTAGTGTTGTAAAAATCGGGCACACCTCTGCACCTGCTAAGCGAGCTGTTTTAGATACAGCCAAAACAGTATTAGTCGGCACACCAAAAAATGGTACAAATTCAGAATCGTTTCTTCCAAGATCCATATCTGGAGATAGGCACACAAAAGTACCTTTGCGTGCCTCACGAATTAGTTCACGACCATGACTTTGCCTGAGCAACATCTTTGCACCAAAACGCTCACGCCATTTTTTAATGCGAGGCTCAAAGTATTCATTTTTCATGAAGACATACAAAGTAATGCCAGGCGGTGCTTTAATTTTCTTAAGATGCATAGTGATAGCAATTAAGCCCGCCTCAATACCCACCATATGCATACTGACATAAAGGCGAGGTTTGCCATCATTCATATCCACTTCAGGATAAACAGTTACAAATTCATCAATTGATTTAGCACTACCCAACCAAAGACGACCACGCTCTGCAAAACTTCTGCCCAATAAGCGCCAGTGCTCTTTGGCTAATTCATTCCTTTGCTCTTGAGACAAGTCTGGAAAACATGCTTTTAAATTTGCATTAATTACTTTCACACGAGACTTTGAAAAGGTAGGAGCAATCGCCGCCATTCCATGACCTATGCGAACAACCCATCGATAAGGGATGATAGCCAAGACCCACAAAAAGCCATGTGCGAGGATATTAAGAAATGTTTTCACAAGGATTATTTTCTCACGAACATGTTGTACCCATCTGCCAAATAACCCTACCCATTAGTCACCATCATTTTTATCGATTTGTCATTTACTTATAAAAAATATAAATTACTGCTTTATAGATGAGGGGCCAGAATGATCGATACACTTACACTCAAAGAAACATTTGAAAGCAATGGATTTAGTACTACTCAGGCAAGCACGCTTAGCCATGCGATGCATGAACTAACAAAAGATAAAGATTACCTAGCCACTAAAGACGAACTACACCAAGTGCGCAATGAATTAAAAAATGACATCAAAGAAGTCAGAGAGGAAATCAAGGGTGTCAGAGGGGAAATTAAGGACGTTAGAGAAGAAATCAAAGATCTTCGTACCCAAATTAGTCGCCTGTGGGATAGCTTAAAAGATCTGAAAAAAGAAATTGCTCAAGGCATGGAAAAACTTGATGATAGGATCGTTCACAAATTAACTTATCGAGCATTGATTAGCCAAGTGTGTATTGGCACGATACTGGTCACGTTAATGATTTACTTTCATCAGCGATGAGGGAGTGAAACAACTATTTCTTGGCTGATTTCTTCTGACGTTTTTCAATTTTTTCATTGATGATTGCCAGTGTTTTAGGGTCAGGATCAGACCATGATGCGCCAGACTGATTAGCCATATAAACAACTGCAGATGCAAATTGCTCAACGCTCAAATCAGGCTTACCTCCTTTTGCAGGCATGGCACGAACACCTGAATATCCATCTGATGTAATGTGCACTTGACCTTCTTTGATGAGCGGAGCCCACTTGGCTTTATCACCAACCTTGGGAGCACCTGCCACACCGGCACCATGACAAGCCATACAGACCTGCTTATAAGTAACCTCACCGTTTGCCATGGCAGAGCTAGAACCAAACATGATGACAGTTGTGATTAGAAGACGGGGATTAAATCTCATGGTTACTATTCTTAAGTGGATGATTGGCAATAGTACCTATAAATACTCTAGCTTGCTCAAAGCATAAAAAAAGCCCCAAATAATGGGGCTTTTTAATATTTGGGGTGGCTGATGGGGCTCGAACCCACGACAACAGGAATCACAATCCTGGACTCTACCAACTGAGCTACAGCCACCGTAGAGAAATAAGATTATAACCTGTCTGAGTCCTCTTGTTCAACATACATTCTTAACTCTTGATTAGCATCCTCAAAAAAGCTTCTAATGTCTTGCTCAGACTTTACTGCACCTAGCAATCGATAATCTGATAATTTTCTGCGCCAATGCTTAGAACCGCCCTTGCCATGAGCCAATCCAAGAATATGCCTAGTGATAGCAGCCATATGGAAATGCTCACCAGTTGTTTGACAGTGCTTTAACCAACGTGCACATTGCCCAATCAACTCTTCAGTAATTCGATTCCACTGATCCACACCAAAAAAATGTCCAAAGGCTTGCCCATCAGTCTCTAACATTTCATCCCAATCCAGCATCATGCCTGGCGTATGGTAAGCAGCACGACCAACCATGAAGCCATCAAAGTCATTCCAATACCTAGCTATATCGCCATTTGTTTCTAAACCACCATTGAGCAAAACTTTTAGATTAGGGAAATGTTTTTGCGCATCAATGCGCAGTTGCTTTGCCACCTCATAATGCAGTGGTGGTATGGTGCGATTTTCTTTCGGTGACAGACCTTTCAAGATGGCATTGCGCGCATGAATAGTCACTTGGCTAGCGCCAGCTTTGGCCACCTTACAAATAAAATCTAGCGTAAATTGATAATCATTGAGATTGTCTTGAACGTTCATCTCATTCAAACCAATTCGATGCTTGACTGTCACTGGCATATCCACAGCATCAACCATGGCTTTGACGCAATCAGCCACCAAATCAGGCTCAGCCATTAAACAGGCGCCAAATGAACCACGCTGAACTCGTTCCGAAGGGCAGCCGCAATTTAAATCAATTTCGTCATAGCCCCATTTTTGCGCTAACTTTGCTGATGTTGCCAAATCTTGCGGCTCACTACCCCCAAGCTGCAAGACAACTGGATGTTGAATATCATCAAAATCTAAATGACGAGGCACGTCTCCATGAATCAAAGCACCAGTTGTCACCATTTCACTATAGAGAACTGCTTTCTTAGTCAGACTTCGATGGAAAGTTCGGCACTGACGATCCGTCCAATCCATCATCGGAGCAACTGCTAAGCGTTTTTGATTTTGTGACATACCTAAATTTTATAGATGAAGTGCTTGATCGCTAAAAAAATGATGCTTTAAACCACTCATTGGATCTACAAAAGATAACTCTTTTGCCAATAACTGGAGTGGTTCACTGAAATCCTTGTTTGTAATCACATGGGGTTGCAACACTGGGTAAATCTGATCATTTTTAATCGGGATACCCAGCGAACTCATGTGAACCCTCAATTGATGTTTTTTTCCTGTCCCCAACTTTAGGGAATACTTAGCCCATGAATCACTAACTTCCTCAACATCAATCCAAGTATCAGAGTTGGACTCCCCCGCCACCTCATGCATCTGAATAAATACAGAAGACTCCTCAATTCTGCTTTGGTAATGAATCGGAAAACGATGTCGCAAGTCTTCTCTAAAAGGTGCAATGGCTTGATAGATTTTTTTGACAGCCTTATCTCTAAATAATGCTTGATAAGCATTTCTATCCTCTGGTCGTTTTGAAAACGCCACTAAACCAGCAGTCTCTCGATCAATCCGATGAATTGGACTCAACGTTTCAATTCCAGTAGATTTCTTTAGGCGAACCAATAGAGTTTCTTGCAAGTAATGACCGCCTGGAGTAACAGGTAAAAAATGAGGCTTATCAGCAATTAGCAAATAATCATCTTGGTAAATGATCGTCTCTTTAAAAGGAATAGGCTCCTCTGATTCCACACGCCTAAAGTAATAAATAAATGCACCCGGCAAATATTGACTGGTAACACTGAGGGTTTGACCATCAGCATCAAATATCAAGCCATCATTAAATCTTGAAATCCATTCCTCAGCTCGTATAGCGGGAAATTTATCCACCAGAAAATCAAGTACCGTGGCATGTGAATGACCACCCTGAGGCAGAAATACCTTGCTAGGAGAAATACCAGATTGACTTTGCATTATCAGGCTTCCAATGACAACAAAGCCGCAACGATGAAGTATGCGGCTTTGTTAGTTCAGCTACTTAGTTTAAGCAACTGTCTCACGACTAGCCTTCTTACGCTCGTGCTCTTTCAAGTAGCGCTTGCGAATACGAATGCTCTTTGGAGTTACTTCAACCAACTCATCTTCAGCGATGAATTCAACAGCGTATTCCAAAGACATCTGAATAGCTGGCACAAGACGAACCGCTTCATCAGTACCAGAAGCACGTACGTTGGTTAATTGCTTACCTTTAATTGGGTTCACAATCAAATCATTGTCACGGCTATGGATACCAATCACCATACCTTCGTAAAGGGCATCACCAGGAACCACAAACATACGGCCACGATCTTGCAACTTCCACAAAGCGTAAGCAACTGCCTCGCCATCATCTTGAGAAATCAATACACCATTGTGACGCTCGCCAACCATACCCTCTTTCATTGGGCCATAAGCATCAAATGTGTGACTCATCAAACCTGTACCGCGAGTCATCGTCAAGAAATCACCTTGGAAACCAATCAAGCCGCGGGCAGGGATTCTGTACTCAAGACGTGTACGACCTTTACCGTCTGACACCATGTCTTGCAACTCACCCTTACGTTTACCCAACTCTTCCATCACAGAACCTTGAGTTGTATCTTCAACGTCTACTGTTAGATTCTCAAACGGCTCCATCTTCACGCCATTCTCTTCATGGAAAACCACGCGTGGACGTGATACCGCTAACTCATAACCTTCACGACGCATGTTCTCAATCAAGATGGTTAGGTGCAACTCACCGCGTCCTGACACTTCAAACACTGTGTCATCGTCTGTATCGCTAACGCGTAACGCCATATTAGATTTTAATTCGCGATGCAAACGATCACGAATCTGGCGGCTAGTAATAAACTTACCTTCACGACCAGCCAATGGACTTGTATTAACCATAAAGTTCATCGTTAAGGTTGGCTCATCCACTTTCAACATAGGTAGTGGATCAACTTTATCTGGTGAACAAACTGTCGTACCAATCGCTAAGTCTTCAATACCGTTAATCAAAACGATATCGCCTGACGCAGCTTGATCAACCTGCACACGCTCCAAACCTTGGAACTTCAATACTTGGTTCACACGACCATTAAAAGGCGTACCATCTGGACCATTTTGACAAACTACTGTTTGACCAGTTTTCACAGTACCGCGACTAATACGACCTACACCAATCTTACCTACGTAACTGTTGTAGTCGATAGATGAAATTTGGAACTGCAAAGGACCGTCTGGATCTTCATCACGAATCGGCACGTATTTAAGTACCGTTTCAAACAATGGAGCCATCGTGCCTTCACGCACATCAGGTGTTAGACCTGCATAACCACTTAAACCAGAAGCGTAAACAACAGGGAAATCTAACTGCTCTTCTGTAGCGCCCAACTTGTCAAAAAGCTCAAATGTTGCATTCACAACATAATCAATACGTGCGCCCGGACGGTCGACCTTGTTAACAACCACGATTGGCTTCAAACCAAGAGCCAATGCTTTCTTAGTCACGAAACGTGTTTGCGGCATAGGACCTTCAACAGCATCCACCAACAACAACACGCCATCCACCATCGATAGCACACGCTCCACCTCACCACCGAAGTCGGCGTGTCCTGGGGTATCAACGATGTTGATATGTGTACCTTCGTACTCAACGGCACAGTTCTTTGACAAGATCGTGATGCCACGCTCTTTTTCAATATCATTTGAGTCCATCACACGCTCGGCAACCTGTTGGTTGTCACGGAATGTACCTGACTGACGCAATAATTGGTCGACCAAAGTTGTTTTACCGTGGTCAACGTGGGCAATGATGGCGATATTTCTTAACGCGCGAATATTACTCATGGTTCTGCTTTCACTTTTCTCAATTGGTTAATTCGTTACTACAGCTTGGGCAATCAAACGACGAGGATGCAAAACACCCTTACGCCAATCTGCAGTACCCATAAAATTTGAAGACTCAATCGCACCGCGATAAATCCTCAACAATTCTTCTTCACTACCCGCTTTACTCACAGGAACTCTCTGCCCTAGTCGCAAGCGATTTGCCTCTTCATCACTAAGCCCCAATGAATTGAGGTCTTGTACAAGAGCATCTACAGGCAATAAATACTCAGGCTTCATGTTTTCTTCTTGGGAGTTAGCTTTAACACTCTCAAGACTAACGCCATACCCCAAACTTAAATGGCCCACCTTTTCACGTCTTAAGCCAATTAAATGAGCACCAGCGCCTAAATAGTCTCCGATATCTTCTGCCAAAGTTCTGACATAGGTACCTTTACTGCAACTCACTTCTAGTTGCGCTACAGGCCACTCAACCTTAATCCATTTCAATGAATGAATCGTGACATGACGAGCCTCGCGCTCTAAAGTTTCACCTGCACGAGCGTACTCATACAAAGGCTTACCATCTCTTTTCAACGCCGAATACATCGGTGGAACTTGAGCAATATCACCCGTAAACTTTAGCAATACTTCTGCCAATTTTTCTTGCAACTGCATTTCATCTGTTGCATCAAAATTAGCAGATCTAACTTCAATTACTTCACCTTCAGCATCACCTGTTGTGGTTTTTTCTCCAAACTTAATGGTGGCCAAATAAGTCTTATCGGCATCCAACAAGTCTTGCGAATACTTTGTCGCCTCTCCCAAACAAACTGGCAATAAACCAGTAGCCATTGGATCCAACGTGCCTGTATGACCCGCTTTTTCCGCACCAAAGGCACGTTTAACGATGGTGACTGCCGTTTGAGAGCTGATACCTTCTGGCTTATCCAGTAGCACCACCCCATGTATACCTTGGGGCATCACTTAAGCCTTATCGTGGTCGCCAAGCGCCTGGTCGATTAAACGAGACATCTCCACCCCACGAGCCACAGACTCATCATGATGGAAATGTAAAGTCGGCACTGTATGAATATGTAAACGCTTAAATAATAGCGAATGCAAATAACCAGCCTTTTCACGCAGTGCTGCCAATGCATATTCAGGTTCAGCACCTAAAACAGTAAAAAAAATCTTGGCATGCGCCATATCTGTTGTTAACTCAACAGCCTGCAAAGTAATCAAACCAACTTTAGGGTCGCGAATCTCACGCGGAATGAGCTCGGCCAAATCCCTTTGGATTTGGTCGGCCACTCTTTGATTACGATGATTTTTAACTGGCATGTTAACGACTTAATGCAATTAGAGTGTTCTAGCTACTTCTGTAACTTCAAAAATCTCTAATTGATCGCCCTCGTGAATATCGTTGTAGTTCTTGAGTGATAAACCGCACTCAAAACCACCTTTAACTTCTTTCACGTCATCTTTAAAGCGCTTCAAAGAATCCAATTCGCCAGTCCATACAACCACGTTATTACGTAACAAGCGTGCACGTGATGTACGTTTAACAATGCCCTCGAGCACCATACAACCAGCCACTGAACCCACCTTAGAAACCTGAATCACTTGACGAATCTCTACCAAGCCAGTGATCTCTTCTTTCTTCTCAGGTGTCAACATGCCACTCATCGCTGCTTTTACTTCATCAACGGCGTCGTAGATGATGTTGTAGTAGCGAATATCAACACCGTTGGCTTCAGCCAATTTACGAGCCAATGCATCTGCACGTGAGTTAAAGCCAATCACAACAGCTTTAGAAGCCACCGCTAAGTTAATGTCTGTTTCAGTAATACCACCCACTGCAGCGTGAACAATTTGCACTTTCACTTCTGAAGTTGATAGTTTTTGTAATGATTGAGCCAAAGCTTCTTGAGAACCTTGAACGTCTGCCTTGATGATGATTGGCAAGTTCTTCGCCTCAACACTGCCCTCACCCATGTTTTCAAACATGCTTTCGAGTTTGACAGCTTGCTGCTTAGCTAACTTCACATCACGGAACTTACCTTGACGGAATAGCGCGATCTCGCGAGCTTTACGCTCATCAGCAACCGCAATCACCTCTTCGCCAGCTGCAGGAACTTCTGACAGACCCTGAATCTCAACTGGAATTGATGGGCCAGCTTCATTACATGGCTTACCGTTCTCATCCAACATCGCACGAACACGACCGAATGAAGAACCTGCCAAAATCATGTCGCCACGACGCAAAGTACCAGACTGAACAAGAATCGTCGCAACCGGACCCTTACCTTTATCAAGGCGGGCTTCAATCACTAAACCTTTAGCCGCTGCATCTTTAGGCGCCTTCAGTTCAAGAACCTCAGCTTGCAACAATACGTTTTCTAAAAGATCATCGATACCTGTGCCAGCTTTTGCTGAAACTGGAATAAATGGTGAATCACCACCATACTCCTCAGGAACCACGCCCTCAGCTACCAACTCTTGCTTCACACGTTCTGGGTTAGCTTCAGGTTTATCAATTTTGTTAATTGCTACAACCAATGGCACACCAGCAGACTTCGCATGGGAAATCGCTTCTTTTGTTTGTGGCATCACACCATCATCAGCCGCCACCACCAAAATAACAATGTCAGTCGCCTGAGCACCACGAGCACGCATTGCCGTAAAAGCTTCGTGACCTGGTGTATCTAAGAATGTGATCATGCCACGTGGCGTTTCCACATGGTACGCGCCGATATGCTGAGTAATACCACCCGCTTCGCCTGATGCAACTTTGGCACGACGGATTGAGTCCAACAATGATGTTTTACCGTGGTCAACGTGACCCATCACAGTCACAACTGGAGGTCTAGTTAACAATTCAGCATCATGAGCATCAGTCGTTAAATCCGTATCAGGATCATCCAACTTAGCAGCAAATGCTTTGTGACCCATTTCTTCAACGATGATCATCGCTGTATCTTGGTCTAGTACCTGATTGATGGTAACCATCTGGCCCATACCCATTAGCAACTTGATAACTTCAGCTGCTTTAACAGACATCTTATGAGCCAACTCAGAAACAGTGATAGTTTCTGGAACATGAACGTCTCTAACAACAGGCTCTGTTGGCGCCACAAAATTACTTGGCACTTCACTGGCTTGCTGTTGATGTTTTTTCTTGCCACCACCTGTACGCCAGTTACCAGCACCACCCGTTGTATCACCACGAGTCTTTAAGCCGCCTGGACGCTTCTTACCATCCTCATTCCAAGTCGAAGATGACTCAGAAGATTTGATTGTTTTAGTACCAGGTTTAGCAACGCCTGACTTATCTTTCTTTTTCTCTTCAGCACCTTCAGCTTTAACTGGCTTATGTAGAGTACCCTTCTTTTCTTCCTCAGCAGGCTTAGCCGCCTTTAGGACTCTAGCTGGCGCATTCATCATGTCACGAATCGCCAAAGCTTCAGCCTCGGCCTTAGCACGACGTACACGAATGTTTTCTAACTCATCATCACGTACTTTTGCCGCTGCAGCATCCGCAACTTTTTGCTGTTCTTCAACATCAGCTTTCGCTTTAACTTCTTCTGCTGTTACCTCAGTTTGAACCGCTTCTTTTTCAACTTTTGCTTTTGCTTCTGCTTTTTCAGACTCTTCACGAGCCTTACGATCCATTTCAGCTTTCATGTCAGCTTCTTGGCGAGCTAACAACTCAGCTTGACGCTTAGCTTCCGCTTCACGCTTGGCCAACTCTGCATCATCCAGAATGTTTGCAGGCGCACTTTCAACAGGTGCCACTGACTTAGCAACAGGAGCCTCTGCAGTTGCAGACTCATCACGCTTAACTAGAACACGTTTTTTACGAACTTCAACTTGAACCGTGCGAGTTTTACCCGCAGAGTCAGCTTGACGAATTTCAGTCGTTTCACGCTTAGTCAAAGTAATTTTTTTACGAGCGCCAGCATCAGAGCCATGTGCAACTTGCAAATGCTCCAACAATTTTGTTTTATCTTTCTCTGTTAGCTTATCTTCTGCAGATGTTTTATTAATACCTGCAGCCTGAAGCTGCTCCAGCAATGCTGCTGGAGTTCGCTTCAGTTCTTTTGCTAAATCTTCTACGGTCGTGGTCGCCATGCGAACCCCTTATGAATCAGTTAAACCAGTGTGCACGAGCTTTCATAATGAGAGCCTTCGCGTCTTCTTCGTTGATGCCAGTCATTTCAACCAACTCATCAACAGCCAATTCCGCTAGGTCATCACGGGTATGGACATTGCCTTCTGCCAATTTGGCAACAAGATTAGTAGTCATACCTTCTAGGCTACGTAAGTCTTGCGATACTTCTTCAACACGCTCTTCTTTTGCCAACTCCATCGTTAACAAGGAGTCACGTGCGCGAGTACGCAATTCGTTAACTGTATCTTCATCAAATGCGTCAATTTCTAGCATTTCTGACAAAGGCACATACGCAACCTCTTCCAAACTATTGAAACCTTCTTCAATCAAAATGTCTGCGACCTCTTGGTCTACATCCAATTTATCCATGAACAAAGCGCGAACTTTTTCTGACTCTTCTTCAGTCTTCTGAGCAGATTCTTCTGGAGTCATGATGTTGATATGCCAGCCAGTCAACTCACTAGCTAGACGCACGTTTTGACCACTGCGACCAATCGCAATTGCCAAATTCTCTTCATCAACAACTACGTCCATCGCATGCTTTTCTTCATCAACCACGATTGATTGAACTTGAGCAGGCGCTAAAGCACCAATCACAAACTGCGCTGGATCTTCAGACCACAACACAATATCAACTGCCTCACCCGCAACTTCGTTACGAACAGCAGTCACACGTGTACCGCGAACACCTACGCAAGTACCAATAGGATCAATACGCTTGTCATGAGCAACAACAGCAATCTTTGCACGGATACCAGGATCACGAGCGGCGCCCTTGATTTCTAATAAACCTTGCTCCATTTCTGGCACTTCATTCTCAAACAATTTGATCAAGAATTGTGGGGCAGTACGTGACAATTCAATTTGTGGGCCACGTGCTTCACGATCCACTTTCAAGATAAAGCCACGCACACGATCACCACTTCTTAGATTTTCTTTTGGAATCATTTGATCACGGCGCAACAATGCTTCTACACGACCTGATTCAATGATCAAACCATTTTTATCAGCACGCTTAACTGTACCGGTCATGACGTTTTCGCCACGCTCTAGGTAGTCATTCAAAATCTGCTCACGCTCAGCATCGCGAATGCGTTGCAAAATTACTTGCTTGGCTGTTTGTGCACCAATACGACCAAAAGCTACAGATTCAACCTGCTCTTCAATGTAATCGCCGATTTCAATATCAGCAATTTGCTCTTTGGCTTCGAAAGAAAGAATTTCTTTATCTGGCTCTTGCAAACCAGCCTCGTCAGGCACAACCAACCAACGGCGATATGTTTCATACTCGCCAGTATTGCGATCAATTGATACGCGCATATCAACATCTTCTTCGTAGCGTTTTTTGCTCGCAGAGGCCAATGCCATCTCAAGCGCTTCGAATACGATATCTTTATCAACGTTCTTTTCACGTGCTAATGCATCAGCTAGCATGAGGACTTCACGACTCATGATTTTCTTCCTTTGAAATCAACGACGGGAACCAACCGAGTTTTTTCAACCTCGGCCAGAGTAAATTCAAACATGGCTTCACTACCATCTGCGTTTTTCAACAACAAACCCAGCTTGGCATCGATTGAATCAGCATCTCCACTGATCAACCCTTGTAAAACACCCACATAGTTCTTTCTGCCGGCATGAGCCACACGTAATTTCACATTAGCTTCCAAACCCGCGAAGCGGATATGGTCAGCAACGGTCTTTACAGGACGATCCAAACCAGGTGATGAAACTTCTAAGCGCTCATAGTTAACGTTATCAACAGGCAAGCTGTAGTTCAGATGACGACTAACTTTTTCACAATCAGTAATATCAATCGGGCGTTCAAAATCAATGTTTTCAATTGTTACGCGCAACAAGCCACGCCCCTCTCGTTCGATATCAACGAGTAGGTAACCTAGACTCTTCAGAGCGTCAGCAATCAAAACTTGTTCGTTCGCCATAAGCTATTACAAAAATTTTCACCAAAAAAAAATGGGCATATAGCCCATATTCCTAAACAAAAAGAACATGCCCGACCTACGTTGAACGCAACTTTAGCCGGAACTACTAAACACTTGAATTATATAGGAACTCACAAAAACTGCCAAGGGAAATCACCTAGAATCCCCATGTTTTGGCTAGCTTTTTGTGAATTTTTTACCAAATTTAGCCCCTGGTTTACCACCAGATCCTCTATTTTGACCCTGGCCCGAGCGATGAGAACCTTGACCAGGTCCTTTTTTGCCAAATTTTTGACCAGATCTTGGTTTATCAGCACCGGCACCAAATGCACTGCCGTGGTGCACGCCAGCCTGACTATCCTCATCACGTCGATGCCCAAAACCACCTGATCGACCTGCTTGACCTGGTTTTCCTCTACCACCACCATTTTTTCCTTTGAACTTGCCACCACGATCATCGGCATGTCCCTGTGAAAAACGATTGGTATTGGAGGCTTGCCTCAAGGCATCTTTAGACCCCCAATAAGAAACAGATGTCTGCATTGGATCTGGCTGACCACCGCCCTGATCGCGATGACTACGATGACCGCCTTCCCTAGGATCACGGCGCTGTTTATCACCCATACCTTGCGGAACCTTTAGTCCAGCCAACTTCATCAACTGAACAATTTGGTCGGATGGCACTTCTTCCCAACGACCACGACGTAAACGTGGCGGCAATACAAATAGTCCATAGCGCGTGCGAATCAAACGAGAAACAATGTGACCCACCGCTTCAAACATTCTGCGAACTTCGCGGTTACGCCCCTCTGTCAAGGCAACGTGATACCAACGGTTTGCACCCTCGCCACCACCACTCACCAATCTTAAGAAACGAGCCACACCATCATCTAACTGCACACCAGTTTTTAATAGCTTTTCTTGCTCTGGCTCTAGGTCACCCAAAATACGTGCAGCGTATTCACGCTCAACACCATAACGTGGATGCATCAAACGATTTGCCAACTCACCTGATGTTGTAAACAACAATAAACCTTCCGTATTAAAGTCCAAACGACCAACTGCAATCCAACGTCCCTGCTTGGCTTTAGGTAAACGGTCAAATACAGTAGGACGACCTTCTGGATCAGATTGACTCACAATTTCACCAGCAGGCTTGTGATACATGATCACTCTAGGTGGCTTAGTTTGAATCTTTCGATGCACCATCTTGCCATTAATACGTACCTGATCAGTCGGCCCCACACGTTGACCAATGTGGGCTGGCATACCATTCACAGATACACGCCCTTGAATAATCAAGTCTTCCATGTCTCTACGGGACCCCATACCAGCATCAGCCAATACTTTGTGCAACTTCACCGTGTCTTCGTCGAAACCTTCTTCATCGACATCATCTAGATCAGACCAAACCTCATCACGCAGACTTAATGGCAGCTCGTCAACACTAGAGAACTGCAAGCCAGGCATCGCGTCTTCTTCAACAGCAGATTCTTTATCTTCGCCCTCTTCGTGATCAACCTCGGACTCAATCTCAGCCAAAGTTTGCGCAACCATCTCATGAGTTACTTCAGGTTCAACCTCAGGGGCATCCAAGCTTGCATCAAACTCACCAGAAACAACAGAGGCAAATAGCGCTTGGCTTTCTTCACTTAGCGGGTTTGGTTTTGCTTGCTGTGGTCTTTGCGGACGATCGCCACGCTGTTCACCTCGATGCGGTCTTTGACCTCTAGATCTAGGATTTCTAGCTTGAGCAGGCTCATCACCTTCAGCGCCATCAGACTGAGTGGCGTTCTCTGCGGGGCTTTCACCATCTACATTTTCACCATCGCCCTTTTTCTCGCCACGAGGACGGAATTTACCGCGCCCCTTGTTAAAAGGACCTCGCCCAAATCTCTTGGGACGACGCTCACCATTTTCAGATACGCCTTCTGCAGAATCGCTTGAGCGATTTTCACCAGCCTCTTGCCCGCTCGCATTAACAGGCTTATCAGATTCAAATTCAGGACTAGTCATTAGCTTTTTCGTTATTCTCAATATTGTCAGCAGCATCTACTGACGCAGGCTCTTCAGTGCTAGATGTGTCAACCACGTCAATGACTTGATCAACAGCAACTGATTGGTCACCTTCAAACTCAATCACTCGCTGAGCCACCGAAGCTGCTTGAGCATCAGCATCTTCCAACATCGGTAACTCTTGCAAAGTGGTCAAACTTAGATCATTTAAAAACTGTCTAGTAGTGGCGTATAAACCTGGACGACCAACGGTTTCTTTATGGCCCACCACTTCAACCCAGCCACGGTCCTCAAGTTGTTTGATGACATTTGAACTAACGGTCACCCCACGAATCTCTTCAATTTCGCCACGTGTAACAGGTTGTCTGTAAGCGATGATGGCCAATGTTTCCATCACAGCTCTTGAGTATTTAGGTGGTTTCTCTGGCGTTAAGCGGTCTAAATACTCACGCATTGCTAAACGACTTTGGAAACGCCAACCTGTAGCAAGCTCTAAAAGCTCCATTCCCTTATCAGCCCAAGCAGACTGCACTTCTAATAAAGCAGCCGTCATGTCTTCTGTAGAAATTTCTTCCATGAATAAACGACGTAGATCGTTAATAGTCATAGGCTGTTCTGCACATAAGAGTGCAGTTTCAAGCACCAGCTTGAGCTGTTCTGGATTCATAAATTAAAAAAGGGAACTATTTATATTAGGGTTAAGGACGACCGGCATATAGACACCGACCATTCATCATGTAATTCTTATTAACCGACTAGGTGACTATTGTAATTCAAAGTTGAAGCAATGCAAAAACCACCCCTCAAAAGGTCATTTGGCAAGGTAAAGGCTCGGTACAAACCAAATAAACCAGTGATTAACATCAAGCCTGCCGCCAAATACCTGGCCCAAGATTGATGACCCCACCCAGCCAAACGAGCAGAAAAACCACTAATTAATAACAAATTAGGCAAAGTACCTAAACCAAAGGCAAGCATCAAAAGAGCCCCTGAGACAGGGTCCCCGGACAAAAAAGCCAAAGGCAGAACGCTATAAATGAGGCCACAAGGCACCAAGCCCCAAACCATACCTGTCAAGAAGTGAGATTTAGGACTACTTTTATCAGAAATGTAGCGTGCTAATTTCGCCCACAAAGACGCAGTTTTGGCATTTAACCAAAGATCCCAGGTGCTATTTGCCCCCTTGCTTTGAGCCAAAATTCGATACGCTTGGAATATGAATATCAATGCAGCTAGTGCAAATAACAATCTTTGTATGGGCAACCAACCCTGCTGCCAGAGCGGTACGCCGACTAGTCCAGCAATACCCCCCAAAATAACGTAACTGCAAATTCTGCCCAAATGCATGGTTAATTGCTCAAAAACCATGGCTAAACGCGATATTTTTCTGAGTGGCAGCGCATTATTCGAGGTTTTTAAACGTTCGACGCCAGCTGCTATGCCACCACACATCAGAGCACAATGCCAGCCACTCACTAGGGCACTAATGAAGATGGTCAAAAATAAGGTACTGGTGACCATACTTATTAATATTCCCTAAGTAGTAATGTCATTAACAAAGTTATAGAATAATATCTATTGATGCAAATCAACTTGATGAAAAGCAAAGATTAATGAATCGTATTTCAAGCGCAGAATCTCCTAATAAATGCTCAACCTGTGTATTAGGTCAATTTTGCCTGCCTGTTGGTCTAAGCGCAGATGATGCCAACAAAATTGATACTTTAGTTACTGAAAGAGTCCGACTCAAAAAAGGAGACTCTCTTTACAGACAAGGTGAGCAACTAACTGCTGTGTATGGTATCAAGTTTGGCACACTCAAAACAGAATACGCCCTTCCTGATGGCAGAGAACAAATTACTGGCTTTCACCTTCCTGGTGAAATGCTAGGCTTGGATGGTATTGGTGAAAATCACTATCAATCAAATGCAGTGGCGCTAGAAGACAGCGAAGCCTGTGTTGTTAGATTTAGCGACTTTGAATCATTAGCTCGCCAGATTCCATCTCTACAACATCAATTTCATCGTATTTTGAGTCGTGAACTCACTCAAGATCAAAGACACTTACTGTCTTTAGGAAGCTTAAGAGCCGAAGAACGTTTAGCCAGCTTCTTATTAAATTTATCAGATCGTTTAGCTGCTCGCGGCTACTCACCGATTGAATACCATTTACGCATGAGTCGCGAAGAGATCGGTAGTTACCTAGGTATTCAACTCGAAACCGTCAGCCGCCTCTTCTCACGCTTTACTGAGTCGGGCTTAATTCAAATTAAACAACGCCATATCAAACTAGTCGATATGGATGGCCTCTTAGAGTTAGCTGGTAAATCACGCGCTATTCATTGTGCCAATCCAACTCAGACATCATCAAATGTGTCGTGAGTTAATGTCTCTTTCACAATAATTTCGGTGATACTTAACCAATAAAAAAGCAGCCATCGGGCTGCTTTTTTATTGCCATGTTATTAAACGATAGTCAGAATAAGCTTCTATCAAATTTCTCATTTAAATCTGATAAAGAACCAGGCAAGATATAAATACTTAATGTGCTTGATAAAGCCAAGAAGAACCAAAGCACGAAAAAGCCAATTGTATAAATGGCTTCATGAGAGGCTTGAACTGGATATCCCAAGAAAACAATATCCTCTGGGTGCACAAGGGTAAACAACAAACCCTCAGCTAAACCAGCCACCAAGAATGAAGGCCATAAAATCCACATGAAAATACGATACTTCATTTGGCCACCTGCTCTACTTTGAAACCTTGCTTTTGGACGCCATCACGTATTGGCTGATCTACGTCCTTAGTAAATGCAAACCAAATAGTGATTGCCGCACCAACAAATCCAATCGCTGGACCGCTGATAATCAACCAAGGCCACAACTGCTTCCACCAAGGCTTATTCGTCACATTTTTTGACATCATCATGCCTCCTCTATTCCAATATTACCTTGGAACAATAAAACTAGATTTTTCATCACGCACCCTAAGCGCAGTTGATGCATTGGGACCATCTTCTTTTGCCTGAATATCAAAATTGATTGGATGAGTTCCAGGCTTTACATCTTCCATCAAGACCCTCACCTTCACTGGCATCAATAAATTACTTGAAGGATTAACCACAAGCTCACCAATTTCTTTACCTTGCGAGTTGAGTATATGCATACTTGGCAAACCTGTTACTGACAACTGAACTTTCATGGCATTTTCAGATGAATTCATAATTTGCAAACGATAGACGTTTTCAATCTTAGTTCCTTCAATCTCTCTTGCTAATGCACCACGATCTCGCATC
>ERZ650311.44-NODE-44-length-76107-cov-14.098485_pt1 | contig 76107 bp, 72 predicted proteins | sample MGYA00376247_ERZ650311 | MGnify/ENA primary metagenome ERZ650311 (study PRJEB26733, sample SAMN07839324) | wastewater metagenome | biome: small river; feature: stream; material: water | place: USA: North Carolina | collected 2016-07-28 ... | reverse complement strand
AGGAAATCATGCAGGTTGCCCTGGCTCAGGCCAAGGAAGGCCGCATGCACATCCTCGGTTTGATGAAGAGCGCGCTGGAAGGCGCCCGCGGCGAAGTGTCCACCTTCGCGCCGCGCATGATCACCCTGAAGATCAATCCGGAGAAGATCCGCGACGTGATCGGCAAGGGCGGCGCGGTGATCCGCGGTCTGCAGGAAGAAACCGGCACGGTCATCGAGATCACCGACGACGGCAACGTGACGATCTCTTCGGTCAGCGCCGAAGGTGCCCAGATCGCCAAGAAGCGCATCGAGGACATCACCGCCGAAGTGGAAGTGGGCAAGGTCTACGAAGGTCCGGTGCTGCGCATCCTCGATTTCGGTGCGATCATCAACATCATGCCGGGTCGCGATGGCCTTCTGCACGTTTCGCAGATCGCCAACGAGCGCGTCAATGCGGTGTCCGATTACCTCAAAGAAGGTCAGGTCGTGCGTGTCAAGGTGCTCGAGACCGACGAGAAGGGGCGTGTTCGTCTGTCGATGAAGGCGCTGCTGAACGAAAAGTCCGAGTAATCGAACTTCACGTTTGATCGAACGGGCGCTGCGGCGCCCGTTTTTATTGGTGGTCGACCGTTTTTCGACGGCGGGCATGTCAGGGGAACTCGCCCGTCGCCGTGTCTCTCTGACTTCCGGGGAGCGGGTCTGAATCCGTTGCCGGGCAGGACGAACAACATTCCGGGAGGTTTCGTGTGTCGATACGCCATTCTGCTTCGCTGACCCCGTCTTCGTGGGTCACCCGTTTTGCACCGCTGATTGCTGCAGGTGGGGAAGTGCTCGATTTCGCCTGTGGCAGCGGGCGACATGCGCGCTGGCTGGCAAGCAAGGGATTCCGCGTCGAGGCGGTGGACCGGGATGCGGTGGCGCTGGAGTTGCTGGCCGGCGTTCCGCATCTGACAACCCGCCAGGCGGATCTGGAGGAGGAGCCTTGGCTTTATGCCGATCGCCGCTTCGATGCGATCGTGGTGACGAATTATTTGTTTCGTCCGCGCCTGCCTTTGCTGCTGACGGCGCTGAACCACGGTGGTGTGCTGATCTACGAGACTTTCATGGTCGGCAACGAGCGCTTTGGCAAGCCGAGCAATCCGGATTTTCTGCTTCGCTCTCACGAGCTCTTCGAGCGCGTGGCGGGCGCCTGTACTGTGCTGGCCTATGAGCAGGGCGAGGTCGCCGAGCCGAAGCAGGCAGTCATTCAGCGGATTTGTGCGGTGAAGGGACACAACCCTTCGTTGCGGCTGCCCTGATCAGCGCAGCAGCGGCTTGAGTTCGCGCCAGACGGTGTCGAGGATGAGCGGCTGGGCGTCGGCGATGGGGTGGATGCCGTCCCGCTGGAAATAGGCGGGTTTGTCGGCAAAGCCGTCCATCATGAAGGGAACGAGGCGCAGCTTGTTGGTTTTGGCCAGTTCCTGAAAGGCTCTCTCGAAGCGGGAGGTGTAGTCCGGGCCGTAGTTAGGCGGCATGCGCATGCCAATCAACAGAACCCTTGCGCCGGCCTCGCGGCTGGCGTCGATCATGGCCTGGAGGTTGGCGATCATGGCGGGAACGGGCAGGCCGCGCAGGCCGTCGTTGGCGCCCAGTTCGATGACCACGAGCGAAGGACGGTAGGTTTGCAGCGCGGCGGGCAGTCGGCTGCGCCCACCCGCGGTTGTTTCCCCGCTGATGCTGGCATTGACCACCTTGTGGGGCAGGCGGGCATTGACGATGCGCTGCTCCAGCAGTGCTGGCCAGGCCTGCGGGGGGCGCAGGCCGTAGCCGGCGGAGAGGCTGTCGCCCCAGATCAGCACCGTTCCGGCAAAGGCCGACTGGCTCGCCAGGAGCAGACTTGCCAGTACGAGGCGGAACAGGGCGGCAACGCTCATCGGATTGCTCAGGCCGAGAGCTTGTCGGCGCAGTGACCCTGGACGACTTGCATCAGTTGCGGGAAGACCTTCGGCGTGCCGGCGACGATGTTGCCGGTGCGGAGGTAGTCCGATTCGCCGGCGAGATCGCTGACCAAGCCACCCGCTTCGCTGATCAGCAGGCTGCCGGCAGCCATGTCCCACGGCGACAGGCCGAATTCCCAGAAGGCGTCCAGGCGTCCGGCAGCGACGTAGGCCAGATCGAGTGCCGCGGCGCCGGGGCGACGCAGGCCGGCGGTCTTTTGGGTGAGTTCCTTGAAGATCGCCAGATAGGTGTCGAGGTTGTCAAACTGGCGGTACGGGAAGCCGGTGCCGACGAGGGCGTCCTGAAGACGCAGGCGCTTGGAGACGCGGATCCGGCGATCGTTGAGGAAGGCACCGCCGCCGCGCGATGCGGTGAACATCTCGTTGCGGTTCGGATCGAAGACCACCGCCTGCTCGACCACGCCCTTGCGGGCCAGGGCGATGGAGATCGCGTACTGGGGGAATCCGTGGATGAAATTTGTGGTGCCGTCGAGCGGATCGATGATCCACTGGTACTCGGTATCGGCCTCGGGGCCGGTCTCGCCGGACTCTTCTGCTAAAATGCTGTGGCTCGGATAGGCCTCACGGAGTACCTGGATGATGGCTTCTTCGGCAGCCCGGTCTACTTCCGTCACGAAATCGTTGGGCGATTTCGACTCGACGCGCAACAGGTCGACGTCGAGCGAAGCCCGGTTGATGACGGTGGCGGCACGGCGTGCGGCTTTGATGGCAATGTTCAGAGTGGGATGCATTGGGTGTCTGGCAAGGTCTGCCGGCCCGGGCATGAATGGCCCACCGGTCGACACTAATTCGGGAAACCGCACATTTTAATATGAACAACGATGGCGCGCTTGAGCGCGTGCGTGTCGTCCTCTCCCGTACCAGTCATCCCGGCAATATCGGTGCAGCGGCCAGAGCCATGAAAACCATGGGTCTGTCGCATCTGGTGCTCGTCAGTCCCCACGCTTTCCCCGATCCGGTGGCCACCGCCCGTGCGGCGGGTGCGGACGACATTCTGGCCAATGCGCGGATTGTCGGTAGTCTGGCCGAAGCGCTGGAAGGTACGGTTTTCGCCGCGGCCATGACGGCCCGGCGGCGCGAGATGGCCGTGCCCATGAAATGGGCGCGGGAAGCGGCGGGCGATCTGGTGCAGCGGACGGTCTACGGGGACGTGGCGCTGGTCTTTGGAAACGAATCGGTCGGGCTGTCCAACGAGGACGTGGCGCTGTGCCACATGCCGGTGAAAATCCCGGTGAGCGAAACCTATTCGTCGCTCAATCTCGGTGCGGCGGTACAACTGCTGTGCTACGAGTTGCGCATGGCGACGCTCGACCCGGGTGAAGCGCCGGGGGCGGAGTTCGAGCCGGCGACTTTCGATCAGATCGAGGGCTTCTATGCTCATCTCGACCGGGCGATTACTGCCAGCGGCTTCTTCAATCCGACCAACTCCAAGCGCCTATGGCCGCGCTTGCGCCGTTTGTTCGGGCGTATCCGGCTGGAGAAGGACGAGGTCAACATCCTGCGCGGGATGTTGACCGCCTTCGAGAAGCATCAAAAGTAGACTAAAATAGTCGGAATTAAAACCGGTGCAAATCCCGCGTTGCTGCGGGGCTGGGCGAAGGCTCGCACGAATCAATTTCAGGAAATCCTTTCTCATGTTCAGTCGTCTGCGTGAAGATCTGGCCAACGTTCTCGAACGGGATCCGGCGGCACGCTCCAGGTGGGAAGTGCTCACCTGCTACCCGGGAATGCACGCTCTGTGGCTGCATCGCATCGCTCACGCGGCGTGGAAGCGCGGCTTTTGCTGGGCGGGCCGGTTCACCAGCCATGTCGGACGGATGCTCACCGGTATCGAAATCCATCCTGGCGCGACCATCGGTCGGCGGGTGTTCATCGATCACGGCATGGGCGTGGTCATCGGCGAGACGGCGGAGGTCGGCGACGACTGCACGATCTACCAGGGCGTGACTCTCGGTGGAACATCCCTGTATCGCGGTGCGAAGCGTCACCCGACTCTCGGTCGCGGCGTGGTCATTGGGGCCGGTGCCAAGGTGCTCGGTGGCTTCGAGGTGGGGGATGGCGCCAAGGTCGGTTCCAATGCCGTGGTCGTCAAGCCGGTGCCGGCAGGTGCGACGGCAGTCGGCAATCCGGCACGGGTCATCGAGGCGGGCACGGACGATGCGGCACGGGCTCGCGAGGCCAAGGCCGAGCAGATGGGCTTTACCGCCTACGGCGTGACGCGCGACATGGACGATCCGGTTTCCAAGGCGCTGCACGGTCTGCTCGATCATGCGGTTGAAACCGACCGGCGGATTCGCGTGCTGCTGGATACGCTGGCCGAGGCCGGCATCCGCGTCGATGGCGCGCTCAGGTCGGACGACGCCTTCGATCCAAAGGGGTTGGGCAAGATGGTGGATTGATCGGACGCGTGACGAGCTCTTGGAAAATAGTTGATCGATTTTGTCGGGTTTGGTAAAGTTGACTGAAACGTTCAACTATTTCTTGTCAGGACCGGGAGCCCTCATGAGACTCACCACAAAAGGTCGTTTTGCCGTGACGGCAATGATTGATCTGGCGCTGCGCTGTGCCGACGGCCCGGTCACGCTGGCGGGCATTGCGGATCGCCAGAAGATTTCGCTGTCTTATCTTGAGCAACTGTTTGGAAAGCTGCGTCGTTTTGAACTGGTGAGCAGCGTGCGCGGACCAGGCGGCGGCTACGCGTTGGCGCGGGATGTCGGATCGATCACCGTGGCGGATATCATCGCGGCGGTGGATGAACCGCTCGACGCCACGTCCTGCGGTGGCAAGGAGAACTGCAAGGGTGAGCACCGCTGCATGACCCATGACCTGTGGACCAACCTCAACCGGCGGATGTATGAATATTTGCATTCCGTGACGCTCGCCAATCTGGTGGAGCAGCAGGGTTCGAGCGATTCCAAGGTGGCGGTGCTGCACGACGAGCGCCCCGGTACGGCGTCCAAGCCGGGTGCAACCGCGCCGGGTGCAACCTCCTCCGCGACGGCTTGAGTCTGGCGGAGACTGATTGATGTTTATGCCGGTCTACCTCGACCACAACGCCACAACCCCCCTCGATCCGGCGGTGCGTGAGGCGATGATGCCGTGGTTTCGCGAGCGTTTCGGCAATGCGTCGAGTCGGCACGAATACGGGCGGGCGGCGCGCAAGGCGATCGACGAAGCGCGTGGGCAGGTGGCTGCGGCGGTCAATGCACATCCCTCCGAGGTTATTTTTACCAGTGGCGGCTCGGAGGCCAACAACCTCTTTCTGAAGGGCGCGGCAGCCTTGTTGAAACCGGGGCTGGTGGCGGTCGGTGCCATCGAGCATCCCTGCGTGCGTGAGCCGGCGAGGCAACTGGTGCGAAGCGGCTGGCGCAGCGAACTGATTGCCGTCGATGGCGAAGGACGGATCGACCTGCAGGCCTTCGAGGGGTTGCTGGCCGACAAGCCCAGGTTGGTGTCGGTGATGCTCGCCAACAACGAGACCGGCGTGATTCAGGATGTGGCGGCGTTGGCGGCGAAGGTTCGCGCCAAGGGCGGATGGATGCACTGCGATGGGGTGCAGGCGCTGGGCAAAATTGAAGTGGATTTTCGGGCGCTCGGTGTGCATGGCCTCACCGTGTCGGCGCACAAGATATATGGCCCGCTCGGTGCGGGAGCGTTGATCCTCGACAAGCGGGTGGAATTGGCGCCGCTTGTCGCCGGTGGCGGTCAGGAGCGGAATCTGCGTTCCGGCACCGAGAACGTCATGGCGATTGTCGGATTCGGCAAGGCCTGCGAACTCGCGGTGACGGCAAGGGAAGAACGGGCCTTGCGTCTGGCCGGCTTGCAGCGGCGGCTTGAGGCGGGTTTGGCGCAGTTCGGCGCGCGGATATTTTCGGCGGGCGCAGCGCGGCTCTCGAACACGAGTTTTTTCGCAATCGAAGGTGTGGATGGCGAAACGCTGGTCGGCAAGCTCGATCGCGCGGGTTTTGCGGTGGCGAGCGGTTCGGCCTGTTCCAGCGCCAATCCTGAGCCGTCGCATACGCTGATGGCGATGGGCGTGGAGGCCGGTCTGGCGCGAGCCGCGGTGAGGGTCAGCCTCGGTGCGGGCAGCTCGCAGCAGGATGTGGATGGATTTTTGAAGGCGCTCGGCGAGAGTGTCGCCAGCCTTCGAACGCTGGCTGCGATGGCGGTCTAAGTTTCTGAACGATTTAAATTTTTGCTGCACGGAGAAGATGAAGATGCTCAAGTTTCCGATCTACCTCGATTACTCGGCGACGACGCCGGTGGATCCCCGCGTGGCGGAGAAGATGATTCCCTACCTCACGGAGTTGTTCGGCAACCCGGCATCCCGTAGCCACTCGTATGGCTGGATCGCCGAAAAGGCCGTCGAAGAAGCCCGCGAGGAAGTGGCTCGGCTGGTAAATGCGGATTCCAAGGAAATCATCTGGACTTCCGGCGCAACCGAATCCAACAATTTGGCCATCAAAGGCGCGGCCCACTTCTATTCCGGCAAGGGCAAGCACCTGATCACCCTCAAGACCGAGCACAAGGCGGTGCTCGATACGGTGCGCGAACTCGAACGTCAGGGTTTCGAAGCGACTTACCTCGACGTCAAGGAAGACGGTCTGGTCGACCTCGAGGCGCTGAAGGCGGCGATCCGCCCGGATACGGTGTTGGTGTCGGTGCTGTTTGTGAACAACGAGATCGGCGTGATCCAGCCGATCGCCGAGATCGGTGAGATCTGCCGCGAAAAGGGCATCATCTTCCATGTGGATGCCGCTCAGGCCACCGGCAAGGTCGATATCGACCTGTCGAAGCTGAAGGTCGATCTGATGTCCTTCAGCGCCCACAAGACCTACGGCCCGAAGGGTATCGGCGCGCTCTACGTGCGTCGCAAGCCGCGCGTGCGACTCGAAGCCCAGATGCATGGCGGCGGTCACGAGCGCGGCCTGCGCTCCGGCACTCTGGCAACCCATCAGATCGTCGGCATGGGCGAAGCCTTCCGTCTGGCCCGGCTGGACATGGCCGAAGAGAACAAGCGCATCGGCGCGCTGCGCGACCGCCTACTGAACGGCCTCACCGCCATCGAGGAAACCTTCGTGAATGGCGACATGGCGCACCGGGTGCCCCATAACCTGAACATCAGCTTTGCCTACGTGGAAGGCGAATCCCTGATCATGGCGGTCAAGGATATTGCGGTATCCAGCGGTTCGGCCTGCACCTCGGCCAGTCTCGAGCCGTCCTATGTGCTTCGCGCACTCGGCCGCAACGACGAACTGGCCCATAGCTCCATCCGTTTCACCATCGGCCGATTCACAACGGTCGAGGAAATCGACTATACAATCGACTTGCTGCAGCGCAAGGTCGGCAAGCTCCGCGAACTGTCGCCGCTCTGGGACATGTTCAAGGAAGGCATCGACCTGGATACGGTGCAGTGGGCTGCCCACTGACAGGAGAGTAAAAATGTCATACAGCGAGAAAGTTCTGGACCACTACGAAAACCCCCGCAACGTCGGTGCTTTCGGCAAGGAAGACGACGGCGTGGGCACCGGCATGGTCGGCGCGCCGGCCTGCGGCGACGTGATGAAGCTGCAGATCAAGGTGGGCAAGGATGGCGTGATCGAAGACGCCAAATTCAAGACCTATGGCTGCGGTTCGGCCATTGCTTCCAGTTCGCTGGTCACCGAATGGGTGAAGGGCAAGACGCTCGATCAGGCGCTGGATATCAAGAACACTGCCATCGCCGAAGAACTGGCGCTGCCTCCGGTGAAGATCCATTGCTCGATCCTGGCCGAGGACGCCATCAAGGCGGCGGTCGAGGATTACAAGAAAAAGCACAACGGCTGAAAGGAACGCGATCATGGCAGTAACCCTCTCCGACAAGGCTGCACAGCACATCGGCAACTTCATCGCCAAGCGCGGTAAGGGCGTTGGCATCCGCCTCGGCGTGCGCACGTCGGGTTGTTCCGGAATGGCCTACAAGCTGGAATTTGCCGATGAGGTGCTGCCGGAAGACGTAGTGTTCGAAAGTCACGGCCTGAAGGTCATGGTCGACCCGAAGAGCCTGCCCTACATGGACGGCACCGAGTTGGACTTCGTGCGCGAAGGTCTGAACGAAGGCTTCAAGTTCAACAACCCGAACGTGAAGGACCAATGCGGTTGCGGCGAAAGCTTCACCGTCTAAATGATCCCGACACTGACTTCTTCTGTTTTCTCCAAAGGGGTCGATGACTCCTTTGGAATGGCCCGGCGGGAGGGCTGAGATGCTCGATATCAAGCAGGATTACTTTGCCCTGTTCGGACTGCCCCCGGCTTTCAATCTCGACATGGAGCGGCTGGAACAGGCTTATCTGGACATTCAGGGCAAGGTTCACCCCGACCGCTTCGCCCATCTGCCGGACAGCGAAAAACGCTTGTCGATGCAGTGGGCAACCCACGCCAATCAGGCCTTCCGCACGCTGAAGAGCCCGCTGTTGCGCGGGCACTATCTGCTCGAGATGCGCGGCGTCGATCCGGCCTTCGACACCAACACCGCGATGTCCGCCGAGTTCCTGATGGAGCAGATGGAGTGGCGCGAAGCCTTGGGCGAAGCGCAGGAAGCGGCTGACGAGGCGGTGCTCGAAGATCTGGCGCGGCGGGTTCGCCACAGTTCGAAGGCTCTGGTCGACGAACTCGGTCGGCAACTGGACGAAACGGGCGATCTCGAAGGCGCGGCGGATACCGTCCGGCGTATGAAATTTCTTGAAAAGCTGCAACACGAAATCAATGACGCCTTGACGGCGCTGGAATCCTGATGGCTCTGCTGCAAATTTCCGAACCGGGCATGTCCACCGCCCCGCACCAGCATCGTCTGGCGGTGGGCATCGACCTGGGAACCACCAATTCACTGGTGGCTACGGTCCGAAACGGCGTGACCCTATGCCTCCAGGATGAAGACGGGAAGGCGCTTTTGCCTTCCATCGTGCATTACCTCGCCGACGGGCGGATCGTCGTCGGTCGCAAGGCGCAGGCGACGCAAGCCGTCGATCCGCGCAACACGATCATCTCGGTCAAGCGCTTCATGGGCCGCGGTCTCAAGGACGTCGCCCACGTCGAGACGATGCCTTACGATTTCGTCGACAACGAAGGCATGGTGCGGCTGCGCACCGTGCAGGGCGTCAAGAGCCCGGTCGAAGTGTCCGCGGAGATTCTCAAGGATCTGCGCCTCCGCGCCGAGCGCAGCTTGGGCGGCGAACTCACCGGCGCGGTCATCACCGTGCCCGCTTATTTTGACGATGCTCAGCGCCAGGCCACCAAGGATGCCGCGCGTCTGGCCGGCCTCAATGTGCTGCGATTGCTCAACGAGCCGACCGCCGCAGCCATCGCCTACGGTCTGGAGAATGCGTCCGAAGGCGTCTATGCGGTCTATGACCTGGGTGGTGGCACTTTCGACATCTCGATCCTGCGTCTTTCGCGTGGGGTTTTCGAGGTGGTGGCCACCAGCGGAGACGCGGCCCTGGGGGGCGACGACTTCGATCACCGTCTGTTCTGCTGGATTCTCGACAACGCCGGTATCTCGTTGCCCTCCGACCGGGACTCCCGGCGCCTCCTGATGAAGGCGCGGGAAGTGAAGGAGCGCCTCAGCCTCGACGAATCGGTGCCGGTCCGCATGACGCTCGACAGCGGCGACGAAGTGGATCTCGTCATCGAGCGCGAGGTTTTTGTGGATATCACCCGCCCGCTCGTGGAAAAAACCCTTCGTCCGCTCAAGAAGGCCTTGCGCGACGCCAACCTCGAACCCGCCGACGTAAAGGGCGTAGTGATGGTCGGCGGTGCAACGCGCATGCCCCACGTCCAGCGCGCCGTTGGTGAATTTTTCGGTCAGACGCCGCTCACCAACCTTGACCCGGATACCGTCGTCGCCATCGGTGCCGCCATGCAGGCCAACGTGTTGGCCGGCAACCGCTCGGCCGAGGAAGAATGGCTGCTCCTCGACGTGATTCCCCTGTCCCTCGGCATCGAGACGATGGGTGGGCTGGTCGAGAAGATCATTCCCCGCAACTCGACGATTCCGACCGCCCGTGCCCAGGATTTCACTACCTTCAAGGATGGCCAGACGGCCATGTCCTTCCATGTGGTGCAGGGCGAGCGGGAGTTGGTGGCGGATTGCCGTTCGCTGGCGCGATTCGAACTGCGCGGCATTCCCCCGATGGTTGCCGGAGCGGCGCGCATCCGAGTCACCTTCCAGGTGGATGCCGACGGGCTGTTGTCGGTGTCCGCGCGGGAAACCTCCACCGGCGTCGAGGCGAGGGTCGAGGTCAAGCCGTCTTACGGCCTTGTCGACGACGAAATCGCTGACATGCTGAAGGCCGGTTTCGAGCACGCCCGCAGCGACATGGAACTGCGTGGTCTGAAAGAACAGCAGGTTGAGGCCGAGCGGGTCATCGAAGCGACCGAGCAGGCACTGGCCATCGATGCAGGTCTGCTGAACGAGGCCGAACGTAGCGCGCTCGACGGGGCTATTGCCGCATTGCGTTCCGCTGCGGCCGGCCAGGACGCGCGGGCGATAAAAATCCAGCTGGAGGCCTTCAATCGGGCATCCAATGAGTTTGCTTCGCGCCGCATGGACAAGAGCATCCGCGAGGCGCTGGCAGGCCACAAGATTGACGAAATCCGGATCTGAACCGACCGATGACTACACTTATTGTGCTTCCTCATGTGGAGCTGTGCCCCGAAGGCGCCGTGATCGAGGCCGAACCCGGCCAGACCATCTGCGACAGCCTGCTTGCCAATGGCATCGAGATCGAGCATGCCTGCGAAAAATCCTGTGCCTGCACGACCTGTCACGTGATCGTGCGCGACGGCTTCGACAGTCTGGAGGCGGCCGAGGAGCTTGAAGAAGATCTTCTCGACAAGGCCTGGGGGCTCGAGCCCCAGTCGCGTCTGTCGTGCCAGGCCGTCGTGGGCTCCACGCCGCTGACCGTGGAGATCCCCAAGTATTCCATCAACATGGCCCGGGAGGGCAAACACTGATGAAATGGACTGAAGTTCAGGAAATTGCGATCCAGTTGTCGGAAATCCATCCGGATGTGGACCCGACGCGGGTGAATTTTGTCGACCTGATGAGCTGGGTGATGGCGCTGCCTGAGTTCAACGACGATCCGAAGCACTGCGGCGAACGTGTTCTCGAAGCCATCCAGCAGGCTTGGATCGAGGAAGTCGAGTGACGAGCAAGGGCTTGCCTGCCGATATTCTGGGCTTCGAAGCCCGGAGTATCGCCGGCGAGCCGATTCGCTTCGGCGATTTTGCCGGGCGGGTTGTGCTGATCGTCAATACGGCGAGCCGTTGCGGTTTCACGCCTCAGTACGCGGGTCTGCAGAAGCTGCACGAGAAGCTGGGGCCGCGTGGACTGGTGGTGATCGGTTTTCCGTGCAACCAGTTCGGCGGGCAGGAGCCCGAAGGCGAAGCGGGCATCGCCCGATTTTGCCAGCTGAATTACGGCGTCGATTTTCTTTTGTCGGAAAAAGTGGACGTTAACGGGCCGCACGCCCATCCGCTATTCCGTTACCTGACCTCGGCACTGCCCGGCGTGCTGGGAACCCAACCGGTCAAGTGGAATTTCACGAAATTCCTCATAGACAAGGCCGGTGTTCCGGTCCGGCGCTACGCGCCCACGACATCACCCGCCGATCTGGCGGATGATATCGAGGCCTTGTTGTAGCGTTATTCCTTTATCGAGCCGTCGGGTCGGACGGTTCGTTGAGCGACAGCCAGTAGAGCCCCAGCTGACCCACGGCCTGCAGGAAGCGCTCGAAATCCACCGGTTTGCGAATATAGCTGTTGGCACCGAGGCGGTAGGCTTCGAAGATGTCCTGATGTTCCTTGGACGTCGTGAGCACGACCACCGGGAGCAGGGCGGTGCGCTCGTCGGCACGGATGCGCCGCAGCACTTCGAGTCCGTCGATGCGCGGGAGCTTCAGATCGAGCAAGACAAAGGCCGGCATGATCAGGCTGTCGCGGGATGAATACTGGCCGGTGCAGAAGAGGTAATCCAGCGCCTCTACACCGTCCCGCGCAACCACGACCTGATTGGCGATTTTGTTTTTGCTGAAGGCCCGGAGCGTGAGAGCCTCATCGTCAGGGTTGTCCTCTACGAGGAGGATAGGACGATCGGTCGCCATAAGTATTCCTTGACCATTTTTATGTTTTTGCCGGATTTTTGTTTTTTGGGATCAAAAACGATAATTTCGCTCCCAGGCAAGATCATAAATACGGCAGGCGACTGCCAAGGTTGACAGAATGCTCACAGCTGGACGGGTTTTACAACAATTGACCCCGTTCGAGGACAAATATCTTGTCTTCGCCTCCGGGTGCAGAAACCCAGGTCGGCGCGAGGTCCGGAAACGCGTTTTCGACGATGTGCCGGTTATGGCCGACTTCGATGGCCAGCACGCCGTCGGGGGTCAGATAGCGCGGCGCATCCTCGAGCAATGTGCGCACAAGGTCGAGCCCGTCTTCTCCTGAGCCCAGCGCAAGGCCGGGCTCGTGGAGGTATTCGGGCGGCAAGGCGTCCATCGCTTCGCGCGTGACGTAGGGCGGGTTGCTTAGGATGAAATCGAAGCGTTGCGCCGGGACGGACGCGAAGCCGTCGGAAAGCACCAGCGTGATGCGGTCTTCCAGACCGTAGGCGGCGATGTTTTCGGCTGCCACGTCGAGGGCGTCCTGGGAGATGTCCACTGCGACGATCGCGGCGTTGGGGAACGCGTGGGCCATCAGGATGGCAAGGCAACCGGAGCCGGTGCACATATCCATCGCCGCGGTGACCTCATCCGGATTCCGGACCCAAGGACTGAAACCGTCTTCGAGCAATTCGGCGAAGTAGGAGCGGGGAATGATGACGCGCGGGTCGATTTTGAAACGGAAATCGCCGAGCCAAGCTTCGCCGGTGATGTAAGGCGCGGGCAGGCGGTCGACGGCGCGTTTTTCGATGACCTCGAAAATCGCTTCCCGTTCGTCGCCAGGGATGCAGGCGTCGAGGAAGGGCTCGAGACGGTCGAGGGGCAGTGCCAGGGTGTGGAGGATCAGGTAGACGGCTTCGTCGTAGGCGTCGGCGAGACCGTGGCCGAAGAAGCAGCCGGCCCGGTTGAAGCGGGTGACGGCGTAGCGAAGCCAGTCGCGGACGGTGACGAGTTCGGCCAGCGGGCCGTGTTCGTGCTCGTGCTCATCGTCGTGGTCGTGTTCGTCGTCGGGGAGGGTGTCGTGGGTCATGCCTTGTCCGATCCGGTAAGCAGGTTTTCGAGGGTGCGCCGATAGATTGCCGAAAGTGGCTCGAAGGCGTCGAGGGCAATGCACTCGTTGAGTTTGTGGATGGTGGCGTTCACCGGGCCGAATTCGACGACTTGCGGGCAGATGTCGGCGATGAAGCGCCCGTCGGAGGTGCCGCCGGTGGTGGAGAGTTCCGGCGTGATGGCGAGGGTGTCGCGGATCGCCGATTCCATTGCTGCGACGAGGTCGCCGCGCGGGGTGAGGAAGGGCTTGCCGCCGAGGGTCCAGGCGAGATCGTAGTCGAGGCCGTGGCGGTCGAGAATCGCGTGGACCCGGGCCTTGAGGGCGTCGGCGGTATGCACGGTGGCAAAGCGGAAGTTGAAGAGCACTTCAAGCGCGCCGGGGATGACGTTGGTGGCACCGGTGCCGGCCTTGATGTTGGACATCTGCCAGGAGGTGGGCGGGAAGTATTCGTTGCCTTCGTCCCATTTCTCGGCGGCGAGTTCGGCCAGCGCCGGGGCGGCGAGGTGAATCGGGTTCTTCGCCAGATGCGGGTAGGCGATGTGACCTTGGACGCCTTTGACCGTCAGCTTGCCTGAGAGGCTTCCACGGCGACCGTTCTTGATGGTGTCGCCGAGGGTGTCGGCCGAAGTGGGTTCTCCGACGATGCAGTAGTCGAGGGTTTCACCGCGGGCGCGGAGCGTTTCGACGACCAAGGTGGTGCCATGGGTGGCGTCGCCTTCCTCATCGGAGGTGAGGAGCAGGGCGATTGAGCCGGGGTGCGCCGGGTGGGTGGCGACGAAGGCTTCGATGGCGGTGACGAAAGCGGCCAGCGAGGCTTTCATGTCGGCGGCGCCGCGTCCGTACAGAAGACCGTCGCGTTCGGTGGGCACGAAGGGATCGGAATGCCAGTCGGCAATCGGGCCGGTGGGCACGACGTCGGTGTGGCCGGCAAAGACGACCAGCGGTCGGGCGGTGCCGCGGCGGGCCCACAGGTTGCTGACGCCGCCGCCGTCGATGCGTTCGCAGACGAAGCCGAGGGGCGCAAGGCGGGCCGCGATCAGTTCAAGGCAGCCGGCATCTTCGGGGGTGACCGAAGGTCGGGCGATCAGCTTGCGGGTGAGTTCGAGGGTGGGGCTGGCGGAGGTGAGAGGCGCGTTCATGCAGTGTGCTTAGTCGTCGTCGTTGAGTTCGAGGGTGAATTCCCGGAAGGACGAGCCGTCCGGCTGGGTGCTTTCGAAGTCGATGGAAGACGATGGGCTGCGACCGGACTTTTCGACGCCGCCGTTGCCGAATTGGGCGTTGTTGATGAGCCACGACAGGTTGGTCGGCGAGTCGGAGTTGGCAAGGGCTTCTTCGAGGGAAATGACTTTGTCTTTGTAGAGCCGGAATAGATCCTGCTCAAAGGTGCGCGAGCCCTGGGTCAGGCTTTGTTCCATGGCTTCGCGGATGCCCGAGATCTCGCTCCGTTCGATCAGTTCGGCAACCTGACGGGTGTTGAGCAGGATTTCGACAGCGGGAACCCGCCCGCCATCCGGCCTTTTGACCAGGCGCTGGGAGATGATGCACTTGAGCGTGGCCGCGAGGTCGAGGGACAGCAGGGCGCGCCCGTCGATCGGAAAGAAGCTGAAAATCCGGTTGAGCGCGTGGTAGGCGTTGTTGGCGTGCAGGGTTGCCAGACACAGGTGGCCGGTCTGTGCGTAGGCGAGGGCCGCCTGCATGGTTTCGCGGTCGCGGATCTCGCCGATCAGGATGCAGTCGGGCGCCTGCCGCATGGCGTTGCGCAGGGCGTTTTGCCAGTCGATGGTGTCCTGGCCGATTTCCCGCTGGTTGACGATCGACATCTTGTGTCTGAACAGATACTCGATCGGGTCTTCGATGGTCAGAATGTGACCGGAGCGGTTTTCGTTGCGGTGGTCGAGCATCGAGGCGATGGTTGTCGACTTGCCGGAACCGGTGGCGCCGACAACCAGCACCAGACCCCGCTTTTCCATGATGACTTCGTTGAGGACCGAGGGCAGGCCGAGGGTTTCCAGGCGCGGAATGTCGCCGGCGATGTAGCGGACCACGATGGCGATGCTGCCGCGTTGCCAGAAGATGTTGACGCGAAAATTGCCCAGATCGCGCCGGCCGAAGGAGAGGTTCATCTCCTTGGTGCGCTCGAAGCGCTCGATCTGTTCGGGCGTCATCATCTCGTAGGCCATCCGATGGACCATCGTCGGATCTATGGCTTGCTGATTGATGGGCAGGGTGTTGCCGTCGATCTTGATGTGGATCGGGGTGCCGACTGTTATGAAGATGTCCGAGGCTTTCTTCTCGGCCATCAGGGAGAATAGCTTGTCGATGATCATCTGGCAGCCCGTAAAGTGCCGGGCCGCCCCTTTGGCGGGGGCTGCCCGGGTGCGGCGCGATCAGTCGCGCAGCAGTTCGTTGATGCTGGTCTTGGCGCGGGTCTGCGCGTCGACCTTCTTGACGATGACGGCGCAGTAAAGGCTGTACTTGCCATCGGCCGAAGGCAGGTTGCCGCTCACCACGACGGAACCCGCCGGGATGCGGCCATAGGTGACTTCGCCGGTGGCACGGTCGTAGATCTTTGTGCTCTGGCCGATGTAGACGCCCATCGAGATCACGCAGTTGTCTTCGACGATCACGCCTTCGACCACTTCGGAGCGGGCGCCGATGAAGCAGTTGTCGCCGATGATGGTCGGGTTGGCCTGGAGCGGCTCGAGCACGCCGCCGATTCCGACGCCGCCGGAAAGGTGGACGTTCTTGCCGATCTGGGCGCAGGAGCCGACGGTGGCCCAGGTATCCACCATGGTGCCTTCGCCCACGTAAGCGCCGATGTTGACGTAGGAAGGCATCAGGACGACGCCCTTGGAGATGAAGCTGCCCTTGCGCACGGTGGCATTCGGGACGACGCGGAAACCGCCGGTCTGGAAGTCGTGCTCGTTGTAGTCGTCGAACTTGGTCGGAACCTTGTCGAAGTAGCGGGTGTCGCCGCCGGACATGACTTTGTTGTCGTGGGTGCGGAAATACAGCAGCACGGCCTTTTTGATCCACTGATGGGTGACCCACTCGCCGTCGATCTTCTCGGCGACGCGCAGCTTGCCCTGATCGAGTTCGTCGATGACGTGCTCGATGGCGCGGAGCTGTTCCTTGGTCGCAGTGGCGACGGAGATCTCGGTGCGGCGCTCCCAGAGGTCTTCGATGATGGCGGTAAACGGATTTTCGCGATGGGGCATGATGTGTACTAATACGGTCATGGATTGTTCGAAAGTTGTTGGGCGAAGGTGGCGATACGGCTTGCCGCCTCGACGCACTCGGCCAGATCGGCAACCAGTGCGATGCGCACGAAACCGGCGCCGGGGTTGACTCCGTGGGCTTCGCGGGCAAGGAAGCTACCGGGCAGAACCGTCACATTATATTCAGCCTGCAGCCGGCGGGCGAACTCGGTGTCGGAAACGCCGAGGCCGCTCACTCGAGCCCACAGGTAGAAGCCGGCGTCGGGCAGATCCACGTCGAGGTGAGCTTTGAGCATCGGGGTGATAACGGCAAACTTTTCGCGATATTGACGGCGGTTTTCGGCCACGTGGGCTTCGTCGTTCCAGGCCGCGGCAGAGGCCGCCTGCACCGACGGGCTCATGGCGCAGCCGTGGTAGGTGCGGTAGAGCAGGAAGCGCTTGAGGATGGCGGCGTCGCCGGCGACGAAGCCGGAACGCATGCCGGGTACGTTGGAGCGTTTCGAGAGGCTGGAGAACATCACGACGTTGCGGAAATCGCTGCGACCGAGGCGTGTGGCCGCTTCGAGGCCGCCGATGGGCAAGTGGGCGTCGTCGAAATAGATTTCGGAATAGCACTCGTCGGCGGCGATCACAAAGCCGTAGCGGTCGGACAGCTCGAACAGCTTTTGCCATTCGTCCATCGTCAGCACCTTGCCGGTTGGGTTGCCAGGCGAGCACACGAAGACGAGCTGGACACGTTGCCACACGGATTCGGGCACCGCTTCGAAGTCGGAGGCGAAGCGGTCTTCCGGCAGGTTGTTGATGAAATAGGGCTTGGCGCCGGCGAGATAGGCTGCGCCTTCGTAGATTTGGTAGAACGGGTTCGGGCTGAGCACCAGTGCGTCCGGCCGGGTGCCGTCGATGACGCATTGGGCGAAGGCGAACAGGGCTTCGCGAGAGCCATTGACCGGCAGCACCTGGGTTGCCGGATCGACCGCGGGAAGTCCGTAACGGCGCTCCAGCCAGCCCGCGATGGACTGACGCAGAGCATCGGAGCCCTGCGTTGTCGGGTAATTGGCCAGGCCGCCGAGGTTGTCGATGAGCGCCTCGCGGATGAAGGCCGGCGTCGCGTGCTGGGGTTCGCCGATGGACAGGCGGATCGGCGCGTACTGGGCCGGCGGCACGATGCCGTCGAACAAGCGGCGCAGTTTTTCGAACGGATAGGGGTGAAGATCCTGGAGGTGCGGGTTCACTGTGGGGAATTTCCTAGTATTCGGCCCAGGGCGGGCGGATCGAGAAGTGAGGCAAAAACAACCCTCTGGCCTCTTTTTGACCAATGTTATTATAGCGTCCGCCGCTTATGCGGCAGTGCAGCATCGTTGCCACCACCACGGCCTTTAGCCCCGATCCATCCTGCGTTTTCCCTATTGTTGTGCGTCTAGCCAAACTCAAGCTTGCCGGTTTCAAGACCTTCGTCGACCCGACGACCGTGCTCACGCCCGGCAATCTGGTGGGCGTGGTCGGGCCGAACGGTTGCGGCAAATCGAACATCATCGATGCGGTGCGCTGGGTGCTGGGCGAATCGCGGGCCTCCGCGCTGCGCGGCGGTTCGATGATGGACGTGATCTTCAACGGCTCGACGACCCGCAAGCCGGTTTCGCGGGCGAGCGTCGAACTGGTCTTCGACAATGCCGAGGGCCGCGCCGCCGGCCAGTGGAAGCCCTATGCCGAAGTGGCGGTCAAGCGCGTGCTCGACCGCAGCGGCGAGTCGACCTATTACATCAACGGAATGCAGGTCCGCCGCAAGGACGTGATCGACCTGTTTCTCGGCACGGGCCTGGGGCCGCGCGCTTACGCGATCATCGAGCAGGGCATGATCTCGCGCATCATCGAGGCCAAGCCGGAGGAAATCCGCGGTTTTCTCGAAGAGGCCGCGGGTGTCACCAAGTATCGGGAGCGGCGCAAGGAAACCGAGGGACGGCTGTCCGATGCCCGCGATAACCTGACTCGCCTCGACGACATCCGCAACGAACTCGGCCAGCAGATCGGCAAGCTCGAAGGGCAGGCCGCGGTGGCCGAGAAATATCGCCAGCTCACGACCAGCCTGTCCGAGCGTCAGAATCTATTGTGGTTGCTCAAGCGCAACGAGGCCCGGGCCGAGCGCGGCCGGCTCATGGAAGAGCTTGCCGATGCAACCCGCCGCATCGACGCCGATTCGACCCGTCTGCAGGAGCTCGAAGGCCAGCTCGAAACCGCCCGCGACGCGCAGTTTGCGGCCAACGAAGGGGTGCAGCAGGCGCAGAGCGCACTGTTTGCAGCCAGTTCGGAGCTGACCCGCCTGGAAGGCGAACTGGCTCGTCTGCGCGATAGCCGTCGGATTCTTGAAAGCCGTCTGGCCCAGTTGGAGCGTGACGACGCTCAGTGGCGCAGCCAGTTGGAAAATCTCGCGGCCGAGGGGGTGCGCTGGCAGGGCTTGCTCGATAACGCCGCATTGCGCGCCGAGCAGGCGGAGGGGCGGCACGCCGAGTTGAGCGAGCGTCTGCCCGAAGCGGAGGAGGCTCAGCACAGCGCCGACGCTGCCGCGGCCGCAGTGCGCCGGGAACTCAATCAGGCCGAACAGCAGATCCGCGTCGAGGAGGCCCATCGGGTCAGCAGCGAACGCACGCTGGACACGCTTGCCCAGCGCCGGACGCGGCTGCAGCAGGAGCAGGCTTCGGTGCAGGCGCCGGATTTGGCTGCGGTGGCCGAGCGCGAGGCCGCCCTTGCCGAGATCGAAGACGCGTTGGCCCAGCGCCAGGCCGATCTTTCCGACGCGCAGGGTCAATTGCCCGGCGCCCAGCAGGCGCTCAAGCAGGCCCTGGAAGCCGAACGTCAGGCCCAGCGGCATGCTACCGAATTGCGAGCGCGGCGCGAGGCCTTGGTCCAGTTGCAGAGCAAGGTCCAGGTTCAGGGGCAACTCGGCGATTGGCTCAAGCGTCACCGCCTCGACGGCCTCAAGCCGCTGTGGCAGCGCATCCGCGTGGAGGCTGGCTGGGAGCTGGCGCTGGAAGCGGTGCTGCGCGAACGTCTTGCCGCCTTGCCGGCCGACGACGGCCGGGCTGCGTTGGCGGCATTGGGCGACAAGGTGCCGGGCGCGTTCGCGTTTTTGCTGGCCGACGCGCCGGCGGTCGACGATGGGTGCCCGGCGCCGGATGGATTGCGGCCGCTCGCCGAGCTGGTCGGCGCCGATGGCGAACTCACGGGCGTGCTGACGACCTGGTTGGCGCGGGTGTTCGTCGCCGACGATTTAGGCGTGTGGCTCGACCGGCGCGACGAATTGCCGCCCGGCGCACGATTGGTCTCCCGCGACGGTCGCCTGCTGAGCCGCCATGCGCTGATTCACTATGCCCCGGATTCGCGCACCCACGGCGTGATCGAGCGCCAACGGGAGATCGATCAACTCGGGGCGGAGGTCAATGCCGCTCAGGATGCCGCGGGGCTCGCGCGGGAGCGCGTCGGCGAGGCGGAGGCGTTCGCCACACGCCTGCAGGATGCCCTTGGCAGCCTCCGTCGCGACGTCCAGTCGCTCCAGGCGAGAGTCCATGCCGAGCAGGTGGATGTGCTCAAGCTCAATCAGGCAAGGGCGCGCTACGAAGAGCGTTGTGGCCAGATCGACCGGGATCTGGGCGAAATCGCCCACACCGAGCAGTCCGAGCGGGATCGCCTGATGCGTGCCGAAACCGAACTGGAACGCAGCCGAGAGCTGGCCGAGTTGCAACGTGGCCGCCTCGATGCCGCCGAGGCGGTGTGCCGTGAGCGTGAGAGCAGCTTGCGTGAAACCCGCGCCCTGGAGCAGGCGCTGGCCCGGGAGCTGCAGGAGGCGCGTCACTCCGAGCGGGAATGTGCCAGCAAGCTCGACGACATCTCCCGCAACCGCGCGCTGGCCGCCGAGCAACTCGAACGCACCGCCGAGGAGCTTGCCGAGCGTCGCGAATCCTTGCTCGAGATCGACGAAGTGTCGGTAGCGGCCGCGCTTCAGGATGCGCTGGCTCTGCGCGAAACGCGGGAAGTTGCCCTTGCTGCCAGTCGCAACACGCTGGAAGGCGCCAACGGTCTTTTACGCGGGCTGGAAGAAGATCGGCTGCGCACGGAGCACGCCGCCGCGCCCCAACGCGAACGCGTCGCCGACTTGCGCCTGCGTGTTCAAGCCTCCGAGCTGGCGGAAGCTCAGCACGCCGCGCGTCTCGAGGAGGGCGAAGCCGACGAGGCCGCGCTGCTGCCGCTGCTTACGGCGGATCTCAAGGAAATCTCGCTGCAGCGGGAAGTCGGCCGTCTCGGTCGCGAGATCGCCGAACTCGGGCCGGTCAATCTGGCTGCGCTGGATGAGCTGAAGGCCGCTTCGGCACGCAAGAATTATCTCGATGTGCAGACCGAGGACCTCGTCGGCGCCATCGAAACCCTCGAAGATGCCATTCGCCGGATCGATCGCGAAACGCGAGAGCAGCTTCAGGAGACGTACAATACGGTGAATCATCATTTCGGCAGCTTGTTTCCCATGCTGTTCGGCGGTGGTGAAGCGCGGCTGGTCTTGACCGGCGACGAGATTCTCGATGCGGGCATCTCCATCGTCGCCCAGCCTCCAGGCAAGAAGAACAGCTCGATCCAGCTGCTTTCGGGCGGTGAAAAGGCTTTGACGGCAATTGCGCTGGTGTTTTCGATGTTCCAGCTCAATCCGGCTCCTTTCTGCATGCTGGACGAGGTGGATGCGCCGCTCGACGATTCGAACACCGAACGCTACTGTCAGATGGTCAAGCGCATGTCGGCACAAACCCAGTTTGTGTTCATCAGTCACAGCAAGATCACCATGGAGATCGCGCAGCAGCTGGTAGGGGTGACCATGCAGGAGCGGGGTGTGTCGCGGGTGGTGGAAGTGGATATCGAGGAAGCGCTGCGGCTGGCCGAAACGGTCGCAGCCTGACGCAGTAAACAAGGGAATTCGATGGCAATCAGTGAATTGCAGGTGGGTTTGATCGGTGCCGGTGGCGTTGTCGTCGTCGGCATCTTTGCGTTCAACAAGTGGCAGGAGCGCAAGCACCGCAAACAGATGGATGCACTTTCCAGTCTCGAGCCGCTCGGCAGTAGCGAAGTGCCGGCGCGGGTTGCGGACGATCGTGTGGAGCCGGTCATCGGCGGTGAGGCGCCGGTGCGCGCCCAGCCGAGTGCGCGGGACGTCAAGGACGCCAGTGCCCGCCGGGTGCCGCCGCTGCTGCCGCCCGAGGTGGACGAGCGGGCCGATTGGGTGGTGCGCATCGAGGCCATCGAGCCGGTGGTCGGCGGCCGTCTGCTGCAGTCGGCCGCTCAGCACCTCGACGGCATCGCCAAGCCCTTGCGCTGGTTCGGCTTTTCGGATTCCGGCAACCGCTGGGATGTGATCGACGCCAGCGGTGGCAAAAGCTATCACTGGGTGTGCGTGGCGCTGCAACTGGTCGATCGTCGCGGTCCGGCCAGCGATGCCGATCTGACCCGTCTCACCGGCGGTCTGCAGGGCATGTGCGATCTTTTCATGGCGATTCCGTCGCTGCCGGCCAAGGCCGAAGCGCTCGAACAGGCGGCGGAACTCGATCGCCTGTGCGCCGGGGTGGATATCCAGATCGGCGTCAATGTGCTGGCGCGGGATGTCGTCTTTGCCGGTACCAAGCTGCGCGGGTTGGCCGAGGCTGCCGGGCTCGAACTGCTCGGCGACGGCTGTTTTCACGCCCGCGACGAACTCGGTGTGAGTCTGTTTGTGCTCTCCAACCTCGAACCGGTGCTGTTCGCCGCGGAAGAGATGCGCAACCTCACCACCCAGGGCGTGACGTTGACCCTCGATGTGCCGCGGGTGGCCGACGGGGTGCGGGTGTTCGAGCGCATGATGGCCTTCGCCCAGCAACTTGCCGACGCGCTCAACGGCGCGGTGGTGGACGACAACCGTTCGCCCTTCGGCGAAAAGGCGGTGGGTCTGATCCGCGCCCAGATCGAGCAGTTCCAGGGGCAGATGATCGAGCAGGGCATCGCCCCGGGCTCGCCGCTGGCTCTGCGTCTGTTCTCCTGAGCGGGACGCTTTATGGTGGCAAGCACGGAAGTCCGTGCGCGGGTCGACGCTCTGCGCACGGAGTTGCAACGTCACGATTACGCCTATTACGTACTCAACGATCCAGCGGTGCCGGACGCCGAGTACGACCGGCTGTTCCGTGAACTTCAGGCGTTGGAGTCTGCCCATCCCGAACTGATCTGTCCCGATTCGCCCACCCAGCGTGTGGGCGGCCAGCCGTCCCCCGAGCTTGCGGCGGTGCAGCATGCGGTGCCGATGCTGTCGATTCGCACCGAAACCGACACGACCGACCAGGGGGCGGTTGCCTTCGATGCGCGCGTGCGTCGGGCGCTGGGGCTGGACGACACGGCGCCGCCGGTGGTCTATGCCGCCGAGCTCAAGTTCGACGGACTGGCGATCAGCCTGCGTTACGAACAGGGCGTGCTCGTTCTTGCCGCCACCCGCGGCGACGGCAGCACCGGCGAGGATGTGACCCGCAATGTCCGTACCCTGCGCCAGATTCCGCTGCGCCTCCACGGCGCGCCGCCGCCGGTCCTGGAGGTGCGCGGTGAGATCTTCATGCGACGGGACGATTTCGAGCGCCTCAACGTCGCTCAGGAAGCCGCCGGCCAAAAGCGCTTCGTCAATCCCCGCAACGCGGCGGCCGGCAGTCTGCGCCAGCTCGACCCGACGATCACCGCGCGGCGTCCGCTCTCCTTTTTTGCTTACGGGCTTGGCGAGGTGCAGGGCTGGGCTGTGCCCGACACCCACAGCGGCGTGCTCGATGCGCTGGCGGCTTTCGGTCTGCCGGTCTGCGAACATCGGGTCCGCGCCGCCGGGCCGCAGGAGTTGGCCCGTTTTCATGCCGACATGGCGGCGCTGCGTGAAAGTCTGCCTTTCGACATCGACGGGGTGGTCTATAAGGTGGATTCCATCGCCCGGCAGCTGGAGCTGGGTTTCGTTTCCCGCGAGCCGCGCTGGGCTGTGGCGCACAAGTATCCGGCCCAGGAGGTGGCGACCCGCCTGCTCGGCATCGACGTTCAGGTCGGGCGCACCGGGGCGATCACGCCTGTTGCACGACTCGAACCGGTGTTCGTCGGCGGCGTGACGGTGACCAACGCCACGCTGCACAACCAGGGCGAGATCGACCGCAAGGATGTGCGGATCGGCGACTGGGTGATCGTGAGGCGGGCCGGCGATGTGATTCCCGAGGTGGTCGGTCCGATCGTTGAGCGTCGTGAAGGCGATCCCGCGCGCTTCGACCTGCTTGCCGCCATCGACCACAAGTGTCCCGAGTGCGGCTCCCATGTGGTGCGCGGGGAGGACGAAGCCGTTGCCCGATGCACCGGCGGCCTGTATTGCCCGGCCCAGTGCAAGCAGGCACTGCTGCATTTCGCCGGGCGGCGGGCGGTGGATATCGACGGCTTGGGCGAACAGATCGTCAATCAGCTGGTCGCTGCCGGCATTGTCAAGACGCCGGCCGATCTTTACGACGCCGCCCGCGTCAATGCGGAAACGCTGGCCGGGCTGGATCGCATGGGCGAAAAATCGGCGATCAATCTCGTCAGGGCGATCGACCGGAGTCGCGAGACGACGCTGGCCCGTTTCATTTTTGCGCTTGGTATCCGCAATGTCGGCGAGAGCACTGCCAAGGATCTGGCCCGCCATTTCGGCGGTCTCGATGCGCTCCTCGCCGCAGATGAAGGGGCTCTGCTGCAGGTGCCGGATGTGGGGCCCGTGGTGGCGCGCTGTATCGTCGAGTTTCTGGCCGAGGATCACAACCGTGAGGTGATCGCCAGCCTGAAGCAGGTCATGCGCTGGCCGGAAACCGAAGCCGCAGCGCGGCCAGCGGACGGTCGCTTGGCCGGCAAGACTTTTGTTCTGACGGGAACCTTGCCGACGCTGCGGCGTGACGAGGCGGCGGCGCTGATCGAGGCTGTCGGCGGAAAGGTTGCCGGTTCCGTGTCGAAGAAGACCGATTACGTGGTGGCCGGTGCGGATGCCGGCAGCAAACTCGACAAGGCCCAGCAACTGGGTCTGGTCATTTTGGGTGAAGAGGAATTGCTGGAGTTGCTGCGTCAAGTGGATACTGCGCCCCTCGATAGCCAGGATGAATTTTTTGAGGAAAAACGATGAAGAAGCTGACAAAGGCGGTATTTCCGGTTGCAGGTCTCGGGAGTCGTTTCCTGCCGGCCACCAAGGCGAGTCCCAAGGAAATGATGCCCATCGTGGACAAGCCGCTGATCCAGTACGCGGTCGAAGAGGCTGTGGCGGCGGGAATGACCGATCTGGTGTTTATCACCGGCCGTTCGAAGCGGGCCATCGAGGATCACTTTGACAAGGCTTACGAGCTTGAAACCGAACTCGAGATGCGCGGCAAGGCGGAATTGCTGAAGATCGTCCGCGATACGGTGCCTTCCCACGTCAATTGCATCTATATCCGCCAAGCGGAAGCGCTCGGCCTTGGCCATGCGGTGCTGTGTGCGGCGCCGGTGGTGGGCGACGAGCCTTTCGCTGTGTTGCTTGCGGACGATCTGCTGGATGCGAGCAACGACTTGCCGGTGATGCGCCAGATGGTGGATGTGTTTAACTACAACCGCTGCTCGGTGCTGGGTGTGATGAACGTCGATCGCGAGCAGACGAAGCAATACGGCATCGTGAGCACCGAGCGCGATAGCGGCGAGATTCAGCGGGTTACCGGGATCGTCGAGAAGCCGAAGCCCGAGGATGCGCCGTCCACCCAGGCGGTGATCGGGCGCTACATCCTGACTGGACGGATTTTCGATCACTTGCGCCAGCTCACGCCCGGTGCGGGCGGCGAATTGCAGCTGACCGACGCAATCGCCTCGCTGCTTCGGGAGGAGGCTGTACTGGCCTACCAGTTCAAGGGCGTGCGCTACGACTGCGGTTCCAAGCTTGGCTATCTGCAAGCCACCGTCGAGTTGGGACTGAAGCATCCGGAAGTCGGTGCAGAGTTTGCAGCCTTCCTGGCGTCGCGGGGCTGATCTCGGGATCTCTCTGAAGAAGGGGCGGGGGCGATCCGCATGACGTCTTTGCGGGCCTGGATTCAGCCCAACGAACCCAACACAGGATAAAAAAACGCGGCTCGATGGCCGCGTTTTTTGTCTGCAGCGGGGACGAAGCCCCGGCTTTTTCGCTTATGCCTCGTCGCGGGCGGCACGCTTGCGATCGTGCTCCTTGAGATGGCGCTTGCGCAGGCGGATGCACTTCGGGGTGATTTCCACAATTTCGTCGTCGGCGATGAATTCGATGGCCGATTCGAGGGTCAGGGAGATCGGCGGAATCAGGCGCACGGCTTCGTCGGTGCCCGAGGAGCGCACGTTGGTCAGCTGCTTGCCCTTGATCGGGTTTACGACCAGATCGTTGTCGCGGGTGTGGATGCCGATGATCATGCCTTCGTACAGCGCATCGCCCGGGCTCACGAACATGCGGCCACGGTCTTGTAGCTTCCAGAGAGCGTAAGCCACGGCTTCGCCGTCGTCCTGGGAGATCAGCACGCCGTTGCGACGTTCGCCCATTGCTGCGGCCATCGGGCCGTAGTCGTCGAACACGTGGCTGGCGAGGCCGGTACCGCGGGTAAGGGTCAGGAATTCACCCTGGAAACCGATCAGGCCGCGGGCCGGGATGCGGTACTCGAGACGCACGCGACCCTTGCCGTCCGGCTGCATGTCCTGCAGTTCGCCACGGCGGCGGCCGAGTTCTTCCATGACGCCACCCTGGTGGGTTTCTTCGACGTCGACGGTGAGCATTTCATAGGGCTCGGACTTGACGCCGTCGATCTCCTTGAACACTACGCGAGGACGGCCCACCGCGAGTTCGTAGCCTTCGCGACGCATGTTCTCGAGGAGGATGGTCAGGTGCAGTTCGCCACGGCCGGAAACCTGGAAGGTGTCGGAGTCGCCGGTGTAGTCGACGCGCAAGGCGACGTTCTTCAGGAGTTCCTTTTCGAGGCGCTCGCGGATTTGGCGGCTGGTGACGAACTTGCCTTCGCGTCCGGCCAGCGGGGAGCTGTTGACCATGAAGTTCATGGTCAGGGTCGGTTCGTCGACGGCGATCGGAGTCAGTGCTTCGGGCTTTTCGGGGTCGCAAAGGGTGACGCCGATATTCACCTGGTCGATACCGGAGACCAGCACGATGTCGCCGGCTTCGGCGTAGTCGGCCTGGCTGCGCTCGAGACCCTTGAAGGTGAGAATCTGGCCGATCCGGGCCTTGCCGCGGTTTTCGTCACCGTACATCACGACGACTTCCTGGTTCGGCTTGATGCTGCCGCGCTTGATGCGACCGATGCCCAGCTGGCCGATGTAGGTGGAGTAGTCGAGCGAGCAGACTTGCAGTTGCAGCGGGCCCGCGACATCCACGTCGGGTTGCGGAACGTGCTTGAGAATGGCTTCGTAGAGCGGCGTCATGTCGGTGCCGGGTTTGTCGGCGTCGAGCATGGCGTAGCCGTTCAGCGCGGAGGCGTAAACGACCGGGAAGTCGAGCTGCTCGTCGGTGGCGCCGAGCTTGTCGAAGAGGTCGAAGGTGTGGTTGATGACCCAGTCGGGGCGCGAGCCCGGACGGTCGATCTTGTTGATCACGACGATCGGCTTGAGGCCGAGGGCCAGTGCCTTGCGGGTTACGAAGCGGGTCTGGGGCATCGGGCCTTCGACCGCATCGACCAGCAGCAGAACGCCGTCGACCATCGACAGCACGCGCTCGACTTCGCCGCCGAAGTCGGCGTGTCCCGGGGTGTCGATGATGTTGATATGGGTGTCGCCATACTGGACCGCACAGTTCTTGGCGAGAATGGTGATGCCACGCTCTTTTTCGAGGTCATTGCTGTCCATGACCCGTTCGGTGACCTGCTGGTTTTCACGGAAGGTGCCGGACTGGCGCAGAAGCTGGTCGACGAGGGTGGTTTTGCCGTGGTCGACGTGCGCGATGATGGCAATGTTGCGAATGGAACGGGACATGGATGTGGATACCGAAGTACTTGTAAACGCGATATTTTAGCACGCTTTGCGCGTTGCAGCATCGGCGGCGCGTGAAGGGGGGCGTGCTAAGATGCGCGCCCCATTCGGATTTCTAGGAGTAGCGCGGCATGCTGGCGATTATTGGCGGTAGCGGCCTGACCCAATTGGCCAATCTGAGCGTGATCCGCCGCGAGGTGGTGCGCACGCCTTTTGGCGAGCCTTCCGGGGCGCTGACTTTCGGGTTGCTGTGCGAGCGTCCGGTGGTCTTTCTGGCCCGTCACGGCTATGGGCATACGATTCCGCCGCACCAGGTCAATTATCGGGCCAACCTGTGGGCGCTACGGGAGGCCAAAGTGGATGAGATCATTTCGGTGGCGTCGGTGGGAGGAATTCGTTCCGATCTGTGTCCGGGCGAGTTGGTGGTGCCGAATCAGATCATCGATTACACCTGGGGCCGCAAGAGCACTTTTCACGAAAGCACCGACGAGCCGGTGGTGCACATCGACTTCACCGAGCCCTACGACGCCGACGTGCGGCGGCGCATCCTCGCGGCTGCGGTTATGGCCGGCCAACCGGTTGTGGATGGTGCGGTGTATGCCGCCACCCAGGGGCCGCGTCTCGAAACGGCCGCCGAGATCAATCGTCTGGAGCGCGACGGCGCCGATCTGGTCGGCATGACCGGCATGCCGGAAGCGGCGCTGGCCCGCGAACTGGGCATTCCCTACGCAGCCATCAACGTGGTGGCCAATTTTGCCGCCGGGCGAGGCGATAGCCGCCGCGAGATTTGCTTCGACAGCATCGATACGGTTTTGCGGGAGGCGATGGGGCGTGTGCGCTCGGTGCTCGATCACCTCTGCGAAGGGTGAATCCGAGATGATCCGCGACGTTCTGCGTATGGGCGATGCGCGCCTGCTTTCCCGTGCTCGACCGGTGGCGGCGTTCGATACGCCCGAACTTGTCGCGCTCATCGAAGATATGCGCGACACCATGCGTCATCTGTCGGGTGCCGGGCTGGCGGCGCCTCAGATCGGTGTCGACCTGCGGGTGGTGATTTTCGGTGGGGGGCTGAGTCCGCGCTATCCCGATGCCTCGGCGGTGCCGGATACGGTGCTGATCAATCCGGTTCTGACGCCGTTGGCGCAGGAAGAGGAGTCTGGCTGGGAAGGTTGTCTGTCGGTGCCGGGGCTGCGCGGCTGGGTGCCGCGCTGGACGCAGCTTCGCTATACGGGCTTCGATCCGTCTGGCGCGCCGATCGACCGCGTTGCGACGGGTTTTCATGCGCGCGTGGTGCAGCATGAGTGCGACCATCTGGATGGCATTCTTTACCCGATGCGGGTCCGGGATTTCTCCCGCTTCGGGTTCACCGAGGTGTTGTTTCCGGATGGCGCGGTAGCGGCCGACGACTGAGCGCCGGTCTGGCCGGGTTTGTCTAGACCGCCAGTTTTTCCAGTAGTTCGGATTCGATCTTCAGTAGCTGGGCTTCTTTGGCGAGGTCGTTGCCGCTGATCAGGAAGGTGTCTTCGGCCCGTTCGCCGAGGGTCGCGATCTTGGCTGTGTGCAGGTTGATGCCGTGGTCTGCCAGCGTTCGGGCTACGCCGAACAGCAGGCCGGGACGGTCTGCGGCGGTTACCGACATGATGTAGTACTGGCCGCGTTCGTCCGGGCGGATGTTCACTTCCGGGGTGATCGGGAAATGCCGGACTTCGCGAGACAGGCGGCCGCTGGCTGGCTGGTCGATCGGCGCGTCGGTGCGCAGGCGTTCGGTGAGATCGTGTTCGAGCAGGTTGATGACGTCGCGGTAGTGGATTTCATGGCCGGGGTCGAGCAGCACGAAGCTGTCGAGGGCAAAGCCGTGGCGGGTGGTGTGGATTTTCGCGTCGGCGATCGTGAAGCCGAGCCGGGCAAAAAATCCGCACAGACGCACGAAGAGATCCTTCTGATCCCGCATATAAACCATGACCTGCAGGCCTTCGCCGTTGTGGCTGGGGCGCGCCTTGACGACCGGGTCGTCGGATTCGATGCGGTAGTAGAGCATGCGGGCGTGCCAGGCGATCTCCTCGGCGTCGTGGCGCATGAAATACACCGTGTCGAGCTGCGTCCATAGCTGGTCTTCGGTGCCTGGACGCAGACCGTAGTAGCGCAGCAGGTTGCGGGCGTCCTCCTGACGCAAAGGGGTGCCGAGTGCCTGCTGGGGCGTGGCGCCGCGCAGCAGTCGCTGGGTGGCGAAGAACAGGTCTTCGAGCAGCTTGCCCTTCCAGCCGTTCCACACCTTGGGGCTGGTGCCGCGGATGTCGGAGTGGGTCAGGATGTAGAGTGCGGTGAGGCGGCGCTCGGTCTGGACCAGTTCGCCGAAGCGGCGGATCACGTCGAGGTCGGACAAATCCTGCTTCTGGGCCACATTGGACATCGAGAGGTGATGTCCGACCAGCCATTCGACGAGTGCGGTGTCGGTTTCGTCGAGACCGTGGGAAATGCAGAAATCCCGCGCATCCTTCATGCCGAGCTTGGAGTGGTCGCCACCACGGCCCTTGGCGATGTCGTGGAAAAGGGCGGCAATGTAGATCAGCCAGGGCTTCTCGAAGCTGGTGGCAAGGCGCGTCAGCAGCGGATATTCGTGGGCGTGCTCGGCGACCATGAAGCGCCTTACATTGCGCAGCACCTGCAGGCTGTGCTGATCGACGGTGTAGACGTGGAACAGATCGTGTTGCATCTGGCCGACGATGCGTCGCCAGGCAGGCATGTAGAAGCTCAGGATGCCGTACTGGTTCATGCGGCGCATTTCGTGCACGACGCCGCGCTTTTGCTGCAGCAGGCGCAGGAACAGGGCGCGGTTGGTCGGGTCGCGTCGGAAGTCGGCGTCGATCAGTTTGCGACCGCGCCACAGGGCGCGCAACGTGCGGGCGGTCATGCCCTTCAGTTCCGAGCGTTGCTGCAGGATGAGAAAGCATTCGAGCAGGGCGCTCGGATGGCGGTCGAAGACGCCTTCGTCGCGCACGTCGAGGTATTCGCGGACGCACTGGAAGCGCTCGTTGATGTTGATTGCAGCGGGGTGGCGGTTGGGGAAGAACTCGACGCCAAAGTTCAGCAGCAGGATGGTGTTGAGCTGGGTGACCTTTTTGGCGGTGCGGTAATACTCCTGCATGAAGACTTCCGAGACACGGCGGTTCTCGGTGGCTTCGAAGCCGAATTTGAGGGCGAGTTTTTCCTGGTGGTCGAACAGGACGCGATCCTCCCGGCGTCCGGTCAGATGGTGCAGGCGGATGCGGACGTGCTGGAGGAAACGTTCGAGCTCGCGCAGTTCGGTGGCTTCTTCGGTGGTGACGAGGCCATGCTTTGCGAGATCGCGCCAATGCGTGCCGAAGCCCGCTGCACGGCTGATCCAGCCGATCACTTGCAGGTCGCGCAGCCCGCCGGGGCTTTCCTTGCAGTTGGGCTCGAGCGAGTATGGGGTGTCGCTGTGGCGGGTGTAGCGTTGTTCCTGTTCGAGGCGTTTTTCCTTGTAGAACTGCCCGACGTTGAGATGGTTGTGCAGCCGGACGGTGAACTGGTCGAACAGTTGAGCGTTGCCGCCGATGAGACGGGCTTCGAGCAGGTTGGTCACGACCGTGACATCGCGACCGGCTTCGTCGATGCATTCATCCGCGGTGCGAACGCTGTGTCCGATGTCAAGGCCGATGTCCCAGATCAGGCCGATCATCTGGGTGAGCCGCTCGCGGAGATCGTCGTCCGGCTGTTCGGCCAGGAGAAACAGCAGATCCACGTCCGAGCAGGGGAAGAGTTCCTCGCGCCCGTAGCCGCCAACCGCCACCAGCGCGGCGGACGCCGGCAGACCAAAGCGTTTCCAGATGTCGAGGAGCACGTCGTCCACGAGATGCGAGCGCCCCTTGAGGATCGGCTCGGTCAAGGGGTGGGCTTCGTAGGCGGCGCGGAGCGCGTCGCATCCGCTCCTGAGGCGGGCCTTGTAGCCGGTGATCAGCTCGCGGGCTGCATGGGGCGGAATGACGGCTGGCGCTATATCGGACATGTTCTGGGCGGCGTGCGGGGCAGAATTTACGGCAGGAGATTGGCGACGATGTCTGGGCGCGGAGGCGTGCCGGCGGAAAGGGTCAGGACTTCGACGCCGGTTTCGGTGACCAGCACCATGTGCTCCCACTGGGCCGAGAGGCTGCGGTCGCGGGTGACGATGGTCCAGCCGTCGGGCAGTTCGGAAATCCCCGCCTTGCCCGCGTTGATCATCGGCTCGATGGTAAAGATCATGCCGGGCTTGAGTTCGATGCCGGTGCCGGCCTTGCCGTAGTGAAGCACTTGGGGCTCTTCGTGGAAGTTGGCGCCGATGCCATGCCCGCAGAATTCGCGAACCACCGAAAAGCCGTTGGACTCGGCATATTTTTGAATGACGTGACCGATGTCGCCCAGATGCCCGCCCGGCTTGACTTGGGCGATGCCCAGCCACAAGCATTCGTAGGTGATCTGGCACAGGCGCCGGGCACGGATCGACGGTTCGCCGATCATGAACATGCGGCTGGTGTCGCCGTGGTAACCGTCTTTGATTACCGTGATATCCAGATTGACGATGTCGCCTTTTTTGAGGATTACCTTCTCGCTTGGCACGCCGTGACAGACTTGGTGGTTAACCGAGGTGCAGATGGACTTGGGGTAGGGTGTGTAGCCGGGTGGGGCGTAGTTGAGGGGAGCGGGAATGCAGCCCTGGACATTTACCATGTACTCATGGCACAGCCGGTCGATTTCGCCGGTGCTGACCCCCGCCACGACGAAGGGGGTGATGTAGTCGAGGACTTCCGAGCCGAGGCGGCCCGCGATACGCATTTTTTCTATTTCTTCCGGCGTTTTTATCGTTACGCTCATGGAGGCTGATCTGCTTGGGTTTTTGAACTCATTAGGCTAGCTCATGCAGCCTCTTCGGGCAATGAGCGATGTGGGACTCGGCTTGAGAGTGTGCGCCGGTCTTGAGGGCTGTAAGGTGATGCTGCTACAATCGCCGGCTTGTCTGGCAAAGGTGCCGGGCAAAATACACACGTCCGGCCCAATGGGGTCCGGCGGGCGTCTGGAAAGGCGTCTGCGGCGTAGCACGGTTTCGCAGTGGCGGAGCCGGCAGGCCGGGCGGCGGTCAAACCTCAGTAATGGAGTCACACATGTCTGTCACCATGCGTCAAATGCTCGAAGCGGGCGTCCACTTCGGCCACCAAACCCGTTTCTGGAACCCGAAGATGGCGCCGTTCATCTTCGGTCAGCGTAACAAGATTCACATCGTCAATCTGGAAAAGACCCTCGTCAAGTACAACGAGGCGATGGCTTTCGTGCGCAAGCTGGCTTCCAATCGCGGCAACATCATGTTTGTCGGCACCAAGCGCCAGGCGCGCGAAATCGTGGCCGAAGAGGCGCGTCGCGCCGGCATGCCCTATGTCGATGAGCGCTGGCTGGGCGGCATGCTCACCAACTTCAAGACCGTCAAGGTGTCGATCAAGCGCCTGAAGGACATGGAAGCCATGGTCGAAGACGGCTCCATCGAGCGTCTGTCCAAGAAGGAAGCACTGATGGCTTCCCGCGAGCTGGAAAAGCTGCAGAAGAGCCTTGGCGGCATCAAGGAACTCGGCGGCCTGCCGGATGCGCTGTTCGTCATCGACGTCGGCTACCACAAGATCGCTATCACCGAAGCCAACAAGCTGGGTATCCCGGTTGTGGCCGTGGTCGATACCAATCACTCTCCGGAAGGCGTCGATTTCGTGATTCCGGGTAACGACGACTCCTCCCGCGCCATTCGCCTGTACGCCCGCGGCGTTGCCGACGCCGTGCTCGAAGGCAAGAATCAGGTCATCCAGGAAATCGTGGGCGCCGGTTCCGACGAGTTCGTGGAAGTGGAAGAAGGTAGCGAAGAGCAGGCCTGATTTTCCGGGCGGGCGCCAAGTGCGCCCGCAATGCAATTCGACTGAATGAAATTCAATAGTTATTAGGAGCAAGCATGGCGGAAATTACCGCAAGCATGGTCAAGGAGCTGCGCGAGAAGACCGACGCACCCATGATGGAATGCAAGAAGGCTCTGGCCGAAGCGGCCGGCGACATGGCCAAGGCCGAAGAAGTTCTGCGCGTCAAGCTGGGTAATAAGGCATCGAAGGCTGCCACCCGCGTGACGGCTGAAGGCATTGTGGGTGTTTACATCTCCGCCGATGCCAAGCTCGGTGCCATGGTTGAAGTGAACTGCGAAACCGACTTCGTCGCCAAGAACGATGAGTTCCTGGCGCTGGTCAAGAATGTCGCCGAACTGATCGCCACCAAGAATCCCGCCGACGTGGAAGCCCTTTCTGCGCTCGAGATCAATGGTCAGAGCGTTGAAGAAGTCCGTAAGGCGCTGATCGGCAAGATCGGTGAAAACATGTCCATCCGCCGCTTTGTGCGCGTGGAGGCCAAGGGTGCGGTTGCCAGCTACATCCACGGTGGCGCCAAGATCGGCGTGCTGATCGACCTCGTCGGTGGCGAAGAAGCCCTGGCCAAGGATCTGGCCATGCACATCGCCGCTTCCAAGCCGAAGTCGCTGGATGCGTCGGGCGTTCCCGCTGAACTGCTGGATGTCGAGCGTCGTATCGCCATCGAGAAGGCCCGCGAAGCCGGCAAGCCGGAAGCCATGCTCGAGAAGATCGCCGAAGGCACCGTTCAGAAGTTCCTGAAGGACGTGACCTTGCTGGATCAGGTCTTCGTGAAGGCCGAAGATGGCAAGCAGACGGTCAGCCAGTTGCTGAAGGCCAAGAGCGCGTCGGTGGCCGGCTTCACGCTGTATATCGTTGGCGAAGGCATCGAGAAGAAGGTGACCGACTTTGCCGCCGAAGTGGCCGCCCAGGCCGCCGCGGCTGCTCAGAAGTAAGGAGTTTCAGTACGATGAGCCAGCCTGCCTACAAGCGCATTCTCCTCAAGCTCTCTGGGGAGGCTCTGATGGGTGACGACGCCTACGGTATCAACCAGGAGGTCGTTGCCGGGATCGTCCGTGATGTGGTCGAAGTGACCAGTCTGGGGGTCGAAGTCGGGGTCGTTATTGGCGGCGGGAACATCTTTCGTGGAATGGCAGGGGCCGCATCCGGTATGGATCGCGCCACTGCCGATTACATGGGGATGCTGGCGACCGTAATGAACGCGATGGCCCTCTCGGACGCCTTCCGCGCCGTGGGGGTCAATGCGCGCGTTCAGTCCGCCCTACGGATCGATCAAGTGGTGGAGCCGTATATTCGCGGCAAGGCGATCCGTTACCTTGAAGAGGGGCGTGTCGTCATTTTTGGTGCGGGAACCGGCAATCCGTTCTTTACCACCGATACCGCCGCTGCGCTGCGCGGTTCGGAAATCGGCGCGGATATCGTGCTCAAGGCCACCAAAGTGGACGGCATCTATACTGCGGACCCGAAGAAGGATCCGACGGCGACCCGTTTTCAGCGGATTTCCTTCGACGAGGCGATCGCCCGCAATCTGGCGGTCATGGATGCAACCGCGTTCGCTTTGTGTCGCGATCAGCGCTTGCCGATCAATGTCTTCAGCCTTTTCAAGAGTGGTGCGTTGCGGCGCGTCGTGATGGGCGAAGACGAAGGTACGCTGGTTTATTGCTGAGGATGAACCAATGATTCCGGAACTCAAGAAAACTACCGAAACCAAGATGCAGAAGTCCCTTGAGTCCCTCAAGCTGGATCTCGCCAAAGTGCGGACCGGCCGGGCTCATACCGGGATTCTGGATCACGTGATGGTCGATTACTACGGCAGTCCTGTGCCGGTCAATCAGGTCGCCAACGTGACGCTGATCGATGCGCGCACCATCGGTGTTCAGCCGTGGGAAAAGCCGATGATTGCGAAGGTCGAGAAGGCCATTCGCGATTCGGACCTCGGGTTGAATCCTTCGTCTCAAGGCGAAGTCATTCGCGTGCCGATGCCCGCGTTGACGGAAGAGCGCCGCAAGGAGCTCATCAAGGTCGTCAAGCATGAAGGCGAAGCTGCCAAGGTCGCGGTGCGCAATCTGCGTCGCGATGCCAACGCGTCGTTGAAGGATGCGCTGAAGGCTAAAACGATCTCCGAGGACGACGAGCGTCGTGCCCAGGACGACATCCAGAAGCTGACCGACAAGGCGGTTGTCGAAGTCGACAAGCTTCTCGCACAAAAAGAACAAGAGCTGATGCAGATTTGACCTTAGGGTTGCTTTCTGCGTTTTCAGTTCTTTTTCAGGTGGAGATAACATGGAGCGATTGCCGTTCACGAGCTCCACGAGGAGCGTACCCGAAGCCGCGCAGGTACCGCGGCATATCGCAATCATCATGGACGGCAACGGGCGATGGGCCCGTAAGCGCTTCATGCCGCGCGTTGCCGGTCACGCCAAAGGCGTCGACTCCCTGCGGGAAGTCATCCGCACCTGCCTCGACCGCGGCGTCGAATATCTCACCGTTTTTGCTTTCAGTTCGGAAAACTGGCGTCGGCCGCAGGATGAAGTCTCTTTCCTGATGCAGTTGTTCGTGAAGTCGCTCAAGGCCGAGATCGAGCGTATTCATCGCAACAACATCCGCCTGCGGGTCATTGGCGATCTGGGTCGATTTGACAAGGCTCTGGTGGACCTCATCCAGGAAGGTGAGGCGCTTACCGCGGGCAATACCAAGATGAACCTGTCGATCTGCGCGAATTACGGCGGGCGTTGGGACATCATGCAGGCGGTTGAGAAGATGATCGCCGCGTCGCCGGGTGTGACGAGCGGATTTTCGGAAGACGATCTCGCCGCCCATCTCGCGCTGGGTTTCAGTCCCGAGCCGGATCTGTTCATCCGTACAGGTGGCGAGAAGCGCATCAGCAATTTCATGCTGTGGCAACTTGCCTATTCCGAACTGTATTTCACCGAGAAGCTGTGGCCTGAATTCGGCGAAGCCGAACTGGACGAGGCCATTGCGTCCTATCAAGGGCGGGAGCGCCGCTTCGGACGGACGAGCGAACAGTTGGCTCCCGGTAATACCGATACGTCTGAATCCGGTCATGCTTAAGGCGCGGGTCATAACCGCGCTGCTCCTCCTCGGGGGGCTGCTTGCCGCTGTATTTCTTCTTCCCGCTGTCGGCTGGCTGGCATTTGTTTCCGTGATTTGCGCCGCGGCTGCGGCGGAGTGGGGCGGTATCGCCGGTTTTTCCGTCACCCGCCGACGGGTTTATGCGTTGCTGCTGGGTCTACTCTGCATGGCAGGAGGGCTGGTCGCCGGTTTGCACCGGAACGACGCCGTTGCGCCCTTCAGTCTGGTCCCTGTTTACGCGGTCAGTGCGCTGTTTTGGCTGCTCTGTGTCCCGTTCTGGTTGCGAGCCCGTTGGGCGATGCCGGGAGCGGGCACGGCGTCGATTGTCGGATTGGTGCTCCTTTTGCCGCCGAGTCTCGCAATGGCTCATCTGCGTCTTCTGAGCCCGTGGCTGCTGCTTGGTGTGATGGCTGCGGTCTGGGTTGCCGACATCGCTGCGTATTTTACGGGGCGCGCATTCGGCAGGCGTAAGCTGGCGCCGTCCATCAGTCCGGGCAAAAGCTGGGAAGGCGCCTATGGGGCGGCGGTGGGCGTGGTGATCTACGGATTTATCTGTCTTTCGTATGTTGGTCACGCGATGGCCGGCGTGGGCAGCGTTGTTTTTGCGGCGGCCGCCTTGGTGGCGTTTACAGCGGTCGGCATCATGGGCGATCTGTTCGAGTCGATGCTCAAACGTCAGGCCGGCGTGAAAGACAGCGGCACGCTCCTTCCCGGTCATGGTGGCATTCTCGACCGGATCGACAGTTTGACTTCGACCTTGCCGCTGGCCGGACTGCTGGCGCTCTGGTTTGCGCGATAAGTCATGACTCAAGAAAAAAAATTCATCACTGTTCTCGGCGCGACCGGTTCTATCGGCGTCAGCACGTTGGATGTCGTGGCGCGTCATCCGGAACGCTATGGCGTCTTTGCGCTGACCGCCCATCGGCAGGTGGATAAGCTTTTCGAGCAATGTGTGCGCCACCGTCCCGCCTATGCGGTGCTCGATCGCGTCGAGGATGCCCAGCGTCTGCAGGCTCTCCTCGACGGTGCGGCGTGTTGCACGGAGGTGTTGGCGGGCGCCGATTCCCTTGTGGCGGTGGCATCGGCACCTGAAGTGGACATGGTGATGGCGGCGATCGTCGGGGCTGCCGGTCTTGTTCCGACGCTTGCGGCGGCGCGCTGCGGCAAGCGAGTCCTGTTGGCCAACAAAGAGGCGCTGGTGATGTCCGGCGCGTTGTTCATGCGGGAGGTCGCGGCAAACGGTGCGGTCCTGCTGCCCATCGACAGCGAACACAACGCGATTTTCCAGGCCTTGCCTGCGGGCTTTCGGCAGGGCGTCGACGGAACCGCAGTGACTCGTATCCTGCTTACCGCGTCGGGCGGTCCGTTCCGCTGCAAGCCTGTCGAAGAACTCGCCGCGGTAACGCCGGATATGGCGTGTGCCCATCCCAATTGGGTGATGGGCCGGAAGATTTCCGTCGATTCGGCCACGATGATGAATAAAGGCCTTGAGGTGATTGAGGCCCATTGGTTGTTCGGAGCGCCGGCAGACCGAATCGAGGTCGTCATCCACCCTGAGAGCGTGATTCACTCGATGGTTGCATATGTCGATGGGTCCGTTTTGGCGCAGCTCGGCAATCCTGACATGCGTACCCCGATCGCCCATGCGTTGGCGTATCCCGAGCGCATCGATGCGGGCGTCAAGCCGTTGGATCTTTTTGCAGTGGGGCAGCTCAATTTCGAACGTCCCGACTTCAAGCGTTTTCCTTGTTTGGCGCTGGCCTATCAGGCTTTGGAGACCGGCGGAACGGCACCGGCCGTGTTGAATGCGGCCAACGAAGTGGCGGTTGCGAGTTTTCTCGAAGGTGGGCTTCGTTTCGACCGGATTGCAGACGTGATTGCCGCTACGCTCAATGCCATTGAGGCGCGCTCGGTGGATTCTCTGGACGTCGTGCTGGACGCCGATCGGCAAGCCCGGATTCTGGCAACGAATTTCCTTCGTCACTCTTGCCTATGACGGGTAGGCGTCGGCATGCGATGGGTGACCGGGCCGTGGAGGTGCTTTTATGAGCCCGCTTGATTACATTCTGCCTTTCTTGTTGGCGCTCGGCATCCTGATCGTGGTGCACGAGTTCGGTCACTATCTCGTTGCGCGCCTGTGTGGCGTTCGAGTGTTGCGTTTTTCGCTTGGATTCGGCAAGCCGCTGCTCGTCCGGCGCTTGGGCGCGGACCAGACGGAGTGGGTGCTGTCGGCTTTCCCTCTCGGCGGTTACGTGAAGATGCTCGACGAACGCGAGGCGCCCGTGGCGCCTGCTGAACTTCATCGCGCTTTCAACCGGCAGAACGTGTGGCGGCGAATCGCGATTGTGGCGGCCGGGCCACTCGCCAATTTCGTGCTTGCGGTCGTGCTTTACTGGGGCTTGTACGCCGGCGGAGTCGAGGAGCTGCGTCCTCGTCTCGGTGTACCGCAAGCCGGCAGTCAGGCCGAGAAGCTGGGTTTTCAGGATGGAGAACTAGTCCGCGCGGTCGATGGTGAGCCAGTCGATAGCTGGCAGGACTTCCGTTGGCGTCTGCTCGACGAGGCGTTGGACAAGCGTGTCGTCTCCGTCGAGACGATCAATCAGAGTCGGGAAGTCGCCATTCGCAAGCTCGATCTTGCCGGTATCGACATCGACCAGAGTCGGCAGGATGTTACGACCCAGTTGGGCTTGCAGCTCTACCGGCCAAAGCTTCCGGCGGTTCTCGGCAACCTGAGCCCGGGAGGCGCCGCACAGGCAGCAGGTCTGCGAACGGGCGATCGGGTGCTGCGGATCGGCGGGCGCGCGGTGGAGTCATGGGTCGATCTGGTTACGATCGTGCGAGATGCGCCCGAGCAGATGCTCGAATTTGAAGTCTTGCGCGACGGTCAGACGGCGGTTTTTCGTGTCGAGCCCAAGGCAGTGGACGACAAAGGACGCAAGGTCGGACGTATCGGCGTGGCGATGGCGGATTTGGAGGAGCAGCGCGACTTGCTGTTCGTGACGGTGCGCTACGGGCTCGGCGATGCGCTGGCGAAGGGCTTGGCCCAGACGAGGGATACCGCCACGATGAGCCTGTCGGTAATGGGGCGCATGCTTACCGGCGAGGTTTCGGTCAAGAATCTCAGCGGTCCTGTGACGATTGCCGACTTTGCCGGGCAGTCCGCTCGCCTGGGCTGGGCGCATTACATCAAGTTTCTGGCGCTCATCAGCATCAGCCTGGGAGTCCTCAATCTGCTGCCGGTGCCCGTGCTCGACGGAGGGCACTTGCTGTATTATGTGATCGAGATCATCAAGGGCGGCCCGGTTTCCGAGCGGATTATGGAGATCGGTCAGCAGATTGGAATGGCTCTGCTGGCGGCGCTAATGGTTTTTGCCTTCTACAACGACATCAACCGCCTTGTTGCTAGCTGAAATCGGATGAAATCCAAGCTCCTCCCCGGGGTGATCGCTGCGCTTTTCGCTGCTTCGCCCGCCTTGGCCTTTGAGCCATTTGTCGTCAAAGATATTCGTGTTGAAGGAATCCAGCGGACTGAAGCCGGAACGGTATTCAGTTATTTGCCGGTGAAAGTCGGCGAGCGCTTTTCCGAAGACAAAGCGTCCCAGGCCATCAAATCTCTTTTCGCCACCGGATTCTTCAAGGACGTGCGGATCGAGGTCGAAAACGACGTGATCATCGTTCTGGTCGATGAACGTCCGGCTATCTCCCAGATCGATTTCGTCGGCATCAAAGAATTCGAGAAGGACGCCCTTAAAAAGGGTCTTAAAGAGGTCGGTCTGGCCGAATCCAGAATCTTCGACCGCGCTCTCCTCGAGCGCGCCGAACAGGAGTTGAAACGTCAGTACCTTTCCAAGGGGCTTTATGGCGTTCAGATCACCACCACGGTTACGCCGCTGGAGCGGAATCGGGTCGGGGTGAATTTCAACGTGGTCGAAGGCGAAGCCGCGAAGATCAGGCAGATCAGCATTATTGGCAACAAGGTTTTCAAGGAAAAGGAACTCGTCGATCTCTTTTCTTTGACGACGCCGGGCTGGATGACTTGGTACTCCAAGAGTGACCAATATTCGAAGCAGAAGCTTTCGGCCGATATCGAAGCGCTGCGTTCCTTCTACCTGAACCGCGGCTACCTGGATTTCAGCATCGATTCCACCCAGGTTTCGATTACGCCCGACAAAAAGGATATCTACATCACCCTGAGCATCTCCGAGGGTGAGAAATACACGGTTTCCGACGTCAAGCTGGCGGGCAATATGGTGCTTCCCGAGGCGGATCTGCAGAAGCTCGTCAAGCTCAAGCCGGGCGATACCTTCGTGCGCGACGACGTCAATGCCACAACGAAGGCGATCAGCGACCGGCTCGGTAACGAGGGTTACGCCTTCGCCAACGTGAATGCGGCGCCCGAAGTGGATAAGGTGAAGCGCGAGGTCGCGTTCACCTTCTTCGTCGATCCCGGCCGTCGTGTTTATGTGCGCAAGATCAACTTTGCAGGCAACGCAAAGACTCGAGACGAGGTTCTGCGGCGCGAAGTCCGTCAGATGGAAGGCGCCTGGTACGACGGGGCGGCGCTCAATCGTTCCAAAGTGCGTCTGGACCGTCTTGGCTACTTCGAAGAGGTCACGATCGAGACGCCGGCCGTAGCGGGCGTCACGGATCAGGTGGATGCGAATTTCACCGTGAAGGAGCGCGCTACCGGAAATTTGATGCTCGGTGCGGGTTTCTCGAGTGCCGAAAAAGTCATTCTGTCCGCATCCATTGCCCAGCAGAATCTGTTTGGTACCGGCAATGCGATGAGCTTGCAGATGAATACCGGCAAGATCAACCGAACCATTGCGCTGTCATTCACCAACCCGTATTGGACGGTTGACGGTATCAGCATGGGTTGGGATATCTATCAGCGTAACGTCGATCCAACCTCGCTTTCGGTGGCGACCTACAAGTCGTCGTCAATCGGTGCCGGATTACGCTTCGGATATCCCATTGCCGAGGATGACCGGATCAACTTCGGTCTGGCGGTCGATCAGACGACGATCAAGGTGTATGACACGAGTCCGGCACCTTACGTCAATTTCGTGAATACCTTCGGCGATACGGCGAGAAGCCTTGTGGCGACGGTAGGTTGGGGGCGCGACAAGCGGGACAGTTTCCTGTATCCCACCTCTGGGGTATACCAGCGGGCATCCGTTGAAGTGGCCACGCCGGCGTTGGATATGCGTTATGTGCGCGGCAGCTATCAGCACCAATACTGGATTCCGTTCGGTGGCGGTTACGCGCTGATGCTGAACGGCGATCTGGGTTATGCCCACGGTTACGACGGCAAGGAACTGCCGTTCTACAAGAACTTTTACGCCGGCGGTATCGGCTCGGTGCGCGGCTACCAGCAAAGCACGCTCGGGCCGCATTACACCGACAGCTCCGGCTACGTGCGCGCGCTGGGCGGTAACCGTCGGGCGATTGCCAATGCCGAGTACTATTTTCCGATGCCTGGTCAGGGCAAGGAGAAGTCGATGCGGCTTTCGCTCTTCGCCGATACGGGCTACGTATGGGGCGCGGATGACAAGGTTCAGGCATCGGATTTGCGTTACAGTGCGGGATTGGCCTTCACATGGAGTTCTCCTGTGGGGCCGCTCAAATTCAGTCTTGGGCAGGCGCTCAAGAAAAAAGACGGCGACAAGACGCAAAAATTCCAGTTCCAGTTGGGTACGGTTTTCTGATTGCAGCCGTAGTGCATGAAGATGGAGGTTTGAATGAAAGGTATCGGTTTATCCGCGCTGGCAGCATTGATGCTTGTCGCATTTTCTCAGACGGCGGCTGCCGAAGTGAGAGTCGGTTTTGTCAATTCCGACCGGGTAATGAAAGAAGCGCCCCCGGCGAAAAAGGCCCAGCAGAAGCTCGAAAAGGAATTCGAGAAGCGCGATCAGGAACTTCAGCGGCTCGCCAAACAGCTTCAGGGCATGCAGGAAGGCCTGGAGAAGAACGGCATGACGATGGCAGAGGGCGATCGTCGCAACAAGGAGCGGGAGTTCAACGATCTCAATCGGGATTTCCAGCGCAAGCAGCGGGAGTTTCGTGAAGACTTGAATCAACGCCGCAACGAGGAACTGGCTGGCGTGCTGGATCGTGCCAACAAGACAATCAAGCAGATTGCCGAGGCCGAAAAGTACGACATCATTTTCCAGGAAGCCGTCTATGCCAGCCCGCGCATCGACATCACCGACAAGGTGATCAAGGCGCTGACGGAAGCCAAGTAAGCGTTCGCCCCGATGGAATTGTCTCTTGGTGAGCTGGTCGCTCGACTGGGTGGCGAACTTGTCGGCGATCCGGCCATCAAGGTTCGCCAGATCGCCTCGCTAGAGGCGGCGGGGGCGGGGGATATCGCCTTTCTGTCGAATCCCAAGTTGAGTGCCGCGTTGGAAACGAGCGGCGCGTCCGCGTTTATCCTCTCGCCCAAGGCGGCCGGTCTGACGGACCGAGCCCGTATCGTCACGCCCGATCCGTATTTGTATTTCGCGCGTGCGGCGCAGCTTTTCAATCCGCCGAAGCGCCCGGCGCCCGGTGTCCACCCCACGGCCGTGGTCGGGTCGCCTCTGCCGGCTTCGGTGTCGGTCGGGGCGCACGCAGTCATCGGCGAGGGTTGTCTGATTGGAGAAAACTGCATCATCGAGTCGGCCTGCGTTCTCGGCGACAAGGTGCAGCTCGGGGCCGATTCGCTGCTCCATGCCGGCGTGAAAATCTACGATGGCTGCGTGATTGGGGCGCGGGCCATCTTGCATTCCGGCGCGGTCATCGGCGCCGATGGGCTCGGTTTTGCGCGGGATGCGGATAAGCATTGGGTCAAGATTCCACAAATCGGCCGGGTCATCATCGGTGACGATGTGGAAATCGGTGCCAACACGACGGTGGACCGCGGCGCGCTGGACAATACGGTTATCGGCAACGGTGTGAAGCTGGACAATCTGATCCACGTTGCCCACAACTGTCGTGTCGGCGACGACACCATCATGGCTGCGATGGCCGGTCTTGCTGGCAGCACTACGGTGGGCAGACGGGTGATGGTCGGTGGCAAGGCGGGCTTCTCCGGCCACCTGGACGTCGCCGACGATGTGACTGTTTCGGCGGATACAAACGTCACCAAGAGCATCGACAAGGCCGGTGTCTATACATCGATGATTCCGCTGCAGTCCCATGCCGACTGGGTCAGGAATTTCGCCCACCTGCGGCGTCTCGATGCGATGGCGCAGCGGTTGCGCGAGCTCGAGAAAAAGCTCGCGGCAAAAGAAGAATGATGAAGAGGGAAGAGGAATCATGAGCGTGATCGATATCAACGAAATAAAGAAATACATTCCGCACCGTTACCCGTTTCTGCTCGTGGACCGCATTCTCGAACTGGAAGAGGGCAAGCGCGTTGTCGGTCTCAAGAACGTCACGGTCAACGAGCCTTTTTTCCCGGGCCATTTTCCGCATAGCCCCGTCATGCCCGGCGTGTTGATCATCGAAGCGCTGGCGCAGGCTGCTGCGGTGCTTGCTTTCAAGACCGAAGGCACGCTTCCCGATGAGAACTCGATGGTGTACTTCGCTTCGGTGGATAAGGTCCGCTTCAAGCGCCCGGTGGTGCCCGGCGATCAATTGATCCTCGAGGCAGAGATCGTCCGGACGATCCGCAATATCTGGAAGTTCAAGGCCATTGCCCGCGTCGATGGGGAAGTGGCGACCGAGGCTGAATTCATGTGTGCGATCAAGCGATGATTCATCAAACTGCCATCGTTCATCCAGGCGCTCGCCTTGCTGAAGGCGTGCAGGTTGGTGCGTATTCGGTCATTGGCGAACACGTGGAAATTGCCGAGGGTACGACCGTCGGTCCGCATGTGGTCATCGAAGGTCACACCAGGATCGGTCGCAACAACCGGATCTTCCAGTTTTGCTCCATCGGTTCCGAGCCGCAGGACAAGAAATACGCCGGTGAGCCGACCCGGCTTGAAATCGGCGACGGTAATACGATCCGCGAGTTCTGCAGCTTCAGTACCGGCACCTCGCAGGATGCAGGTGTGACCCGCGTCGGCAACGACAACTGGATCATGGCCTACGTGCATGTGGCCCATGATTGCGTGGTTGGTGACCACACGATTTTCGCAAACAATGCGACCCTCGCCGGGCACGTAACGGTGGGCGACTGGGCGATTCTCGGGGGCTTTACCGGGGTGCATCAGTTCGTGCGTGTCGGTGCGCATAGTTTCTGTGGCGTCGGCACCGTGCTGCTGCAGGATCTGCCGCCCTTCGTGACGGTATCGGGCAATCCGGCCTCGCCGCACGGCATCAACAGTGAAGGCCTCAAGCGGCGCGGATTCAGCAGTGCCGGCCTCGCCGCGATCAAGCGCGCCTACAAGACGCTTTATCGCAGCGGTCTGACGCTCGACGAAGCGCGGCGACAGATCGCCGAAGCCGCGGTCTCGGCGCCGGAGTTGCAGCAGTTTTCCGACTTCATCGCCGACTCCGGTCGTGGCATCGTCCGCTAATCCATGGTTGTGCGCATCGCCATGGTGGCGGGCGAGGCGTCCAGCGACCTTCTCGCCAGTCATCTGATCCGGGCGCTCAAACGCCATCTGCCCGATGCCGAATTCTTCGGCATCGGCGGCCCCAAGATGCAGGCCGAGGGTTTCCGATGCTGGTGGCCCGCCGAGAAGCTGTCGGTTCATGGGTATGTGGACGCCCTCAAAAATTACCGCGAGTTGTCTGGCATCCGCCGCAGCTTGTGCAGACGTTTGCTGGCCGATCCGCCAGCCGCCTTCATCGGAGTGGATGCGCCCGACTTCAGCCTGTGGCTCGAGCGGCGCCTGAAGGACAAAGGCATTCCGGCGATCCATTTTGTCAGCCCGTCGATCTGGGCCTGGCGCAAGGGTCGCCTGAAAGGCATCGCCCGCTCGGTCAGTCACATGCTGTGCCTGTTCCCGTTTGAGCCCGAACTCTACCGTTCGGCCGGCGTGCCGGTGAGCTACGTGGGTCATCCCTTGGCCGATGTCTTTCCGCTCAGCCCCGACCGCGTCGGCACTCGCGAGTTGCTGCAGATACCGGAGGGCGGGCCGGTTTTCGCCTTCCTGCCGGGCAGTCGTCAGTCCGAAGTGCGCAACCTCGCCGATACCTATATCGCCACCGCGGCAATTCTCCGCGAACGCCATCCGACGGCCCGTTTCCTTGTGCCGCTGGCCACGCGCGAGACCCGTCTGCTCTTCGAGGAGGCGCTGCATCGGCACGCCAACCTCGATCTGCCGATCCGCATCCTGTTTGGCCACGCAGTCGAAGCGATGACCGCTGCCGACGTGGTGCTGGTGGCGAGCGGTACAGCCAGCCTGGAGGCGGCGCTGCTGAAGCGTCCGATGGTCATCACCTACAAGATCGGCAAGTGGTCGTATCGTCTGATGCGCCGCATGGCCTATCTGCCTTGGGTCGGCTTGCCCAATGTGCTGGCCGGGCGCGAGGTGGTGCCCGAGGTGCTGCAGGATGCCGCCACGCCGCAGGCGCTCGCCGACGCCCTCGACGGCTGGCTGGCCGACAAGGCGCGCAGCGACGAAGTTGTACGGATTTTCACCGACATGCATCTGCAACTGCGCCAGAACACCGCCGACAAGGCGGCGGCGGCGATCCTGCCTTATCTGCGGGGGCGCCACTGAATGGAACGCCTGTGCGGAGTCGATGAGGCCGGACGCGGGCCGCTGTGCGGGCCGGTGGTCGCGGCGGCAGTCATCCTCGATCCGGCGCGTCCGATCGTCGGTCTGGCCGATTCCAAAAAGCTCAGCGAGAAGCGTCGCGACAGGCTCGCCATCGAAATCCGCGAAAAGGCGCTGGCATGGTGCATCGCCGAAGCCAGCGTCGAAGAGATCGACTGCCTCAATATTCTCCACGCGACGATGCTCGCCATGCAGCGAGCGGTGGCGGGTCTGGCGGTGCTGCCCGACCGGGTGCTGGTGGACGGCAACCGTTGTCCGCGCGTCGATCTGCCCTGCGAAGCAGTGGTGAAGGGGGATTCCCTTGTGGCCGAAATCTCGGCGGCGTCCATCCTGGCCAAGACGGCGCGGGATGCGCAACTGCGCGAACTGGACAAGCTTTACCCGCAATACGGCTTGGCCGGACACAAGGGCTATCCGACCGCAGCCCATCTGGCGGCGCTGCGGGCTCATGGTGCTTGCGACATCTACCGCAAGAGCTTCGGCCCGGTGCGCGACGTGATTGCCAACCCGCCTCTCTGGACCGAAGACCGCTCATGAAGCTCCATCACCTCCTGCTTTTCGTGCATCTTGCCGGCGTCATCGTGTGGGTCGGCGGCATGAGCTTCGCTCATTTCTGCTTGCGTCCGTCGGCGCTCGCGCTGCCGCCCGCCCAGCGGCTCGGGTTGTGGAGCGCGGTATTCGGGCGTTTTTTCCCGGTCGTCTGGCTGGCGATTGGTGCGATCGTCGCATCGGGTTTTGCGATGCTGCTGGAAGTCGGCATGGCCAGGGCTCCGCTTGCGTGGCATGTGATGGCGGCAAGCGGCCTCGCGATGACCGCCATCTTTGCGAGCATCTGGTTCGGTCCGTGGCGTGCCTTGCAACGGGCAGTCGCGGCCGAAAGCTGGGCGCAGGGGGCACAGGCGCTCAATTTGATCCGTCAGCGGGTGACGGTCAATCTGACTCTTGGTGCGCTCACCGTGCTGCTGGCGACCCTTGGGCTGGCGTTCTGAATCTTGAAACTGATCACCTCCAGGGATAACCCGACCGTCAAACGCCTCCACGCTCTGGCAACTTCGGCGCGGGAGCGGCGCAGCCAGAACGAAACCCTGCTGGACGGTGCCCACTTGCTGGCGGTGGCCTTGGCGAGCGGCGTGATTCCGCTCCAGGTGGTTGTCAGCGAAAGCGGACGGCAGCAGGCCGAAATCGTCGCGCTGCTCGAAGCCTGTCCGGCGCAAAGCTGTATCGAGCTGCCGGACCGTCTGTTCGCCCATGTGAGCCCAGTGGAGGCGCCGAGCGGCGTGCTGGCTGTGATTGCTATTCCGCCGGCTGTCGCGGGGGGCGCGCTCACCGGCAATTGCATTCTGCTCGACGGCGTTCAGGATCCAGGCAATCTGGGTACGATTCTGCGCACGGCGGCGGCGGTCGGCGTGGCGGACGCCTTGCTGACGCCGGGCTGTGCCCAGGCCTGGTCTCCACGGGTGTTGCGGGCGGCGATGGGCGCGCATTTCGGGCTGCGCATCCGCGAGGCGGTGGATGCCGGTGTGGCGCTGGCGGGCTTTCCGGGGGCCATTCTGGCTGCCGACCTGCGGGATTCGGTCGAACTGTACGACCTGGACTTGCGCGGTCCGGTGGCGTGGTTGTTTGGTTCGGAAGGTCAGGGGCTGTCGCCCGAGGTGGCGGCGCTGGCGACCCGGCGCGTGCTGATCCCGATGCCAGGCGGAATGGAGTCCCTCAACGTCGGTGTGGCGGCTGGCGTGTGTCTTTTCGAGCAGTTGCGTCAGCGGCGCTCAGAACGGTAGTTTCAACGCGCCGGCCGCGGCGGCGGGGTTGCCGTCCGCCTGGAAGGGCACGACGCCGAGCAGCGGTGCCGACAGGCGCTGCCTGAGGGCGTCGAGGTTCTGCTCGAAACGCAGCATGGCCGGATCGATCCGATTGGCAACCCAGCCGGCGAGGTTCAGGCCGCGGGCCGCGATGGCTTCGGCGGTGAGCAGCGCGTGGTTGATGCAGCCCAGCTTCATTCCGACGACGAGAATCACCGGCAGGCCCATGTCGCGGGCCAGATCGGCGGTGTCGTAGTCATCGTCGAGCGGGACCCGAAAGCCGCCGACTCCCTCCACGAAAACCACGTCCGCCCGGGTCGTCAGTGCCGCGAAGGCGTCGTGAATCCGGCCTGCGTCGATACGCACGCCTTCTTCGGCCGCCGCGATGTGCGGGGCGATGGGGCTGGTGAGGCAATAAGGATTGAGGAGTGCCAGACCGGGGTCGAAGCTGCCGGCCGCGCGCAGCCGGGCGGCGTCCTCGTTGATGAATTCTCCATTTACCGTCTCGGCGCCGGCCGCTATCGGTTTCATGCCGATGGCGGTCAGTCCGCGGTTGCGGGCGGCGTGGAGAAGGGTGCAGGTGACGAAGGTCTTGCCGATTTCGGTATCGGTGCCGGCAACGAAGTAGGCGGTCATTTTTTCTTTGCGATGAGCCAGAGCGTGTCGTAGGAGGCGGGCAGACCGGCGGGGCCGCGATGCGTCTCGTAGGCGGCGACGAGACGCGCCCAGGCGGATTTGCCGAGCGCGCGTCGCGGGGCGCCGGTCTGGTGGGCGCCGAGGGTTTTGATATCGGATAGCAGGCTGCGCAGGTCGGGCGCCCAGGCGTGAAGCGTGTCCCGTTCGGCGGCAAGCACCTGCAAGCCGGCGGATTCGGCGGCGTCGAGGATGACTTCGGGCGGTTGAAAGCGCAGCACGTGTTCGTCGTTGTCGATGTAGCGGAAGGCATCGCGCAGTTCGGCGAGGGTGCCGGGTCCGAGGGTGGCGATCCACAATTGACCGCCGGGGCGCAGGCTGCGGGCCAGCTCCGGCAGCGCGCGGCGCGGGTTGCACCACTGCAGGGCATAGCTGGACCACAGGGCATCGAGGCTTCCGCCCGCAATGGGCAGGTGTTCGAGGTCGGCGCACAGGGGCTGGGCGATGCCCGGCGGATGCTTGCGGAGCATGGCCGGTGCGAAGTCGAGGGCGAGCAGATCGGCGGCCGGAAACGCGCGTTTCAGCCCGGCGAGGGCGTAGCCGGTGCCGCAGCCGGCGTCGAGGATGCGCTGCGCGGCGAAGCCCTGCGCCGCGACGAGCGCGAGGAGGCGGTCGCAGGCGGCGCGCTGCACGCTGGCAACGGCGTCATAGTTGTCGGCAGCCTTGTCGAAGGCGGCGCGGACGGCGTCTTTTGGGGCGGGTGTTGCAGTCACCGGAAATTCTCTTGAGCGAAGCTTTCGATCAGCGTGGCACAGTCGGCCGGGCGCGAGACGAAGGGGGCATGGCCGGTTTGCCGGAATACGGACAGGCGTCCGTGCGGCAGTGCGTCGGACAGCCACTCGGCGGCGGCGACGGGCATCAGCTTGTCTTCGTTGCCATGCAACAGGCGCACCGGTTGAGGGACGCGGCTGGCGAGCGTGCGCAGATCGTTTTCGGCGAGGAGGCGCAGACCGGTAGCGAGGGCGGCGTGGTGCGCGGCGTCGGCCGGTGTGAGGGCGGCGCCGAGCGTGGCCGAGACGTCGCGGCGGGCTGCGTCGCCGAGGCTTTGAAGCGCGACGAAACGGCGCTGGGTGGCGGCCGGATCGAGGTCGAAATGGTGGCGGAACTCGTCGAGCGTGGCGCTTGGCAGCGCGTTGGGCCAGTCGTCGGCTTGGACGAAGCGGGGGCTGGCGCCGATCAGTACGAGACGGTCGATCTTGGCGGCGGCGTGGACGGCGAGGTACAGGGCGAGCTGGGCGCCGAGGGACCACCCAACGACGATGCTGCCGTCCGGGATGGCGGGCAGCAGCGCTTCGGCCCAGCTTGCGAGGGTGGTGCCAGCGGGCGCGGCGTTGCCGTGGCCGGGCAGGTCGGGGGCGTGGATGGGGGTGGCCGGGTCGAGCCGGGCTCGCAGCGGGGTCCAGACGGCCGCCGACAGACCCCAGCCGTGGAGGAGGACGATCGGCCGCGTCATGTTTGCCGCGCTTCCAGTCGGTTGAGGGCTTCGACGAGGCGATCCACCTGCGCGAAGCTGTGGGCGGCCGACAGGGTGATGCGCAGCCGGGCGGCGCCCTTGGGCACCGTTGGCGGGCGGATCGCCGGCACCCACAAGCCTTCGGCGTCGAGGGCGCGGGAGACGGCGAGGGTTTCGTGGTTGTCGCCGATGACCACCGGCTGGATCGGGGTGTCGGATGGCAGAAGTTGCCAGCGGCTGAGGCGCAGGCCGGTTTTGAGGCGGGCGATGAGTGCGGCCAGATGCGCGCGGCGGGCGTCGCCGTGTTCGATGAGATCGATGGCGGTGAGCAAGGTGTCGGCCAGCAGCGGCGGTGCGCCGGTGGTGAAGATGTAGCTGCGGCTCTTGCTCACCAGCCATTCGATCACGTCGCGCCGGCCCGCGACAAAGGCGCCGGAGACGCCGGCGGCTTTGCCGAGCGTGCCCATGTAGATCAGGCGCGGCGACGCGAGCCGGAAGTGGGCGAGGCTGCCGCGGCCTTGCGGACCCAGCACGCCGAAGCCGTGGGCATCATCGACCAGCAGCCAGGCGCGATGGGCTTCGGCGAGGGCGAGGAGTGCGGGCAGCGGGGCGAGATCGCCGTCCATGCTGAAGACGCTGTCGGTGACGATCAGCTTGCGCGGGGCGCGGGAAGTGGCGAGACGGGCTTCGAGGGCGGCGAGGTCGCAGTGCGGGTAGCGGACGAAGTTGGCGCGGGAGAGCAGGGCGCCGTCCACGAGGGAGGCGTGATTCACCTTGTCGGCGAAGATCGCGTCGCCGCGTCCGACGAGGGCCGGCATGACGCCGATGTTGGCCATGTAGCCGGTGGAAAAATAGAGTGCGTCGTCCATGCCGACGAAGTCGGCGAGGCGGACTTCGAGGGCTTCGTGACTGGCATAGTGGCCGCTGACGAGGTGCGAGGCGCCGGAGCCGACGCCCCAGCGACGGGCGCCGCGGGCGACGGCTTCGGCCAGCGCCGGCTCGGCGGCGAGGCCGAGGTAGTCGTTGGAGCAGAAGGCGACGAGTGACTCGGGGCGGTCGGCCAGTTGCGCAACGGGCGCGCAGGGGCCGGTGACGACGCGGCGGCGGCGGCGCAGGCCGGCCGCGTCGAGTTCGGCGAGGCCGGCGGAGATTTCGTCGAGCGGATCGATGGCTTCAGCCAAGACTGGCCTCCAGCGCGGCGGCGGTCCGGGTGGCGAGATGGTCGATTTCGTCGTTGGACAGGATGTAGGGCGGCATGGTGTAAACCGTGTTGCCGATCGGGCGCAGCAGGAGTTCGCGCTCGAGGGCTTCGGCGAAGAAGCGGCGGGCGAAGCCCGCGGGTGCGAGGGCCACGTCGAAGGCGAGAATCATGCCTTGCTGGCGCAGGTGGCGCACGGCCGGATGGGCGCCGACGGCGGCTTTGAAGGCGTCGCCCAGGCGCGTGGCCTGAGCCCGGTTGGCCGCGATCACGTCGTCCTGCACGAAGATGTCCAGCGTTGCAAGCGCGGCGCGGCAGGCCAGCGGGTTGCCGGTATAGCTGTGGGAGTGCAGGAAGCCGCGGGCGGTGTCGTCGTCGTAAAAGGCGGCAAAGACGTCGTCGGTGGTGAGCACGATGGACAAGGGCAGGTAGCCGCCGGAAATGCCTTTGGAGAGAAGCAGGAAATCCGGCCAGATGCCGGCCTGCTCGCATGCGAAGAAAGTGCCGCTGCGCCCGCAGCCGACGGCGATTTCGTCGGCGACGAGGTGCACCCGGTAGCGGTCGCACAAATCGCGGGCAAGGCGCAGGTATTCCGGGTCGTACATCGCCATTCCCGAGGCGCATTGCACCAGCGGTTCGACGATCAGCGCGGCGGTCTGGCCGGCGTGTTCGATGAGGTGCGCTTCGAGGGCCGCGGCGGCGCGGCGGGCAACCGTGACGGCGGTTTCGCCGGGTGCGGCATTGCGGGCGTCGGGGTTGGGCACGCAGGTGCCGGCGCGCACCAGCGGAGCGTAAGCGTCGCGGAACAGGGCGACGTCGGTGACGGCCAGGGCGCCGACGGTTTCGCCGTGGTAGCTGCCGGCGAGGCTGATGAAGCGGTTCTTTTCCGGTTGGCCGTGGTTACGCCAGTAGTGGGCGCTCATCTTGAGGGCGATCTCGGTGGCGGAGGCGCCGTCGGAGGCGTAGAAGGCGTGGCCGAGATTGTGGCCGGTGAGGGCGGCGAGGCGCTCGGAGAGTTCGACGACCGGTTCGTGGGTGAAGCCGGCGAGCATCACGTGTTCGAGGGTGTCGAGCTGCGCCTTGAGGGCGTTGCCGATGCGCGGGTTGGCGTGACCGAAGAGGTTGACCCACCAGGAGCTGATCCCGTCGAGGTAGCGGCGGCCGTCCATGTCGTAGAGCCATGCGCCTTCGCCGTGCTTGATGGGTACCAGCGGCAGTTGCTCGTGGTGCTTCATCTGGGTGCAGGGATGCCAGACGGCGGAAAGGGAGCGGGCGAGAAGGCTGGAATTGGCGGACATGATGCGGAGTTCGGCGGGGGCGCCTGCGGGGGCGTGGCGGTGTTCAGAAATGCAAAGTGGAGCGGCTCTTGTAAGCCGCCCCACCCAGGAGCCACATCGACGCGTGGCTGCGTATTGTGCCGCTTAGTTGTATGAGTAGAAGGTCTTGCTGCCAACGGCGATGTAAGCCGCGGTGGCGCGCAGGAGGCCGTAGAGGTTGTCGCTGCCGGTGACGGCGTTGGTGGTCGTGTTGCTGGGGATGACTTGCCAGGCGCCGTTTGCGTCGGTCTGCAGGGTGGTTCCGGCGTTGCCGACCGCGACGAAGCGGGTCGAGGCTGCAACCGCGTTGAGGTCGGCCGTGACGGGCGAGCTTGCGGCGGTCCAGGTGGTGCCGTCGATGCTGGTGAGGATCGTGCCGCCGGTGCCAACGGCCATGTAGCTGTAGCCCGTGGAGGTGGCGGTGGTGCTCATGACGGCGACGCCCTTGAGGGTGGTGCCGGTGCCGCAGGTGCCGGGAACGCTTGCGGCGGTCCAGGTGGCGCCGTCGCTGCTGGTGACAATCGTGCAGTCGGCGCCGACGGCCACCCACAGGCCGCTGGCCGAATAGGCGACGCCGAACAGATCCTTGCCGCTGCTGCGCCGCACCGTCCAGCTGGCGGCATCGGTCGAGCTGACGATGGTGCCCTGGTTGCCGACGGCGATGGCGACGCTGCCGGGAACAACGATGGCATTGAGGTTCTGGACCTGGCTCGTGGTGGTGGTGGCCTCGGTCCAGGTCGTGGTGTTGCTGCTGTAGTAGATCTTGCCGCCCTCGCCGACCGCGATGTACTTGCTGAGTCCGTAGGCCGCGCCGTTGAGTGTGGCGGTGATGGCCGTGGATACGGCATTCCAGGAGGACGTGCCGACGTAGGTCGGGACGTCGGTGCTGGAGTAAATCTTGCCGCCGTCGCCGACCGCGACGAAGGTTGCGGTGGAGTTGTCGCTATTGGTGCCGTAAGCAACGCTGCGCATGGTCGTGGCGGGCGAGGTCTTGGCCGCTTGCCAGATGCCGCCGGCCGGGCGGGGTGTCACCGCCGGGGCGTCGGCGCCCGGGCCGCCTTCGCCGCCGCTCTTGCGTCCATTGATGATGAAGTCGTAGACCACGCCGTTGGTCAGGCCGGTGACGACGTAAGGGGAGGAAATGCCCTTGCCCTTGTCGCCGACTTTGGCCTGCGCGCCGGTGATTTTTTTCCAGCTGTCGAGGGTCAGATCGGCGGTCGGTGCGTAGAAAAGCCAGTATTCGACGTCGGATTCCTGGTCCCAGGTGACGGTGACCTGGCCGTCGCCTTCGAACACCTTGAAATTCTGCGGAGCCGAAGCGGAACTGCCGCCACCGCCGCAGGCAGCGAGAAGGGCGGAGGTGAGAAGGGCGGCGAGCGCCGGGCGGAGTCGGGACGGGAGCATGAATTTGGCCATCGATTAACGGATCGAAGCAGGATTCTACAACAGCACGGCCGTCCGGCTTTCCTCCCGTGCAAGCCGGAGCGTGCGCGGGAGGGCGCCGACGCTCCGGAGGTCAGCTGTTTGTTACGCCGGTGAATTCCTTCAGCAGGATTTCCTGCGCTGCACGGCGGGTTGTGCGGGGATTCTTCCTGCGGTAATGGTTTTCGCTGTCGAGTTCCCACGCTTGGCAGTTGTCGCCCAGATAGGGGCGCAGACCTTCCTTCATGACGCGGCGTTTGACCCGCGGGTCGAGGATCGGGAAGGCGACTTCGATGCGTTTGAAGAAGTTGCGTTCCATCCAGTCGGCGCTGGAGAGGTAGAGCTTGTCGGCGCCGTCGGCGTGAAAGTAGAAGATGCGGTGGTGTTCGAGGAAGCGGCCGACCACCGATCGCACACGGATGTTGTCCGACAAGCCGGGCACGCCGGGTTTCAAGGCGCACACGCTGCGGGCGATGACGTTGATCTCCACGCCGGCCTGCGATGCCGCGTAAAGCGCTTCGATGGTTTCCGGTTCGAGCAGCGCATTGACCTTGACGATGATGCGGCCCTTGCGTCCCGCACGGGCGATTTCGGCTTCGTCGCGGATGGCGGCGACGACATTGGGTTGCAGCGTGAAGGGCGCCTGCCAGATGTGCTTGAGCTTGCCGGCCTGACCGAGGCCGGTGAGCTGCTTGAAGAGTTCCGCCACGTCGGCGCCGATCTCGTCGTTGGCGGTGAGCAGGCCGAAGTCGGTGTAAAAACGGGTGGTGCGCGGGTGGTAGTTGCCGGTGCCCAGATGCACGTAACGCTTGAGCCCGCGGTCTTCGCGGCGCACAAGCAGCAACAGCTTGGCGTGGGTCTTGTAGCCGAAGACGCCGTACACCACATGGGCGCCGACTTCTTCCAGGCGGGCCGCCCAGCCGATGTTGGCTTCCTCGTCGAAGCGCGCCATCAATTCGACGGCGACGGTGACTTCCTTGCCCTTTTGGGCGGCGCGGATGAGGTGTTCCATCAGCACGGAGTCGGTGCCGGTGCGATAGACCGTCATCTTCACGGCGACCACGTTCGGATCGTCGGCGGCCGCCTTGAGCAGTTCGATGACCGGCTCGAAACTCTGAAAGGGGTGGTGGAGCAGAATGTCCTGCCGGCGGATCGCGGCAAAGATGTTCTCGCGTTTGTCGAGGCCTTTCGGGCGGGTCGGCTGGAAGGAGCGATATTTGAGATCGGGGCGGTCGACCCAGTCCGGCACCTGGTTGAGGCGCACCGGGTTGACCATGCCGGGGACGCGATAGACGTCGGCCTGACCGAGCCCGAACTGCTTCATAAGGAAGCCGGCCATGGCTTCCGAGCAGTTGTCGGCCAGTTCGAGGCGAACGGCGTCGCCGAAGTGGCGCTGCTGCAGTTCGCCCTTCAGGGTGGCTCGGAGATCCTTGACTTCCTCCTCATCCACGAACATGTCGGAGTTGCGGGTGACCCGGAACTGGTAGCAGCCGAGGACGTTCATGCCCTCGAACAGTTCGCCGACGTGGGCGTGGAGAAGGGACGACAAGAAGACGAAACCGTAGTCCACGCCGGTGAGTTCCGGCGGCAGGCGGATCACGCGGGGCAGGGCGCGGGGCGCCTGGACGATGGCCGTGCCGGAATTGCGCCCGAAGGCGTCACGTCCTTCGAGCTCGACCGCGAAGTTGAGGCTCTTGTTGAGCACCCGCGGAAAAGGATGGGCCGGGTCGAGGCCGATCGGCGTGAGGATGGGCATCACCTCGCGCATGAAATATTCACGAGCCCACAGGTGCTGGGCGTCGGTCCACACGCTGCGGCGCAGGAAGACGATGCCCTCCTGGGCCAGGGCCGGCAGGATGGTGTTGTTGAGCAGGTTGTACTGCTCGCTGATGATGCCGTGCACCTCGCGGCTGATGCGTCCGTGCAGCGCCGACGGGGTCAGGCCGTCGGTGGTGGTGACGACGCTGCCGAGCCGCATCTGCTCCTTGACGCCGGCCACGCGGACTTCGAAGAACTCGTCGAGGTTGCTCGAGACGATGCACAGAAAGCGCAGACGCTCCAGCAGCGGTACCGAGGGATCGGCTGCCTGGGCGAGCACGCGGCGCTGAAATTGAAGAAGGGACAGCTCGCGGTTGATGAAGTGATCGTAGTTGAACTGACGTTCGGTGGCGGGCTGGCGCATGGGCTCTCCTGGCGAATCTTCCGATTGAATCCTTAGTATGTGACGTTTTTGTTACCGCGGTATGACGTTGGATGTCAATGTTGGCGCTTGCGTCGATCGCTGCGGAGCCGTCACTCGCGGATGCTAGAATCCTCGGCCTCTGCGCCGCAAGGCGCGCTTTTTCTGTCTGATTTTCATGAATCGCGAATTGATTGCCGCTATCGATCTGGGTTCCAACAGCTTCCGCCTGCAGATCGGGCGGATCGTCAATGACCAGATTTATCCCCTCGATGGCATCAAGGAGGCCGTGCGTCTTGCCGCCGGCTTGTCCCCCGACCGCATGCTCGATGCCGCATCGCAGTTTCGAGGCCTCGGTGCCTTGCGCTGCTTCAACGAGCGCATCCGCGACTACCCGGTCGATGCCGTCCGGGCCGTGGCGACCAATACCCTGCGGGTTGCCAAGAACGCGCCCCATTTTCTGGTGCAGGCCGAGGCGGCGCTGGGCTTTCCCATCGAAGTCATCGCCGGTCGGGAGGAGGCGCGCCTGATTTACGTCGGCGTCGCCCACACCCTGCCCAATCCTCACAAGCAACAGCTGGTCGTCGACATCGGCGGCGGGTCGACGGAGTTTGTGATCGGCAAGAGTTTCAAACCCATTGCGCTGGAATCGCTCTACATGGGGTGTGTCAGCTATTCCTTACGCTATTTTCCCGAAGGACGTATCGACAAGCGCGGCATGCGCGACGCGGAAATGGCCGCGCAGAAGGAGATCCAGACCATTGCCCACGCCTACCGCGAAGTGGGCTGGGAGGAGGCGGTGGGTTCCAGCGGCTCGGCCAAGGCGTTGGTGGACGTCCTCGAACTGAACGGCTTGTCCGACGGCGGCATCACCCGCAGCGGGCTTGAGAAGCTGCGTGCGCTGATGCTCAAGGCCGGGCACATGGACAATCTGAATCTCGACGGGATGCGACCCGATCGCATTCCGGTGTTCACCGGCGGTGTCGCGATCATGTGGGCGGTGTTCCAGGAACTGGGACTGGAGCGCATGACTTTCTCCGAAGGCGCGCTGCGCTTGGGGGTGCTTTACGACCTCCTCGGGCGCTATCACCACCACGATCTGCGCGACGCCACGGTTTCGGCCTTCGTCGAGCGCTACGGTGTGGATCACGTCCATGCCCGTCAGGTGGCGGATACGGCGTGCGCCTTTCTGCGGCAACTCGACCCTTCCACCGCGGAGGCGGAGAACATGGATCGACGCTTCCTCGAATGGTCGGCGATGCTCCATGAGGTCGGCGTTTCGGTTGCCCACTCGAGTTACCACAAACACAGCGCCTACATCCTGGGCAACGCCGACATGCCGGGGTTTTCGCGCATGGATCAGGGGCGTCTGGCGCGCATGGTGCTGGCCCACCGGGGTAAGTTGTCGCGGGTCGGCGGGCTCGATCCGGAGAGTCAGGAGTGGCGCCTGATCCTCTGTTTGCGGCTGTCGGCGGTGGTGCATCGGGCTCGCGACGCGCGAGGCATTCCGCCGCTGCGCCTGAAGCGCGAAGGACGCGGACATGTGGTGGTGGCCGATGGCGAATGGCTGCGCAACCTGCCTCTCACCGCCGCTGCGCTGGATGAAGAAGAGCGTCATTGGCAGGCCATCGGCCTGCCAATGAAGGTTCGTGTCGAACGTGCCGCACACCGCCCGGCCAGCCTCTGATCCGGCAGCCATGCCACCGGATGCCCGTCCGCTACCGGCAATCAGCGGCGACGGCGCAAGCGCAGATGGGACGATCGCCTTGTCGGGCGATTGGACCCTGCGGCTGCTGACTCCCGTGCTCGCGCACATCCGCGGGCGGCTGACGGCGGTGTCCGGCGACGCGGCCCTTGCCATCGTCTGGGATCTGTCCGGCGTGACCCGCCTCGACAGTTTCGGTGCACTGCTGCTGTGGCGCAGCTGGGGGCGACGTATCCCGCCGCAGATCGTGCTTCCTGCGCGCTTGGAGTCGATCTTCACGCGGTTGGCGAGTCTCGGCGACGGGACGCTTCCGGTCGAACCGCCTTATCGCTTTCTCGATGCCACCGCCCATCTGGGCGGTTTGTTGTTCGGCTTGGTCCATCATCTGACCAACTTCGTGGCGCTGATCGGCCAACTGCTGCTCGATCTCCTTTACTTGCTGCGCAGTCGCGAGCATTGGCCGCTTCTCGAAATGTCGGCCAATTTCTATAAGGTCGGAGTCAAGGCCATGCCGGTGACGGCGCTGGTCGGCTTTCTGATCGGCGTCGTGATGTCCTACTTGTCTGCGTTGCAGTTGCGGGCCTTCGGGGCGGACGTGTTCATCGTCAACATCCTCGGTCTGGGCATCATCCGGGAGCTGGGGCCGGTGTTGGTGTCGGTGCTGGTGGCCGGGCGCTCGGGTTCGGCCATGACGGCCCAGCTCGGTGTGATGCGGGTCACGGAGGAAATCGACGCGCTCGCCACGATGGGCATCTCGCGCCATGTGCGCCTTGTGCTGCCCAAGGTGGTGGCCCTGGCACTGGCGATGCCGCTGCTCACGCTGTGGGGTTCGGCGGTGGCGATTTTCGGGGGCATGGTGTCGGCCAATCTGCAGCTGGACATGAGCTACGATTATTTTCTCAATGCGCTGCCCAAAGCGGTGCCCTTGGCCAACGTCGTCATCGGGCTGGGCAAAGGCGCGGTGTTCGGCCTGCTGATTGCGCTGGTGGCCTGCCATTTCGGTTTGCGGGTCAAGCCCAACACCGAAAGCCTGTCGGCCAACACAACTGCCTCGGTGGTGACTTCGATCACCGTCGTGATCATTGTGGACGCGATATTCGCCATCGCCACCCGCTCCATCGGGCTGCCTTACAAATGAACGCGACGAGCCCGGCGGCGGGTGTCTTCCCGGTCGAACTGAAAGGCGTGTCCACCCGTTTCGGTCGTACCTGGGTCCATCGGAACATCGATCTGGCCGTTCCGGCAGGCGAGGTGGTGGCGCTGGTCGGAGGTTCGGGCAGCGGCAAGACGACCTTGCTGCGCCAGATGGTCGGCCTGCTGCAACCCGCCGCGGGCGAAGTGCGCCTTTTCGGCGAGCCGCTGTTTTCGGGCAGTCGTGCCGACCAACTGGCGCGCCGCCATCGCTTCGGCATGTTGTTCCAGCATGGTGCGCTGTTCTCGGCGCTCAACGTGTTTGCCAATGTCGCCTTTCCGCTGCGGGAATTTGGGGTGAGCGACGAGGCCATGTTGCGCGATCTGGTGCTGCTCAAGCTGGCGATGGCCGAACTGGAGCCGGACGTGGCCCTGCGCATGCCGGCGGAGCTTTCCGGCGGCATGATCAAGCGGGTCGCACTGGCACGGGCGCTGGCCCTGGAGCCCGAGCTGCTGATTCTCGACGAGCCGACCGCCGGTCTCGATCCGGACCTCAGCGCCGGTTTTGTGCGCCTGATCCGCGCGTTGCACAAGGCGCTGGGACTGACGGTCATCCTCGTCACCCATGACCTCGACACGCTGGCGGCCTTGGCCACCCGCGTGGCCGTGCTTTCCGAAGGGCGTATACTCGCCTTCGGCCCTCTCGACGAGATCATGACGGTGCAGGATCCCTTCATCGAACGCTTTTTCCACAGCGAGCGCAGTCAGGTTGCGCTGGCGCGCGGGCGCGCCGAAAACTGATGGAAAGCCGTTCCCACGCCATCGTCGCGGGCCTCTTCGCGATCTTCCTGAGCGTCGGCCTAGTGCTCACCCTATGGTGGTTTTCGGATAAGCGCGAGCAGACCCGCGACGTGCTGCTGGTGAGTTCCGGGAGCGTCAACGGGCTCAATCTTCAAGCCGCCGTGCGCTATCGCGGCATCGTTGCCGGAAAAGTCGCGTCCATCGATCTCGACCCGGCCGATCCGCACAATCTGCTGGTCACCGCACGCATTCGCGCCGATTTGCCGATCACCCGGGCCACCCGGGCCAAGCTGGCTTCCCAGGGTGTGACCGGGCTGGCCTTCATTTCCCTTGACGACAGTGGAGACGATCCCGTGCCGCTGGCCGGCGATGGCAACGGTCCGCCGCGGCTGCGGCTGGCGCCGGGCCTCGTCGATGAAGTCGCCGCTGCTTCGATGCAGACCCTCAAGCGAGTGGGGGAGCTGGCCGAGCGCCTGACGGTACTTGCCGCGCCGGAAAACATTGCCCGCATCGAACGCACCCTCGCCAATCTCGAATCGTCGAGCCAGGGGCTCGACCGAACGCTGAAGGAGGCACCCCAGACGCTGGCCGCGGTGCGGCAGCTCTTTGGCAAGGACAACCTCGCGCGCATCGGCCGATCCCTGGACAACCTGGAGCGCCTGAGCGGAGAGGCCGTTCCGCTGGCTCGCGAAGGGCGCAGCCTGATCGTCAAACTGCAAACGGTGAGCGACCGCATCGACAACCTCGCCGGCACAACCGGCGAAGGCCTCGCCACCAGTACGCTGCCGCGCCTGAATGTGTTGCTGCAGGAGCTCACCACCACCTCGCGGCAGCTCTCCGACCTGCTCGACGAGATCGACGACTCCCCGCAACTGTTGTTGCTCGGCCGGCGCAAGCCGCCTCCTGGGCCCGGCGAGGCCGGTTTCCGGGTGGGAGAGGGCAGCCGTTGAGCGGCGCCCGGACAGAAACCCGAACGGAACTCCACCCGATGGCGCGCACGCTTCTTTCCCGAATTCTTCCCGCGGCGATCTGTCTGTTTGGGCTCGGCGCCTGTGGCTCCGTGCCCAAGGCTGCGCCGGGCTACGCCGTGCATGATTTTGGCCCCTTATCCGAAGCCTCGGCGCGGCCGCTGGCTTTTTCGCTGCGTACTGCCGAAGTGGTGCCGGCTCCGTGGCTTGCGTCCACTGGCATGCAGTACCGTCTGGCTTACGCCCAGCCGACACGGCGCTTGGTGTTCGTCGAAAACCGCTGGGCGGCCCAGCCGGGGCAATTGGTCGAACTGGCCATCAAGCGCGGGATGAAGGCCGGCGATTCCGCGCTGGCGACAACGGGCTGCAGGCTGCGTGTCGATCTCGACGAGTTCGTCCAGGTTTTCGATTCGGAAGGGGTCAGCCGCGGTGTCGTCGAAGCCCGCGCCTTCCTGCTGGCACCGCGCAGCGACCAGCTCATCGCAACGCGCAGCTTCAGCGCGACCCACCCGGCGCCGTCGCCCAATGCGGTGGGAGGCGTGGTGGCGCTGCGCGAGGGTGTCGAACAGCTTGAACGCGAGCTTTTCGGTTGGCTCGATGCCTTGGCCGCGGAACGTGCGGCGCGTCCGTCCGACAGCCTGCGCAGCCGCTGTGGCGCCTGATTTTTCCGCGACCGGCAGGGACTTGCCGGCACTTTCACAAACGAGGAGACAAAACCCATGAACGCAGTTGTCGATACGCACACCGAACCCATGTTGCTGCGCCAGGATGCCGATGGCGTTGCCACCGTGACGCTCAACCGGCCGGGCCAGTTCAATGCCCTGTCGCAAGCCATGCTTGAAGCTTTGCTCGCCGAGCTCGAAGGCATCGCCGCCGACAAATCGGTGCGCGTCGTGGTGCTTGCCGGTGCGGGCAAGGCCTTTTGCGCCGGCCACGATCTGAAGGAGATGCGCGGCAACCATACCAAGGCTTTCCAGCAGGCGTTGTTCCGCCTGTGCGGCAAGGTGATGATGCAGATCGTGAACATGCCCCAGCCGGTGATTGCCCGCATTCACGGCATCGCCACTGCCGCCGGTTGCCAACTGGTGTCGATGTGCGATCTGGCGGTGGCGTCCGAGGTGGCACGGTTTGCCGTGTCAGGCATCAATGTCGGTCTGTTCTGCGCCACGCCCAGTGTCGGCCTGTCCCGCAACATGGGGCGCAAACAGGCTTTCGAGATGCTGGTCACCGGCGATTTCATCGACGCAGCCGAGGCTCAGCGTCGCGGCCTGGTGAATCGCGTCGTTGCCCTCGACGCGCTGGACGACGAGGTGGCGAAGCTCGCTGCGTCGATCTGTGCCAAGTCGCCGGTGGCCGTCGCGATGGGCAAGCAGATGTTCTACGCCCAGCTTGAAATGGGCCTCGATGCCGCCTACCAGCAGGCCGCCGAAGTCATGGCCTGCAACATGATGTGCGACGACGCGGCCGAAGGCATCGACGCCTTCATGGCCAAGCGCAAGCCGGTCTGGACGGGTAAGTGACACCCCGCCGAGCGCCGTGCTGATCGACACCCACTGCCATCTGGACGCCGCCGAGTTCGACGGCGATCGGGCGGCGGTGCTGGCGGCGGCGCGGGCTGCCGGCGTCGGCGGTTTTCTGGTGCCGGCGGTCGGGGCGGCGGATTTCGAGGCCGTGGCAGCGCTGAGCGCCGCGCACCCGGATTGCCGTCACGCCTTCGGCATTCATCCGATGTACGTCTGGCAGGCGCATGAATCCGATCTCGAGTTGCTGCACGCCAGGCTCGCCGAAGGAGGCGCCGTAGCGGTTGGCGAGATCGGGCTGGACGGTCATGTGGCCGACGGCGACCTGCCCCTGCAGACACGCTACTTCGAAGCCCAGCTCAAGCTCGCGCGGGAGTTCGGACTGCCGGTGGTGCTGCATGTCCGGCGCGCCCAGGACCAGATCCTCAAATATCTGCGCCGGATCGGCGTGCCGGGGGGCATCGCCCACGCGTTCAATGGCAGTCGCCAGCAGGCCGAGGCCTTTATCGGGCTGGGTTTCCGGCTCGGCTTTGGCGGCGCGATGACCTACATCGGTTCTCGCCGCATCCGCGAACTGGCGGCCAGCCTGCCGCTGTCGGCCATCGTTCTGGAAACCGACGCGCCCGACATCCCGCCGGCCTGGGGGGCGGGATTGCGCAACGATCCGGCCAATCTTGGCCGCTTCGCCGGCGTACTGGCGGAACTGCGCGGGATGCGCGTCGAAGAGGTGGTGGCCGCGACCGGCGCCAATGCGCAGGCGGCGATTCCCGGACTGGCGTCGCTCGGCGTGTCTATGGCGCTGGGGCGGGCGGCGGGTTGATGGTCGTGTTGCTGTGGACGATGAGGTTGCCGATCTCGGCTTTCATTGCTGCGAGATCGCCGTCGAATTTTTCGCAATTCATCATCGACACCCCGAAAACATATGCATAGAGGAGCATGCTGCGGGTCGAGGCTTCGTTCATCGGCATGCCGCAGGCGAGGAACAGATCGCGGGCACAGCGCAGGCGGCAGGTGTCCACCTCCTCGACGGTCTGCGCCGCGGCCGGATCGCGTCTCGCCCATTCACGCACGGCCAGTTCGATGAGTATGCCTTTGTTGTTCCGGTTGGCGCTGTAGATATCGATGACGTGGAAAATCTGCTCCGTTCCGCGCGTGGGGTCTGGCCGGGTCTGCTTGACGATGTCGCGGATGCGGCCGTCCTTCCAGTTTTCGAGGATGCCGTTGAGGAGATCCTGACGGTCCTTGAAATGCCAGTAGAAACTGCCTTTGGTGACGTTCAGGCGCCTCGCCAGGGTTTCGACCCTGACGCCGCTCACCCCTTCGTCGGCAAGGGTGCCGAAAGCGGCCTGGATCCAGGCGGAACGGTCAAGTTGAGCGCGGGGTGGCTTTTCCATACGGAGTAGTATTGACGCTGGTGTCTCCATACGCTACCGTATTGAAAGTGACAAAGCAAGGCTGGCTGTGAGAAGCTGGCGACTGCATCGCCATATTCGTTTCGGCTGTGTGTCGTGCGTATGGCTTGTCAAAAAAAGGGGTTTGCAGGCAGATAAGGCGAGGCATCAACGCTTTGCCGCAAACCGTTAAGATGGTGGAGAACCTTTTCAGTAAAGGAGCGCAGCATTGAAGATTCTGGTTCCAGTTAAACGCGTGGTTGACTACAACGTCAAGGTACGTGTCAAGAGTGACGGTTCCGGCGTGGATCTCGCCAACGTCAAGATGTCTATGAATCCGTTCGACGAAATCGCGATCGAAGAGGCCGTGCGTCTCAAGGAAGCCGGCGTGGCCACCGAGGTGGTGGCAGTGTCCTGCGGCGTGGGTGCTTGCCAGGAAACCCTGCGCACCGCGATGGCAATCGGCGCCGACCGCGGCATCCTCGTCGAAACCGACGTGGATCTGCAGCCGCTGGCGGTGGCCAAGCTGCTCAAGGCACTGTGCGACAAGGAGCAGCCGCAGGTTGTGATTTGTGGCAAGCAAGCCATCGACGACGACGCCAACCAGACCGGCCAGATGCTTTCCGCACTGATGGGCTGGCCGCAGGCCACGTTTGCTTCCAAGGTTGCGGTGGGCAGCGGCAAGGCGACCGTCACCCGCGAAATCGATGGCGGCCTCGAGACTCTCGAGATCGCTCTTCCGGCCGTGGTCACCACCGACTTGCGGCTCAACGAGCCGCGTTATGCAACGTTGCCGAACATCATGAAAGCCAAGAAGAAGCCGCTTGAAACCATCAAGCCGGCCGATCTGGGCGTCGATGTGGCGCCGCGCCTGACGACCGTCAAAGTTGTCGAGCCGGCCAAGCGCAGTGCCGGTGTCATCGTGGCTGACGTTGCTCAGCTAGTTGAAAAACTCAAAAACGAAGCGAAGGTGCTGTGATGACGATCCTGGTTGTTGCCGAGCACGACAATGCGTCTCTGAAGGGCGCCACCCTCAATACCGTCAGTGCCGCTGCCAAGCTGGGCGGCGATCTCGCGATACTCGTCGTCGGATCGGGCGCCGGTTCCGTCGCCGAAGCGGCTGCGAAGGTCGCTGGCGTGGCCAAGGTGCTGGTTGCCGATTCGGCCATTTTTGCTGATCAGTCCGCTGAAAACCTGGCCGCTCAAGTTGTTGCCGTAGTGAAGGCTGCCGGCGGTTCGATCAGTCACGTGTTGGCGCCAGCCACCACTTTCGGCAAGAACGTGCTGCCCCGCGTGGCTGCCTTGCTGGATGTGGCGCAAATCTCGGAAATCGTCGCCGTCGAATCCGCCGATACTTTCGTGCGTCCGATCTACGCCGGCAATGCGCTGGCCACGGTCAAGTCGTCCGATGCGGTCAAGGTGATCACCGTGCGCACCACGGCCTTTGAAGCGGCGGGCGAGGGTGGTTCGGCGGCGGTCGAGCAGGTGGCGGCCTGTGCCGATCTGGGTCTGACCAAGCTGGTCGGTCGCGAGCTGACCAAGTCGGCCCGGCCCGAGTTGGGTGCTGCCAAGATCATCGTTTCCGGCGGTCGCGGCATGGGCAGCGGCGAGAACTACCACAAGGTTCTTGAGCCGCTGGCCGACAAGATCGGTGCTGCCTTGGGCGCCAGCCGCGCGGCCGTCGATGCCGGCTATGTGCCCAACGACTATCAGGTCGGTCAGACCGGCAAGATCGTCGCGCCCCAGCTCTATCTGGCCGTTGGTATCTCCGGCGCCATTCAGCACTTGGCGGGGATGAAGGATTCCAAGGTGATCGTCGCGATCAACAAGGATCCGGAAGCCCCGATCTTCCAGGTGGCCGACTACGGTCTTGTGGCCGATCTGTTCGAAGCCGTCCCGCAACTGACGGCCGCTGTCTGAGGAAGCATTCAGACCTGGGTCTGACTGAATGAACTTCGCGCCCGATCTCTTTTCCGTCGAGTGGCATGTGTTTGCCATCGTCTGCGGAATTGGGGTCGCGGCGTGGGTTTTGCGGACAGCCTCTTGGCGTCGCTTGACTGACGGGCATCAACTCAACGCTCTGCTGGGTTCGGCGGTCATCCTGACTTTGCTGTGGAGTCTGAACGCCGGCGTGCGTCCCGGTCTCAACCTCCATCTGCTGGGGGCGATGGCGACCACCCTGATTTTCGGGCCTCAACTGGCCATCGTCGTCATGGCGCTGGCTCTCGCGGGAATCACTTTCAACGGAAGTACCGAATGGGCGGCCTATCCGCTCAATCTGCTGGTCATGGGGATCGTTCCGGTCGCTGTCAGCAGGCTTTACTTCCGTATCGTCGAAGGCTGCTTGCCCAAGCATTTCTTTGTCTATATCTTCGTCAATGCCTTCATCGGCGCTGCGCTGATCGTACTCGTCCAGGGTCTTGTCGCGTCGCTGATGCTGACTGCCGCCGGTGCTTACCCGGTGGATCTGCTGTTGTCCGAATACCTCCCGTTTTTCCTGCTGCTGGGATTTGCAGAAGCCTGGTTGTCGGGAATGACGCTGACCTTGTTGGTGGTCTATCACCCGGAATGGGTGGCGAGCTTCGATGACCGCAGTTACTTGTTGAACAAGTAAGCCGGCCTTCGGGTCGCCCAAACCTAAAAAAACATTCCGTGGAGAAAATACAATGAGCTCTTACAACGCCCCTATTCGTGATATGCAGTTTGTCATGCGCGAGCTGGCCGATCTCGAGGCCGTCGCGGCCTTGCCGGGCTGCGAGGATGCCGCTCCCGACGTGGTCGATGCGATTCTCGAGGAAGCCGGCAAGTTCGCTGGCGGCGTGCTGGCGCCCCTGAACTGGAGCGGCGACCAGGAAGGCGCCCGCTGGGATAACGGTGTCGTGCATACCGCCACCGGCTGGAAGGATGCCTACAAGCAGTTCGCCGAGGCGGGCTGGACGGCATTGGCGGGCGAGCCGGAATTCGGCGGCCAGGGTCTGCCCAAGCTCGTCTCCACGGCAGTGATGGAAATGTGGAAGTCGGCCAACATGGCCTTCTCCCTGTGTCCGATGCTGACGACCGGTGCCATCGAAGCCATCAAGCTGCGCGGCAGCGACGAGCAGAAGGCGGCTTTCCTGCCCAAGATGGTGAGCGGCGAGTGGACCGGTACGATGAACCTGACCGAGCCCCAGGCCGGTTCCGATCTGGCCGCCGTGCGCACCCGCGCGGTGCCCGAGGGTGATGGCACCTACAAGATCTTCGGCCAGAAGATCTTCATCACCTACGGCGAGCACGACATGACCGACAACATCATCCATTTGGTGTTGGCCCGCCTGCCGGATGCCCCCGAGGGTGTGAAGGGCATTTCGCTGTTTGTGGTGCCGAAATTTCTGCTCAAGGCCGACGGTACGCCGGGCGAGCGCAACGACGTGCATTGCGTTTCCATCGAACACAAGCTCGGCATCCACGCCAGCCCAACGGCCGTGCTGGCCTTCGGCGACAAGGGCGGCGCCATCGGCACGCTGGTCGGCGAGGCCAACCGCGGTCTTGAGTACATGTTCATCATGATGAACGAGGCCCGCTTTGCGGTCGGCATGGAGGGTCTGGCGCTGTCCGAACGGGCCTATCAACATGCCCTGGCCTACGCCAAGGACCGCGTGCAGGGTACCGATGCCGGCGTTCGCGGCGGTCCGAAGGTGAATATCCTGCACCACGCCGACGTGCGTCGTCTGCTGATGAACATGAAGTCCACCACCGAAGCCATGCGTGCGCTGGCTTATGTGGTCGGTTCCGCGACCGACATGGCCCATCATCATCCGGACGAAGCCGTGCGTGCCCGTAACCAGGCTTTTGTCGACCTGATGATTCCGGTGGTCAAGGGCTGGTGCACCGAGAACTCCATTGCCGTCACCTCCGACGGCGTGCAGGTGCATGGCGGCATGGGCTTTATCGAGGAAACCGGCGCTGCCCAGCACTTCCGCGATTCCCGTATCACGTCGATCTACGAAGGCACGACAGCCATCCAGGCCAACGACCTGATCGGCCGCAAGATCGCCCGCGAAAACGGTCTGACCGTGACGGCGCTGGTTGCCGAGATGCGCAAGGTCGAAGCGCAACTGGCCGAAGCGGCTGGCGACGAATTTGCCGCGATCCGCAAGTCGCTGTCCGCCGGCATCACGGCCGTGGAAGAGGCCGTGGCCTACATCGTGGCGACCTATGGCAAGAACATCAAGGCCGCTTCGGTGGGCTCGGTGCCTTTCCTGAAACTGCTGGGCATCGTTGCCGGTGGTTGGCAAATGGGTCGCGCCGCGCTGATTTCGTCCCGTCGTCTGGCCGAAGGCAGCGGCGACGCTTCCTTCTACAAGACCAAGATCACCACCGCGCGCTTCTACGCTGACCACGTCCTGTCCCAGGCCCCCGGCCTGGCTTACACGGTCGTGAACGGCGCGGCCGGTGCCCTCGATCTGACCGAAGACCAGTTCTGAACCAGACCCGGAGCGGAATGTGACGAGAGGGGCCGTAAGGCTCCTCTTTCCGTTAACACGGTGCGGTCAGTGTCTTTCCGGAAAATGTCGCAGCCACAGCCATGCGACGGCAAGCTGAACCAGGACGGTCAAGCTACAGGTGCCGGTAAGGTAGCAGCAGACCGCCGGAAGCCGGCCTTCGAGCGCTTCTTCGCAGAGAATGCCAAGCGCGAAGAAAAACAGAGTCAGTACGGCCCATTTGACCATGAAGCCCGGCAAGTGCAGGCCCATGCGGCGGTTATGACGGTAGTTCTGGCTTTGTTCAAGGCGGCTGCCGCAGGTGGCGTCGCGGAAATGGGAGAAGGGCCACAGGAAGCGATACAGGACATGCAGGAAGGTCTCGCGAGCGGGCTGCCGAATCTTGTCCATGATCTGCCTCCGTTATCGGGCGGATCGGCATAGTCTGCACCGCCTCGACGATGGCGGAAAGGGTTGTGATGGCGGATTGGTGCCCAGACGGTTTTGCGTTAAAAAGGCAGAACCGCTCGGTTGTCGTTTCAGGGAATCAAGGAGATGTAATGAAACTGCTTCGATGGTCTGTCGCCTTGAGCCTCGCCGGCATGGTCGGTGCAGTGTCGGCGGAAGGTGAGTCCGATCCGACGCTCGCGCGTAACCTCGCTGCCACTTGCGCCAATTGCCACGGCACAGACGGCCGTGCGCAGCCGGGTCCGGGGATGGAAGCACTGGCCGGAGGCGATGCCGACCGGATGATGCAGAAACTGCGCGATTTCCGTTCCGGCGCGCGGCCGGCGACGATCATGCACCAGATATCGCGGGGTTATACCGAAGCGCAACTTCAACTGATTGCGGCGTATTTTGCCGCCCGGAAATGAGCGGAGGGCGCATGGAGAATCGACGCAATTTTCTCAAACGCACGGCCCTTGTCGGCGGTGTGCTGGCCTTGCCCGGCCTTGCTGGCTGCGCACTGCCGTCCCGTGCGCGGGCGCATGTGGTGGTTGTGGGCGGCGGCTTCGGCGGTGCTACGGTGGCCAAATATCTGCGGATGTGGAGCAGCGCAGGCGTCGACGTGACCCTGATCGAGCGCAATCCGCAGTTCATTTCCTGTCCGATGTCCAATCTGGTGATCGGCGGTGAGCGGACGATGGCCGACATCACCATGAGTTATGCGGGTCTTCGCGACAACTGGGGCGTCCGTGTGATGCAGGACAGCGTGAGCGCCATCGATACGACGGCCCGTAGCCTGCGGCTGGCGAGCGGCGGGACACTTTCTTACGACAGGTTGGTGCTGTCTCCCGGTGTCGACTTCATGTATGACCGGGTCCCCGGCCTGGAAAGCGAGGATGCCCGGAGTCGGGTGCTGCACGCCTGGAAGGCCGGCGCTCAAACCGCGGCGCTGCGCAAGCAACTCGAAGAGATGGCGGATGGCGGTGTCTATGCGCTGACGATTCCCAAGGCGCCCTACCGTTGTCCGCCGGGGCCTTACGAACGGGCCTGTCTGGTAGCGAATTATTTCAGCAGGGCCAAGCCGAAGTCGAAGGTGCTGGTGCTCGACGCCAATGAGGAAATCACCTCGAAAAAGGGGCTCTTCACAAAGGCCTTCGAGAAATACGCCGGCATTCTCGAATATCGCCCGAACAGCGAACTGCGCGAGGTGGATGCGGGCCGTCGGACGGCGATCCTGGACTTCGAGTCGGTCAGGGCCGACGTACTCAATGTGGTACCGCCCCAGCGTGCCGGCGACATCGCTGCAAGCTCGGGGCTCAAGCTCGTCAACGGGCGCTGGGTGGATGTGGATTGGCTGACCTTCGAGTCGCTGAACACGCCGGGCGTGCATGTGATCGGCGACGCAATTTTCCCTGCGCCGACGATGCCCAAGTCGGGTCATGTGGCCAATCAGCAGGCCAAGGTGGCGGCGGCGGCGATTCTCAGCCTGCTTGCCGGTGAGCCGCCCAATCCGGCGCCGTTACTGATGAACACCTGCTACAGCTTTGTGGATTCCAAGAACGTCATCCACGTGAGCTCGGTGCATCGGTACGATGTGGCGACGAAAACGGTGCTGCCGGTGCCAGGCGCCGGTGGTGTGTCGGTCGCTGCGAACGAACTCGAGGGCGTGTATGCCCAAGCCTGGGCCAGAAACATCTGGGCAGACATGTTGCTCTGATGTGTTGCGACCGGAGCATGTCCCTGCTCCGGCTTCCGATGCGGTGTTTATTTCCGGCTGAATTTTCCGGCGAGCGCGGCGAGCTTGCGGAGGTGTTCCTGCTCTGCCGCTGCCGCGGCTGCCTGGGCGGCTTCGGCGGCCTTTTCGGCTTTGTGTTTCTCGGCTTTGGCCTTGAAGTGCTCGCGCAGCTTCTGCGTGGCAAGCTCATGCTGTTCGGCGGTAACCGGGGCCGACGGGGTGCCGTCGAGGTTGAAGCGGGTCTCGGCGTTTTGCAGCGCCTTGAGGTAAGGAATGGATTGCGTGTGGAAACGCATGGCCGCCTTCAGGCGCTTCTTGTCCAAATCCGGGCGCTGGGCCATCAGCTGCTTGTCGATACCGATCGCGAGCGGCTTGAAGTCTCCGAAAACCGGGAACTCCTTCCGGAGCGCCTTCAGCATGTCCTTCGACGTCGGCAGTACTGCCGCTTCTTGTTGAGTCGGTTCTTCCATTGCGGGGTAGAGGGTGAGCCTTGGAGGGTTGGAATGTTAGCACCGCGGCCGGGTTCTCGCTGTGTTCATCCTTGTTTCCGAGTTTCCGGAGGTTGCTGAATGGAAACTTGAGAGGGCCGAACGTGCTCAGTCGCGACAGTATTGGGAGGTGGGTCAAAAGCGCGCAAATCGAGTGACAAATGAAATCTCGGATGGCTGCGTTGTCCCAATCTGGCCCTCTGAAAACAAACTTGAGATGAGTTCGGGGCGGGTCGTGGGTGATGGACCCGAATTGGTGGTGTTCCTGACGCAGTGCCGACAGACATGGCTTATCTTTCGCTGCGCCCGGATGCCGGCTGTCCCTCGGGAAGGTTGTCCTGCCACGCTGCATACGTGATCGAGGTGCCCGCAAGGCGCCAACTCGTGCGGCCGTTATCCGGGCGTCCAAGTACGGTAGCGGATGCAGCGCTAGGGCTGTTGAATTCCACGTCCTTCGCAAACACCAGATACGTGTCGTCGGCCGAGGGGATCAGCGCGCTGGCGCCAAGCAATTCGTCGCGGAGTTGCCGATACCCGTGGGCTTGGCCGTTCCAGTCGCGTTTGGCCTGTGAGCCGGCCAGGACCAGGAATGTGGAGCCCGTTTCCCGGGCGGTGGCGGTCAAGCCGTGCTTGGCGCTTTCCAGTTCGAACAGGGCGTCGCCGCTGAGCTGCTGGAGTTCAGCCAGCATCGCCTCGGCCAGATCGGACCGGCTCATGCGGTCCTGCAGTTGCCAGTGGGCTTCCAGGACGTCGATCATTTTTGCCTGTCGTTGCGCCATCACATCCTCAGTCCATTCGTTGTGCTGCAAGACCTCGGTGGTCAGGGCGAAGGCACTGACGCCGCCCCGCGTGAAGTAGGCGTTCTTCTTCTTCTCGAATTCGTAGTTACTGGCAGCACTGTTCTTCTTGCGGCTCAAAAGCGTTAGGTTGCCCAGTCGATGAACCCAGCGCTGATGTGTGAGCGGCTCGGAAACCCAGGTCAGCCACTGGCTGTTCGGGGCAGGCTGCTGCGGGAGAATGTGCTCGACCGAAACCACATCGTGCTGGTAGCTCGCGCTGGCGTCCGATAGCAGGCGATCCAGCCTCAGCATCAGGGTTGCCACGGCCCGGGGCGAATGCGTCTGGTAGAGCGGCCCATTGAGCGCGCCGTAAGTTTCGTGCTTTTCCAGTGGCGTCAATTGGAGCGGCGACTGGTGTGCGTTCAGGTCTTGGCCTCTCTCGATTGCCGTGGTCAGCGCGGAGAAGCGCTCGATCCGGTCGTTGATACCGCATTTGCGCGCCAACATCGAATAGGCCAGGCGCTCCAGGCCCCTGAAAAACGACAGCACGAACTCCGGCGAATTGCGATGGCGCACAAAGAAGGCCAGTGCAGGCGGTACCCAGTCCTTGAAGTCGAGTCGGTTCAGCCAGCGCAGATGCTCGTTCACCTGTTCCGCGTGCTTATGGCTGGCGTAGTCCGCATCGCTGATCGCACTGAAGGCCTGCGCCATCGGTAGCAGGATTTCGTCGACGAAGACCTGCGGCCGAGTGGCTGGGCTGACGTGCTCCTTGAGCTCCTTGAGGAGCGAGCCTTGGGGCTTAGCCTTGCGGAACACCATCCGGATGTGACTGAACAACTCGCCGAATTCGTCCCGTCCCAGATCCTCTTCGGCATCTTCCCATTCCTTCGTGTATGCGTCGCGAAGGCCCGGCGCAATGTTGCCGATCACCTCTGCCTTCAGGATGTCGGTCGCGCTCAAGTCGAGACCGCGGCTGTTGAGTACGCCGAAGATACGGTAGGCCGAGTCGAGATCCGGTGTGGCGACGGTGACCAGATAACAGCGCGTGATCACGAACTGCACCAGGCGCACCAGTTGGGCCTGATCGAGTGTAGCCAGCATGTCCCTGAACATCTGGGCGTTGGCGCGGATGCGGGCTTGCGCGTCAGGCAGCGGGATGCTGAGTGAGGTCAGTTTGGTAAAGCCGTCCTCGTGCTGAACGTGTTCGCGGAAGAATTTGCGGTCGCGTTCGCGCAGCGACAGGCGGTATCGCGCCGGCACCGCCGACACGATGTCGCCGTGTTCGTAGATGCGCTTGGTGATGCCTGTCTGCACTGCCGTATCCGTCACCGCGGCGCGGATCGCCGACAGGAGCAGGGTCAGCGTGGTGAGGCGCTGCTGCCCGTCCACCACCGTTGCCTCTGGGATTGCCTCGGCTTTGATCAACACGATACTGCCCAGAAAATACGGCGCCGCTTCGCCGAGCTGTTCGGGTGCCGTGGCCAGGGCGCCCAGCAAGTCATCCAGCAGTTCCTGGGCCTGCTCGCCGCTCCAAGCGTAAGGCCGCTGGTAGCCCGGAATGGTGAAGACATAATCGTCGCTGAAGATTTTTGCCATGGATTGCTCTTTTGCAGTCAGGGTGTGCATCGAGGTCGGTCTTTTGGAGACAGGTCTGTTGGGCAAACGTCGATCTTGCCAGTGGCGGTGATCGGCGTAGTGTGACGTATGCTCATAGGTTTATCCTATTTCCACGATTCTACGTCTCTAGCATTGCCACGTGGTCGTTGACCTCCGTCGGCATAGGGCCGGGTGCATGGGGGGACGTCTCAGGAGCGGTGTCAGGGCCTGCGTGTGCGTGGCCGTACTTCGACGACGCGGGTGCCTTGACATTTCGAGAAGTGAACGTATGATTAAAACGAACGTTTATTTTTATTGAGCCGGCGGCGTGCTTGTGCCGAACGTCGATCCCAACTTCTTTCCCTTACGATCATGCACGACGATACGCCGAAAAATTCTGTCGATACGCGCAGTCGCATTCTCGATGCGGCAGAGGTGCTGTTCATGGAGCATGGTTTCGACGGTACGTCGATGCGCATGATCACGGGCCGGGCCGCGGTGAATCTGGCCGCAGTCAACTATCACTTTGGCTCCAAGGAGTTGTTGATCCAGGAAGTTTTCCGCCGCCGTCTGACGGATCTGAACACGGCGCGGGTGGCCATGCTCGACAAGCTGGAGGCGGAAGCCGGCGATGCGCCGGTCAAGCCGAGTCGCATCGTCGATGCCTTTTTTGGCACGGCCTTGCGCATGGCGGCCGACGTTGACGGCGGTGGCTACAACTTCATGCGTCTGCTGGGGCGCACCTATACCGAGCCCAATGAATTCGTTCGTCAGTTTCTCGCCGAGGAGTATGCCGAGTGCGTCGAGCGTTTTCTCGCCGCGCTCTATCGGGCGCTGGCCGATGTGGATCGCAAGGAGATCCTGTGGCGCTTCCACTTCATGATGGGGGCGATGTCCTACGCCATCGCCGGCACCGACGCGCTGCAACTCGTCACCGGGAAATTCGACGATGAAGATCCGTCGGGCTTGGCGCCGCGGTTGATGAGCTTTCTTCTTGGCGGTCTGCGGGCGCCGCTGGCCGAAAGCGGAGCAGGGCCGGCGTTCTGAAGATGCCGAACGCACGCGGCGCAAAGATGGCGCCGAGCACGAGGAGATAGCACATGGCTTATTGGTTTCTGATTTCCCTCCCTCCCCTGGTGGTCGCGCTCGCCTACGGGCGAGCGCCTTTTTTTGCGTGGTACGGGGCGGGCTTGGTCTGGCTGGCGGCACTTGGCTGGCTGGCCGGATGGTCTTCTGTGACGATGACCGCGGAGTTGGCGACGGTCGCCGTGCTCGGTGCGGTGTTTCTGTTGCCCGGGCTGCGACGCGGTCTGGTGACCGCAGGTATCTTCAAGGCCTTTCGCAAGGCGCTGCCGTCCATGTCGCAAACCGAGAAGGACGCGCTTGAAGCCGGCACGGTGTGGTGGGAGGGCGAGCTTTTTGCGGGCAAGCCCGACTGGGCGAAGATGCTGGCCTACCCGGCGCCGAAGCTCACCCCCGAGGAGCAGCGTTTTCTCGATGTGGAAACCGCCGAGTTGTGCCGCCTCACAAAGGATTGGGAGTGCACCCAGAAGCAGGACATGCCGGCCGAAGTCTGGCGCTACATGAAGGAGAAAGGCTTCTTCGGGATGATCATCCCCAAGGAGTTCGGCGGTCTGGGTTTTTCGGCTTATGCCCACTCCCAGGTTGTGACCAAACTGTCCACCCGTTCGTCGGCGCCGGCGGTGACGGTGATGGTTCCGAATTCTCTCGGACCGGCTGAACTGCTGCTGCACTACGGAACCCCCGAGCAGAAGCGCCACTATCTGCCGCGTCTGGCTGCCGGCAAGGAGATTCCGGCTTTTGCGCTGACCAGTCCGTGGGCGGGGTCCGATGCCGCGTCTATTCCCGATTCCGGCGTGATCTGTCGGGGCGTGCATCAGGGCCGCGAAGTGCTCGGCATGCGGGTCAGCTTCGACAAGCGATACATCACGCTGGCGCCGGTGTGCACGGTGTTCGGCTTGGCCTTTCGGCTGTTCGATCCGCAGCATCTGCTCGGCGATGTGGAGGATCTGGGCATCACCTGCGCGCTGGTGCCCCATGATCACCCCGGCGTGAACATCGGTCGTCGCCACCTGCCGCTCAACGCGGTATGGATGAACGGCCCGATCCGCGGCACCGACGTGTTCATGCCCCTCGAATTCATCATCGGTGGTCCGCAGATGGCCGGGCAGGGCTGGCGGATGTTGATGGAATGCCTCGCCGCGGGCCGTTCGATCTCGCTGCCGGGTTCCAACACCGGCATGCTGAAAATGACCGCTCGCGCCGTCGGCGCCTATTCCCGCGTGCGCTACCAGTTCAAGACCGCCGTGGGCAAGTTCGAGGGCGTCGAGGAGGCGCTGACCCGCATTGGCGCCAACGCCTATCTGTGCGACGCGGCCCGCGTGATGACTGCCGGTGCCATCGACCTTGGCGAGCGGCCGTCGGTGGTGTCCGCCATCGTCAAATATCACGTCACCGAGCGCGCGCGCCAGTCGGTCAATGACGGCATGGACGTCATCGGCGGCAAGGGCATCTGCCTCGGCCCGCAGAACTTCCTCGGCCGCGCCTACCAGCAGGTGCCGGTGGCGATCACCGTCGAAGGCGCCAACATCCTCACCCGCAGCTTGATTCTTTTCGGCCAGGGCGCGATCCGCTGCCATCCCTTCGTGCTCAAGGAGATGGACGCCGCCCGCGCCGGCGAGCTGAAGGCCTTCGACACCGCCTTCTGGGGCCATGTCGGCTACACCTTGAGCAACGCCGCCCGCGCGATGGTGATGGGCCTGACCGGTTCGCACTTCGTTTCGGTGCCGTCGGATGTAGCGCCCGAAACC